>Ga0310696_10004539_pt1 | contig 16975 bp, 10 predicted proteins | sample AusTroGonzalo_MG_4_FD_203885 | JGI IMG/M metagenome (GOLD analysis project Ga0310696, IMG submission 203885) | Bovine rumen microbial communities from tropical cattle in Woodstock, Queensland, Australia - Gonzalo_02 (v2) (version 2) | ecosystem: Host-associated > Mammals > Digestive system >...
ATCAGCGCCACATGCTCCAAGCCGTTGCTTCGCTGACGGAACGGAATGATGCGGAAATGGCCATACTGAGTCGGCATATCAGCCTCAACCCCTTTCTCGACCAACGATTCCTGCTGAAGCCGGTAGGCAATGAGGTCCTTGATTTGAATGAGTTTCATACCGAACTCCTGAGCCTTCTCAATGAGTTGCGGCATCCTTGCCATCGTGCCGTCAGGGTTCAGGATTTCGATCAGAGCAGCTGCAGGATGAAGTCCAGCCATCCGTGCAAGATCGACGGCTGCCTCTGTATGGCCCGCACGACGCAACACACCATTATCCTGGGCATACAAGGGGTTGATGTGTCCGGGACGTCCGAACGTTTCAGGTGTTGACGCAGGGTCGGCTAATGCCTGAATGGTGGCTGCACGGTCGGCTGCTGAAACACCTGTGGTACATCCCTCGAGTTTATCAACCGTTACGGTAAAAGGAGTACCCAACACGGAAGTATTGTTATCGACCTGATGCTGCAGACCTAATTCTTTAGCACGAGAGATGGTGATGGGGGCACAAAGTACACCACGGCCCTCCCTGAGCATGAAATTCACCTTCTCGGGTGTAATCATCTCGGCAGGAGTGATGAAATCGCCTTCGTTCTCGCGATCTTCGTCGTCCACCACAATCACGAATTTCCCTTGACGGAAATCTGCGATTGCCTCTTCAATGCTGCTAAATATCTTTTTTGTATCCATTTATTGTCTGTATTAAATGTTCATTGGCTTCAATTACGGCTTTCAGGTCTTTCCTCAACCGGTTATAAAAACGAGGTTCGGTCCTGATGATTGGCAAACGGTTCAAATAGTAGAAAATTGCCCGGTCCTTGGCATTCGATAACTCTTCCACACATGCCTCCAGTTCATTGGAAATCCATTCCAGCTTTTCATCGCGTCGGTTTCGGATGACATGTATCAGCAACTGAATCAACAGCAATCGTCTAACTCCTTTCCGATAGGCCTTGCACTCATGGGTCAGGGCGAGCAACCGTTCTGCCACTGCTGGGTAATCAGGATCGTTGATGATGACCTCTTTCCTGACAAGGTGACGCTTGACACGAATGCCCAACAGCTTGCGGAAGAAGGCCTTGTAGGAATCTATATTGAACACAACCGAGTCGTTGTTTGCTTTCACGGTGAAGAAAATGCCCACTGGTGTCAACACAATCATACTTATACAAGGTCCAAGCCAAGCAGGTATGCTTCCTTCCAAGGCAGTATTCGTTGCGCCTGTATCTACAATATAGTAGATGATGAATATGATGACAGCTACCACGACCGGAAGCCCTAATCCTCCCTTTCGGATAATCGCACCCAGAGGAGCTCCAACGAAGAAGAACAGGATACAAGTCAAGGACATCATGATTTTTTGCCAGAACGAGATCCAATGTTTACGGATGGCTCTATCCTGTCGCTCCATCATATCTTGCTTGAAATCCATTCCCATCTGCTGCTGTTCGACTCGATTCAACGCCCATCTCACCGCACTTTGCTGCTCCGATGGTTTCATCTTCACAAACACAGAATCGAAAACGGGAGTTTCGACTTTCGCCAGTTTCTCCTTCATCTCGTTCGCTCTCGCCGTATCATTCTCAAACCGATTAGGGTCATAAATGTATAACGCACCGTCACGCATCTCGTTAAAGTAGGAATGTCCCAAACTGTCTGCTGACTGCTGCAACGAATCAATATCGATCAATAGCTTCGACAGGTTCTTCGTCTTTTCGGAATACGAGAAGGCTTCTGCATCAATCAGGTTCAGGTTCATGTCGAAGTCAATCAGAAACTGCTTCTGAACGAACGTCTCACGACGATAGGGAGCAAACTGTGTATTGAGCATTCCACCTGGTAAGTTCTCGAATTGTTCTCCGCTGTATAAGTGTAACAACAGGAACTGCTTATCACTACTGGTCTCCAATCGGGCAGAGTCGGACAAGATGATATGCACGTTATCCACTCCATCACGCATATTGTAGATGACCACATCGTGCAACATTCCCGTCTCTTCATCCTTCTGCTTCACATACAGGTTGATGCCATCAATCCCGTCATAGAACACTCCTTCAGGTATTTCCAGCTCAGGAGACTTCTGTGCCATAGAGGCTCTCAACTGTAGCAAGTTCTTTTGTGCCTGCGGTCCTACCACATCTTGGAAATAGAGAGAGATGCCCGCAAGGATGACCACGAACACAATCAGCGAATAGAACGAGCGAAACAGGCTGATGCCTGCTGCTTTGATGGACAACAGCTCTAAACGTTCGCCTAAGTTACCAAACGCAATCAGGGAAGCAAGCAACACGGCCAATGGGAGTGCTGTCGGAACCAATGTTTCTGCAGCATAAAAGAAAAATTTGGCGATGACATCCATGCCGAGTCCCTTACCCACCAATTCATCAACGTATTTCCAAAGGAACTGCATCATAACAGCAAACAGGCTGATGCAGAAAGTTCCCGCAAACAGCGTGATGAAGTTCTTGAAGATGTACTGATCCAGTTTCTTAATGATGCGCATCGGCTCTTGCTCCTCTTATATGTACATAAATCGGTACAAAGGTACGAAAAAAATACCATTTACCATTTACCTTTTACCTTTTTTCTTAACATTGGATATTTATCACTTGATATTTGACATTTTTTTCGTACCTTTGCAACTGTAAATCATTAATAACTACACTTTATTTAACATTATAAACCCATGGCACTCAATTACATTTGGATAGCATTCTTCCTCATTGCTTTCGTCGTTTCTCTTATACGTCTGATTTTCTTTGGCAACACAGATGTGTTCCCGGAATTGATGAACTCAACGTTCGAATCAGCGAAGACCGCATTCGAAATTTCCATTGGACTGACGGGTGTTCTTTCCTTGTGGATGGGTATTATGAAGATTGGCGAACAAGGGGGACTGATCCGACTGTTTGCACGTCTGCTTTCACCTGTATTGACAAAGATATTTCCCGACATTCCCAAAGGGCATCCTGTGATGGGTACCATGTTCATGAATATCTCAGCCAACCTACTTGGGCTGGATAATGCCGCTACTCCGATGGGATTGAAAGCAATGGAAGAACTACAGGAAATCAATCCAAAGAAGGATACGGCCTCTAATCCAATGATTATGTTTCTGGTACTCAACACATCAGGACTTACCATCATTCCAGTCAGCGTGCTGGTATTCCGTGCCCAACTTGGTGCTGCACAACCTACCGACGTATTCGTTCCTATTCTTTTGGCGACGTTCTTCAGTACCATTGCAGGATTGGTTGTAACAAGTCTGTTCCAGCATATCAACCTATTCAACAAAACCTTGCTACTCTTCCTCGGCAGTCTGTGTGTGCTCGTTGCAGGAGTTATTTGGGGCTTTAGTCAGATGTCATCAGACACCATGAACATAGTGTCCACACTCTTCGCTAACATTCTGCTCTTCACCATCATCGTTACGTTTATCCTATCGGGGGTATTAAAGAAGATAAATGTTTACGACGCCTTCATTGAAGGAGCAAAGGAAGGATTCCAAACAGCCGTCAAAATCATACCTTACCTCATTGCCATCCTTGTAGGAATTGCCGTTTTTCGTGCATCAGGCGCAATGGATTTCGTGATAGACGGTATTGCCTGGGTTGTGGGTCTTTTCGGCATTAACACAGATTTCGTGGCAGCACTCCCAACTGCTTTGATGAAACCGCTTAGCGGTAGCGGTGCACGTGGAATGATGGTTGATGCGATGACAAACTTCGGAGCCGATTCATTCGTAGGACGCCTCTCATGTGTATTCCAAGGCAGTACCGATACTACCTTCTACATCCTTGCTGTCTATTTCGGTAGTGTTTGCATTCGGAAGACCCGTCATGCTGTTGTCTGCGGACTGATTGCCGATTTTGCAGGTATCATTGCAGCTATTCTGATTAGTTATATGTTCTTCTACTAATCATTCACCAGAATATACAAAAAAAGCAGGAAGTCCTTTGTGACAACCTGCTTTTATTATTTATTTAAAACAGAGAGAGGGATTGATTTTTACATCTATCCCTCTCGTCCTAGCGGAGAGAGAGGGATTCGAACCCCCGGTACCTCTCAGTACGTCGGTTTTCAAGACCGGTGCAATCGACCACTCTGCCATCTCTCCTAAAGTACGCCCTCAGGGATTCGAACCCTGGACCCATTGATTAAGAGTCAATTGCTCTACCAGCTGAGCTAAGGACGCATTATGTTGCGCTTCAGGATGGGCTTGAACCAACGACCCCATGATTAACAGTCATGTGCTCTAACCAACTGAGCTACTGAAGCATGCCTTTGTTTTGTGAAGAGGATGAGACTCGAACTCACACGGGCTTTGCCCACTACCCCCTCAAAGTAGCGCGTCTACCATTCCGCCACCTCTCCAAAATGAGTCTTAATTAGGATTGGCTGCGCTTCGCTACGCCTAACCTCCAAGACTCCTCTTGAGCCTCTTGTCGGATTCGAACCAACGACCCCGAGATTACAAATCACGTGCTCTGGCCAACTGAGCTAAAGAGGCAATGTGCAATAAATTTTGTCTTTTGAGCGGAAGACGGGGCTCAAACCCGCGACCCCCAGCTTGGAAGGCTAGTGCTCTATCAACTGAGCTACTTCCGCGGCCTCATAGACTTATGGACTTGTCCGTTGACTCATCCTTTCAAGAAGTGGGCACAGATGGATTCGAACCACCGAAGGTGAAAACCAGCAGATTTACAGTCTGCCCCATTTGGCCACTCTGGAATATGCCCGACTTCTTTGTTTTTTAGTGATTCTTTATGCGGATTGGCTTGCGCCCATCCTTAGAATCTTAGTGATTCGCACAGGATTCAAACCTGTAACCTTCTGATCCGTAGTCAGATGCTCTATTCAGTTGAGCTAGCGAACCATTGTGTGGGCTCAATTTGGATTGCCTCACTACGTTCGGCTATCCTTCGCCACAAATTTGCGTGGGCGTTGACGGATTCGAACCGCCGACCCTCTGCTTGTAAGGCAGATGCTCTGAACCAGCTGAGCTAAACGCCCTTGTTTGCTAACGCTTTAGTAATCTTTTTCGCAAAGCGAGTGCAAAGGTACTACTTTTTTTCATACTGACAAAAACATTTTGAACTTTTTTTTCATTATTTGCGAAAAAACTCAAAATTCAGCCACATAACGTATCATTTTGAAGGAAAAAGATGCTGAAAAACAACAAGCAGGGGGATTGCCCCTGCCTGTAATCATATTCCATCATTGAATGGTATTTACATTCACAAAAGTCATTTCATCAGTTGAACCACTTCACGTAGCAGAAGTCCTGACGGTGAGGCAGATCTGCATTCTTTGGATACATGCGGTATGCAACCTTAATGTCTCCTGCAGCCTCAATTGTATGCGTTCCTTCGAACTCAAACACATTACCATCACGCTTTACTACATGGAACGGCTCGACCTGAGCTACATGTACCTTGCCTTCAATATCAGCACGTAGTGTAACAAGTTCTACTCCCACAACATCATCGAGACCTTGCTCATCGACCCACACCTTAATCGTATATACCTGACCGGTATGTACGTTACCAGTGATGAGTGCGTTTGGTTTTTCGGTTGATACCACGCGGATATCGTCCCAACGTTCTGCAACCAATTCCTTCCAGCGAGCAATCTCCTTTGCCTTTGCGTGGTTGTTTGCAAACAACACCTTACGACGCTCTGCCAATTTGTTGTAGAACTTATCGTAGTAGTCATCGAGCTGACGCTTCATCGTGTAGTGAGGTGCAATCTGAGCAATTGAATTCTTCACGGTCTTGATCCAACCTTCACTATAATCTTTGTCTTTCTTGTCGTAATAAAGCGGCAGAATCTCGTTCTCAAGCAAGCTGTAGATAGTAGCTGCATCGAGTTGGTCTTGCTGATCTTGGTTCTGATAGGTTCGCTTGTCGGTCAATGCCCATCCGGCACCTTCACGATAGCCTTCGAGCCACCATCCATCAAGTACAGAGAGGTTTACAACACCATTCATCAAGGCCTTCTCGCCTGATGTACCTGATGCCTCGAGCGGACGTGTAGGTGTATTCATCCATATATCTACACCTGTCACAAGACGACGAGCGAGCTTCATATCGTAGTTCTCCAAGAAGATGATCTTACCCAAGAACTCAGGACGACGGCTGATTTCATAGATCTTCTTTATCAAACCCTGTCCACCACCATCTGCTGGGTGTGCCTTTCCTGCGAAGAGGAACTGGATTGGACGCTCGGGGTTGTTCACAATCTTAGCCAGACGATCGAGGTCAGAGAAGAGCAAGTGAGCACGCTTGTAAGTAGCGAAACGACGCGCAAAACCAATTGTCAACGCATTAGGATTAATCTTCTCGAGGATAGACACGATGCGTGAAGGGTCACCTTGATGCTTCAGCCAGTCCTCACGGAACTGATCCTTAATGTAATCAAACAGTTTCACCTTCATTGCTTGACGTGTTGCCCAAATCTCCTCATCTGGAACCTTATAAATTGACTCCCACAGCTTGGCATTGCTCTGATCATGATAGTATGACTTAGGCAAATACTTTGCATAAAGAGCTTTCCATTCTGTTGAGCTCCAAGTTGGGAAATGAACACCATTAGTTACATAACCCACATTGTCAAGTTCCTCTGGGAAGTAACCCTTCCAGATACCTGAGAACATATCTTTTGACACTTTACCATGCAACCAACTTACTCCGTTCACCCACGAACAGGTGTTGCAAGCAAATGTTGACATACAGAAACGTTCTGAGTGATCCTCTGGATTCACACGTCCCATTCCTACGAATTCATCCCATGAAATACCAAGCTGCTCAGGATAGTTCGACAGATACTTACCGAAGAGTCCTTCGTCAAAGTAATCGTGACCTGCTGGTACTGGAGTATGAACTGTATAGAGTGATGAAGTACGTACAATCTCGAGTGCTTCGTTGAAACGGAATCCTTCCTTCACATAATCTACCAAACGCTGTACGTTACAAAGTGCTGCATGTCCTTCGTTGCAGTGATAGATATCAGGATTGATACCCAACTTCTTCAGTGTAAGCACGCCACCGATACCTAAGAGAATCTCCTGCTTGATACGGTTTTCCCAATCACCACCATAGAGGGAGTGAGTAATAGAACGGTCGTACTCGCTATTCATCTCGTTGTCTGTATCGAGCAAATAGAGGCTTACACGACCTACATTCACTCTCCACACGAATGCATGAACAGTATAATTATTATAAGGCACGTCAATCACCATAGGCTCGCCGTTCTCGTCCATCTGACGAACGATTGGCAGCTGTGCAAAGTTCTGAGCCTCATAGTTAGCTACCTGCTGACCGTCCATTGAGAGGGTCTGAGTGAAATAACCGAAACGATAGAGGAATCCGACTGCTGTCATACGAACGTTTGAGTCTGAAGCTTCCTTGATATAGTCGCCGGCAAGAATACCAAGACCACCAGAATAAATCTTCAATACATGACTCAAACCGTATTCCATACAGAGGTAAGCCACTGATGGACGCTTCTGGTCGGGTTCTACATCCATATATGCACGGAATTCCTTATAAACCGCATTCATCTGTGCCAGGAACTTCTTATCCTGAGCCAATAATTCCAGTTTCTTGTAGCTGATGCGTGACAACATCAGAACAGGGTTCTGAATAACATCATGCCACAGTTGCTCATCCATAGCCTTGTACAGCTCCTTAGCCTCGTGGCTCCATGACCACCACATATTATGAGCTATCTCATCGAGTGGTTTCAGGGCCTCCGGTAATGTAGTGTTAACTGTGATGTCTCTCCAGTTAGGAGTGTTTGCATTACTTGCTTTGATTTTCATACTTTCAATCTTTTATTTCTATTATTTAGAGCAATATTATATGCGTTATAGTAATTCTCAATAAAATGTGCCCAAAGGGCTTTTTCTGCTATCTGTCCAGCATTCTTACGCATCTGGGCCACCCATTTGCTATCTGCCTGCGAGAAGTTCAGGATGGTAGCCTTCAAGGCTTCTGAAGCCTCAACGAAGTTACTGTCTGTACGATGAATGACCTTCACACCATCTACCAACTCGCTATAGCCACCCTTCAGGCTGTTCACCCAAAGGCCGAAACCAGCAAGGTCGGTCGTAATACATGGAACCTGGAACGCTACGCTTTCTGTAGGAGTATATCCCCAAGGTTCATAATAGGAAGGATAGACGCAGAGGTCGTTTCCGATGAGCAGGTCGTAATAGTGCATATTGAATATTCCGTCCTTTCCATTCAGATAGCAAGGAACGAATATCACCTTCAAATGCTCAGATTCCCTATTGTGCATATCCAACCAGTTCATCTGATTGAGCACCATATCCTGCTCCTGATTGTGCAGATCGTGAGTGATTCGTGAATCGCCGCAAGGAATGACATGCTTTTGTTTACCTTGGAGTCGTTTCTGAAGATCAATCCTCGGACCCTTCACCCAAGCAGGCACATTGATGAATACCAGCACATCTTTCTTCAGCGATTCGTCGAGGCGCAGACGATTCAGCGCATCGACAAACATATCTATACCTTTGTTCTTGAACTCATAACGTCCACCGGTACTGATGATAATGGTGTCGTCCGTCAGGTTGGTACCCAGCAAGTTGTTAGCCACATTCAGCATCACTTTACGTGCTTTCTTGCGTGCTGCATTGAACGCCTTACCTTGAGCAGGAACGAAATCGTTCTCAAAACCATTAGTCAATACCGCATCGACGTTCTTATCGAGCAAAAACTTACATTCAGTAGCCGTGATGTCGCTCACGGTCGTAAAGCAATCTACATTGTGAGCCGTCTGCTTCTCGATAGAGTGTTTCGACTGCATGTTGAGTTCCTGCGCCATCTGATCACCGTTGTAAGCCCATAGATAATCATATAGCGGTTTGTTGTTTCCTGCGATACTGCGGCCAATGCTAGTTGCATGTGTCGTAAATATCGTAGCAATCTCAGGCACGGCTTTCTGAACATACAACGCTCCCAAACAAGTCATCCACTCATGTGCCTGATAGATGACATTATCGTCAGCGGTAAGTCCAAAGAATTTATAGTAGCTTTCTACAACCTTTCCGGCTCCGTAGGAGAACATCGAGGCCTCATCATAGTCGCCATATGCATGGAGTGAATCAACCTGATAGTTATCCCAAGCCCAAGCGTAGATTTCGTTCTTCTTTTCAAAGAACGATGAGAAGTCTAGTAACACAGCAATAGGTTCTCCTGGTATCTGCCAACGACCCACACGAATGTCCAGTCCTTCTGATTTAGCTGCCTTTCGCCATTTGGCCAGCAGCTGCTTATTCTCCTTGAATAGCGGATTCTCTTTGTCGATCCAGAAGTCCGGACCTATGAATATCAGTTTGTCGTGTAGCTGTTCCTGTAACGTCTTGGCACGCGTGCTCAGGACGGTATAGATACCACCCACCTTATTACATACCTCCCAAGAGGATTCAAAGATGTATTTGGGAGCTAGTCTTTTTTCTTTCATATATAAATAATGTGTCTACTTTTTCAAGGCGCTGATGCTTTCTTTCAGCGCAGCAATCTTCGTCTCAGCATCCGACTGCTTCTTCCTCTCCAGTTCAACTACTTGTGCAGGTGCGTTTGCAACAAAACGTTCGTTCGAGAGTTTCTTCTGAACGCCAATCAGGAATCCTTCGAGATGCTTCAACTCTGCCTCCATCTTTTGGATTTCAGCTTCTGCATCAATCAAGTTACCCAACTGTACAGCATATTCTGTAGTACCAAGCAGGAAAGCGGAAGTACCTTCACTCTTGGTTTGAACGTATTGGACATCAGCCAATGTAGCCATCTTTCGAATGATGGCACCCATATCCGGACACTTGGTGATGTTGTCTTCTGCAACAACCTCCAAAGTCAATGGTTCACGTGGTGAGATGTTCTTGCTCTGACGAACGGCACGAACGCCTGAGATAATCTGCTTGGCCTCTTCGAATTGTGCCAGCAACTCTGCGTCTGCCTTGCTAGGCGCATCGAGTATCAACGTATCCACCATGATGCTCTCGCCATCCTTACGTTCCTTTATATTCTGATAGAGTTCTTCAGTGATGAACGGCATGAACGGATGGATGAGTTTCATCAACTGCTCGAAGATGTTCAGCGTAGCAGTCAATGTAGCAGCATCGATTGGTGCCTGATAAGCAGGCTTAATCATCTCTAGATACCATCCTGAGAATTCATCCGTAAAGAGTTTGAAGACAGCCATCAGGGCTTCGTTCAAACGATATTTGCTGTACAAATCGTTGATTTCTGTAGCAGCAGCACGGATGGTTGCCTCCATCCAAGCGATGGTCTTCAGATTCTCCTGTGGCTGTGCGATAGTGTCGCTTACCTCCCATCCTTTCACCAGACGGAAGGCATTCCATATCTTGTTACAGAAGTTACGTCCTTGTTCGCAGAGGCTCTCCGAGAAAAGAATATCATTTCCTGCAGGAGCTGCCAGCAGCATACCCATGCGGACGCCGTCGGCTCCGTATTTCTCAATCAGTCCTATCGGGTCAGGTGAGTTGCCAAGGCTCTTCGACATCTTTCGTCCCAGTTCGTCGCGTACAACACCTGTGAAATAGACATTGCGGAAAGGTACGTCCTTCTGGTATTCCTCACCAGCCATAATCATACGTGCTACCCAGAAGAAGATGATGTCAGGAGCGGTCACGAGGTCGCAGGTTGGATAGTAGTAGTTGATTTCCTTGTTGCCAGGATTATTGATTCCGTCGAACAACGAAATTGGCCACAACCATGAAGAGAACCATGTATCGAGCGCATCCTCATCATGACGCAACTGGTCGATGGTGATGTTCTCGTAGCCCTTAATCTGGTGTGCTTTCTCCAATGCCTCCTCCTTTGTCAATGCTACAACATACTTTTCCTCCTCCTCTTCTGCTGTTGGGAGGAAATAAGCAGGTATGCGGTGTCCCCACCACAGCTGACGGCTGATACACCAATCCTGAATGTTCTCCATCCAGTTTCGGTAGGTGTTGACATATTTCGTAGGATAGAACTTGATCTTGCCTTCGAGTACAGGTGGTAAAGCGATGTCAGCAAAATGCTGCATCGAAAGGAACCACTGCTTGCAGAGGCGCGGTTCTACGGCTGTATCCTGATTACGCTCGCTGTAGCCCACCTTGTTCTCGTAATCCTCCACCTTCTCCAACAGTCCGGCTTCCTTCAGGTCGATGGTAATCTGCTTACGCACATCCATTCGATCCATACCCACATAAAGTGGACTCTGGTCGCTGATGGTACCGTCAGGATTGAAGATATCGATGGTCTCTAGGTTGTGGGTCTTACCCAATTGGTAGTCATTTACATCATGAGCAGGTGTCACTTTCAGACAACCTGTTCCGAACTCTATATCTACGTAGCGGTCCTCAATGACAGGAATCACACGGTTCACCAATGGCACGATGACCTTCCGTCCTCTCAACCACTGATTCTTTGGGTCTTTGGGGTTGATACACATCGCTGTATCGCCCATGATGGTCTCTGGACGTGTGGTAGCCACTACTGCATAGTAACCTTTCTCATCCTTGTGGATGATATTGTCCTTAGAGTCCTTAAAGTCGTTAAGGTCCTTAGAGTCACTAAGATAGTACTTCAAATAATACAGCTTGCTCTTTTCGTCCTTATAGATGACTTCCTCGCCCGAAAGCACTGTCTGTGCCTTAGGATCCCAGTTCACCATACGGAGACCGCGATAGATAAGGCCTTTGTTGTAGAGGTCAACGAACACCTTCAGCACACTCTCGCTGCGAGGTTCGTCCATTGTGAAGGCTGTACGGTTCCAATCGCACGATGCCCCCAGACGACGTAACTGCTTCAAGATGATGCCACCGTGTTCATTCGTCCAATCCCATGCATGCTCAAGGAACTGCTCACGCGTCAGGTCACGTTTCTTGATACCCTGCAGAGCCAACTTGTTCACTACTTTAGCTTCTGTAGCGATACTTGCATGGTCGGTACCAGGGACCCAACATGCATTCTTACCATCAATACGTGCCTTACGAATCAGGATATCCTGAATCGTATTGTTGAGCATATGCCCCATGTGAAGCACACCCGTCACATTTGGTGGCGGAATTACAATGGTGTAGGGTTCTCTGTCGTCGGGTTTGCTTGAAAACAAATCGTGGTCAAGCCAATATTGATACCATTTTCCTTCTACTTCTGAAGGATTATATTTTGTAGCTAATTCCATAGTCTTTTTTAAAGAATACTTTTAAGCCTCTAATTTCTTTTTACCTCTCAAAAACGGGTGCAAATTTACGAAAAAAACGCGAATCACGTAGTGATAATTGTAAAAAAAGTTAAATAGTCTGTCAAAATACGTGTGGTTCGTGTCTTTTTCCCAATGCTCAGTGGCACTGAAGTGTCAGCGAACGAATACCTTCTTACCGTTCACGATGTATATTCCTTTGCTCAATTGTGCACGATATGCCACATTCACTTTTCGTCCATCAATCATATAGCTGCGGTTCACATCTGTTGATGAACTGGCAATCTCAAGGATGGCTGTAGATGCACTATTATATTGATCGTAGCTAAAAGCCACATCCCTCTTTTCTCCCCAGATGTAATCCTCCAATCCAGGGTAGTCAATAAAGGGATTTCTGTTGTTTTGGATGTTAAAGACAGCATTGTTGCGATTAATCTCCTTCTCGCTCACAGGATCGTTCTTGGCCCATTTCATCAGCATTTCCAGCTGCCAAGCGCTCAATCCCGGATAGGTATTACCATCCAATGTTGGTCTCGACTCCTCATAGTTGGTGTACCAATAAGGCAACTTCTCTTCGTAACAAGTCACCATATAGAAATAGGCACGCGCAAAGTCGCCCTTATACATGTCGTTGGGTTCAAAGACAGTTCCTGTATATCCGTCAACGGTACAATTGCCCAACTTGCTGAAGTCGTTGGCTGACTTATATTTCTCGCCTAATGTCTCGCCAAAGGGGGTATTGCCCCGCTTGTTGTTCACAAACTTATCTGTAGGATACATGTGATGCAGGTCTGTGTACATTGGCATTACCTTACCGCCAAACCAACTATTGGGGAACGAGTGCTCTCGATTGAAATACTGGCCTTCCTGATTGCCGGAGCCTGGGTCTTGATCTTCAACGAAAGTCATCTCGCGTTTATTGGAATACATGTCCCAAACCTTTCCGTTGGGGAGTGCATCCGTCGTCAGAAAATGCGTCCAAAGAGCTTTGTATGCTGTACTGAGGTCACCACCCTCATTACGATTATAAATCACAGCACAAAGAGCTGTCTTCAGCGCCTCACCCTTCTTCCCATCTGCAGCCTGATAGTACGTACCCGAGTCGTTAGGCCCCTGAGCCCATGTAACTCCCAGCGTTACAACACTAAACACTCCCAGCAATATCAATTTTCCTTTCATATCTTTCTATATTTTATCTCGCTGCAAAGATAATAAAAAAAACGCATTCTCCAATAGAAATATCAGAAAAAGAGTCGCAACAGCGGAAAAAAAAATCAGAGGCTTTCACAAGTCCCTGATTTCTTATACCCAGTCTTATCCGGAATCTCTGGATATGAACAAAAAACTACTTTGTTCTCTAATTGAGATAACTAATTCTATTATTAACTTATGTCTTTTGTTTTGATAACCTAATATCCAAATAACCTTACTTGAACATCGTCTGCTTGATGCTCTGCTCAATGTCGGATGGTGTTTCCTGCATCTTGCAGCAGTCAACAATGTACTTCCTGACCTTTTCCGGGACGGAAATCTTCTTCCAAATGTCGTGGCGGTTCATCCAAGTACCTTTGTATGTGTTCTTGTCGGTCAGAATGACGGCATCCTTAATCTTCTCGCGTCCCATCTCGCTGTACCAGCCATCCTTGAATGTGTACTTCCCATATTCGTGAGGTATCACCACGACTTTACCTTTAGACAGAGCAATCTCTGCGCACGCATACTCGCCATCTGCACCATAATACTTAAACTGTGTGTAGCCAGTTTCCTTGCCGCACATGGTTTTCTTCTCGCCTTCGAATTGCATGGACTCCATCATCCATACGCCTACGATCTCCTTGTCGTCCACTTTCGTTTGGGCATTTGCATGGAGGGCACTCATGAGCACCACTGCCATCATGAACATTCCTTTCTTCATAAGTTTACAGTTTTTTTGTTAAGGGTTAGAAATCAATAATTAATAATTCTTGCTGTGTCTGAATCACGCTGCAAAAGTACGGTCTTTTTCCGGAGCCACCAAACAATTCACTTTGCATTTTGTTTGCATTTTCGATGCAAACTGTTTGCAAAGTTTTCACGCTCCTATCGATAGTACGAATTCATCCCATTCGCGTGCTCCTCCCTTACGGCAAAAAACCTTCTTATAGAGGCGGCTACGTACAGTGCTGATGGTACTCACATCACGTGCCAGCACAGATGCGATGTCTGTCGGAATAATACGCAGTTTGACAAGCAGGCACACCTGATACTCCAGTTCCGACATCGGATAGAGGTTTCTCAGTTGAGTGGTGAAACCTGGATAAACAGTTTTCAGCAATTGCTCCACATTCGTCCATTCCTCCATCTTCAACGGCTGTCCTTCTGCCATCCGCTTGACCAAAGCGCCGTACTCATCCGAAGCAAAGAAACGTTCCTCTTCTGCTTCCATTGCCTGACGAACCGACTGCGGACGTTCCTCATGCTCCTCCCGAATCTGCTGCAACTGCGCCTTTAGCCTCCGTTTGCTCCGTTGATTGGTGATGACGTAATGGGCCACCAGTAACAAGATGACAATCATCGTATAGATGAGCCAGTGAATAGTATTCTCTTGCTGGCGCTCCTTGACAGAAAACACATAGTTCGTAGGCTCTTTGTCCACTGTCGCCGTATCGCCTGCTACGATGTCGCGCATATTATCGCCCCATTCCTGCCAGATGTCCTCTGCCCGATGGTAGCCATACTTCACACCATGGCGCTGAATGGTCATCGTGGTGTCATCAATCATAGTCAATGGACGTGGATTATTGCCTTCAAGATAGAGAATCTCACCACCACCTTTGTTCACCACCGTCACACTCCCCCTTTCTATCGGTGTCATGACCAATCCCGAAGGTGTCCGTATCAGCCGACACGCATAGGCCATGCTGTCGCCGTCGTAGATAAGCCCATGCGCCTCTTCATTCTCAGACAATTCTGCTCGATTACCACCTGGATAAACCCTGTACTGTAGTGTCCATACTCCTTCCAGCACATACTGCGGGCGCTCCTTAACTTGACTACATCCTACGAGCACTAGTGCTACAATCACAAGAACCACCAACACTCTAATATGCTTGAGCTTCTGTTCATTCACTTCCTCAAGCAAATGCTCGTTCACTTCCTTTTTAATTCCCATTTTAACTTCGTTTAATCGATGTGCAAAGATACACAAAAGCTAACGAACCTCCAAACTATCTAGTTTGCATTTTGTTTGCATTTCACATTTCACGCATTTACTATTCATTAGTTTTATTATACGGAGAACATCCCACTCCATGTAAGATTCCGCTTATTTTTTCAACATAACAATACGTTCTTTAGAACAAATTTTTAGGGAGATTTTTTTGCATTCCAACCTTTTTTTGTATCTTTGTGGCCATAATCAACTGTACAACAATGAGACATAGATGTGAGTTAAATCTGCGAGACCTAGGGGAAATTGGTGGAAACATCATTCCCAAAGGACTATTTTTGCGAAGTGGAAAACTCTACATACTCACACCAACCGAATGTAGCAATCTATGCAGGAAATATAATATCCAATGTGTGATTGACCTGCGTACACCAATAGAAGCAGCGGAATTCCCTGATCCGTTACCTGAAGGAGTGGAATACTTGCAAATCCCTTTACTGAAGGACGCTACAGTCGGCATCACCCATGATACAGGCTCAGACCCAATGACTATCCTCCGTAATCTACGTAAACAACCAGAAAAGCTGATGGCTATGCTGCCAGACTTCAAAGCACTCTACAAAGAGATTGTGACTGACGAGTATTCACGTAGCCAACTGGATAAAGTAGTTGCGACACTAAGAGCGAATGCAGAAAAAGGTATCACAACGCTATTTCATTGTACGGCAGGCAAAGATAGGACAGGCCTAACCAGCATGGCACTGCTGAAATCATATGGAGTGGGCAACGAAGAGATCATCAGGGACTATATGCGTACCAATCGCTATGCTTTTTGGCCAACGATAAAGAAATGCTTAGGAGTAGCACTGTTGACAAGGAAATGGAAATTCGTGAAGCTTACCTACACTTCTTTTATGGCTGACAGAAAACTGATAGAAATAGCTATAGAGAACTATACCTAACGTTGTAGAGTGTTATCTTGATGAAATAACTCGCTTTGCGAAAGGAAAAAGGGAACAAACTGCGAAAGTCTGCTCCCTTTTTTTGATTTAAAACCTGAATGAGGTCGGCTTATGCCAATGTTGGAACGATGTTGGAAATGAGAATCAAAACCAACAGACCGAGGATGGCATAAAGCTCTGGGAATACTGCGAGCACCATAGTAGTACCGAATGCCTTGTGGCCGCCTCCGATGGCGCTGATACCGTTGGCACACACCTTAGCCTGACGGATGGCTGAGAACAATGCAACAAGTCCAAGTGCAAGGCCTGCACCGAAGATCGCTGATGCCTGACCCATGTTGATGTCGGCGCTAACCAAAGGGTTGAGAATGAAGAATCCAACGAAACCATAAAGTCCCTGTGAAGATGGAAGGGCAGCAAGTCCGATGTACGAACCAGATGCGCCTGGGTTCTTCTTGAATGCGCCAATTGCGGCGTTACCACAAATTGTTACTCCGTAAGCGGAGCCAACTCCGGAAAGTGCCACTGCAAGGGCAATTCCCACATAAGCTAATAAAATTGATGACATAATGTTTTGAATGTTTTGCGGATTA
>Ga0310696_10004544_pt1 | contig 16971 bp, 11 predicted proteins | sample AusTroGonzalo_MG_4_FD_203885 | JGI IMG/M metagenome (GOLD analysis project Ga0310696, IMG submission 203885) | Bovine rumen microbial communities from tropical cattle in Woodstock, Queensland, Australia - Gonzalo_02 (v2) (version 2) | ecosystem: Host-associated > Mammals > Digestive system >...
GCCGGGGGCTCTGCGAGTGCTCGATGGGATGGCCTATGAGACCGAATTCAGGCATTTCTCTGACGTACCGCTTCGAACAGCAGGATGGCTGCGGACACGGACGCATTGAGCGAGTCCAACTCTCCGAGCATGGGGATGCGGATGTGCGCGTCCGCGGCCCGGCGCCACGCATCGGTGAGGCCGGTGGCCTCCGTGCCGATGACGATGGCCGTGCCTTCCGTCATGTCGGTGTCGTAGTACCACGACGAGTCCTGCAGCTGTGCTGTGTAGATATTTATATCATTGTCCTTCAGCCATTTGATGGCTTCTTCCGAGCTGCAGCACGCCACCGGTACCGTGAATACCGCTCCGATGCTTGCCCGTATGAGGTTGGGGTTGTACAGGTCCGTGAGCGGGTCGCAGACGAGCACCGCGTCGGCTCCTGCAGCATCGGCGCTCCGCAGCACCGCTCCGAGGTTCCCGGGCTTCTCGACGCCTTCCAGCACCACCACCAGAGGATTCTCCTTCAGCCTGAGCCTTTCGAGCGTCCTTTCCCGTACCTTCACTTCCGCGACCATCCCTTCCGTACCTTCCCTGTACGCGATCTTAGCATACAGCTCCTTCGGCACCTCCACGATCTGCCCCGCCGCCTCCAAGATGGCGAGCAGCGCAGGCTCGACAAAAGGGGCGGGAGATACCCCCGGGGAAGATTTTGCCCGGATAGGGTCCGCCGTGCGCGACAGCGCCCCGACGTGGATAGCTTTCACGGGGGTATCTCCCGACCCCCCAAACGAGACTGCGCTACCGGTCGATGCTGTCTCGAAAATGTCGGCGGATGGCAGCCCTGTAGAAGCTTTTACCCGGGTAGGGTCCGCGTTGCGCTTTAGCGCACTATAACGGATAGCTTCAGCAGGGCTGCCATCCGCAGCTTGAGAGACAGCGCTACCGGCGATTTCCGGGCAGATGAAGAGCGTGTCGATCTCGAAGCCGGCGCTGATGCAATGCTCCAGCTCCCGGCGCCCCTCCACGACAAAAAGCCCCATCTCCTTGCGGAGGCGGGCTTTTTCCTGGAGCGCCAGAAGCGTCTTGACCTTGCGGTTCTGCGCCGATGTCACCGACTCGACCCTCACTGCTCCTTCTCCTCCTTCTTGATGCTCTTCTCCGGCTTCATCTGCGGGAAGAAAAGCACGTCCTGGATGGTGCTCTGACCCGTCATGAACATCGTCAGACGGTCGATGCCCATGCCCAGACCCGAGGTCGGCGGCATGCCGTACTCGAGCGCACGGACGAAGTCATAGTCGATGAACATCGCCTCGTCGTCGCCCTTGCTCTTAAGCCGCGCCTGCTCCTCGAAACGCTCCAGCTGGTCGATGGGATCGTTCAGCTCGGAATAGGCGTTCGCCAGCTCCTTGCCGCACACGAACAGCTCGAAACGCTCGGTCAGCGCAGGATTGGTGCGATGGCGCTTGGTCAGCGGCGACATCTCCACCGGATAGTCGATGATATAGGTGGGATCGATGAGATTCTTCTCGGCGTACTCGCCGAAGATGGCGTCGATGAGCTTGCCCTTGCCCATCGAAGGCTCAATCTCCACGTTCAGCTGCTTGCAGGTCGCGCGCAGCTCGTCCTCGTCCATGCCGGACACGTCCACGCCGGCGTACTCCTTGATCGCGTCGAGGATGGGAAGCCTGCGGTACGGCGGCTTGAAGTCCACCTTGTGCTCGCCGATCTGCACCTCCGTAGTGCCGTTGACCTTGAGCGAAATCTTCTCCAGCATCTTCTCCACGAACTCCATCATCCAGATGTAGTCCTTGTAGGCCACGTAGATCTCCATGCAGGTGAACTCGGGATTGTGGGTCTTGTCCATGCCCTCGTTGCGGAAATCCTTCGCAAACTCGTACACGCCACTGTATCCTCCCACGATCAAACGCTTGAGATACAGCTCATTGGCTATACGCAGGTAAAGGGGAATGTCCAGGGCATTGTGATGCGTGACGAACGGGCGGGCGGTGGCTCCGCCGGGAATGCTCTGAAGGATGGGGGTCTCCACTTCCAGGCAGCCAGCCGCGTTGAAATACTCGCGCATAGTGGCCACGATCTGCGCACGCTTGATGAAGGTATCCTTCACCTGGGGATTGACGATGAGGTCCACGTAGCGCTGGCGGTAGCGCAGCTCAGGATCGGAGAAACCGTCGTGCACGGTGCCGTCGGCGTCGGTCTTGACGATGGGGAGCACCTTCAGCGACTTGCTCAGCAGGGTCAGCTCCTTGGCGTGGACTGACAGCTGGCCGGTCTGCGTGATGAACGCGAAGCCCTTGATGCCCACGATGTCTCCGATGTCGAGCAACTTCTTGAACACGGTGTTGTACATGGTCTTGTCCTCGCCGGGGCAGATCTCGTCACGCTTGACATACACCTGCATGCGTCCGGTCTCGTCCTGGAGCTCCATGAACGAAGCGGCGCCCATGATGCGGCGCGACATGATGCGGCCTGCGATACAGACGTCAGTAAGGTTGCCCTTCTCGGGGTCGTACTGATCCTTTATGCTCTGCGCCGTCTCGTTGACCGGAAAAAGGGCGGCCGGATAAGGCTCGATGCCCAGCTCCCTCAGCTTGGCGAGGGACTCCCTGCGCAGTATTTCCTGCTCGCTGTATTCGATGTTGCTCATATCTCTGCTTGATTTTCAAAGTCCACAAAAATAGCACAATAAATTCGTTTTTCCCCCATAGGCGGCATTTTTCTTGAAGAAATAATTCCGTTCTTGAAGAAAAAATCTTAACTTTGACAATTATGGCAAAGGAGTGCAAATGGGTCATCAAGGAGCCTGCCGATCCCGCGAAGGTTTCGAGGCTCGCCACTGAAGTCGGCATCGACAGGGTGCTGGCCGAGCTCCTCGTCAAGCGTGGCGTCGAGACTTTCGAGCAGACGCGCTCCTTCTTCCGCCCCCAGCTCACCGATCTCCACGACCCCTTCCTGATGAAGGACATGGACGTGGCCGTCGAAAGGCTTCGCAAGGCCATCGTCTCCCGCGAGAAAATACTGGTCTACGGCGACTACGACGTCGACGGCACCACAGCGGTCTCGCTCGTTTACTCCTTCATCAAGCGCTTTACCGACCAGGTCGATTTCTACATCCCCGACCGCAACGACGAAGGCTACGGAGTCTCCATCAAGGGCCTCGACTGGGCCGCCGACAACGACTTCACCCTCGTCATCACCCTCGACTGCGGCATCAAGGCCATCGAGAAGACCCGCTACGCCGCTGGCAGGGGCATAGATTTCATCATCTGCGACCATCATCTCCCTGACTCCGAGCTTCCGCCGGCAGTGGCCGTGCTGGACCCGAAGCGCGAGGACTGCCACTATCCCTTCGATGATCTTTCGGGCTGCGGAGTGGGCTTCAAGCTGGTCCAGGCCTATTCCAAGCGTTACGGAGTGCCCTTCGAGACGCTCGTACCGCTGCTGGACTACCTCGTCGTCAGCATCGCTTCCGACCTCGTATCGGTGGTGGGTGAGAACCGCGTGCTGGCGCATTACGGCCTCAAGCAGCTCAACGAAGCCCCGCGCGCGGGCCTGCTCGCAATGATCACCCTCTCCAAGCTAGAGCTCGGGCACATCTCCATCGACGACATAGTCTTCAAGATTGGCCCGCGCATCAATGCAGCGGGGCGCATGGAGACAGGCCGCCTCGCGGTCGAGCTCCTCACCGCCTCCGACATCGATGAAGCCATGACCATAGGCGAGAAGATCAACGAGAACAACAACGACCGCAAGAGCATCGACCGCGAGATCACCCAGGAGGCCCTGGAGATGGTTCAGCGGGGCGAAAGCCTCGCGTGGAAGAATGCCACCGTGGTCTTCAACCCCAACTGGAACAAGGGTGTCGTCGGCATCGTAGCCTCCCGTCTCGTGGAAGCCTTCTACAAGCCTACGATAGTGCTCACTAGCTCCAACGGCTTCGTGACCGGCTCGGCGCGCAGCATCCAGGGCTTCGACCTGTACGAAGCCATCGAGAGCTGCGCCGACCTCCTGGAGAATTTCGGAGGGCACGTGTACGCCGCCGGTCTGACGCTGAAGGAAGAGAATCTCCCGGAGTTCAGCGCGCGCATAGACAGGTTCGTGGGGGAGAAGATTACCAAGGAGATGCTCACCCCCGTGGTCGTCATCGACGCCAAGCTCGACTTCGCCCGCATCACTCCGAAATTCTTCCGCATACTCAAGCAGTTCCAGCCTTTCGGGCCGGGGAATAACAATCCTCTGTTCATCACCGAGAACGTCTATGACGACGGAAACGCCCGCAAGGTTGGTGCGGGCGGTGTCCATGTCAAGCTTGAATTGTTACAGGAGTCTCAGCCTTATCATCAGATTCCGGCCATTGCCTTCAATATGTCAGATTTCTACGACTACATCAAGGCCGGCAATCCTTTCGATGTCTGCTACGCGATAGTGGAGAACTACTACCGCGGCAGCGCCAATATCCAGCTGCGCATAAAGGATATGCACGAGCGCGAGGACATTATCTGAGTATCCTCGAAGGCATTCCTCCGCCGAATCCGCCGGGAGGGCCTCCGCCGCCCGGACCGAAGCCGCCGGGCCTGCCACCAGGACCGCCGGGACCGCCCTGGCCGCCGCTGCCCCTCATCGAGTTGAACCTGTAGGCCAGGGTCACCATCGCGTAACGGCCGAAGTTGTGGTTCCATCTGTTGGTGACGTAGTCGGTGCTCATGGAAGTGGTGAAGCCCCTGGTCTTGTTGAAGAGGTCGTGTATGGTGAACGAGATCTCGACGTTGTTCCTCGGGCCGAAGCGGAAGCCGCCGTTCAGGTCGAGGATATTGTCGTTGATGGCATTGTACTCCACTCCCTGCATGAAGGTCTTGGTGTAGTTGCCTCCCAGGTACATTATCTTGAAGATGTTGTTCAGCTCGACGCCGGCCCTGACGGACTCGGTGAAGTAGTCGGTGCTGGAGCCTGCGCTGTTCCACGAATCGACGTAGGAAGCGTTGCCGTTGAGGTTGAAGCGGATGTCACGCGAGAAGTTGCTGCGGATGCCAAGATTGACGCTCGGACGGAGGTTCTGCGTGGAGATGAGCTCGTCGTTGACATAGGAAGGGCTCATGTCCCAACTTCCGGAAACGCCTGAGCTGATGATACTTCCGAGGAACTTCACAGGGAATCCGAACGATACCTGGAGGTTGGCGCTATAGTTGCCGGAAGCGTTCTCGTAGCTCGTGAAGGACGACTGTGCCGGCATCGTATAATTGTACTTCGGCAGGTAAGTCTCCTTGGCGTAGTACGTGCGGCGGCTGACGATGGCGTCCCTTCCGACGGTCAGCGATCCGTTGATGCTGAAGGTCGTGAGGTTGGAGTTGAGCGTAGGGGCGAAGTTGTCGAAGTCTCCGAGGGTCTGTCCGAGAAGGGCGTTCCTGGCTTCCTTGCCGAGTACGGTGCTGTAGGAGGCGCGGAAGGAGTTGGAAGTGCTCTGCTTCAGGTCGGGATTACCGGACGAGACCGAGTAGAGGTTGGTATTGTTGATCCTGGGGCGGAGCTGCTCGATCGAAGGGGTATTGTTCGATACGGACCAGCTCAGCTGCCAGTGGTTCATCTGGGAGTTGTTGCCGAGGCTGAACGAGGGGACGATGGCGTTGAACTTCCTGGAGTAGATGGGCTCCTCCACCGGGAAGTTGTCTCCGCGGTTAAGCCCCGTGGTCCTGTAGCCGAGGTCTGCCGAGAGGATGACGTTCTCACCGAATGCGGTCCTGAAACTCAGCGAGACTGTATTGCTGTAATTGTCGTTGGTCCTGTTGTAAGTGTTGACGCTGTCGACAAGGCTCGCGGCAGGATTGGTTATGTCGTAGGCCCACTGGATGGTGCTGGACTTGCTGTTGGAGTAGTTGTAGGCGATGCCTATCGTGCTCCTCTCGCTCAGCTCATATGCTGCGGAAGCCTGTGCGGTGAAACTCTTGGACTCGGTGCCGGTATCGATGTCGAGGACCGTGCGGGTGATGGTCGAAGTGGTGGTGTCGACCTTGGAGCTTATGCCCTGGTTCTTGGAATTGTTGATGTTCACTGAACCTGCCAGCCTGAGCTTGTTGTTGAAGCCCTTGTTGACGTTGGCGCCGACGCTGTAGGACAGTCCGTCGGTGGAACGGTCGGTCGAAGACGAGGATCCCTGGCGGGGAAGGTCGTCCTGGTAGTTGTAATTGCTGCTCCACGAGTACGAGCCGTTGTCCGTGAGGGACAGCGACGCATTGAGGCTTACATTGCCGTCGGCCAGGGACTTGCGGCCGTTCACGGAGAAGCGGTGCGAGCCGTTGTCCGTGATCGACTTCGACGAAGAAGTGGCCCGGCGGGAATTGTACTGAGCATTGGGGAAGTATATCGTCTCGCTCCTGGATTCGGAGACGTTGTACGAGGTGGAATAGTCGTACGATGCACCGATGCTTCCCAGGACGAAATTCCTTGCTGTGGGGCTCATCCACCTGCGGTTGACGCTCACGGAGGCGTTCTTGGCCTTGAGGTCGGCCGCGCCGCCGCCGCCGGCTGCACGGAAGGTGTTGCCGCGCTGGCGGTTGCCGCTGTTGTTGATGTTGTTCATGTTGAACGAAGCCTCGGCCTGGAGGGCCTCCGAGGAGAGGTTGACCTCTCCGCCCAGGGTGTAGCGGAACTTATGGAAGGTGGTGTCCGTGTCGTAACCGCCGCCGACCAGGAAGTTGCCGTTGGAGACCATCTTGGGCTTGGATCTGGTCTCGATGTCGAGGACCCTGCGCTTGGTTTCGTTCTTGCTGATCTGGTGCCTCGGGTCTTTGTTGGCGTACTCCTGGAACGACTTGATCGTGATGACCTCCTCAGCCGGGAGGTTGTTCAGGGCGGCCATGGGAGCGTCGCCGAAGAGAAGCGCTCCGTCGATATATACCGTGCTGATGTTCTCGTTGAGCACCGTGACGCCTCCTTCCGTCACTTCCACGCCCGGCATCTGCTCGAGGACGTCGATGGCCATCTCGCCCTTGTTCAGCTTGACGGCCGAAGCGTGGAACGCGATGGTATCCTCCTTGATGGACACGGGATTGGCCCTGTCCCTGATCACGGCCCCTTCAAGGGCGATGGCATCGGTCTTGAGACTGGCGATGACTCTGTTCTGTCCGGACTGGAGCGTGATGGGATTGGTCTGCTCCTGGTAGCCGAGCATGCTGAAGGTGACCTGGGCGTTGCCGGCGGTGAGGTTCCTGATGGTGAAGGTACCGTTCTGGCCGCTCACCGCAAATGTGGTGTCGGCCTTCTCGCCTTCTTCATTGAGGGAGACTACGATGACGGTGACGCCGACGCCGGGCGCCTGCTCTCCGTCTTCTTCGATGAGATAAACATTACCGGTGAGGATGGCCTGAGCGTTCCTCTGGCTGCGCTGAAGGGCGGTCATGGCCTGGTTGCCGCCGCCACGCATATTACCGCCGCCACGCATGCCGCCCGGAGGGCCTCCGGGAGGGCCGCCGCCGCCGCGGAACTGCGCGACGGAAATGACGGGGAATAACAATAAGAGTAATACCAGTGTAAAGAGCCGGTTTTTCAAGTTCATAGGGATATTGTGTTAAGTCCGATTCGTGCAAATATAATAAAAAAATGCGGATTTTCAGCACTTTATGAAAGCAGATTCGCAATAATTCCTGCAATTTGCATAGGAGTGAGGGTGTCGGTGTCGATTATGAAGTCGGCCGCGGCGGCGTAATGCGGCGTGCGCTCCGCCAGGAGCGCCTCGAAGCCGCCGCCTTTCAGCAGCGGCCTGCCGGACTGGTCTCCGCCCAGATGCAGCCGCAGCGTCTGCGGCGTAGCCCTCAGGAACACGCACGTGCACCGCTCCCGTATCATCGCCGCATTCTCCTCCCTCATTATCGCCCCTCCTCCAAGGGACAATATAAAGTTCCGTCCGGGGGAAGTGCCCCCCGAAACCGTGCCACCACCGGAAGTGCCGGAAGATAGGGACGAGTCGGTTTGAGCGTGTTGGAGTTCGGGGGGAGTGCCCCCCAAAACCGTGCCACCCTCGGCATCGTAAGAGGGAGGGGCCCAAGCTTGCTTGGGAGGGGTCCGAAGGACGTTTTGGGGGACACTCCCCCCGAACAATACTTCCCGAAGGTAAAACGTCTCCATGTCTCGGAAAGCCTTCTCACCGTCAGTAGCGAAAATGTCCGGAATCTTCCGGCCGGCCCTCTTCTCGATGTAGCGGTCCAGATCGACCACCGGAATGCCGAGCAGCGTCGAGAGATCCTTCCCGACGCTGCTTTTTCCGCATCCCATGAAACCGGTCAGAGCAACGATCATCCTAGAACAGCGTAAGCTCCTCCCCTTCATCGATTTCGGGGACGTTGATCTTGCTCATGTCGATGTCCGAGAGATCGATGTCATCCGGCGTATCGATGATGTCGGACATGTCGATCTCGCCCGCGAGATTCTCCGGCTCGGCCTCGGGCTTCTCTTCCTCGAGATCCTCCGGCTTCACCAGCGGCTCGATGAACTCTACCTTCTTCAGGTCCAGCGAATGGCACTTCTTGCCCTTGGCCGCGATGCCCTTCTTCGCGATGTACTCTTCCGCATCGATCTTCTCCGGCTCCCGGTGCGCATACTTGCCCGTGAAGGTCACCAGCACCTGCGGGTGCTTGTCGTCGCTCAGCGCCACGAGGTACGAACCTCGCCCCTCGGCGATGAAAGACACTGGAGTATTGTCACTGAGCACGAAGGAGAAACGCTTGATATAGAAAGCCTTGACCGATGCGTCCCAATAAAGGGCGGTATAAGTCTTGGCGGGGTCGAACTTCTCGATCTTCAGCACGTCGCCCTGGTATTTGTTCACCAGGTCGAAGGACGTCGTATAGAAAGTGCCGTTCTTGAAGGTGGCCAGCACCTTGTCGTCGGTCTCGAACTGCCCGAGATAGAGGCCTCTTCCGTCCTCGTTGAGCTTCTGGATGTCGGCGTCGTACCAGATGTCCTTGCCGGAAATCGTCGAGACACCCTTGCTCTTGAGCTGTATGCGCTGGATGGGGAACTTCGACACGAGGTTGCCGCGGGAAGTCTTGCCCTTGATGGCCAGGGTGGAGAAATCGTATTCCATCGAGGACTTCTTGAGCTTGGTCCTGGGCCTGAGGTAGATGCGCACCGACTCCGCCTCGCCGTTATGGTTGGCGGTGAACCAGAGTATGGTCGAGCCCGGGGCCCCGGTGGTGATGTCGTACTCCTTGTCGCGCGTCACCGAAGTGATATTGAAGCGCTTGGCATACGAGACGCTGCTCTTGCCCTCGCGGTATATGACATTGTAGATGGTGCGCGTGTCGCCGCGGTGGAACAGCCCGACGTACAGCAGGTTCTTCCCGAAGAAAGCCTTGTCGGTCACCTTCGTGATGATGTACTTGCCGTCCTTGCGGATGACGATGATCTCGGAAAGGTCGGAGCAGTCGCAGATGTACTCGCCGCCGTCGTCGCGCTTGAGACCGATGCCCACGAAGCCTTCGGCCTTGTTGGCGTAGAGCTTGGCATTGTTGTTCACCACCTTGGTGGCGGCAATGGACTCGAAGTTCGTGATCTCTGTCAGGCGCGGGAAATTCTTGCCGTATTTCTTCTTCAACCCCTTGAACCAGTCGATGGTGTAGCGGTTGATGTGCGCAATCTTGTCCTTGATGTCCGCGATCTCCAGCTCGATGGCCCTGATCTTCTCGTCGATGGCCTTGGTGTCGAATTTCGAGATCTTGCGGACGGGCTTCTCCACCAGCTTCAGGATGTCGTCCATGACTATCTCCCGGACGAACAGGTCCTGATACTCCTTCATCCGCTCGAACACGTCCCCTATCTGCTCCTCCCAGCTCTTCTGGTCCTGCTCCAGCACCTTGTAGATGCGGTTCTCGAAGAAGATGCGCTCCAGCGAGCTGTAGTGCCAGTCGTCTTCGAGCTCGCCCAGATGGATGCGCAGCTGACGCTCCAGGATATCGCGCGTATGATAGGTGTCGTACTCGAGTATCTCGTCCACGTCCATGAACTGCGGCTTGTTGTCCTTGATCACGCAGGCGTTGGGCGAAATGTTGATCTCGCAGTCGGTGAAGGCGTAGAGGGCGTCGATGGTCTTGTCCGGGGACACGTCGTTCGGAAGGTGGATGATGATCTCCACGTGGTCCGTGGTCATGTCCTCGATCTTCTTGATCTTTATCTTGCCCTTGTCCTTGGCCTTGAGGATGGAGTCGATGACCATGCCCGAGGTCTTGCTGTAAGGGACCTCAGTGATGGCGATGGTGTTCTTATCAATTTTGTCAATCTTGGAGCGGACCTTCACCACGCCGCCCCGGCGGCCCTTGAGGTACTTCGAGCAGTCGGCCGAGCCCCCGGTGGGGAAATCGGGATAGAGCTCGAAGGGCTTGCCCTCGAGGATGGCTATCGAAGCGTCGAGCAGTTCGTTGAAATTGTGCGGAAGGATCTTGGATGCCATGCCGACAGCAATGCCCTCGGTACCCTGCGCAAGCAGGAGGGGGAAGCGCACCGGGAGCTCGGTCGGCTCCTGGTTGCGCCCGTCGTAGGATGTCATCCAGTTCGTAACCTTCGGGTCGAAGATCACTTCCTTGGCGAATTTGCTCAGACGCGCCTCGATGTATCGGGGAGCGGCGTTGGAGTCGCCCGTGAGGATGTTACCCCAGTTACCCTGACAGTCGATCGCATAGCCCTTCTGGCCTATCTGCACCAGGGCTCCGAGGATGGAGGCGTCGCCGTGCGGGTGGTACTGCATGGCCTGTCCCACGATGTTCGCCACCTTGGTGTAGGCCCCGTCGTCCATCCTGTACATGGCATGGAGCACCCTGCGCTGCACGGGCTTCAGACCATCCACGATATGCGGGACGGCACGCTGCAGGATCACATACGACGAGTAGTCAAGGAACCAGTCCTTGAACATTCCCGAAAGCTTGAACTTATGGCTGTCATCGCCGAGAAGCTTGTCGTATTTTCCCGATGGGACGGCGGACTCGTCCACCATTCCTTCTCCTTCCTCGATGGGCTCCAGGGAGTCCAGGGTCTCGTCGTTGTACTCTTCGTTCATATATATCTCCTGCGTGCGCGCAATTGACTATTCTTCATATCCGAAGCGGCGGAGCTCCCTGCGGCTCTCGCGCCATTCCGGATCCACTTTGACGTATAGGGACAGGAAGACCTTCTTCTGGAAGAAGTCCTCCATGTCGATGCGGGCTTCGGTGCCCACCTTCTTCAGGGCCGCGCCCTTCTTGCCGATGACAATGCCTTTCTGGGACTCGCGCATCACATAGATGACGGCGCTTATCTCATACCGCTCTTCGCCTTCCTTGAAGGACTCGACTTCCACTTCGCAGCAATAGGGGATCTCCTGGCTGTAGTTGAGCAGGATCTTCTCGCGGATGATCTCCTGCGCGAAGAAGCGGAGGTTGCGGTCGGTGAAGGTGTCCTTGTCGTACCAGGGCGGGCTCACCGGGAGTTTATCCACTATAGTGTTGAAAATGCTCTCCAGGTTGAACCTTTCCTTGGCGGAGGCGGGGATGACATCGGCCTTCGGAAGCTGTCCGCGCCAGTACTCCATGAGCTCCACGACGCGGGGCTGGTCGCTGATGTCTATCTTGTTGATGACCACTATGACTGGACAGTCGAGACGCTGGAGCTTGGCGACGTAGTCGGCGTTCTTGTCCGCAGTCTCGACCGTGTCCGTGACATAGAGGATGATGTCCGCGTCGCCGATGGCGGCGTCCACGAAGTTCATCATGTTTTTCTGGAGCCTGTAGCTGGGCTTCAGGATGCCGGGCGTGTCGGAATAGACGATCTGGTAATCCTCACCGTTCACGATGCCCATGATGCGGTGCCGGGTGGTCTGGGCCTTTGCCGTGACGATGGAGAGCTTTTCGCCCACCATCGCGTTCATCAGCGTGGACTTGCCGACGTTTGGATTGCCTATGATGTTTACGAAGCCCGACTTGTGACTAGACATAGGCGCCCATCTTCAGAATGTTCACCTCGCCCTCGCTGAGGTACCTCCACTGGCCCTTGTTCAGGCCCTTCTTGGTGAGACCTGCGAAATAGACGCGGTCGAGAGCCTTGACGGAGTAGCCTAGGGACTCGAAGATCCTGCGGACGATGCGGTTCTTGCCGGAGTGGATCTCGATGCCGAGCCTGCGGTGGTCGTTGGCATCGATGTACTCGAGCTCGTCTGCGGAGACGTCGCCGTCGCTGAGCTCCACGCCGGAAAGGATCTTGTCAAAGTCCTCCTGGGAGAGCTCGCGGTCGAGTATCACCTGATAGATCTTCTTCTTGTCGTATGAAGGATGGGTGAGGCGCTCGGCGATCTCGCCGTCGTTGGTGAACATCAGCACGCCCGTGGTGGCCTTGTCGAGGCGTCCGACGGGGAAAACCCTTGTCTCACAGTCCTTCAGGAGGTCCATGACGGTCTTGCCGGCATGGGGGTCGCTGGCTGTAGTGACATAGCCCTTGGGCTTGTTCATTACGATGTATACCTTGGCTTCGCCCTTGAGGCGCTCGCCGTTGAAGCGGACATCGTCGGTGAGGATGTTGACCTTGGTGCCGAGCTCGGTGACGACCTCGCCGTTGACGGTGACTACGCCTGCCTGGATGAACGTGTCGGCCTCACGCCTGGAGCATACGCCCGAGTTGGCGATGAATTTGTTGAGGCGGATCTCGTTCTGGATCGGGGTGGGTACGTAGTCGTTGTCGGAGAAGCTTGAGTTGTCGATGTTCGGTCTGCGCTCGATCATGCGGTTGATGCCGGAATCGGCGCTCTCGTCGAAGCGGGGCTCGAACTTCTTGCGGCCTTTGCCGCGCGGAGCGGGCTTGGGCCCTTCGGGCCTGTGGCCCGCGTAAGGCTTGCGGCCGCCGCCGCTGTACGGGCGTCCTGCGCCCTCGCCTTCGCCGTAAGGCTTGCTGTATGCCCTGTGCTCGCCGTCGCCGAAGCTCCTGCGCTCGCCGTAGGGTTTGTTATAAGTCCTGTGCTCGCCGTCGCCATAGCTCTTGCGCTCGCCATAGGGCTTGTTATATGCCCTGTGCTCGCCGTCGCCATAGCTCCTGCGCTCGCCGTAGGGCTTGTTATAGCTTCTGTGCTCGCCGTCGCCGTAGCTTCTGCGCTCGCCATAGGGTTTGTTGTACGGCCTGCGCTCACCGTCGCCGTAGCTCCTGTGCTCGCCTTCGCCGTAGCTCTTGCGCTCGCCGTAAGGCTTGTTGTAAGTCCTGTGCTCACCCTCGCCGTAGCTCCTGCGCTCGCCGTAGGGCTTGTTGTACGGCCTGCGCTCGCCGTCGCCGTAGCTCCTGTGCTCGCCTTCGCCGTAAGTCCTGCGCTCGCCATAGGGCTTGCTGTAAGCCCGGCGTTCGCCATTTTCATGATTTCTGTTTCCGTCTCTGTCGCTTCCCGCGAATGAGACTTTCTTTCTGGGCCTGAGCTTTCTGCCTTCTGCAGAATAGCCGCCATTCTTGTTGTCTTCCATTTTTACTGTGCCTCTTCGGCAATTAAATGATTATTCGTGGTTCACACCACTACTCCAATGTGAAAATATAGGTAATAGTACCTTGTTGCAGTGCCGGAGCGTCGGCCTTCTGGTTGAAATGCGCCTTCATTGCCGCATTGCGCGCAGCGGTCCATAACTCCTTGTTTGTCACCGTGGTACCTTCGGCTCCTGCCTGGGCCTTGGTGACGTTTCCGTAATTGTCCACCCAGATCGTCACCACGACGGTGCCGCTCTCCTGGACTGCGTAAGCGGGCTTGGGCAGCGTCCCCACGACGTTGCGGCCCTTCAGATGTGCGTTGGGCTTACCCGTGGTCTGCCCCCTGTCTGTATTGCCGTCAGGCTGCCCGGCCTTGAAGCCTTCGGAAGCCTCCTCGGCGGAGTGGGGGGCGGTGAGGGTGGTGTCCTTCTTGCTCATGCCGGGGAACGCGGCCCTGGGATCGAGCTTGGGCTCCTCTGGCGGGACCGGGACCTCGACGTCGCCGTGCGGATCGGGCGCCGTGGCCGGGGTGAGGTTCTGCGAAGTGTGGGCCTCGTACGGCGATTCGCTCCTCTGTACCAGCTCGATGGGCTTGGAGAGGTCGATTTCCTCTGCTTGAGGCTCCCTGCCGTCGCGGTGCTGGATCACCGTCTCGATCTCCTCCGTGAAATCGATCACGAAAGTATTCTCCTGCGGCGGCGGCCATATGTACTTGAATCCCGTGAACGAGCAGAACAGGACGGCGCACACCATGATGCCGGCCGCCAGTCCGGCGCCGATTATCCTGGAGGTCCTCTCCTGCTTTTCCCTTTCGCGGATGTACTCTTTCATCTTTTTCTGTCTTTTGTCCGTCAAATCCTCTTCACTCTCCTGTCATTCCGAGCGAAGCGAAGGAATCTGTCTCCTCCTTCGGCCGTCTCATTCAGGCTGCGTGGCCAGGATGACCTTGTAATGATTGCGCTTCGCAATGTTCATCATCGAGACTATTTCCCTGACGGGTACGGTCTCGTCCGAATAGATCGAGAAGGTGGGATCCTCCTCGGTCTGCAGCAGCTCCACGAGCTCGTCCTCTGCCTGCTCATAGCTGACGGGCTGCTCGTTGCCGTTGATATGGTAGGTGTAAGTGTCGTTCCCCCAGTCCTTTATGGAGACACTTACCGTAGCCTTCGCCGACACCTGGCCCGTGCTCTTCGGGAGGAGGAGCTTCAGGGCGTTGGGGTTGACGAGGGTCGAAGTCACAAGGAAGAAGATGAGCAGCAGGAACACGATGTCCGTCATCGACGACATCGACATTTCCGACAGTACCTTCGTTGTTCTCTTGATAGCCATGGTCCCTCCGGTTTATTCGTCCTCTCCGGCAGGCTCGTGGAGGAGATCCATGAACTCGATGGTCGCGCTCTCCATCTTGAACACGAGGCTGTTGATGCTGGAGGAAAGATAGTTGTATCCGAAATAGGCGAGGATACCGACGATCAGACCGCCGACGGTGGTGACCATGGCGGTGTAGATGCCGCTCGACAGCAGGGTGATGTCGATGTTGTTGCCCGCCTGGGACATGTTGAAGAAGGCGCGGATCATACCGATGACCGTGCCGAGGAATCCGATCATAGGAGCGCCTCCGGAAATGGTCGCCAGGGTGGAGAGGCCCCTCTCAAGGCGCGCAACCTCCACGTTGGCTGTATTCTCCACCGCGGTCTGGATGTCGGCGAGGGGGCGTCCGATGCGCCCGATGCCCTTCTCGACGAGACGGGCCACCGGCGCGTCGTACTTCTCGCAGAGGGTGAGGGCGCTCTTGATCTTGCCTTCGTGGATGTAGTCGCGTATGTCCTCCATGAAATGCTTGTCGATCTTGCCGGCCTGGCGGATCATCCACCATTTCTTGCCGAAAATGTACAGGGCGATGATGGACAGTGCGAGAAGCACCAGCATGAGCCAGCCGCCCCTGGTCGCCATCTCTATCAGTGAGTATGACATGGCCTGCTGCTGGGGAACCAGCTCGGCTGCAGTCATCATGTCGCCTGCATTCGCGGCGTTCTCCACTGCCGCAGCGGCCATGGAATCGATTTCAGTTTGAAGGATGTTGAAAAGCATATCTTATTCTTTACTATTTGATTTCTGTTTGATTTCTGTGGTCTTCTCCGTTCCTGCAATAATCAAGCCCGAGAGCCCATTTTAATTCAATTTACAAAATTAGCCAAAAAAACGGAATAACCCTAATCTCCGGTTTTTTTCTTTAGAAAAAACGTTTTTTCCCCAGCCTTTCTCCATCCTTTATCCCGCCCTTTATCCCGTCTTTCCCGCCTCCTTCTCTTCCGTCCTCTCCCCGGTCTCATTCCGTTTTTTTTCCTCATCCTCCTGCCTCCTTCTCTCCCGTATCTTTCCGCCACCGGTTGAAGGGTGAACATCCTGCAGCACTGATTGTGCTACCGGTCAATGATTTATGCGATCCTCCATCTCCCGTGAAGCCGAGGGTTCGGTGCATAATGTTCTTTTACACAATCCTTTGTCTGCTGCTGACTGATGGAGGTATTTGTCCAGCTGCCGGTCCGAAGCCCCGACAGCAATCCTGAGGGCCTTCCTCAGATCATACAGAACATTTTCTTCCATTCGCTCGAAATTGACAGTGCGCAGGTCCAGCCCCTTTCCCTTTACGAAAATGCCGATGCGCCTGTACACGGAGTAATCGTCCCAGTCTTCTTTCAGGTCGTGCTCAGAACCGCAGTTCGCCTCCATGGCAATCAAAGCCTTGTCAACGCTTCCAAAAGACAGGATCATTCCTTCCTGGTCCAGGACATTGTATTCCGACAGGATATAGTCGATGATCTGCATCTTCTCCTTCTGGTTCAGCCCCTTGTAGACTGTCTCCTGCAGTTTGTAGCCGAGTGGCTCGCAGGCTTCCCTGCAACTCCTGACCAACTTCCTGGCTTTCAGGAATCTACGTGAAGATGTGCGTGTCGAAACCCGTTCGGAGAATGGATTGCTCTCCTTGCAGTAGGCGACAAGGTTCCACCTGTAGTCCAGTACCCCGTCGGACAACCTTCCGGCTGCGCCGTTATTGCATATATACGAGATATTGCTCTTTATCCTTTTACCGACCGGTTCGGGAGCGCTCCCGAAGGGGGTGTCGAATACCGGACCTGTCCTCCCGTGCTGCCGGTTATAGGCTTTAGTGAAGCTGCACAGCAGCTCCCCGTTGAAGGCGGAGAAGGACTGAAGGCTCCGCGCTGTCTGCTGCGAATGGGTGTGATTGGGCATCAGGCTGAATGCATACGTGACTATCCCGTGCTTCAGTGCCAGGCAGCAGTACAGGGTAATGTAATAGATGCAGTCTTCGAGGCAGTAGAAAATGATGCCTCCTTCTTTTCCCTTGACATAGACGTGATGCGGGACGTTTTCCTTGAAGATCCTTCTTTTCATAGTTCTCAGTTTTGTGCAGGCAAATATAACGGGGAGTTTCGGATAATCGAAGGGTTCAGTCCCGTCTTTCGTCACAATAATATGTTTTTGTATGAAATT
>Ga0310696_10004545_pt1 | contig 16971 bp, 39 predicted proteins | sample AusTroGonzalo_MG_4_FD_203885 | JGI IMG/M metagenome (GOLD analysis project Ga0310696, IMG submission 203885) | Bovine rumen microbial communities from tropical cattle in Woodstock, Queensland, Australia - Gonzalo_02 (v2) (version 2) | ecosystem: Host-associated > Mammals > Digestive system >...
AATTATTTTCAAGCATACGAATAACTTCGATAAGTTCTTCCTTTTTCAAGTTCTTGTAATAACTATCTTTTTGTACAGTCCAGCCTGCCTTTTTAAGTGTTCTCTCAATTTCTTGTTTTCTCAATCCTTCTGTTAGTTCTTCTGTCATAGTTTTACTCCTTACTGTTCTTCAACAGTTACTACTTCCATATCCATAGGGAGGTTGTCATAAATTGCGTTTTCAATTTCACTTGTCGAAACATCATCTTCAATCTGTCCTTTAATCTGAATTACAATATCTTTCATATCCTTACTCCTTTACCATTTCACTCTCATACAACTGATACAATCTGCTATTATCAAGTTTTACTTCATAAAGCGTTGAATCTGGATTTCCACACTTTAACCAACGATTTGTTTTAATTACTTTTTTGCCGTTAATGTTTGCAATATCATTTTTACATCGTACTGTATACCCTGTAAAATCTTTGTTCTTGTCATTCATATTCTTACTCCTTCGATTGTGAATTAACCATTCATTACCATTTCAGATTGTTTTTCAACAAGAAAAGATATTCTCTTTCTGTTCTTTTCCATTTTCATAGCAACATTATTACTGTAAGGTTTTTCCCTAAGCTTCTCCTGTTCCGCAAAAAGCGTATCCAACTCCTTAGTAATTTTATCGAACTCTAAATTATTTTTTGTTTCATCAAGTTCTTTCTTAATATCCTTGTTCATAAAAACAGGATAGCGATTACAAATCCATTCAATTATTACTTCTTTGCTATATTTATTTAGGATTTCATTTACTGTCATTTCTCCACCTCGCTTTCTTTTAAGAAGTTTTCTGCTTCTGCCATAGCCTTTAATTCTTCTTCGTCAAAATAACCTAGATTTTTTGGTAAATCTCCGACAAAACTATTGAGTACATATTTCAAGATATTCTTTGCTTTGGTGAGTTGGTCTATTCTTGTTTTTGCAACTATCTCCATAGCCTTTGCGTGTGCGTTGGAATTGTCTTTTTCTTGTCTTAAAGTTGCAGTTGTGTGTTTCAGTTCTGCATTTTTCTCTCGCAACTGCTTTTCTACTTTTTCACTCATAGTCATAGCAAACTTTCGAGCGTCATTGTCTGCTTTCAGTTCTGCATTTTCCTTACAGATAATCTCAAATCCCTGTTGCAGTATCGGGTCTTTAAGTGCAAGGCTTATTCTGTTTTTCATTTCATCTTTCAGTTCTTCTTTTCTCTCATTTTTCATTTTTCTTTTATCTCCTCTTCTGTTACAATAATAAATCAACTAACCTATCTTTATAGGTCTTTTTCTGTTCTGCATTTTCTTTTTCAACTTCGGCAAGCCATAACTGTGAGTCATAACAATCTGCATTGTCTTTATGGTGTTTCTCAAACTCTTTTACAAATCTTTCTCTAGTCATTTTCTTTTATCTCCTTAAATTATTCCTAAGTCTGCAAGATTATTATGTAAGTTTAATTCCTGTTCTGCTTTAGAATGTGGAATGATAAACTTTTCGACAGTTTTATCTTCCGAATTGCTTGTGCTTTCAGTTGTACTGTTACATCTAGGACAAAGCCAATATATACCACCGCCTGTATGTTCACACCTAAGCATTTGCATACCACCACAATTAAGACACTTCATTTTTCCACCTCGCTATCTTTTAAGTCTTGTTCCATTTCGTCTGCTATCTTATTAAAATCCATACCTTCATTTGCCTGTTTGATAGCATTATCAATATCGGTTTCTCGTAAGAATTGCTCTGTATCAACCTGTATAAGCGATTTTGGGAAGTCTTTTAATTTTGGTTTATATAACTCTACCCATTTTGCCAGTAGTTCTTTTGCAGTGGTAAGCCTTAATACAAGATTATTATTTGTTCTTGCGTTTATTTCGTGTTCACTCTTAATCAGTTCTTTCAGTTCTACATTTTCCTGTTCAAGTTCTGCAATACGCTTTTCTTGCTTATCAACATATGCTTGATTGTAAACTTTTACACTTCCTGTAATTTCTAATGGAATTACATCGTCTTCTGCTTCCTTTTTCAGTTCGTCTGTTGTCATTCTGTTACCTCCCAATCTTTAAGAGTTCTGATAAATTCTTCTGACGGATTTTCTTTAGTTATCCTTTCATTCTGTTCTTTAATCGGCTTTACAATATCAAATACAACTTTATCTTTATAAACCTGTACATTCATTATTTCTTCGTCTTCTTTAAGATTATCAAGAAGTGAACGTTCAAGATTGGTTAATTCTTTCATTCTGCTATCTCCCATTTCTTATTTCTTCATTAAGTTCGTGAACTAAGTCTTTGAACTCATCTCTTGTATTGGTAATATAACTTGAATAATCATTCAGATTTTCTTCAACCCAACAAGCCTTGATGTACTTCTTCATTTTCTCAATCTGTGCTTCAAGGTCTGTAATCTTTCTTTTCTGCTCACCGATTAACTTACACAAAGTATCAGAGTTCTTTATCTGCTCGTTCTCTGCTTCTAGTTCGGATATTCGCTTTTCTCTTGGCTCTGCACTTGCAAGATAACCGTCATATCTGCCTAATTTATAAGCACCATATTTATCAATCGCAATCATTGTTGATGACACTAAATCAATGCCATTCAAACTATCAACATCTTTCCTCGCTTCTTTTTCAAGTTCTTCTTTGTTCATTTTCTTTTATCTCCTTAAAAAAAATGTGTATCGTGTAACCTAAGTAATTGATTAAGTAATTGTTTTGCTCTCATTCTCTGCCAAAACTTCAAACGAGGTTTATCAAGCAATTCCCACAATTCTGAATAAACATCATAAAAAGTTTTATTACGTCTACTCATTTTTCTGTTAACTCCTTACAGTCAATTTCTTCACCATTGTTTTTGAAGCCTGTATATCGCCACTTAGTAATTTTATTAAAATCAATAGCTGATCCGTTCCAAACATTTCTCCAAGCACCGTCATAATAATCTGCAAGTAAATTACAGTTAGCGATATTTCGTGCAAATATTTCTCTACCTTTGATTGGCTCTCCTGTCTGCCATTTAGTACAACACTTCATTTCCCAAATCTGCTCTTTCAGTGCCTCGATAGTCTGCTGTGCGTTCCACCAGTTTTCATCTGCTTTTTTATAAAGCTCTTGAAGTTCCTTTGTTACTTCTGTTGCAAAGTCAATAAGTGAACCAATTTCATCAGAATAGGCTTTGCTTAATTCTTCGTCATCAAGGTCTGTCAATCCCGCATTAGTATAAGAAGCACGTTTAGTTTTTCTGATAAAGTCTATTGCTTTCTGTTTAAGTTCTTCTAGCATACTTTACTCCTTCCTCCAAAAAAAGTTGTTCTTTCATTTGTCTTACTATTTTTCATTTTCAACATTCTTTAATAGAAACAGATTGTTTTTTACTTTTGCCAAATATACTTTTGTGACAGGTGGAATGTTTTCATTCATAACTGCAGATATGCCGCAGTTGTAAGCCATAATTACATCATCTTGAACTTTAAGCTGCTTCTGTAAGTTCTTTATGTGATGCATAGCTAAGTAACAGTTATGTTTCCAGTTGAAAGGATCTAACTCAATATTGTCAAACCAGTAGTCGTTCTTGAATGTGGTCCAAATGTATCTATCATTAAGTTGAAATAAACCACAATCAATTGTTCCGTTTACATTTTTGTTTGTCGCTTCAACATCAAACTCTGGATTTTCAACCATAAGAATTGCTACTACTAAATCTGAATCCAGTTCTAATTCTGCAGACATTTCACAGATATAATCAGATAACTGTTTGTTAAGAAACTGATATTTATGTTCTGAATTATCTGAATAATCTTGAATAGTAAAGTCTACGGCGATCTTCTTACTGTGCTTACTTCCTGCTAAAAATGAAGTAACTATTAAAGCACCAATAAGAACTATAGAGAGAATTACAACTGCTATAATCAAAGGTTTAGTAGTCTTTTTATTTAATGGCTGATTTGTAGTAGGAATCATTCTGTTACTCCTGTTGTCTTATGGTCTTCCAAGTATTTATCTAAATCCTTCTGGTCAAACAATACTCTTCTTCCAATTTTGATAGCAGGAATAACTGGCTGAATATTTTTCTTAAAAGAACTAAGGCATACCTTTACATAATCTGCAGCTTCTTGTTTTGTCATCGTTATCATAACGACCTCCTTATACTGCGGATTATATATTCGGTAGCCTTAAATAACTTTTAATACATGGAACAAACTAGTTTGTCACATTTGTATTGATTGAGGTAAGATATCTTTTAGTTCTTGAGAGTGAGTTACTATACATGTTAGACGAGCTGTTGCTGAGTCGTGTGTAGCCTTTATCATTGATACATATTCAAGTCTTTTATCGCTATCAAGTTCTCCGTCAGACTCGTCTATAAAGCGAACTCTAAAAGAGAAGCCAGTTCGTTGCATACGGATTATTGAGAAAGCAAAGTAGAGAGATTGAATGATCCAAATTTTTTCTCCTGCAGATAGCATTTCAATTGGTACTGTTTCTCCAGTTTCTGTATTAGTTACGTTGATACAGAAATCATCTACAAGTTTTTCTTTTCCTTGTCTGAGTGTAGCAAATGACACTTGAAACATATCTCCGTAAGAAGATGTAAGGATAGAATTTGTAAGCGTTGCGATTTCTGGAATTGCTGCCTCAAGTTCAAGAGCCTGTATACCAGAGTTTGCATAAGCCTTTTCGAGAATACAGTAGTCTGCATAATCTTTTGATAAAGCAGATAGCTTTTCTTTTTTCTCAGCAAGTAAAGATAGGGTTTCTTCTCCTTGTTTGATAACAGAGTTAAGAGTTGCTTTATCCATAGAGAATTTCAAACGTTCATCTTCAAGTTCTTTACGCTTAAGCTCAAGTTCTTCTATCTGTGCTTTGTAATCTACAATGTCAAAATCTTTGATTGAGAGAAGAAAATCCTCAACAGTTTTAATCTGCTTTTCAATTCTTTCTATATCTCCTTCAAGGTTTGATACTTCGACATAATCCATATACTCAGAATACTCTTCGTTCATATCAAGGTATGCACTAACAATTTGATACTGAGCGTTTGCTTCTTCAAACTTATCTTTCAGTTCTTTTTTCTTCTTTTCTGCAGAAGTAAGTTGAGATTTAAGTTTTGAATATTCCTCTTTTGCTTTCTTTACAATACCTTTCTGAACTTCTTTCCATTCGATAAGAGATTTAATTTCACCATTGATGTGTTCCTGTACTTTCATTAAATCCGCTTTACGCTTTGCTGAAAGTTTAGCACCACAAGTAGGGCAGGTATCTCCAATATCGAGCGTACTCTTTTTGGCACTTTCAATTCTCTGGTCCGCAGTAGATAACTTTCTCTCTTCTGTATCAAGTAAACTCTTTGCGTTATTTGTTGAATTGGTAAGTTCAAGAACTTCATCTGTCTTATCTCTCAGTTTGTCACTGATAGATTTAATTTCAGACTGCATAGGAAGAGAACGTTGATATTCTGATTTATACTCGGTAATCTTATCTTTATTAATCTTAAAGAAGTCATTTTTTCTTTTATGTTCTTTAAGATTTTTCAGATGTTCAGATAATTCGATAAAACGATTTTCATTATCTGCTTTTGCTTGTATAAGGTTTTCAGAATGACCGCAACGCTTATTAAACTCTTCTTCTTTCTTTTTTGTATCAGTGATTTTACATTCAATATCTTGAAGTTTAGTTTCAGTGTCTTGAATATCAATCTCTATACGTTTAAGGTTTGTTTTATTTTTCTTCATCTGCTCTTCAGTTTCTTTCATCTGTTCTTCAGAGCCAGAATAAAGTTCCATGTCTTTCTCAATATTTTTCATACGTTCTTTCACCAGTGTGTGCATGGTAGAAAGATTGTCTGTTCCATAGAGTTGTGAAAGAAGTTCAATACGTTCTCCTTTTGTTGCTGAAGCAATATCTGAGATTCCTTTTACCTTACCACGAGTAAAGAAAGCAGTGCGAAGATACACCGCAAGAGATCCAAACGTTTCTTCAACGTATGTCTTGTAGGTATCAAGGTTTCCGTCACAATCTTTGACAGTTTGCCAAGTATCTCCGTTATCATCAGAAGTTGCAGCATAATATTTTACAAGACCGTTTTCTGTGTGAGCAGCCAAGAAAATTGATAATTTGTATAACCTTCCGTTTTCATCTTTGTAAACCACAATTCTATGAGAATCTTTGAGATAAAAGTGAGAACGTAAAGCACCAGAGCGAGTAAGTAGACAAGGGTAGGGAGATGCGAATTCTATAAGAGTAGATTTCCCAGAACCGTTTGGACCAACAAGTGCAAGTATTCCATCTTCGTATTTTGAGAAGTCAATATTAATTTCATCAGTCCTTCGCCTCATTCCTTTTGCACCTCTAAGCGAAAGTGACATAAGTTCAAAGGTGTGTGAAGGAAAGTTGTACTTAATAAGCAGATCATCTTGGATTGCTTCAGACTTTGTTATTATATCTTCTGTCAGTTCTATATTATTTAATTCTGCCCACAGTTTTAGTTTTTCAGTGTTTGAAGTTACTTTTACAATTTCTGCAGAACGAATAACAGAAACATTTTCTGTCTTAATAACAATCTTGAAGTTATCTGCCTTTGTAAGTTCTTTAAGTCTGCTTGTTTCATCGGCAATCTTAAACATCTTACGTTCTTCTGGAAGAAGTGAAAGATTAATCTTTACATTCAACCCTTCAAAATTGAGGGTAGACATTGCCTTGAATGTAGCCATATTACAGTCTACAACACGATTCTGACTGAACGGTAAAAATCTCTTCTTAATATCAACCTTACCGTTATCAATGGTTACGATGTTGTAAGAAGGTTTATGAAGCTCACCGAAGTTTACTGGAATAGGTGAGCCGCAATAATTGAACTTACCAACTTCCTGTGGTAAATGGATATGTCCGCAAAGAACAGCCATTGCATCTTTCACCATAGTTCCGTTTAATCGAGCGTCAGATGTAGCATCTACGCCATTCTGATATTTCGCACCAGTAACTTCACCATGCCACATAATGATATGAGGGTTTTTGTGAGGAAGATTAAGAGCGTCATCAAGATACTTTGAAACGTTAGCCTTAGTTTCTTCTGTATTACTTCCGAGAAGTAAAGATTTACGAGGTTCTGGAATTGCGATAATGTCAATCTTCTCTGTAGGTTTTATATCTCGATGATTGTATATTGACCAAACTGTAGGTTTGTCTGCAACGAAAGCACCAAGCTGCTTGAATACTTCAAGTGAATTTGCAATCTCGTGATGAGGTGTTCCGTATATCATGTATACACGGACCTTTGATATAAGAACAGCCATCTTTGCAATGATCTCAGCAAAAGCAGAGTTGTTTACTACAGCACAATCCCAGAAGTCGCCAGTAATAAGAACAGCGTCAAAGTTCTCTTTATCAACATCTTCAATCATTGTGTCGATAAGACGGACTACATCTTTTGCACGAGATTTCTTTGCGTGTATATCTGCAGTGTGTAATAACTTAATCATAAAAATCTCCTTTTTTTTAGAAAGTTCTTTTTGCTGTAGAACCACAATTTGGGCAGCAAGTTTCTTTGTCGCTATAAATAACTAAAGGGTGACCACATACTTGACAAGTTATAAAGGCAGGTCTATTAAAATCTATTGTTCGCAAATCTACAGTAAACGAATCTTTTATAGATGTGCTTTCTTGAATAGGATTTACATATTCTTCTCCGTTTGTCATTCAGCTTCTACCTCTACGTTATCTGGAATGTTTTTATCCTTGTTTACTCTGTCGCATATCTGTTGAGCAAGTTCTTTTGAATTGAATACTGTATGACGAATATTGTAGCAATCACTGATATCGAATTCTTCTGCAGAACCTTTCCAAACATCTTGTGTTGAATAAGTGATGCTGTCACCATACTTGTTGCATTTCACAGCCCATTTTTCACTCTTAATGATTGGGGCATTAGAGAATCTGATTTTAATAGCGTCTGCAGGTTTTACAAAATAAGCAAAATACTGTTTTCCACAAGTTGGGCACTCTTCTGTGCAGTCTCGTCCACTTGGTGATTTAAAATGTATCAAACGCTTTTCATCACATTTGTCACATTTGGGGAGATAAGCAGACTCGCTATCAATGCAATATAAATGCTCATTGAAACCTGCAATCGTTGTAAGTTCAGTTATTTTTTTACGAGCAAGAGTACGCATCATCTCATCTTCTTTGATATTAAACTGACGTTTTTTATCTTCATAATCCTGCTTGATCTTGTCAAAGTTTTCTTTTACTTCCTGAAGTTCTTCGTTCTCTTTTTTAAGACGAGCCATTTCATTAAGTATTTCTTCTTTGACAGTTTTTCTTAATCCTTCCTTGAAATCTTCAATTGCAATATCAAAGTCAGAATGTCCTTCATTGTAAAAATCTTCCCACATAATTACCTCCTTAATCTCGATCTCCTGCGTCTTCGTGTTCACATCGTCATAGTTACTCCTCAATACATTCTTGCAATAATACATCTATTTTTCTTGAGAATGAGTTTACCAGACTTATCGTATTCAACTTTATCTTTGATGGCAGTCCAAAGAAGATAAGGAGTCATTGCTCTTTTATCTTCAATCCACCATCTTATTTGCTGATATGCGTCCATTCTAATTTCACCAGATTTTGTGTAAATTCTATTCAAAAAACTTCTAGGAAAGAAAATTGAACCTAATGCATCAATGTCAGTAAGTTCTTCAAAAGTCTTTTCAATATCTTCTTCTTTTATAGGATCGTAGTAATCTGTCATCAACAGCTTAAGTTCACCTAAAGAATCTTTTGTTACAGCTTCCATTAATCCTTGAGGGTCTTTAATCTTGAATTTTCTAAGAACCCATCCATATTCAACCCATTTAGCACCTTGCTTATCAAGTTCATTACGAGTGTTTTCTGGCATTTCATTGTTACCAAAAATCTGTATATCATTTACATAAAATATATTACTCACTTATTCCTCCTTATTTAATAAAAACCTTATATAAGATTATACAAATAACCAAACCAAGAACCGCACCGATTATATAGCCTATATCACCGTTCATTTACTCTCCTTTAGAAAAGATTATGTATAAAATGTAGGCTGAAAGTAGCATAAACAAGTCCGATAATCATTCCAACCAAAAGACATAAAAGATAACAATTAAACTTTTTCATTATTCACTCTCCTTTAGTTCTGGAAGTACAATTTCTTTCCAAGCGATAATATCTTTTGGTAAATGTTCATCTTCATACCCTTTGCTTTTTTCAACAAACAATTTCACATCATCATTCATAAATGATTTTTTGTAAAAACCTAAGACTGTACGTTTCCTAATTTTTGTTTCGCCGCCAATTTCATAATAACAATTTACATAAAATATCAGTTGTGTTTCTTCGTCACATTTTGGCAATTCACCCTTTGACGGATAATGCCATTCATTAGCCTTGTTATAGCCGTCTTGCCACATAGCAACAAGGTCGTGAGTATCAGCCCATTTGTTCTTCTTGCAACAGTTTTCCTCAAAATATTTTGAGCATATTTCTTCTGCTTCTTTCTCAAACATAGTTACTCTCCCTTTAAGAAGTCATTTACTCTCTGTTCAAATTTTATTGCTTTAAGACCTTTCTCTTGCCAACAATCAAAGAATAAATCTTTCATCAGTTCTATAATTTCTGTTGCATTATCAAGTCTTTCAGTCAATTCTTCCTTGCACTTCTCGTAACCGAACTCTGCACCGTCTTTGAAACCTTCTTCGTATTTGATATTTCTTTCAAAATCTATCTTATCACACCTAGTTTCCAATGGATATTTCTCAAATGCCTTATCTTCTGCTTCTTTCTCAAACATAATTACCTCTTAAACTTCCAAACGATTAATGCACCTAATACAAAACTGATTAGGCAAACTATTAAACCAAAAACTGATACTTCTTGCACTGTAAACATTTTTATTTTACCACCTCTTTATATTCTATTATTTGAAAATCATCATCAGACCTACAGATTTCTATACCACAAGGACATCTAGTTGTTCTATCATAACTTATAACCAACGGTCTGCCGCATTTTGGACAAGGAACAAATACATCACGATTATGGTCTATAGTTCTTAAATCAACAACTATTTGACTTTCGGAACTGTTATTTTGTATCTGTACAGGATTTACTAATTCTTCTCCATTCATTTCTCACCTCTATATCCAACAGCTACAAAACATTTGCGACAACAATTTGGACTTGTTGAGCTTCCCCATTTTGTATAAGAACCATCTAATCCGTCATTGAAAGGATACAGTTTTTCGTATTTACAGAACTGAGACTTGTCATCATTTAAGAACGCCAACCCTTCGTGACAAGCGAGAACATCATGTAAACGCTTACCTTCTGGAATCTTAAAGTTGATACCGAAGTTTGTATCTTTCCACAGGTAATCAGTTGTATTCTTGAAGCTATGGCAAACATTCTTTCCAACCAATACTGTCTTTCGTACATAGTTTTCAGAGAGTGATAAAAATTCGTGTGTAGCAGATACATTAAGATTGAAGTTGTAAGTTCTTACAGTTGTCTTGTTTTTAAACTTTGGTAATTCATCGGAAGTTTTTACAACATTGTTACCAGCAAAACCACCGTTCATTACAAATAAATCAATTGGATGTTTTTTTACATAAGATAAAACATTTCTTAATGCACCGCCGCAGAAGATTACAGTAGTTCCTTCAGTGATATTTTCGCTTATCTTAATACCTTTCTTAATGAGAGTATTTTTTCGTTGTATTCCTTCAGAAGAAATTGGTTCTGGGTCGAATACAACTTCGTTTAATAATCCAGATTTGTGCAAATATAAAACTGCAATAAAATCATCAATATCTTGATCTATATCTGCAATATAAGTTATTTTACTCATTTCTCACTCCTTATTTACATACTACATTCAAGAACATCGATTTTTTCAAAATCTTTTTCTTTGAGTGTTGGATTATCAATTAGAAACTGTTTCTTTGCATCTTCCTTAGTTTCAATGTCAGATTTAAGATAGTATTTACTGATACATTTTTTGTTGACATGAATATAACCTTCAACACACCAACCGTCTCTTGTCGGTAAATCAAATCCTGTCATAATTACCTCCTTAATACATATTCAGAGCATTACTTTCGTGTAATAACTCTAAGTTACATTCACGTTCTTCTTCTTCAGAACGATAACCGTTAGGTTTACCGTCACATAACTTGCACCATTCGCAAATATCTTTAGGTTCACGGATGATACAAGTGCAGCACCATTTAGGATATTTGTTCATGTCAGTCATATTTTCTTTATTTGAACTCCTTATCAATTTTTTCTTTAAGTTCTTTCAAACAATCTTTACAAAGAATAATCTCGAAACCACCATTACCACCACCAATTGTCAATTCAAACATCTTGTCTGTATAATGAGCACCTATTACTCTATCAATTTCAATTTCCTCTCTTGTAAATGCTAAACAAACATTACATCTTCTTGGACCTTTGTTTATTTCGTCATACTGAAGTATTTTTATGTTTTTTAATCGTTCATAATTCTTATTGTTTATTTTAATCATTTCTTTTAGCCTCCTTTTTCAGTATTTTTTTCTTTTCACGATCTTCCCAGTATTGATGAGGGAGTTTGTTAATATGTCTGCAACCTTTTCCAAGACAACCTTTTGTTTTAACTTGTGCAGCAGTTAGATAACAATGATGATGTTTACAGAAAGCTACAGCACGTTTGAACTTAACAGAACTTCCATATAATGTTGAAACAATATTATCTGGGCTCTTTGCCATTATGTACCTCAATTCCACCTTTCGAATGTGTAATAGGGTGGGAATTGGGGAAACTATTACACATTCAGCCAAGTGGGGGCTAGTTTTTTTTATGATGCTTTCTTGTCGCTTTTTTCTTTACACCAAGAAGAGATCTGTTCAAGATAAGTAACATTTCCATTTGCTACAGCTTCGTCAATCTTTTCCCATTTGTCATCTGGGATAACACCTTCATAAGCAAGTAACACTTCTTTCAAATCCTGTGCTTTCTTAAGGTCTTCTGCAGAAGGAGTTGGTTTATCTTCTGACTTAGAAGATTGTTTAGAAGTTTTTGTGTCTGATTTTTCGTTGCTGTTAGGTAAAGCCCAAGAAGGAAGGGTAGGAGGATTCCAGTTAAACCATTTCCCCTCTTTTGTTTTTCCACTGTATTTACCATTCTCACATACCGTAGCCCAGCCATCTTTGAGATTGTAAAGATAACGTCCAATTCCAAAATGAACAGCACTTCTTTTTATCGCTCCAGAGATACCACCTTTAATTGCTTCGATATCAGTCGAGTCTGCACCATCTTCTCTGGACAGCCACTCTGTTGTGCCGTCTTCATGTGTAACTCGCACTGACAAAGTACAGATGTACGCATCACCTTCACGACGAACAGATGTTTTCCATCCGTCTGGACCACAAACTTCATCAAGTCTATCTTGAACAGCACGAGATGTAATATAAGCCAATGCTTTTCCCCAGAACTTACCATTCTTTTCTCCACAAGACTGTAAACGCCAGTCTAAATCTGATTCTGGAAAAGGTTCTTTTAATTTTGCCATATCTTCAACCTTCATATTTAGCCTCCTATTTGTTTCTTGGAACTCTGCGTTCCTCAATGAAGTCATAAATCTCACTTAATTTGTAAAGAACTCCAGCCGATCCTGTGCGACTAGCTCGATAATAAGCAAGAGATGCAGGAATATCCCTTACAGAGCAGTGCAATATTTCAGCACATTTTGTTTCATCAACAAATGTTTTACCTTCGAGAGAGCGTTTAAGTATCTCTCTTAAGTTTTGAAGTTCTTCTTGAATAATTGAAAAACTTCGGTCAAACGCAAGATTTATATCTTCTTCATCTGGATATAATGCGTTGTAATCAACCATAATTACCTCCTGTTAATTTTGAGAAAAATTATAATGTCATTGATTTCTAAAATGATTTAATTACGAGAACAAACTGGTTTGTAGTTAAATAAAAAAGGACGCTAGAGTGGGAGTATCCAGCGTCCTAAGTAGAAGTGGATAAGTGGGTTATTTGAACTCCTTCCAAGAGTCTACATCAGTAATGTCTTTTACTGCTTTCTTTGTATGCTTTCCGACTGAGTAAAGTCCACCAATAACTGCAGCAGTTCCATAAATTTCGTTATTCTTTTCTTTGTTATAACGTTCATTGTCCAGTGTAACATCGTCCATATAATCACCGATAATTACATTGTGATGACTTGTATGAATAGAGTTTATAACCGATGATATTGCACAGAAAAACAAATAAGCAAATGAAGATACAATATTCTTGAAGTTATTTCCGAAGAATAAAACTCCTAAGAAAATAAGAAAACTTGATGTCAGTGGTAGCCAAGCAAATAAATTTCTTTTAAAACATACATCATTGTAAGTTGACGCAGTTCCATAATACATATCGCTTGAAGAAGCGATTACGATGTTAAAGATAATCGTATAGATTATCATTGTAACCATTCCAAACTTAAACATAAGAGCCTCCTTAAGAAACTTTTACGATAGAAAAGCTATTGTAAAAATCAATGGCTTTCTGACACTCGTCTTTTGTATCATAAACATCAAATACTCTGTTTATGATAAATCCACATTCGTCCGTATCATATACAGAAAATTTAACTTCACACTGAAGTTCTCCACTATCTCTATTTGTTATTAATCTTGACTTTGGAATAAGCATATAAACCTCCTACAATTCAACCTGCATTAACAAGTTTATTATATACCCCTTATTACCTTTTAACAACCTTATATATAGAAGAAAATAGCGTGGAATTAACCACGCTATTCGATTAAGCAGCTTCGTCAGCAGATTTCAGACCGAGTTTTTTAATTAACTCTCTGGTTTTGTTGACGGCTTTTTCCATCTCCTCGATACTTTTGTCTACTGTGTCATACTCACAGGTGATGTCAAAAGTAACGATTCCTTTTGTACTCTGAGTCAGATTGACTCTTGTTCTTGTGTTTGTTTCATGCTGTTCTTCCATAACTTTTACCTCCGTTATTTTCAATCAGTTTATCTACATCAGTTCGAAGTTCATTTATCTTGTCGTTGGTATCTTTGATAACATCAATGATAGTTCTGATTGATTTCCATACGTCAGATAAATCTTTATATACTTCTCCCTGCTTTTGTGAAATCTCTATTGAAATTTCATCTAACTTTTCTTCAAGTTTATCCATATAAACCTCCTATGCATAATTTTCAAACTTTTCTGTATAAGGATTCCACCTTACACCTTTTGGTAATGCTCTGAGCATTGAGAATATCTGGTTACACGAAAGAGTAGTGTTACCGTTATCATCAAAGTCTGATTCCATTGTTACTAATTTTTCTTCGAAAGAGTCATCCGTACAAAACGCAACTCTTCCACCACAAGCTGTTATGTTCAATGTCATAATTACCCCCTTATTAACATTGCCAATACTAAGATTGCGAAACCGACTATAAAGCAGAGTACAAGATAGATTTGATAACTATGCTCCTTTAGCCAGTTTTCTTTTTTGTAAACATTCCCCTTTTTTACAATTTTCATTTAATTCCCCCTGTGCCTGATGATACATGGCAAGACTGTTACTAAGATTAAGAACTGCTTCAGAAAAATCTGAAGTTTCGTACCACCCCTTACGAACCAGTTCATTCATCTTTTGCAAATCTTTTGATACCATTTGATTAAATAAATGTTCCATAACATCTCCTATTATAATTTTTATGACGAAATAGAAATTCAACCTTATAGAACAAACTGGTTTGTCTAAGTCAGTAGTTTTTCTGTAAGGAAATAGCAGTCGCTATCTTCGAAGTTCAGAACTCCAGTTGCATTAAAGCGTTTGAAGAAATTACGGCGATTATCTACGAGAAGGTTAGGAAGCCAGCAATCCATAATCATGTGTCTTATAAAACATTCATGCTTTACATCTCCTTTAATTGTGAGCCACCAGCCTTTCTTCGTTTTTCTGATTTGAGTTGCAACGCCCTCTATATGCCACTTCTTTCTTGAAATCATATTTACTCCTAAAATAAAAAAGCACTGTCGTTCTGACAGTGCTTAATAATTCTCCACATAAATATTATTTCCTTAAATTAATTTTGCCATTTCCATTCGTCATCAACGTAATCAAGACCTTCATCAAGTCCACAGAAGATAGATGTGTATCTGTCACGTTCAGAGCCGTCACAGAATAACATACCTTCCTTAAACTCTTTAAGAGCTTCAGACCTGCGATACTTTTTCTCTTTACCGTAGCACAAAACTGTAACGATATTGTCTTTCATAATTAACTCCTTTTCTTTCTTGCTTTAATCATTTCATCTGCAATTGAATATGCAGAGGCTGCGAGTTTGTCGTTACTGATACTTCTGCCCCAATCAGTTCCTGCAATAGCAGTCAAAGCAGACATAGCGAATATATCTCTTGTTTCGAGTTCAGAAATGTTGTAACAAACATTCTTAATTGCTTCTATTGTGTCGTGAACGTAGGTTTCATTCATAACTAACTCCTTAATTCTGCCCATTGTTTTGAGAAATCTGCTCTTGATACAGATTTGATTTCACCTTCAAGCCCAGAAAGTGTATCTCTGAAATCTTCAATCTCATTACTGCCGTCAATGGTGCTTAATTCAAGATTGTCATCATCAATCGAACAGCCGATAGAATAAACGGTTGAATCTCCTGTGTTTGGATCAAGCATTTCTTCTGGATTGCAGACAATTTCTGCAACTGTGTTTACAAAACCTAAAAGGTATTCAATCTTTTCAAATTCTTCGTCTGATATATACATATAAATCTCCTATATTGAAATTGAACATACATCATTTGTGTATGTGAATAACCAACCTTCAATTGAGAGCTGGGTTATAAAACATTCTGTAAGATTATCTGAAGAACAGTCTTTTTCAACTTCTTTCAGAATTCTACAAACTTCACCAAAAGAATGGTCTTTTACTGTAACAAGACCATTTACTTGATTTGGACAATCTTTATCCAAAATTACAATCTTTGTTTCCATGTTTACTCCTTAGCCATTTAGACCTAAATAAAAAATGAGCTTAAATATTAGTGCTCACGGAACACTACACTTTCACCTTTCTTCAATGCCCAGCAATTACGTCCTTCTACAGCACAGTTATGGCAGTTCATGGTGCATAGCTTTGCTCCGTCTTTCGCTGTAGTGAAACCGTCTCTGTAGATGACATGAGCCTCTGGCATATTGTGTGGATTTTTCATTTCCATACCACGCCATGCAGAGAAGATGAGATGTAAGTTCTTTGGAAGTCTGTGTTCTGAAAGATATTCATTTACAATGTCAAACTGCTTTGTAAAACAGAGTATCTGACAATGTGAATTCTTCTTTGCAAGTTCACACATCTTCGCAAGATATTCCTTGTTGTAAATATCACCACTTACACCGAAACGGAAGAAACGATTGACTGAGAGGGCAGCGTTTACTTCACGCCAGTATTTATCTGGTTCGTTCTGTAAGATGTCGAGATTACGCTGATATGCTGCACCTACTGTCTTTGGTCTAAGGCGAGCAATTTTAAGTGCATAGCATTTCTTTCCGCAATGCTTACAGGCTTCTTTTGAACAGGTGATAATTGGTGGTAAAGATACAGAAGGGATAGCTCCCATTTTTACGTTTCCACGAGAAATGGAAACATGAGTTTCGTTTTGAGTCATTGAGTTTTCTCCTATTGATTGTTTTGAAAAGAAGAGATACTCTATGACTTGCTTAGGGTATCGAGAGTATCTCTTGATATTCGCCCACTGAGAAATCAGTGGGTTTTTTATTCGCAGCTGATTACTTCATCCATTTCAACTGTCTGCCATTCGTGAATAGAAAGCCATTCACTTTCATCTGACATTTCATGTTTTTTAATCAACTTATCAATATCAGTTTCTTTTGTTTTATGAATACGC
>Ga0310696_10004546_pt1 | contig 16971 bp, 10 predicted proteins | sample AusTroGonzalo_MG_4_FD_203885 | JGI IMG/M metagenome (GOLD analysis project Ga0310696, IMG submission 203885) | Bovine rumen microbial communities from tropical cattle in Woodstock, Queensland, Australia - Gonzalo_02 (v2) (version 2) | ecosystem: Host-associated > Mammals > Digestive system >...
ACCACCACAGAATCGACATAAGTTATTTCACCATCGACCACAGCACCTGCCACGCTGGTCTCTTCGTCGAGCACCATTTTGTTGAAAGAATACAGGTAGTTACGAATCTGGCTATACACGGTGTCCTTGTCCATATATTCCCATACATTGCAGAAGAAGGGCACTTGTCCGCTGATGACATGAAGGATGCCGTTGCGGGCACGGATATTCTGCTCCGTCAACGATTTCCCCGACCATGTATAACCGCCCTGCACGGCAGCCAGCTCGCCAGTCTTTCCGTTCAGCAGACGAATGGTCAGAGGTTCCTTCAGCAGACTACTGACTGAATAGGCGAAACGCGCTACGTGGTTCTCAGCGATTTCCACCTGCTTAGCTTCGTTCGTCAGCCCGCTCATCGCGATAGAGCCCTGGGGGGCAAACACCGTAAACATCTGGTCACCGTCAAGCAACCGGTCGTAGCCCGTCGCTTCGAGCACTTTCCGGAATTCTTCCAAATCCGGACGGGAGACAATCTCCTGCCATAAGGTCTTGTCGGAAGGCTGGTTGTTTTCCGTTCCTTCGTAATGGCTGTCCCAAACATCCGCACACGACTGGAAGGTGATGAATGGTATAAGAAAGATAATAAAAAAGGTGATTTTATTCTTCATTTTTCATTCCTTATAATTCATTTCTTAATGTCTGTCCTCACGCTGGATAGGATTGTCATAGACACTCTTAGGACAGAGTTCAATGTAGTCAAGCATGAACTCCAACGAGTTCTGCGTCACCGAACGGAAGCGGATGTAATGAGGCTCATCAGGCTTGAGATACTGAGTCGCCACAATCTTACGGAGCAGATTCTGCTGGCTACGGGCCAGCGTGCGGGCAGAGGTGAAGCACTGGCTGTCGGGACCTTTCATATAGCCACGATTGTGCATAGCCTTGTCGTTTTTGTTGTCCTCTTCCTCGTCGCCCGTATCGGCCGTCCAACCGATCTTCGGGCTTGACGGTGTGCCGTAGGTATTTACCGTAAGGTCAATAGGGATGCCCTGTGGAATATCATCCACATAGATCTGGGTAATACCACGCTGGGCCATAGGAACATAGCCATAGCGGATTTCATAGGTTCCCTCAGGTACAGGAGGCAACTTCAACGAGAAATCATAGAGGCCAAAGCCGATTATCTCGTCGCCATACCAGCACCAGTAGTCGGGCTGGGGATACTGGTAGATGACTATAGACTCCTGATAGAACTTCATGTTGTCCGAATAGCCCTCGGGAATCCAGTAGCACTGCCTCTCGTCGTTGCGATAGATGCCGTTCGTCGACAGCTCCGGCATCAGCGAGGCTGCGTCGAAGCGCATCCGGACGTTCAGCACCTTGCCCTGCACGTCGGTATCAAACACCAGCGGGCGGTCGATGTAGTAATAAACGCCGTTGTTCCCATCGAAGCCACTGGCATCGTTGACAAGCACACCCTCAATGGTGAACTGCTTATCCCAACGGCGATTGAGGCGAAGACCCTTGTAACGGGTTCCCTGCCCTTTCTCCACCTTAACGATAGTTCCTGGGCACATGGTTTCGTAAAAATCGACCGACTCGTACTGTGGCATAATGCTCGTGGTGGTAGTCATCTTGCTGGCGTAGATAGTGCGAGCCAGCAGGTGATAAGCCACGAAGCGATTCAGCGGGTTGCGACGGTCGGTATAGTCGTTGTCGTACTTTCCCTTCTCCTCCGGGAAGGAGGCGCCATAGATATCGCGGGCATAGGCAATGAGTTCGTCGAGCGAGGTGATGCCAGCAGCCTGGAACACATCGTCGGTCTCGACAAATGCCGTGTAACCGAATCTGCGATGCTTGGGTTTGGGGCACTTCTCGCCCTGACGGACATAGTCGTAAATAGCCTCATCATAGACATAGTTCTCGTCCATGTACTTCTGAAGTGAGTCATCGAGATGAGTCAGACGAAGGGCGGCACCGAAGAGTGAACACTTCTCATCGGCCTCGATAAGGTCGGGGAGCTGTTCGGTCGAGGGCAGGAGCACGCGGTCAACCACCTGCACGACGCCGTTCTCCACCTCCTGATCCTTGAGGATAATGCGCGAGTCGCGATTGACGTAGTAGTCACTGGTGATAGAGTCGATGTAGACCTGGATGAAACGTGCATTCATGTTGGCGGTACCAACGACGCCGTTGTCGAGGTCTGTAGTCAGATAAGCCACTTTGATGACATGGCCGAAAGCGATGGTATCGCAATCGGCATCGGTGAGCTGGCTGACATCGGAATATCCCTTCTCGCGCAGATAGATTTCAAAAGCGTCGTTAGTGGGAGCGAAACAGGTATATTCGCCGTAAGCAGCCAGCAACTGCTTCACGCCGGCACGTTGCAGGACATAGGAGAACGAACTGAATGTCTCCGAACGGTTATCAAGATAGTCGGCTATCATCTCGCCCGTGAAGGTGTAGAAGTTCTCCTCCTTGAGTTCCTCCACACATGACGTGATGAAGGGCAAAAGAAGGGCTACCAGAAGGGCTACGGGCTTCCGACCCAACGTATGAAACACTTTATTTTTCATTTCTATTTCCTATTATCTGATTCCTAATTCTTCTTTATCGTTTCGCCCATGTCGTACCCGGGATTCTGCTTGAGTTCAAGATTTACTTTCAGTTCATCCTCGTTGATGGGGAAATAGAGCATATCGGGCTTTATCCATTTGCTCTTGACGGCATCGGGATAGGTGTACTTGCGCTTAGCCAGGTCGAGCATAGCGCTGTTGCTTCCCTCGCGGCGTGCCTTGCGGACGAGGTCGAACCAGCGTTTCCCTTCGAACATCAGTTCCCGCTGGCGTTCCTCCAGCACCAGCGATTCCATTTTGGTATAGCTGTTATAGGTGTCGAAGGAGAGTGTGTCCTTAGCCACCTGACCGATATTGGCGCGGTTATAGACGGAGGAGACGAGGCGGAAGGCACGCCACATATCCTGCTCGTCGCCTTTCTGACGTTCGACGAGGGCTTCGGCCTCCATAAGCATCACATCCGTCAGACGGTAGAGAATCCAGTTCGTCAGCTCGAGAGTAATGTAAGTGACGCGATCCTGATTATCGATATTGCTGACGACATACTTCTGAATGGGATAGAAACTGGTCGATTTGGCATTGAAGTTCTCGAGGGCACGCAGGTCATTACGCGTGAACAACTGGTTGCCGCTGGTAGCACCGTCGCAGATGAATGAGGCTGCTGAAACAGCACCGATAGGCGATGTGCCACGACCATAATAACCCGGGATAATCGTGTTGTACTGCTGGTTCTCGTTGAACTGAATCTCCAGGATGCTTTCGAACGAGTTGCCCTTGCCGAAAATACGGTTGTAGGCTTCGTGCATCTCAGCCGTAGCATTCTCCTTCTGGTTACCGATAAGGGGATAGGAACCATCGTAGCGGAGACGCTCACGCTCGGCCTCCTCAATCTTGAAGGCGATTACCTTTTCGCAATAAGTGATGCAGTTGTCGTACTCCTCCATCCAGAGATAGACATCGGCAAGAATGGCCTGCACAGCTGTCTGGGTGATGCGACCATGATTGTACTCGTCTTTGCTGAACCGTTTGACGGCATAGCGCTCGGCCTCTTTCAAGTCGTCAACAATCTGACGCAGCACATCGTCGGGATCGGCAGCCGCCTGCTGATAGGATGTGTTGTCATCAATGGTAGGATTGAGCACGAGGGGAATGTCGCGGAAGGTGCGGACGAGGTAGAAGTAGCAAAGCGAACGGATGGCGAGTGCCTCAGCCCGCAGCGCGTTCCACTCCGACTCGCCGAAATCGGGGTCGCGGTCAAGAACATCAGGCGCATAGTACAGCAAGGTGTTGCAGAGGTTGATGACATCGTAATAGGGTGCCCAGCGGGTGACACTGTGCGTGGGCTGAAGATTACCCTCGAGAATCTCGATTTCCTCGTTGCTGGTGCCAAGGCCGCGGACGATGTTGTCCGAACGGAACTCACCCCACACGAAAGCCAGCTTCACGAAATCGTCGGTAGCCATGCGGCTATAGCACGAACTGAGCATTGCGTTCACGTCGTCCTCACTGGTCCAATAGTTGTCCAGCACAATCTCGTTTAGCGGAAGGATGTTCAGAAAGTCTGAACAGGAGAACAACAGTACTGAAACCAAAACCAAGAGCATCCTCCATCCCCTCCTGAGAGAGGAGCGGAGGTGGGCTTCTACATTATTCTTTCTATTTTTCATTCCTTATTATATTATTCATTCTAGAATGTCACGCTGAGGCTACCCGTGAAGTAGCGGGCACGTGGGGTCTGGGAATAGTCGCTGCTGAGGCCGTAGCTGCCGTAGCCGACTTCGGGGTCAACGCCGCTGTAGTGCGTCCAGTTCAGCAGGTTGTTGCCGGAGACAGAGATGTAGGCACTCTGTGCACCGAGACGTTTCATCCAAGCTGGCGGGAAGGAGTAGCTGATCTGCGCGTAGTTGAGTCGGCAGAACGAGCCGTCCTCGACAAAACGGTCGCTGCCGAGGAAGTTGTAGCCGGCATAGTGAAGCGCACGGGGGATGGTCGTGACATCGCCCTCGGTACGCCAACGCCAGTTGACAGCGTAGCTCTGGTTGTTGTTGCTGTACATGTTCTCGGCATTCATGCGAGCCATGTTGAGAATCTTGCTGCCGTAGCGGTAGTTGAACTGCATATTGGCCGACCAGCGTCCGTAGTAGAAACGGAAGCCGAAGCCACCCGTCACCTTCGGATTGCAATTCCCGAGATAGACAATATCGAGTTCGTTGATGTTGCCGTCGTGATTGACGTCCTCGTAGATGGCATCGCCGCCCTTGAACTCGTAGCGGATATCGTCGTAGTCGAACATCATCGGCAGCGGCTTTCCCTCCTCATCGACGATGACGCGTCCGTCCTTGTCGCGGGCCACAGGGGCGTTCTCCTGCTCGCCGGCAATGTAGTCGCTATACTGATAGACGCCCTTGTAACGGAAGCCGTAGATAGAGCCGAAAGCGTTGGCCACCTGCACGCGGGTCAGGTACGAACCGTTGGCGAAGTTGAAGTCGCTGTTGAGTCCCATCAACGTCGTCTCGTCCATGCGGACAATCTGGTTGACATTATTGCCGAGCGTGAGGTTGAAGCCAGCCTTGAACTCACCGAGCTTCACCACCTGATTACCGTTGATGTTGAGTTCCCAACCCTGGTTACGCATGGAGCCGACATTCTTCCACGACAAGGAAGAGAATCCGGTGGAGGCCGGGATGCCGACGTCGCGCATCAGCAGGTTATCGGTAAGCTGGTCATAGACGTTGATGTCCATCGTCAACTTGTCGTCCCAGAGTCCGATGTCGGTACCGATGTTCCATGTGGTCTTGGTTTCCCAGCGGAGGTCGGTGAGGCGGACGTTATTCGGTCGGACGGCGGGCATGTCCATGTACTGCGTAGCGCGGCCGTAGCGGCTGAAGTGGAGGTACTGTGCACCAGGCTGCTGACCCACCTGTCCCCAACCCGGACGTAACGAGAGCATGGAGAGCCAAGGCCGCGCCCAGCGCATCCACGGCTCGTCGCTGATGTTCCAGCGGCCGGAGATGGCGGGGAAGAAGCCCCAGCGGTTATCGGCACCGAACTTCGTACTGCCGTCGAGACGGGCGGTAAGGTCGAGGGCATAGCGCGACTTATAGCTGTAGTGACCGGAATAGGTAAAATAGATGCTTCGCCACTGGCTGAGGTTAGTCCACATATTGCCGAGCTGTCCCTGCGCCGTCGCAGAGGGAATGCCGTTGGGCAAGCCGTAGGTTGTGGTGCCGGTGTCGCCGCCGCTGCCGTCGGTCAGCTCCATACGGACGAGCGTCGTGAAGAAGTGGTCGTCGTTGGTGAACTTCGGCGTGAAGGTGAGCGTATGGCGAGTGGTGAACGAACGGTTACGGCCCGACGACTGGGTAGTGGTGTTGACCGACGAGTCGTACCAGCGGGCTGTGGAGAGCTCGCGGGGATAGTACATGTCGGTATAGTCGTTGAACGTAGCGAGGAGCACGCGCCCGTTGTAGCGCAGCTGATGTCCGTCGGCATCGGGGCTGAGCAGGTCGTACTGCAGCTCAAACTGCGCATTGAGCGTATAGGTGCGGTACTTGTTTTTGGCCAGCCGTGCGACGGCCACGGGGTTGGGCAGCGCGCGCTGGTCGCTCAGCTCGGACGACATGCTCTGCAGCGCATAATAGTAGCGGTCGGTGGGCGTACCGTCGGCGGTCTCGGCCATCACGGCGAGGTTGGGCATCTTCTTATAGGCGATGCCGAGCATACCGATGTCCTTGCCGCCCTCGCGATAGGGATAGTTCTTGTCGTTATCGACATAAGTGAGCGAAAAGTCGGACGATATCTTGATGCGGTCGCTGACGAAGTAGTCGAGGTTGACGCGGGTGCTTAGGCGGTCGAGGTGCTGTCCGATGATAGAACCTGTCTCGTTGTCCCAGCTGCCGCTGACGCGGAAGGTAGCCTTCTCGCCGCCGCCCGTGAGGGAGAGGCTGTGACTGTTCTTCACACCCAATTGCTGCACGGCGCCGATCCAGTCGGTGTTGTTGTTGAACTGCTGATACTCGCTGAACGAGGGGTCATAGTTGAGTTCGATGATGTTGCTGGTGTGGTCGCTCTGCTCGGGATTGAAGTAGGCTTCCTTGAGGAGCATGGTGTAGTCATCGCCGTTGAGCATGCGGATGCCGCGGGGCTGATGGGTGAGGTTGAGGCGATAGCTGTAGGTGACGCGGGTTCTGCCGTTGCTGCCGCGCTTGGTCTTGATCTGGATGACACCGTTGGCACCCTGCGATCCCCAGACGGCGGTGGCGGCAGCATCTTTCAGCACGCTGATGCTCTCGATGTCATCGGGGTTGACGGCCAGCAGCTCGGCAAACTTCTCCTCGTCGGCATTGGCATAGTCGAAATTGTCGTTGCCGGTGGTCTCGAAGACGTTGCCATCGACCACGATGAGTGGCTCGCTGTTGCCGTTTATGGAGCTGACACCACGCAGACGCATGGTGGTGCCGCTGCCGAGGTTACCGCTGTTGAATACGATGTCGAGACCGGCGATTCGTCCCTGCATGGCTTCATCGACCGAGGTAAAGCCGAGGCCTTCGAACTCGGCCATGTCGAGGCTCTGGGCCGCTATGGACATTTCACGCGTGGGAATCTCCAGTCCGCCCGCACTCTCTTTCTTGACGGCCTGGATGACGACCTCCTCAATCTGGTTGTCGTCCTTCATGACAATATTGAACACGCGACGGTCGCCGATGGGCAGCGTCTGCGTGGCGTAGCCGATATAGGAAATCTGGAGGCGGTCCTTCGTGTCCTTCACCTGCATGGAGAACTGGCCGTTTATGTCGGTCGTCGTGGCTTCGATGATACGGTTGTCGGCGTTAATCTCAACCACGTTCACCATCATCAGCACGTCCTCGGCGTCGCTGACCGTACCGCTGATAATCACTCCCTGCGCCGCAGCAGAAATGAAAAACGAAAAATGAAGAATGAAGAATAAGAAGCACAGACGGCTTCGTACAGAACGTTGCATGTGAAACATATTATTATTCATTTTTCATTATTCATTATTCATTTTCTTATACCATAGTGTACCGTCAATCAGGTGGACGACGGCGAACGACGAGGTCTCAATCTGGGTGGCGTTGCGGATGTCCTTGGTGTTGAACAGGTAGTCGCGCGTCATGATATTATAAAGGTTGGGGTCGTCGGTGACGACGTGGCGGACGTTGCCGACGGCATCGGTGATGGTTATCGAACGGTTGTCGCAGCGGACACCCAAGCGGTAGAAAGCGAGCGTCTCGGCATTCATGGTCGAGGTCTCGAACGAGCCACTCTTCGCCCCGCCACCGATATAGACCGAGTTATCCTGGATGTGATACTGGACGAAGGCCGAGATGATGTTGGCGAGCGAATCCTCGACGTCCTCTATCACCACGTCGTCGGGCAGCTCGCCCCGCTCGTCGAGCGTACGGAGCGAATCGATCAGTTCCTCGATGCCCGACCACGTAGGCAGGCCGTCGGCAATGGCCTGGCGCACGGAGGCGTTGTCGGGGACATAGACGGTGTAGTGGTAGGTGTTGAACGGCTTGACGGCGTAGTCGATGGTGGCGTAGTCCTCGTCCTTATAGAAGACGGCCGAGCTGCCCTCCATCAGACGGAAGAACTCGTAGAACGGTCCGGGCTCGTCGTCCGTCCCTGCCCGCTCGCGGATGGCGTTATAGACGGAGTTCATCGACGGCTGCAGGCAGACATCGGTGACGTAGGTCTTGCCGTTGCCCTCGCGGGTATAGTCATAGACATCGGCTTCGCGCACGACGGCGGGACGGTCGTTATCGACCTGATAGCCGCCGTAGAGGCGGAAGGCCTGCGCGCCGTCGTCGTAGCGGGCCACGACCGTGCCGTTACCCTTCGTGCGGTAGTAGATGCGTCCGTCCTTGCAGTTGTCGATGGTATCGACGATGATGTGGTAGTCGAAGATATCCTCCAGACGGTCGGAGATGACGGCATTACCCGGGTTGATGAGGCGCTTCTGTGCCCCACGCTGGCCCGTCTCGGGGTCGTACTCATAGACACGGGCACCGACCTTCGCCGTCTTCTGGTCGTAGTAGAACTCGAACTCCTCGGGTTCGCCCTGCGCCAGCGAGATGGGGTCGATGTAGTGCGACAGGGCCTCGTCGGTCGGCAGGATGAAGCTGTAGTACGAGTCCATCGAGCGGAGGTAGGCGTAGAACTCGAGCTGCTCGATGGCCCAGTCGGCCACGCGCATGTTGTCGTTGACCAGCGTCGGCGCGCTGACGGAGATGTAGGCGACGGGCGGATAGACGCGGTCGGTGAAATAAACCACGCCGTTGCAGCACATCTGTGTCCGCAGCACGTTCTCTTCCTTCACGCCCATATCGACCTGGCCGTCGTTCTTCACCTGATAGAACTTGCTGGGTATCGAGGCGGTGAACGACTGCTTCATATGGTTCGACACAAGGTCGTCGAGCACGCGGTCGGGCACGTTCTCCCACGTCCCGTAGCGTTCCTTGAGGAAGCGTCCGCCGCCCTCGTTCCAGTATTGTGCGAGCACCTCGTCGGTGGGGACGAACATAACGCCCATGTCCTCCTCCATGTCGGTCTGGTTGTCGGCGGTGTAGCTGTTCCATCCCGGGTCGAAGGCGAGGTAGCCGAGAGCGAGCGTGTCGGCAGGCGTGCGGAGGAACTCGAGGTTGTTCTGCCCGCGTGTGGTGAAGTAGCGCTTGACGAACACCGAGTCCTCGGTGCCGTAGAGCCGCTGGTAGTCGTTCGTGGCGGCGGAATTATAATAAGGCGCGCAGAAACGGTCCATCAGCCGCGCGAAGTCGTGCGACTGCGCATCCTTGTGGACGGCCTCGGCCATGTTGACCAGCGGCACCTGCAGGTGCTCCAGCCGGTGGACGACGCCGTTCTTGCACTTGATGTTGGGTTCGACGATGCGCACGCCGTTGACGAACACCTCGTCGCGGCGGAGGCGCGACTGGCCGTTGTGGAGGATGCTGAAGTCGCGCTCGGTAATGCTGTTGTAGGCCATGTACTTGCTGGCGAAGTGGACCATCGGCGCGGCGGTGTTATCCTTGAGCAGCAGCATGCGGCCTTTCGCACGGGCATTGTCCCAGAAGTCGGTCGAAGGCATGTCGGCGGCCGAGACCCACTCGACGGAGTCCATCACGCTCAGCGCCGTCGTGCGGCGCACGCACTTCCCCTCCACGGGGCCCTCGATGCGCGAGAGCATGTCGGTGTAATAGACGTTGTTCAGCATGTTCGAGTTGAGCAGCAGGCGTTTCTGCGCTGCCGACAGGCCCTCGTACGAGCGGACGCCCCACTCGTTCTCGCGGTAGAAGGCGTCGAATGTCGAGTCGTTGCAGACGAACAGCGTCTTGCTGCCCGTCTTCGCCAGCACCTCGGCGTACTGCAGGTCGTCGATGAGACGGATGTAGTTCGTATAGCAGCCCGCCTCCTTCAGGTAGTCGTAGATGCTGCTCCCCAGCCAGTCGGGCTCCTGCTCGTCGAGGACGTAGTTCTCGTGGCACGACGTCAGAAGTACGAGGCCGAACAAGACAAGTATGTGCCGGAAATGTTTCGGTTCTGTCATGTAAAAAGAATGATTATGTGGCTAATTAATTATTATTTCCTGCGAAGCGGCTCTACTCCTTCACGCGGAACTTACTGTTCAGCGTGGCCGACTCGCCGAAGATGGTGCCGTTCGGCTGCTGCGCCGAGAAGGAGTATTTCTCCTTGAATGTCACCGAGTACTCCCCTTCCTCCATCGGAGCCTGGAACTGCCAGACGGGTTCGCGTCCGACGGGGCCGACGACGGTACGGGTCTCCTTGTGCTCGTACTCCGTGCCCACTCCGCGCAGCGTCCATGTCTGGGTGGCACGGGTGATGTAGGCGCCGTCGCGCTCTATGGTTATGCCCACATAGACTGTCTGCCCGGGGCTGAACTGATGGACGGGCCGTATCTCGCCCTTCCACACGATGCTGTCGGCCGAGAAGAACAGGGTGCCGTAGGCTGGATATTCCGAATAGATTTCTGCTTGCCGGCAGGCCGTCAGCGATGCGATTGCTGCCGTCAGGACCACTGCCTGGAGAAGGAGTAAAACATGTTTTCTCATGATGCTATATATATTAATAAGGTATAGACGCCGCGAAGATACGACATTCTCCCGACATGCGCAAGTTTTTTCAAGGAAAAAAGAACATAAGAGACTTCTCCTTTTTTACTTCCACATTTTCTTCGAACAGTTACGTATTACGACCAAAGAAGTTTTATCAGCAATCGTTTGGCCGTTACGAGGATTCGCCGTACCTTTGCCGCATGAAACACATCTTCATCGTCAATCCTCATGCCGGGGCACATTCATGCGAGGCGGCGGTGCGCGAGGCGCTGCGCCTCTTCGATGGTCAGGTGGACTACGACATCTATGTCAAGCAATGGCGCGGCGACAGCCACGACGTCGTCCGCCGCTACCGAGCCGACTGTCCCGACGAGCCGCTGCGCTTCTACGCCTGTGGCGGCGACGGAACCCTGCGTGAACTTGCTATCGCCTGCATCGGCATCGAGCGCGTCGCCTTCACCGCCTTCGCCCACGGCAGCGGCAACGACTACGTGAAGTACTATGGCGGCCCCGACCAGTTCCGCGATGTCGCCCGCCTCATCCACGGCGCCGAAACCCCCATCGACATGATGAAGGTGAATACATCATCTGACGTGACCTGGGCGATGAACGCCACGCACTTCGGCCTCGACGCCCGTGTCGCAGCCGCCATGGACAGTTTGAGGCGCGTGCCCCTCATCGGCAAGAGCATGGCCTACCCCACTGGCGTCGCCTGGGGATTCCTCACCGGCATGAACAACCCCTGTACCGTCTGGGCCGACGGACAAAGAATAAGCCTCTCCCCCGCCCCTCCTAAAGGAAGGGAGACAAAAAAGTCCTTCCCTTCAGGGGAGGATTTAGGTGAGGCTCGCTCTTACGACCGCATTCTTCTCTGCACCGCGGCGAACGGCACTCATGTCGGCGGGTCGTACTGTTGTGCACCCCGCAGCCAGAACGACGACGGACTGATGGAGGTCTGTCTCGTCCGCCCGCTGCCGCGGCTGAAATTTCTCCGCTTGATGGACGGCTACAAGCGCGGCACCCATCTCGACGATCCTCGCTTCGCCCCCCACATCACCTATTGCCGTGCCCGCACCCTCACCATCGAGGGGCCCGAGGGTTTCTGCGTCTCGCTCGACGGCGAGCTCCTCCACGCCACCCATATCGAAGTCGAGAACATCCCCCATGCCGTCACCTTCATCAAGCCAGCAGAAGGAAAGAATCGCTTCGCGAGAAATTAAACAAAATTATTCTTCAGAATTATACAAAATACGATTAGACGCTCAACCCTTTCGAGTTCCCAAGAGTCTCATTTTATTTAATTTTTTGATTTAATTTTGCAGAATTTCTGCCACGCAGTGGCACTCCCCTCCCTGCCGAGGTAGAAACCTCACTCAAACCGTATCGATTTGGAGGGATTAATGCGTGCGATAATCTGCGAAGGGATAATCAGCATGGCGACGGAGAGAACCATCATACCTACGTTGAGCACGATTATCCAACCGACATTGAACTCGATGGGAACGCGGTCGAGATAGTAACTCTTCGGGTCAAGCGCCACGATGCCCGTCAACTTCTGCACAGCACAAAGGGCGAGGCCGATGACATTGCCCCATACCATTCCCTTTCCTATTATATATATAGCGACGCGCAGGAAGGTCTGACGGATGGAGCCGTTCGGCGAGCCCAGCGCCTTGAGTGTGCCGATGAACGACGTGCGCTCGAGGATGATGATGAGCAGGCCGGAAATGACCGTGAAGCCCGCTACTAAAAGCATCAGCAGAAGGATAATCCAAACGTTCATGTCGAGCACGCTGAGCCAGGCAAAGAGATTGGGGTTCTGCTCCTCGATGGTCTGGACGTAGTAGCCGGTACGGTGCGCCTTGCCCCAGTCGTCGAGGTAGCGCCCTATTTCCCAGGCACGCTGCGAGAGCTCGCCGTAGTCGGTCAGGCTGACCTCCACGCCCGTCACCTCGTCGTCCCATTCGTTCAGGCGCTGCACAACCGGCAGGGCACCGACGGCGAACAGACGGTCGAAGTCGCCGAAGCCCGTCTCGTAGATACCACAGACGGTGAAGCGCCGTGCACGGAGCGTCGAACCGATGAAATACGTATCGACGCGGTCGCCCACGTGGTAGCCCAGCTTGTCGGCCATATCGCGCGAAATAAGGATCCTCCCTCCCGCCCCTTCTGAGGGCGAGGCGACGAGGGAATCGATGTTACCCTCCTGCAAATAGGAACGAAAGAACGAGAGATCGTACTCCTCGCCCACTCCCTTCAGCACGAAGCCGAGGAACTCATCGTCGGTGCGGAAGATAGCGGGCTTGGTGGCATAGCGCTGCACGTGGTTCACACCCGGTATCGACGCGAGTGCCGTCATGAGCGAGTCGCCGACGTCGATGGCCGACGTCTCGTACGAGAGCGCCGAGTCGAAGCTGCTCACGTGGATGTGGGAATTGAAACCGACGACCTTCGAGCGAATTTCGTGCTTGAAGCCCAGCGAGACGCAGATGGTGACAATCATCACGGCCAAGCCGAGCGCCACGCCCGCCTCGGCAATCACCACCGCCGGGCGCGACACACGTCGCGTTCCCCGTTCGCTCCGCGAGAGCCGACGCGCAAGAAACTGCTCAAAACGCATAATCACTCAACTCTTCCCGGGTAGGCTTCCAACGCCTTGCTGAGGATGAAGAGGGCGCGCTGGAGGTCTTCCTTCTTCAGGACATAGGCCATACGGACCTCGTTGCGGCCGAGACCGGGCGTCGTGTAGAAGCCAGCAGCAGGTGCCATCATCACCGTCTCGCCCTCATAGTTGAACTCGCTCAGGCACCAGGCGCAGAATTTTTCGGAATCATCGACCGGCAGGCGGGCGACGGTGTAGAAAGCGCCCATCGGAATAGGGCTATAGACACCTGGGATGCGGTTGAGACCGTCGATAAGGCATTTACGGCGCTCGACGTATTCGTCGTACGTATCGCGGGTATATTCCTCTGGTGCATCGAGCGATGCCTCGGCAGCCGCCTGACCGATGAGAGGCGGACTCAGGCGGGCCTGACAGAACTTCATCACGGCCTTACGCACCTCCTCATTCTTCGTGATGAGCGCGCCGATGCGGATGCCACACTCGCTATAACGCTTGCTAACTGAGTCGATAAGGACGACGTTGTTCTGGATGCCCTCGAGATGGCAGGCGCTGATATAGGGCGAGCCGGTGTAGATGAACTCGCGATAGACTTCGTCGGAGAAGAGATAGAGGTCGTACTTCTTCACGAGGTCGCGAATCTGGTTCATCTCGCGGCGGGTATAGAGATAGCCCGTGGGGTTGTTGGGATTGCAGATAAGGATGGCTTTCGTGCGCTCGTTGATGAGTTCCTCGAACTTCTCGACCTTCGGCAGGCAGAAACCTTCCTCGATAGTGGTGCAGATGGTACGGATAACGGCGCCGGCCGAAATGGCGAAGGCCATGTAGTTGGCGTAGGCAGGCTCGGGGACGATGATCTCATCGCCTGGATTCAGGCAGGCGAGGAAGGCGAAGAGTACGGCCTCGCTTCCGCCGGTGGTGACGATGATGTCATCGGCCGTAACGTTGATATTATACTTGGCGTAGTAGCCGACAAGTTTCTCACGATAACTGCGGAATCCCTGCGAGGGGCTGTACTCGAGCACCTTATGGTTAAAGTTATGGATGGCATCGAGAGCCGCCTTTGGGGTGGGAAGATCGGGCTGACCGATGTTCAGTCGATAGACTTTGATACCACGGTCCTCGGCAGCGTAGGCCAGAGGAGCCAGTTTGCGGATAGGAGAATAGGGCATCAGCGTGCCGCGTTCGGATATCTGGGGCATAGTTTTCTGAAAATTTCGGCAAAGGTAATATAAAATTAGGAATTAGGGATTAGGAATTGGAAAATTTATTACCTTTGCAGCGGAAAATTCATTAAAAACCCGATAAGAAACAGATAAAGTATGCAAAACGAATGGTTTGAATGTAAGCTGGAGTACGACAAGATGATGGAAAACGGCACGATGAAACGTGTGAGGGGCGAAAGCTACCTGACGACCGCCATCAGTTGCTCGGAGGCCGAGGCCCGCATGGTTCAGGAGATGAAGAGCTATATCAGCGGCGAGTTCATGGTGACGGATATCAAGCGCGTGAAGTACGGCGAGATGTTCTTCACGGAAGAGGATGCCGCCGACCGCTATTTCAAGATCAAGCTCATCTTCATCACGCTCGACGAGAAGAGTGGAGCAGAAAAGAAGACTCGCCAGGACGTGCTTGTCCAGGCCAGCGACCTGCACGATGCCGTACAGAAGCTTGACGAGGGAATGAAAGGATCGATGATGGACTTCACCATTGCCTCCGTCAGCGAGGCACCCTACTTCGATGTCTTCCGATAGTATCACAGAGCGGCTGGAGGCCGTTCGGGCGTCGCTGCCGGAGGGCGTGACACTCGTCGCCATCTCAAAATACCATCCTGCGGAGGCAATTCTGGAGGCGTACGCTGCTGGCCAGCGACGTTTCGGCGAGAACCACGTGATGGAGATGGCCGAGAAGGCTGCCGCCCTGCCCGCAGACATCGAATGGCACTTCACCGGTCACGTGCAGACGAACAAAATCAAGTATATGGCGCCGTTCGTCCACACCATCCAGAGCGTCGATTCGTTTCGCGCGCTGAACGAGATCAACCGCCACGCCCTACGCCACGACCGCACAATACGCTGTCTGCTTCAGCTACACGTCGCACAAGAGGAGACGAAATTCGGTCTACGCCCCGACGAATGTCTCCGCCTGCTTGCCGACGAGCCCTGGCGCGAACTGAAAGGCGTCCGCATCACGGGACTGATGGCGATGGCGACGAACACGGATGATGAGGCGCAGGTCCGCCGTGAGTTCCGCACGGTCCGCGAGTTCTTCGACCGCGTGAAGCGGGAGTTCTTTGCGGACGACGAGGAGTTCGCCACCCTTTCGGAAGGAATGACGGACGACTATCCCCTCGCTGTAGCTGAGGGCGCCAACATGGTCCGCATCGGTAGCGCCATCTTCGGACAACGAGTTTATTGAAAGGGAATCAGGTGTAAAGGAAGCGCTTGATGCTCTTCTTCGGCGTTTTCTCGAACTCCTCTTCCTGAATGACGAAGCGGGCAATCTGCGAATAGACGGGTAGCGTCTTGTTGATGGCGACACGGTTCGCCTCCATTGCGGCTGCAAGGTCGTCAGCCGACTTTCCCTCGGCAGCCACGCGGTCGGTGTCAGGATAGACAAGTGCAACGAGCGTTCCGCCACGATCGACCACCAGCGACTCGGCCACGAAGGGATAGCTGTTCAGCTGGTCCTCAATCTCTTCGGGATAGATATTCTGTCCCGAAGGGCCAAGTATCATGTTCTTGCTGCGTCCCTTGATGTAAAGCCGACCGTCCGCATCCATTACACCGAGGTCGCCCGTGTGGAGCCAGCCGTCCGCGTCGATGGTCTCGCGCGTCAGCTCGTCATTTTTATAATAGCCCAGCATAACGTTCTTGCCGCGACAGAGGATTTCGCCGGCAACGTGCTCGGGGTCGTCGGAATTGATGCGCACCTCCATGTTGATGACAGCTTTGCCGCAGCTGCCGACACGCGCCGTCTTCCAATCCTCGTAGCAGACGATGGGTGCACATTCGGTAGCGCCGTAGCCCACCGTATAGGGGAAGCGGATGGAATGGAGGAACTTATCGACCTCGGGATTGAATGCTGCGCCACCGATGATAATCTCATAGAAATTGCCGCCGAACGACCGTATCATCTGGTCGCGGACGCTATTCCGAACAGCATCGCCCGCCAGAGGAATGCGGCTCAGAACATTCATCGGGAACGTCGCCATTCGCGGCAGGACATTCTTCTTGATAATCTTCTCAATAATCAGCGGGACGGCCACGATGAGGTTCGGTTTCACCTCGTTGAATGCCTGGAAGACAATCTTCGGGCTCGGAATTCGCGTAAGCAGATAGATGTGGACGCCGACGGTAAACTCGTAGAGGAATTCGAACGCCATCCCATACATATGCGCCATCGGCAGCATCGAGACAATCTTGTCGCCCGGATTCATCAGCACGACGCCATAGGCGAACTCGATGTTCGACGACAACGCGCGATAAGGAATCATCACGCCCTTCGAGCGGCCAGTCGAACCGGATGTATAATTGATGAGGGCGAGCGACTCAGGGTCGGGCTCGTCGAAATGGATATCCTTTGCCTCAAAGCGGCTGGGGAACTTGCGTCCGAACAGCTCGTTCAGATGTTCACGGGCATAGGTCAGCCGCTCTGTCCGCGACACCAGTATGCTGAAGTCGCTCATGAGGATGACACCCAGCAC
>Ga0310696_10004548_pt1 | contig 16962 bp, 11 predicted proteins | sample AusTroGonzalo_MG_4_FD_203885 | JGI IMG/M metagenome (GOLD analysis project Ga0310696, IMG submission 203885) | Bovine rumen microbial communities from tropical cattle in Woodstock, Queensland, Australia - Gonzalo_02 (v2) (version 2) | ecosystem: Host-associated > Mammals > Digestive system >...
AAGAAAGGTAGGCCTTGTAGCCGCCGTCCACGTACGCCTTCTCCATGAGGTCGGAGATGCTCAGGCGGAAGGCGCTTTCCTTCATGGTGCTGAGGAAGGTGCTGAATGCTTCATGGCGCTCACGGTCCTGATTCTGGACCTCGCCTCCCTTGATGAGGCTTCTGACGCTGTCGTCAGAAAGACCGCAGAACGGGGACTTCAGAAGAGCCGCATAGGTCCTGCAGTCATCGGGATAGAGGATGTGGTTGAACAGCACGTAGAAGTCGTTGGCCACGGCATCCAGCATCAGGGACCTTGTCTCGACCGTCTGGTAGTCGATGGAGCGTTTTTTCAGAGCCTTCTCGATGTTCATCTGGTTGGATGAGGTTCTGAAGATGATGGCTATGTCCTCAGGCCTGGGGCGCTTTCCCGCCACGAGGAACTCGTCCGTGTTGAGGATCCTCAGGCAGTAGTCTCCCACGGCCTCAGCCTCAAGGGTGCCTGCATCGGGCATATCCTCGGACCTTTCGAGGATGTTGTAGACGGAGAAGATGATTTTCGACTGCGTGCCGTCGTCCTTCCTGCCGTGCAGAATCGGGCTGTAGCGTGCGCTGAAGGGCTTTCCGTCGTCATATAGAATTCTGGAGAAGACGTTGTTGAAGTGCCTGATGAGCTTCTCCTGGCTGCGGTAGTTGGTGTTCAGCTCCAGAGAGCATCCGTTTTTGCCAAGGTCCGTCTGAAGGCTTCTGAACACGGAGACGTCGGCTCCGCGGAAGGCGTAGATGGACTGCTTCTCGTCACCGACGAAGAACAGCTTGTCCGGAACCAGGTCCACCACGGAGGGAACAATTCCGGCCTTGGAGGGTGCGCCTTCTCTTTCTGAAAGCAGGAACAGAAGGTCCCTCTGCACCGAGTTGTTGTCCTGGAACTCGTCGATCATGATGAAGCGGAACTTGTCCCTGAAGACCTTCCTCAGGGCCAGGTTGTCGCGCAGGATCATCACGGCAAGGTCGGATACATCGCGGAAGGTAAGCATGCCGGTGCGCCTCTTCTCATAGTTCAGCATGCGCGTGTATTTCTCCACGGCTGTCTGAAGGCGCATGCAGGACTCTCCTCCCAAAGCAATATCCTGAAGTACATTGAAGCCTGTATCTTTTCCTACTATCTTCTCGAATTCGGCTACTGTTTCCTTGATTTCGGGATCTCTGAGTCCGTTCTTTCTGAAGTAGTCGGACTCTGTGAAGCACTGCTTCTCATAGCACTCGCGAATGTGGGTGTACTGTCCCAGGAAGGTCGGGCTGAGGTTCATGTTCCCCAGGCTGTCCAGAAGGGACCCCAGGATCTCCCTGAGTCTTGCGTACTCCGCTCTGACCGAGACGATGAACTCGGCAACGATTCTGGAGGTGTCATAGTCACCGCAGATGGAGGACTTGGATGCGATGATGGAGAAGAAGCCGCCCATCATGCGCGACGGCATCAGAAGCGAGGCGATCAGGGCCGTGTCGTCCGCGTTGTCCGGGTCGTCCACGAAGCGGTCTGCAAGACGGTGTGCCAGGACATCCAGATCCTCGTCGCTGAGGTTCGAAAAGTCCCTGGGGATTCCGTATCTTATGCAGTCGCTTCTGACGATTGCGGTGCAGAAGCTGTCCAGCGTGGCGATCGTTGAGTCGGTGAAGCTCTCAAGCGTTCCCTCAGGCATGCTGTCCTTTGCCTTCATGAGGCGGGCGTAGATCCTCTCGCGCATCTCGTTGGCGGCCTTCTTGGTAAAGGTGAGGGTCAGAATCTGCTCGGGCTTAACGCCCTCCTCCATCACAAGGCGGAGAAAGCGCCAGGAGAGGACTGCGGTCTTTCCTGCTCCGGCTCCTGCGGAGACCACCGTGTTGGCCGTGCTGCGGATCACCGGAAGCTGCTCTTTGTTGGGGACAAAACCTTCGCTGTGCATTATCTCGGAGAACGTCATTGCAGGTTGAACCTCCTTCTGCACAGCATTCTCTCGGAGCACGAGGTGCATGAGGTGTTGGAAGGCGTGGCCGTCCAGTCTCCCTGCTCATAGCCCTTTCTGAGATTCCCGATATCGGTGTCCAGATCCTGCTCCTTCTCCTCCCATTTCCCCTGCTCGAAGCCTCTGAAGCCTTTTTTATTCATGGAGTAGAACCAGCAGTCACCCACATCATCTCCGAAGCGCGGGTCGTTGAGATACAGGCGCCTGTAGAGCACAAGCTGGTATGTGGGATCGGCATCGCCCTTCTTGTAGTCAAGAAGATAGAGCTTGCCTTCCGTATCCTCCACTATCGTGTCTATGTAGCCTGTGAAGGCGGGGTCCTTCTTCAGGGAGAACTCCTGGGCCAGGGGTCTGAAAGAACCGATGTACCCGGTCCTGGGTTTCTTGGCGCCAGGCACGAGAAGGATATCCAGAGCCGCCTTGAGGGAATCAGCATACGAGCCCCTGATGCTCTGCTTGGTGTAGAAGTCGAATCTGCTGTCGTCGGAGAGCATCCTGTCAAAGAGCTGCTCCAACTGATTCTTGTATTCTTCGGTCTTGTCGGGACTGAGGAACTGCCCCTCGTACGACCTCATGAAGGCCTGGATGACCTTGTGAAGGAAGTCCCCGATTTCAGCATCGTCCTGAAGTGCAGGCTCGAAGTTGTCCCTGGGTTTGGGGTTGTCAAGGACGAAGTACCGGGCATAGGCCATGTACGGACATGAGGCGTGCGAGCTTATGGAGCTGTAGGAAAGCCTCACGCTCGCGGGGTCTACGGCAAAGCCCTTCGCACCTCTTGCGAAGTCTCCGGATGAAGGAGAAAGGGATGTCTTTTCTGCCTGCTCATGGCTTCTCAGGTCTGCAAGACCCGTGTAGCTGGCATCCTGTCCCTCATCCATTTTCTTCACCCTGTTGCGGCTTATGAAGAAGATGGGAGATCCGGCAGAGCCCTCGTATGTGGTCGAGGATCCCGAGATGAAGACGTTCTCCCCGCTTGAGCAGTAGCTGGAAAGAAGGGCGTCCGTGATATCGGTCTTTCTTCGCTCCGGGACCTCGTGGTCGTCCAGAAAGCCAAGCTCCGCATCGCGCGTTCTGACGTTGGAGTCCGTAAGACCTATGACGAAGTGCCAGGGGACGGTGATGAGGTTGTCCTGGCCGTAGCGGTAGACCCTGATTCCGGTTCTCCTGTCCTGGGCGACATAGGGAAGATCCTTCAGGGCGTCCATGAAAACTGCGAACATGCCGTCCATTGTCAGGGAGACCTTGTCCAGCGTGTCACCGAGTTCCGAGAGCGCGGAGATGATGAAGGAATAGACGTCGCGGTCCCCGGATGCCGAGGCGTTGAACTCCTCAGGGCCCAGAAGAAGGGCCGTCACCGCATGGAGCGCCTTTGAGACCGATGAGCGCTCCGATGCCCTGTGAAGGGAGATCAGGTCGCTTCTGAAAGCCTTGTAGAACTGTTCATGATCACTCTCCCCTGCGCGGCCCAGGGCCTTCAGAAGGGAATCTCCCTTGGGTGAGGAGCTTCCGCTTCTTATGTTGTTGTCTATCATGAACAGGACCAAGCTCCTGCACAGACCGGCGTCTGCGAACGGGAGGCTGCTGTTGAGAAACAGGTTCTCCATGGCCTGGAAAGAGAAGTCCTCGTTGATGATGCGGCTCAGCGATTCGAGAAATCTTCCGGGGACGGTCTCGTTTATTGCGGGGCTTCCCATCACCGAAAGCGGGATGTCGTACTCAAGGGCCTTTCTTCTCAGCCTGGGAAGAAGACCCTCCTCAGGTGTGGAAATGACGATGTCCGCAGTGGACACCCCGTCGTTCTTCAGCTTCTCAAGCCTTGAAAACAGAGCCTGAAGCTCGGCCTCCTGCGTGCCGTACTGCTCGAAGAAAAGCCCGTCGGGGATATGGCCTTCCTCCACGTCAAGGCGCCAGAGTCCCGGAACCTCGCCCAGCTCGTCGCTGAACTTCTGCATCTGCATGTCGGCGTTGCAGCCCACAAGGACGTGGGAAAGCTTTGTGCCTTTGTAATATTTTAGCGAGTGCTCCTCCCAGCCGGGTTCGAAAAGACCGTTCTTCCTGAGGTACTCAGCATAGCGGTCCTTGAGAAGAACAAGATCCCTTCTGAGCCTTTCGCTTCCGATTGCGGCGTTCTGCGGGTCGCGGAGCGATGGCAGTATCTTGGAAAGGAAGGGAATGAAACGGCGTCTGAAGGAGAAGAAGGTGTCCTTGTACAGGTAGTCCAGACCTGTCGACGACGACTGAAGAAGGTCCGATACGAAGGCCAGCCGGTGGTAGCGGTTGGAAGGCTTTTCCCTGTGGACCGGGGCGAAGAGGGAGGCAAAGGAATCCAGGGCAACCGCACGCTCTGCGAGTATGCCCGTTCCCCTATTTCTCACATACAGAGACAGATAGTGTCTGGCGGTGTTCTCGGTCGGGAATACAAGGGTCGTCTCCCCTTTGTCCAGCAATCCGAATATCCTCTCCGTGAAGTCCATATTGATACTATAAGGGATATTGAACCTCGGAAAGTATAAATTTCTTTCAAAAAAAATGACGGAAACCTATTGCACAAAGCGGTACAAAAGTGCTATTACCTAAGCAAAATTAAAATAAAAACCAGCTAATTCATTTCCAATGAATGAGATGTGTTTTCAAAAAATAACTGGATTCTGATTGAGGTATTACGCAATCAAGGAGGAGAAAAATGTACGATTATAAAAAATTCATGGCGGAACTTGAGAGAAAGAACCCCGGAGAGCCTGAATTCATCCAGGCCGCAAGCGAAATCATCGCCTCCATCATCGACACGGTCAATGCGAACCCGATGTACCTCAGAAACAGGATCCTGGACAGGATCGTCGAGCCCAACAGGACGGTCATCTTCAAGGTCGAGTGGGAGGATGACAACCACCAGATCCAGGTGAACAAGGGCTACAGGGTCCAGTTCAACAATGCAATCGGCCCCTACAAGGGCGGGCTGAGATTCCATTCGAACGTCACTCTGGGAACCCTGAAGTTCCTGGGCTTCGAGCAGATATTCAAGAACTCCCTGACAACGCTTCCCATGGGCGGCGGAAAGGGAGGCTCGGACTTCTCCCCCAAGGGCAAGAGCGACGATGAGATCATGCGCTTCTGCAAGTCCTTCATGACCGAGCTGTTCAAGCACATCGGACCTTCGACCGACGTACCTGCAGGTGATGTTGGTGTCGGCGGCCGTGAGATCGGATACCTCTACGGAATGTACAGGCGCATCCGCGACGAGAACACCGGAGTGCTGACCGGAAAGGGCCTTGAATGGGGAGGATCCCTGATCAGGCCCGAGGCCACAGGCTACGGAGCACTCTATTACGCACAGGAGCTTCTCAGGGACTTCGGCGACACGATCGAGGGCAAGAGGGTCTCCATCTCCGGCTACGGAAACGTCGCATGGGGAGCCGCCATCAAGGCAACCCAGCTCGGAGCCAAGGTCGTCACCATCTCCGGATCCAAGGGCTATGTCCTTGACGAGGACGGAGTGAACACCGAGGAGAAGTGGAACTACATGCTGATGATGAGGGCCATGAACAGCGGCGACCTTGCAGGCTATGCACGCACATTCGGAGCCAAGTTCTTCCCCGGAGAGAGACCGTGGAACGTTCCTGTGGACATCGCCATGCCGTGCGCATACCAGAACGAGATGAGCGAGGACGATGCGAAGGCCCTTGTGAAGAACAAGGTCAGATACGTCATCGAGACATCCAACATGGGTTGCACTCCCGGAGCCGTTGCGGTTTTCAAGAAGGCAGGAATCCCCGTCGCCCCGTCAAAGGCAGCCAATGCCGGCGGAGTCGCAGTCTCGGGTCTTGAGATGAGCCAGAACGCGGAGCACCTGTCATGGTCTGCAGAGGAAGTCGATGCAAGGCTTCACGAGATCATGGTGAACATCCACGACGCCTGTGTGCGAGAAGGCAGACAGAAGGACGGCAGCATAGACTACATCAAGGGAGCGAACATCGCCGGCTTCAAGAAGGTTGCCGACGCAATGTGTGCACAGGGATACTGAGTCCGAATCAGATGTTGCGGAGCGTTCTCATGTACTGGGTGCGCTCCCAGTATGCACCGTCGGACATGTTGTCCTGGGCAAGCTTGCCGCAGAAATCACCGAGGTTCTTATAACCCTTCTGGTCCATCCAGTTCTCGATCTTGCAGAGCATTCCGGCGATTGCGCCCAGACCGTTCTGCATAAGGACGGAGCAGAGCTCCACGGCCTTTGCACCGGCAAGAAGCATCTTGACCACGGTGTCTCCGCTGTGGATTCCGGTGTTTCCGACAAGGTCCATCTTCTTCGTCTCGCCTGCCATGAGGGCGATCCATCTGAGGGACTCGGAGTACTCGTTCTCCGTCGAGACGCTCTGGCTTCCGCACATCTTCTCGTTCTCGATGTCGATGTCGGGCCTGAAGAAGTGGTTGAACAGCACAAGACCGTTGATCTTCTCCCTCTCAAAGCCCTTGATGATGCCGGCAAGCGAGGAGTACTCGAAGCCGATCTTCATGGAAACGGGAAGAGATGTCATCTTCCTTGCGGCCTTTGCGAAAGCGATGGCGTCCTTGTCCACCTTGTCGCCTGAAACGGATGCGTCGGAGGCGATGGGATAGTAGTTCAGCTCAAGGGCATCGGCCCCGACCTTCTCGAACCTCTGGGCGTATTCCGACCAGGTGTCGATGTGGGTGCAGTTGATCGATGCGATGACGGGTATGCTCAGAGAGGACTTGGCCTCGGAGAGAAGCTTGAGGTACATGTCCACGTAGTAGTCCTTGGACATGTGGCCGAAGGCGTCCTGGAAGTCGGAGAACTCCAGATACGGGGAGTTGACCTTGGTGTCCTTGCCCGCGACGTAGTTGATCTGCTCCTCGAAGATGGACTTCAGCACAACGGCACCGGCACCGGCGTCCTCGCACTTTCTGAGATTGTCCAGGTTCGCTGTCAGCGGTCCTGAGCCGACGATGATGGGGTTCTTGAGTTTGAGACCCATGTATGTGGTTCTGAGATCAGGCATATCCGTCTCCTTTGTTGTCTGCATGGCATTGTATCATAACTGTGAGGCATACCACAATTGTCATCGGACTCGGCTATATGGTATTATTCTGTAATTCATTCGGAGGAAGAACGATGGAGTTGAAAAACGGCAGAAGACCGAAAGTTTCGGTCATAGGAGCTGGAAACATGGGAGGAGCCTTCTGCGAGGCTCTCTCGAAGTCTGATTCGATCGACCTTTGCGTCTACGACAGCTTCATCCCATGCGCCGAGAAGGTGGCCGAAGGACGGAGGATTACCGTCCTGAAATCCATGGAGGAGGCAGCCTCCTCGCACATTGTGATCATCGCGGTCAAACCGCAGGTCCTTCCGTCGGTCTACGCCTCCCTTGCCGCTCTCAAGCCGGACTTCTTCATCTCGATCGCAGCCGGCGTGACCCTTGAGAAGCTCAGGTCGAACCTGAAGACGGACAAGGTCGTCAGGTTCATGCCCAACATCGCGGCAAAGATCGGCTGCGCCGTCACCGCCGTAGCATATTCCCCCGCCCTTTCGGCATCCGAGAAGAAGGAGGCCATGGAGGTCGCCCAGGCCGTGGGATCTGCGTTCGAGCTTGAGGAGAACCTCTTTTCGGCGTTCATCGGAATCTCCGGAAGCGGAATCGCCTACATGTTCGAGTTCATGCACCAGATGGCCATGGGCGGAGTCTGCGAGGGAATCCCCTACAACAAGGCGCTTTCAATCGTCGCAGACACGATGATAGGCGCGGCCAGGCTCCAGAAGGAGACGGGGAAGAACGCCGTGGAACTGGAAACCGCCGTTTGCTCTGCAAAGGGCACGACGATAGAAGGCATTGCCGCACTGGACGAGGAGTCGTTCGCCTCCGGAGTCATCAGCGCCGTGCGTGCCGCAGCCAGACGCTCCGAGGAGCTTGAGAAGAAGGCCTGACATGGAGAATCTTCTTTCAGCATTCGCAAGGACCAGACAGACGTCCTTCCTTCTGGCAACTTCGCCCGACAGTGAGAGGAAGGCTGCCCTCGAAGCAGTTTCCAAGGCACTTGAGGCCAATAGACAGGATATCTTCGCAAAGAACGCAGAGGACCTGGAGAAGGCAAAGCAGGCCGGAATCACGGAGGCCGTCCTTTACAGACTGGCGTTCACCGATGAGAAGCTCTCCTCCGTCAGGAAGGGCCTGAGCGAGCTTGCCTCCCTGGCCGACCCCATAGGAAGGACCCGTGAGAAGCGTGAGCTGGATCCGGGCTTCATCCTTGAGAAGAAGACCTTCCCCATCGGAGTCATAGGCATGATCTTCGAGGCCAGACCGGATGCACTTGTGCAGATCGCAGGCCTTGCCCTGAGGTCCGGCAACGCCGTCATCCTCAAGGGAGGACGCGAGGCCGAGCGCACCAACAGGATCCTGGTCAAGGTCATAAGCGAGGCAACCTCTTCGTTCTCATTCGGATCCGACTGGATTCTGGGAATAGAGAGCCACGAGGACGTGGATGTCCTTCTGAAGGCCGAGGGCTATGTGGACCTTCTGATTCCCAGAGGCTCCAACGCCTTCGTGCGCCATGTGATGGACAGCACCCGCATCCCCGTCATGGGCCATGCCGACGGAAGGTGCACCACATATGTGGATATGAGCGCAGACCTGGACAAGGCCGTGACCATCTGCACCGATGCGAAGATCCAGTATCCGGCTGCCTGCAACGCCACCGAGACGTTCCTGGTCCACAAGGACATAGCCCCTGTGTTCCTTCCCATGCTGAACAAGTCACTGATGACCCATAACGTGAAGATTCATGCCGATTCTTCGGCATTGCCCTTCATGCAGGGTGCCGTTGCGGCCACCAAAGAGGACTTTGACACTGAGTATCTTGCCCTTGAATGCGCCGTCAGAACGGTGTCTTCGGTCCAGGAGGCCATAGACCACATCCAGACCCACGGCTCCCACCACACCGATGCGATCATCACCGAGGACAAGGATGCAGCCGACCTGTTCGTCACCAAGGTGGACAGTGCCGACGTGTTCGTAAACTGCTCAACCCGCTTTGCCGACGGCTTCAGATTCGGCCTTGGAGCCGAGGTGGGAATCTCCACATCCAAGCTCCATGCAAGAGGACCGGTCGGCCTTGACGGCCTGATGACCACCAAGTGGATCCTCAGGGGCGACGGACAGACGGTGGCCGAGTATTCGGGAAAGGACGGAAAGTCATTCCACCACAGGGAGCTTATGTGATGAGGGACCTCAGCAGAGTAAAGACCATAGTGGTCAAGGTCGGAACCAACCTCCTCTCCTGCCAGTCGGGAATCGACACGGCAAGGATCCACGACATCGCACGGCAGGTGTCGTCTCTGATGGACAAGGGCTATCAGGTCCTCCTGGTCTCATCCGGAGCCATAGGCATGGGAGCCAAGGCCTTAAACCACAACCACCCCGTCAAGCACATTCCCCTGAGGCAGGCCTGCGCGGCCATAGGAAACCCCCTTCTGATGACGGCCTACCAGCAGGCCTTCTCCGGGTACGGACGGATCTGCGGCCAGGTCCTGATCACGAGGAACGTCCTGAACAACCGAACCGGATACAACAACATGAGGGCCGCGGTGACGACCCTTCTGCAGTACGGCGTGGTTCCCGTGTTCAATGAGAACGACGTGGTCTCCACATCCGAGATCAACAGCGTCTTCGGCGACAATGACAGGATGTCGGCCTACGTGGCCTCCAAGATAGATGCGGACCTTCTGGTCCTGATGACGGACATTGACGGAGTGTACACCGGCAATCCCAGAAAGGATCAGGAAGCCAGGCTGATTCCCGAGATCACCGAGATAACGGCCGATGTGATGGGTTTTGCCAAGGGTGCGGGAAGCTCGCTTGGAACAGGCGGAATGAAGACCAAGCTCCTTGCAGCCCAGATTGCCCAGAAGGGCGGCTGCGGTACGATGATAATCTCAGGCTATGAGAAGGATTCGCTTCTCAGATGTGTGAATGGCGAGCAGATCGGCACCTACATCCTGCCCGAAAAGCGCCTTGCGCAGAGGCAGAGGTGGATCTCCAACTCGGCGGCATCGGGCTTTGTGACGGTGGACGACGGGGCCAGAAGTGCCCTGACGGTGGGCCATAAGTCGCTTCTGCCCTCGGGAATAAGGGACGTGAGCGGTGTATTCAATGCCGGGGATGTGATCGAGGTGCGCTCAGAGGACGGCGAGGTGATCATGAAGGCCATCACGGGCTTCAACTCGTCCGACCTGCTGAGGATAATGGGAAAGAGTTCCAAAGAGATTTCCAAGCTGCTGGGGGATGTCCCCAAGGTCGTTTTCAGACCCGAGGACTCCGTCTACATGGTCTGATTCTCAGCTTTTGGCCTTGCACAGGGAGGTGAGTCTCTTCAGCAGCATGGGGAAGGCGGCCTCGAAATCGACTCCGTAGGTGTTGTGGTCCGGATGGGACAGGGTCTGCTTGATGGACTCCACGACGAAATCGCCTGCAAGTGCATATGACTGCTCGAGTGTGAGTCCGCGTGTGAGGGCTCCGGTGAGGACGCTTGCGAAGATGTCGCCTGTTCCGTGGAAGCTTACGCTCATCCTGCGGTGGAAATACCATGAGATCTTTCCCGTCCTGGCATCGTACGATGCAATTCCGATCTTCCTGGACACGCCCTTGATGGTCCTCTGGTCCTTGGTGAACCGAATTCCCTTGAGCACGACCTTGCCGGCACCCAGCTCAGCCAGGGACTTGAGAAGGCCTTCGATGTACTCCTGGTCATAGCCCGATGCCACATAGGGGATGCCCAGCATGTAGGAGGCCTCGGTAAGGTTGGGGACGATTATGTCGGCGTCTGCGCACAGGCCCGCCATCTTTTTGGCGAACTCGGGCGTGAAGCCGGGATAGAGCTTTCCGTTGTCAGCCATGCAGGGGTCGACGATGACCTTGGTGTCCTTGCCCCTGAAGTCCCTGATCAGACCGTGCATCAGGTCGATCTGCTCGAAGGATCCGAGATAGCCGGTGTAGATGGCATCGAAGGCAAAGCCCTCCTTCTTCCAGTGGTCCAGAATCGGGTTGATGTCCGAAGTAAGGTCCCTGAAGGTGAAGCCCTTGAACATGGTGTGCGTCGAAAGAACCGCTGTGGGAATGATGGCGGTCTCAACGCCCATGGCCGAGATGATAGGAAGTGCCACTGTGAGAGAGCACTTTCCGACGCATGATACATCCTGAATGGTTACTATTCTCTTCATGGCCCCTACTGTACTACCTTTGCCCAATCGTTTAAAGAGTCTGGAGCGGCTCTTGAAAAAAAAGGGCGGGCAATGTAATCTCAAAACGTCTAGGGGTGGCCCTCCGGGGTCTGAGATCATACCCTCGAACCTGATCCGGGTAATGCCGGCGTAGGAACGACGTTTGTTTTCACAACCAATCACCCGCAGACAGAATTCCATCAGGAGGCCTTGAATGAAAAAGGTTGCATCTGTCTTTGCCGTCGCGGTCCTTGCCGTGACACTGTTCTTCGTGATGTCCTGCTCAAAGAAAGACAACGGGCAGAAGACTCTCACCGTCTATGCTTACGATACGTTCTGCGGCGACTGGGGTGCCGCGGGAGCCGTCATTCCGGCCTTCGAGGAGAAGACGGGAATCAAGGTGAACCTTGTAGCAGCCGGAGCTTCCCTGGAAGTAATCAACAAGGTCCGTCTGGAAGGAAGCCGCACACAGTGCGATGTGATCCTGGGCATAACCGACGATATTGCCGACAAGGCCTACGACCTTCTGGAAAGCTATGAATCGCCCAATCTCAAGGTTGTTGATTCCAGAATGCTGTTCGATCCGCAGAACCGTCTGATTCCTTACGACTACGGCGTGTTCGCCTTCGTGTACGACACCCAGTCCGGAATCGAGGTCCCTTCTTCCCTTTCGGACCTGACAAAGGACATATACAGGGACAAGGTCATCCTGATCGACCCGAGAACAAGCTCCGTCGGAGCAGGTCTGATGATGTGGACCTACAACGCCCTGGGAAGCTCATGGCTTTCCTGGTGGAAGACCATGACGGAAAACGCCCTTACAACCGCATCCGGCTGGTCCTCGGGCTACGGACTTTTCACCGAGGGCGAGGCTCCCCTGGTCATCAGCTACACGACAAGCCCCGTCTACCACGTCATGTGGGAGGACACGACGCGCTATCAGGCCCTGCTCTTCTCGGACGGACATGAGATTACCATCGAGGCTGCGGGAATCGTCAAAGGCACAAAGCACCGCGCAGAGGCAGAGGCTTTCGTAGACTTCCTGCTCACAGAGGCCCAGATAGACCTTGCCAACGCAAATTCCATGTATCCGGTCAACACAAGCCTCACTCTTCCTGCGGCATACGACTACGCCCCGGTTCCGGAGAAGATGTACACCGACACGGAAAACAAAGCTTCGACTCTGATCGGCGAATGGACCGATGCGGTGGTCAGATAAGGATGGCCCATGCATCTTGAGACGGCTGACACAGGTTTCTATCTCAGAAAGGCACTTCCGGCGCTTGTCCTGACGGCGCTGGTGTTCCTTCTGCCTGTGGGAGCCGTGTTCCTCAGGGCCTTCTCAGACGGACATGAACTTGTAAGCACCTTCACAGACTCCTACACATGGAGGCTTCTGGGCTTCACTCTTCTGGAATCCTCCATCAGTGCCCTGGTCTCCGTCCTTCTGGCCCTTCCGTTCGCCCTGTTCTTCTCACGCTACGACTTCTTCGGCCGGCGTGCCCTTCTGACGATCAGCGATGCGGCCTTTGCCCTGCCTGCGGTTCTTGCCGTTCTTGGCTTTGTGATCTGGTACGGAAACAACGGCCTTCTGAACAATGCACTCGAGATCCTCACCGCAGGAAGAATACAGCTCAAGGTCCTCTACTCGTTCAAGGCCATAATCCTGGCCCACGTCTATCTGAACTTCCCCGTGGCCTTCTCCCTGATAACAGGCGCCCTTCTGTCCATGTCGGACCAGGAGGAGCTTGCATCAAGGCTTCTTGGAGCGTCGGAGATGAGAACGTTCCTGCGCGTGACGCTCCCCAAGATTCGCGGGACATTGGCTTCAGCCTTCACGCTGATCTTCCTCTTCTGCTTCCCGTCCTTCCTCATAGTCATGAGCCTCGGCGGAAACCCCAGGTTCTACACCATGGAGGCCGAGATCTACAAGAGGACCTACACCGATGCCAATCCCGCCTCCGCCTCCGCACTGGCCATCTTCTCCTTTCTGATAATGACCGTCCTTCTGATTGTCACAGGCCACGGCAGACAGGGGACCAGAGTCAGCCGCAGGAAGAAGCATCTGAAGAAGCCGGAGGGCAGAAGCCACGCCCTTTCCGTGGTCCTGAGCCTTCTTATCGTGCTTTTCATCGCACCTCCGATGATCGCCATCCTGTACAGGGCCTTCTTCACTCGTGAAGGTGTCTTCACTCTCAAGGCCTGGACGGACATGGCAAGACGAAGCACGGGAGCCGGCACGGGACTGATGGCGGTTGCAAACAGCCTGGTCATCGCCCTGCTCTCATCCCTTGCCGCCATGGTCCTGGCATCCTCCATAGCCATGGGTGCTGCACGAAGGAAGACGGGCTTTTTGGCCCTTCTTACCTCCCTTCCTATGGCCGTGGGTTCGGTCTCCATGGGACTGGGTTTTTCATTCGCAGCCTTGTATGTGCCGTTCAGAAACACGTTCTTCTCCTACGTCATGGTATTTCTGGCACACCTTGTCGTGGTCCTTCCGTTCGCAGTGAGGACTATCCTGCCCGGAGCCAGGAGGATTCCGCTTCAGCTTTCCCTGTGTGCGATGACCATGGGAAAGAGTACATCCGAAGCCTACAGGAAGATCGAGTATCCCCTTCTGTGCTCCTACAGAAGGCGTGCCTTCGCCTTCTCGTTCGCCCTGTCTCTGGGAGAGGTCAACGCGACGCTCGCCCTGGGTGAGGGACGCATAAACACCATCCCGGTTCTGATCTACAAGATGATAAACCAGTACAACTATCAGAGCGCTTCGGCTCTGTCCGTGATCCTTCTCTCAATCGCCCTGGCGGTCTTTGCCCTGGGAGAATCAAAAGGAGGCGCAAATGGCGTTTCTTGAATGCAGGGACCTCAAGCGGGTCTTCCCCGGAAAGTTCGCACTCTCACTCTCCCTCGAAGTCAGCAGGGGTGAGCTTCTCTGTCTGATAGGACCTTCCGGAAGCGGAAAGTCCACCCTGCTGTCGCTTATCTGCGGAATAGACCGTCCCGACTCGGGAAGGATCCTCATCGACGGACGCGACATCACGGACCTTGAAATCAGAAAGCGCAACATCGGCATGGTGTTCCAGGACTACTCCCTGTTCCCGTCGATGAGCGTGGGAGAGAACATCCGCTACGGAATGAAGGAAACCGACAAGGCCGAACGTAAACAGAAGACGGCAGAGCTTCTGGATCTGGTGGGTCTTCCCGGCTATGAGAAGAGAAGCGTCCACGAACTAAGCGGGGGCGAGGCCCAGCGCATAGCCCTGGCAAGGGCAATTGCAGCAAGGCCCGACATCCTCCTTCTGGACGAGCCACTCTCATCTCTGGACGCACCGCTCCGGCGCCGCCTCAGGACAGTCATCAGACAGATCCACGACGAGACGGGAATCACCATGATGTATGTCACCCACGACAGGGAGGAGGCCTTTGCCGTAGCCGACAGGATCGTCGTCATGAAGGGAGGAAGAATCTGTGCCTGCGGAGATCCGGAGAGCATCTACAGAAGACCGTCCGACCTTTTCACAGCCTTCTTCACTGGAGACGGTTCTGCGATTCCGATGTCCTATCTGACAGGAAGTGAAACGGTTTCCGTGGCATTCTTCAGACCTGAGGACATTGAAATCGATGCAAGACACAGTTCGGACAAGTACTACACCCTCAAGGATGCGGTTGTGGAAAGCTGTGAGTTCACGGGCTCCCTGTACATCGTCAGGCTGTCTTACAAAGGCTCGAAGATACTTGTCCACTCAAATCACAAGCCTTCGGGACATAGCGTGACCCTTTGCATCCTGCGCGACAGAATCCTTGAGATGAAGGACGATTTGCAATAGACTATGTCCCATGGACATGCTGGACATCCTTGATCTGATCGGAGTTGTCTCTTTCACCATCTCGGGCGCACTTGTCGCCGTCAGAAAGAAGATGGACTATCTGGGAATCTGCATACTCGGCCTGATCACCGCCTTCGGAGGCGGCGCCATCCGTGACATCACAATCGGAAACACTCCCCCCGTGATGTTCAGAAACCCCGTCTATGCCGGAATCTCGTTCCTGGTGTCCAACATAGTCTTCATAGTCCTGTACCGCAGAAAGGTCTCAAAGCCGCTGACAAGCTTCATCTTCGAGAAGGCCCTGTTCTGGTTCGACACGGTGGGTCTTGCCTCGTTCACCGTCAACGGTGTCATCGTGGGTCAGTCCATGACCGACGGAGGCTTCTTCCTCTGTTCGTTCCTGGGTGTCATCACGGGAGTCGGTGGCGGAGTGATCAGGGACCTTCTTGCAGACACGGTGCCCGCCATCTTCGTCAAACACGTCTATGCAATGGCATCGATCTGCGGGGCCCTGCTCACATGCCTTCTGTGGAATGTGTCGGTACCGGCGGCCGTGTTCTCAGGCCTTGCCTCCGTCGTGGTCATAAGAGTCCTTGCAATGCATTTCCGCTGGAACCTTCCAAAGATCAGGAAGTAAGGTTCAGACCATCTTCTCCGGATGGAAGACCTTGTCGAACTCCTCCTGTGACAGGAATCCCAGAGCCACACAGGCTTCTCTGAGCGAGATGCCCTCGCTGTAGGCCTTCTTGGCAACCTTTGCCGCGTTCTCGTATCCGATGTAGGGATTCAGCGCCGTGACGAGCATCAGGGAGTTGTCCAGATTCTCCTTCATCTTCTTCCTGTCCGCCTCGATTCCGCCTGCACAGTGCTCGTCGAATGAGAGCATCGCATCGGAAAGGAGCCTTGCCGACTGGAGGAAGTTGTAGATCAGAACCGGCATGAAGACGTTGAGCTCGAAGTTTCCCTGGCTTGCAGCCACACCCACTGCAGCATCGTTTCCCATGACCTGGACGGCGACCATCGTGACGGCCTCGCACTGGGTCGGATTGACCTTGCCCGGCATGATGGAAGAGCCCGGCTCGTTCTCCGGGATCCTGATCTCACCGAGACCGAGGCGCGGACCGCTTGAAAGCCATCTGACGTCGTTTGCTATCTTCATCATGTCGCAGGCCATGGCCTTGACCGCACCGTGTGCGAACACAAGCTCGTCCTTTGATGTAAGAGCGTGGAACTTGTTTCCCGCCGTTCTGAAGCTTTTTCCGGTGATCTTCGAGACCTCGTCCGCAACCAAGGCGTCAAAGCCCCTGGGAGCATTGAGCCCCGTTCCCACGGCGGTTCCTCCGAGGGCAAGCTCGCTCAGAGGCTTCACTGCGCTCTTGAGAAGCTCCACATCGCGCTCAAGCGAGGTCCTCCAGCCGGAGATCTCCTGGCTGAATGAGATGGGAGTCGCGTCCTGGAGGTGGGTCCTTCCGCTCTTTACCACTCCCCTGTTCTCGGTCTCAAGGCGCCTGAATGTCCCAATCAGCCTTTCGGCTGCGGGAATCAGTCTGTCCTCGATCGCAAGGACGGCCGAGATGTGCATGGCGGTGGGGAAAGTGTCGTTGGACGACTGGCTCATGTTCACATCGTCGTTGGGATGAAGGATCTTCTTTCCGGCGATGATGTTGCCCCTGTTGGCAATGACCTCGTTGGCGTTCATGTTGCTCTGCGTTCCGCTTCCCGTCTGCCAGACGACAAGGGGGAAATGGTCCAGGAGCGAAAAGTCCATCACCTCGTCGCAGGCCCTTGAGATGGCCTTGAGCTTCTCCTGAGTCATCCTCTCGGGGAGAAGGACCGAATTGGCCATGGCTGCGGCCTTCTTCAGGACTCCGAAGGCATGGACGATCTCGCGCGGCATGGTCTCGATGCCACGGCCGATGTTGAAGTTC
>Ga0310696_10004550_pt1 | contig 16959 bp, 34 predicted proteins | sample AusTroGonzalo_MG_4_FD_203885 | JGI IMG/M metagenome (GOLD analysis project Ga0310696, IMG submission 203885) | Bovine rumen microbial communities from tropical cattle in Woodstock, Queensland, Australia - Gonzalo_02 (v2) (version 2) | ecosystem: Host-associated > Mammals > Digestive system >...
CAAGCGAGCCATTGTGCTGTTATGCCAATCGTTTGCAACCAAGGGCATAAAGCATATAGCAATGGAGAATCTTGATGGCTTCCAAGGAAGCAGACTACATGCTGACGATGCCAAAGGATTTAATCTGGGAAGGCTGCATCTAAGGACTGGACTATCCTCGTTGAAGGACGAGTTCATCCATATTGCGCCCCATTACGGACTGCTGGTATCGCTTGTACAGCCTGAATATACATCCAAAATGTGTGGCGAGTGCGGTTGCATTGACGACCGGAACCGCCAGACACAAGAAGAATTTTGCTGTGTTGAATGCGGACATTCCGAGAATGCCGACATCCACAGCGCAAAGAATATCAAATTCCGCCTTACCTCGACCGTGTTAAGAGGGAACTTGCTCGAAAAAGCGGGGGATAGCGGATATAGGTACTTCCAGCCAAAGAGCTTGTTCAGGTGGCAAGTAAGGAAGTGCCTAGAAAAATGCCGTTGCGATGGTCTGTTCGAACGGGCCATGGGAAATCACGAAAGACTTACGATGAGTAAGTTTGAGTAGATTTTAGTCAACGGTGAAGTCGAACGAATCGACAAGATCCGCAAGTGTCGCGTGGTAATACTTGCAGAACTGGACAACGACTCCGCATACCATCGCCGTAATGGCATTCTTCGTGTCGCAGATGATGGAGATCGACATCTTCTCCTCGTTGGCGATCAGTGCCTTGACGATGTTGTTGAACTGGCCCTCGTAGGAAGGGTACACGTCGATGTCATGCAGTTCGCCGGCATTCAGCGAGTTACCGGCCACTCGGTACGACCCGTTGTCGAGCAGCTTGGACAAGGCTACCATCGGTACGCGTTCTTCGATACGTTTCTTGATTACTTCTACTGCGGATTCGCACAGTTCCATATTTCCTCCTACGAAATCGCCATGGCATGGGCAATCGCACAACGTTTGCAGTCTTCGAGCGTCTTGCACACGAAACCCGGTTCAAGGTTGAAGCATTTTTCCGGGTGCTCGGCCTCGTACGATGGGATCCACCCGCTCATTGTGACAATGTCGCCCTGCTTCACGACGTGGCCGACCTTGTACATGAACCATCCGCGATGTGACCAGCCGATCCATCCCTTGTTGCTACGGGAGAACCCGTAGCATGCCACGTTCGACGTAGTGGTCTTGTCGAAGTCTCGGTAAGAACCGATCTCGTCTATGTCGTTCATCGCGAGAAGGCGGAGGTCTCCGGCCATTCCCGGAATCACGTAGAAGTCACGACCGTCCGGACTCTTTCCGACCCAGACCGCGCCGTCGCGATCTTCCTTAAGTGGAAACTCCGCCGGATTGTCTGTCGCCAAGGTCAGGTAGCAACCATTCATGGTTACGCTTCCCTTGTCGCTCACCTCGATCGGATGGTTGCGGATATATGTTTCGAGCTGTTCTTTGGAAACCTTTGACATCTAGTCACTCCTTTTGATTGTGCCTTCCGTATATAGGGAAAGGGCAGTCCCGGATGGGACTGCCCAGTAAAATAAACATTAATTAGAACTTTGTCAAGTGTGAAAATTATTTATTTCTTCTCGGTCTTGTACACGAAGGCGTCTGTGTCCAACGTGTCCACGACACTGATCTGGTCGCCGACCGAGTCGATCAGCTCCGGCTTGACCACGGACATCTCTTTCCGCACATCGACAATCGGGATCGATTTAATGCGGTTGGGAACTACGTAGAGATGGTTGTCCGACAAGTCTAACACGAGCCTCATGTCCTTGCCCGACAAGTATTCCGTCGCCTCGTCGACAAGGTGGCCGACATGTTTGACAGCTTCAGCGTAGCTTTCGCCGAACAACGATTTCGTGTCGTCCACCAGCACCGCTACTGCCTCGTTGGACACGGACTTGATTGTGTTCACCACGTCCGGCACCGTGTCGCACGGGTAGAACGTAGCGCGACCGCGTTCCAGCTTCACCTTCCCGCCGGAGGCCACCACGTAGAAGTCGGCACACCAGTCCGCACGGTTCCAGAACACCCTGAAGTCGACCCTCATCGTGTACCCGCTGTCGGCCAGGAGAGCCACGGATACCCCATCGGCGCCATCGACCACGAAAGAGTAGGTCGTGCTGCATTCGTCGGAAACGACTGACAGACCGCCGTAACCGAATGAAGCCGTTCTGCCCATGCACATGATGAAGCAGTCGGTCAACAGTCTCTTATGTTCATCGGACTCGAGCCATTCCTTGCTCTTATTCACCGATTCAGAAAGCATGCCAATCATCTTGAAAAGCACATAGTCAGTACGCGTTGCCATAAAAATCCTCCAGTTTAAGTTTGCTATAATCGGATTGCGCCACATCCCAGTCCCAGAACTAGGCGACCCAGTACAAAAAATACCGCCGCCCGCCCGGTATATGGGTGATTTGGTTTAAAGGACGAACGGCGGAAACCCCTAGTCGATCGAGAGCACCTCAAGATGGCCGTCAACGGACGAGAACTGGCCGTCCACCAGGTCGAAGCTGGGGAAAGTCCTCAAGTCGAGTCCGCCGGATCCCTTCTTCGCAACCACGACCTCGGGAACCAGGTAGATCTTCCGAGTCTCGTAGTCGTACAAGAGACGGCACTTGTGGTAGGAAACCTCGGCCTTCACATAAGAAAATTTTTCGCCGACCATGCCGATCAGCTTTTCGTTGTCCTCGCTGAACTTCACGCCGACGGAACGATCCGGACTCTCGTTTCCTACCGTCTCCTCGTAGACGGTCATGAACTTCTGCACGGCAACGTCGATACGCCCGTACTCAAGCGCGGGATCGTCCTTGCCGAACTCCATGTAGCCGTAGTTCTCGTCGATTCCGTTATCCTTGTCATCTGCCGCCAGAAGCACGTACCACTTGCCACTGCCGTTGTCGGCGACACTCAACGTGAAGCGGAGGTCGTGGTTCTTCTTCAGCAGCTTGCCACTGGTGTCGGAAAGGCACACGCAGAAGTCCACGAAGCCGTCCACGGACTCGGCCCAGTGAGTTTCCTCCTTGAAAGGCTGCTTGCCGGCAAGCGTCTCGGCAACGAAGACGGCAACTGCGCCAGCCACTGTCTCCAGCTCGGCGGAATCGTGATTGATTGTGGGAATGGCCTTGGATACAAGGTCAGCGAATGCGTTGAAATTCATAATTCCTCCTCGGTTTCTCCGGATAAATGAAGATAGGGCGCAGTCCCGGAAGGACTACACCCAGTACACTACACACCGTGCGAATCGTCGTGGCTGTCGCACCACGTCTCTACCAGTAGATACTCCGTGAGTATGCTCGGTATGAACTTCATCAAGGTATCCGCCTCGGCGTCGGTGATAACCTTCGCGTTTTCCAAATCCCTGACAATGTCGTCGCCCGTGATCTCGCACTCGATCTCGTCGTCATCGTTGTAGATGGTCAGCGAGTGCGAAGAGTCCCTGGATGATATCTCGCCGAGATACTTGTCGCGCTGATCCTCGGTCAGTATGCACTGGTAGCCAACGGTGTCCGAATAGGACACGTCCAAGAAATACTTCGTCATCTAAAACTCCTTTCCGGCGAAAACCGGGTATGCATGGCCGTTCTCGTCACAGTCAATAAATACCGGACGTCCATTGTTCAACGAGTCGACGACCCTGGTATCTACTAAATGGCCCTCGCCATCGTCAACCAGAGTCCTTGGCGGGTTTTGCGTGAAATCGTATACCATAGTCACTCCTCCACTATCGGATTGCGGTAGATCTCGTCCTTGTGGTCGGTCAGCCACACGAGGATGGCGTTCAGCACCACCAGCTCGTCCGGACGGAAGCACACCTTCGGGGCGATATCCACCTTCCCCATAGACATGAGCCCAGACAGAGTCTCCGTCACGTTCAGCCCACCGTAGAAAGCGAACTCGCGACCGCCGTCCGGCAAGAAGAAGATCTTCACGAACAGCTTGGTCCCGGTGTCCTCGTCAATAAAGACACCGATCTTGCTCATAGTCCCGTCGGGGTAGCGCTGGTTGAGCCCGCAGTCGCTACGGAAATCTTCCTCGAAATCTATCTTCAAATTGACTGACATCGGATTCCTCCCTCGTTTAGTCCTCACTTACCATTACCGACGGATCCAGTCCCGGACCCGCGACGGCCAGTATACCGATGAAAATCCAGCACATCACTTGTCCACCTGGACGTTCTCCGTACATACGTTTTCCTTGCCGTCGCAACCGATCCTAGTGGACGAGATGTCGTAATGGCGAAGCGTAGGTTCTCCCCGCAAGGGTTCACCGGACAACTCGCTTGCCTTGCGGTAGAACTCGATGAACACTTCCGCACTCAGCACCTCGCACATTGCGTCACGCAGTTTGTTCGACTGGAACGTCATGTCTATCACATATGTAGGCTCGGTGTTGAACTCTTTCACGATGCGGTCAAGCAATTCCTTCTGCGATTTGTTACTCGACTCTGTCAGGTACATGTCGTGATAGATCGACCTCGTGATGAACACGCCACCCAAAACAAGAAGCAATGCCCCGATAAACCGTTCCCATGTCGGGAAGGGAATCTCGGCCAAGCACAACACCCCGCCGGCCGATAACACGAGAAGCGCCACAAGGTATTCTATGTAAGCCAGTTTTTTCATAAGTCTCCTTTGGTATGTGGTGGAAATATAGCAAAAATCCGGTCCCGGATCATCAACGGCCAGTCGCCAGCTCAGCAAGCGACGGCGCGACGCAGCTCACGCGCACGAAACGCCCCTCGGCGCTCATGCGCGAACAGACGTTCATGGCCTCGGCGTAGTCGTCGCTGATGGCCACGCACACCTTGCGCCCTTCCCTGCTCTCGTAGACGTAGTACCTCATGGGATAACCCCATCGCAAACCAGCGGAATGTCGGACTGAACCAGAAGCAACACCACGGCAAGCCCGTACGACGCGCAGAACAGGCCGAACGTGCCGAACACCATGTCGATCACAGCCACGACACCGCGACGGCCTCCGACGAGGAACCCCCGCGCCCAACAGTACATGCCGAGCACGAAAAGCAACACGTATGGCAAAATCACGTAACTCATATTCAGTCCTACTTCTTAATCAATTTCATAATCTCTTGCACGTACTTGACACTCGCCTCGTAGCACTTGCCTTTGAGCTTGTTCTCGGAATACGCCTTCTTGACAAGTTCATCACCAGTGCCGTAAAAGCAACCTACACTCCACTTGTCGTTGGATATCGTGTAGGTAAAGTATCGGCAACTTCCCCAGAAATTCTTCAGGACTACGTAGTCAGATGCATGGCAGACCACCGCATCGCCGCAGATCGCCGCATTGCCGAATACCCTCGCATCGTCGCATATAGTCGCAGTGCCGAATACCCTCGCATTGTCGCTGACCACCGCCTCGCCGCCGACCACCGCACCGCCGCGGACTACCGCCCTGTCGCAGACTATCGCATTGTCGTAGACCATCGCATTGTCGCAGACTATCGCACCGCTGCGGACACTCGCATTGCCGCAGACCATCGCATTACCGCAAACCACCGCCCTGCCGCAGACCACTGCATTGCCGCAGACCCTCGCATCACCATAGACCACCGACTTGCCGCAGACCCTCGCATCTCCGTAGATCCACGCCTTGTCGTGTTGCGACAGATTGTCCTCACTTTCAACCCATCCGCCAAGGTCACCCTCAGAGACGTTTGCGAAAGCGGTCACGCACACGATTCTGTATAAGGTGACTCCGCCGTCTTTCTTTGTTTTGTTAGACAATTTGTATTTTTTCATAGCTTGCACTCCCTAATAGGCTGGTTTACTCCCTACACAACGAATGGGCGCAGTCCCGGAAGGAATGCGCCCAGTACGGCTACACGGTGATCTCCTCGCCGATCGTGGATATGCCGAACCCAGTAGACTCCGAGAACGGACCCCACGGGTCGTTCCACATCACGTCCACCGTCAGCCCGGTACCGCCAGACACGCGTTCCACCGCCCTGGCGAATCCGGCGAAGTCCGTGACCTTGCCCTCGTACACCGACTCGCATTCCCTGGTGTCGTGGACAGCGAGGGTAAGGTAGTACGGGTACCGCAACGTTTCATCGCTCCGGTCGGCCACAACCTTCTCCACCATGCCCTTCCACGCCCCGTAGAGCGCAGAGTACGTGAACTTCCTACCAGGCAACCTCTTCCTCGACTTCTTGGCGTACTCCGACGGCATGGGAGGAACCTCGAACGGACGGATGCCCATCTTCCTCGCCTGGCCCACGTCGCTGATCGGGTCGATACGGACAATCTTGCCCCACTCGTTCTTGCTCCACTTCACCTTGAACCAGCATGCGTCGCTAGTAAACAAGGTCTCGGAGCACTTGCTGAGCACGGAATTGTCCTTGTCGCTGTCGCGGGAGTATTGTGCAATCTGGGACAGAACGTCCCTCGTCACCACGTCGCCGCGGAACAGCGCCCTGGGCAACAGAAGCGCGTTCATCTCCTCGTCCTCGCACACAGAACAAGTATCAGCCTTCCCCGCGGGATACACCAGGAGCGAACCCACCTCCTGCCGGCGCATGTCCATCCAGCACTTCAACAAACTCTCGCGGGACAGCCACTGGATCCGACCGTACTCCTCCGTGATACGGAAAAAGTCGCCCCTGCGCAGCTCACACTCCGCACCGTCGGGGTAACCCCCAACGATGGCGTAGCAGTCTTCCCCGTAACGGACGAGCCCTACGGAATACTTCTCGTCGAAGAAACTCTCCAGAGCGTCCTTCATTGTCAATGCATTCATAAAAATTCTCCTCTGTTGAAAAATATCAGGTCGGTCGACCAGATCCATGGCTATTCCGGTCCCGGACCGGAAAAACCCAGTCCGGACGGGATCCGCCTAGATGACTACTCGTACCACATGCGCTTCTTCGTGAAGTCGAAGTACCCGTCACCCTGGTACAGATCCTCCACCCACTCGAACCCGCGCATCTCCCTCGCTATGTCGTACTGGCGGGCCTCCACGGCCTCCACGCTGACTCCGGCATGCGCGGCCATCTCAGCGAACGTGACACGGATGTCCCCGTACTCGTCGCAGTTGCTCCTCGCCGCCCACGCGGCAAGCTCAAGCCAGTCCTCCAATACCTTCCCCTTCATCGCCTTGCTTGCAGACATACCGATACCTCCTCGTTGATGCCCCCTATCCAATATCCCACGACACCGGTCCCGGATTACCCGAGACCAGTCCGTCATAAGTAGATGTACTTGTTGAACTCCATATCGTTCTTCACGTCGCACATCCTCTTCCGGTACGACTCGAAAAACTCTATGAACCGCCTGGCCGCGTCCTCGCTGTCGAAATACACCCTGGAGGAACCACTGCTGAGGGGAACCTTCATGTACAATTCGGGATCGGACTGGTCTATCCACTTGCACCTCGCCACCACGTACAGGTCTACCGTGACCCACTCCGTGAAAAACCAGAGGAACTTGGACTTCCACTGGACATAGTACTTCCACTCAAGGTCGGCATAAGACCACGCCTTCACTATGCGCCATTCGTGACGCTTGTATTCTTGTCTCTTCCTGGACATAACAGCCTCCTTAGCGAATATTCACTTCGGACCTCAATCCAACCGATTGGCCATGATGGTCATATACCGTTTCGTATGGCTGGATTGTTTCGCCCTTGCACAGCGGACATTCAATGTTCTGATTAGTTCCCATGTTATCCTCTACGTTAGTAAGTTTTTTACGAATGATGTGAAAATATCCAGTCCCGGATCGAATGTAGCCAGTACGACAAACCGATGTTTCACGTGAAACATCTGTCCCCAACAAACCCTACATTCCAGACAAGTCCCCCGGTTCGCACGTAGTTGCGCGTGGGGGAAGGGATGGGTGGACGTGGGGAGCCGTGGGAATCGGTGGAGGAACGCTTAGGCCATGTCCACCAACGACTTCCGGGGCAATTGTCTGGGTGCGCAATTGTGCACTATCGTGTCGACCACTTATGAACATATTGCCAACAGGGGCGCGCGTTCCACGCAGTTGGGCATTCGCCGCCCGCGGGGCCGGGGAGAAAAATTTTTTTCCCGTCATTTTCTCCTATTAAGTAGGCGCGCATCGATCGGCCCGGCCCCCTTCCGCACGGGGTTTCCCGTTTCCCTCCCAGGGGACGAGCAGAAAATATGGCGAAATTTGTATGTAAACGGCGCCCAGATCTGCTCACGTGAGCACTGGTGCACATATGAATAAAAAATATTTTCCACGGGGCCTCCGGCCCCCAGCCCCGACTACGCGGCCGATCGGCACATGTCCCGCCCGTAGATGACGTTGCCACCCGTTCCTACCGATGTTTCACGTGAAACATTTTCGGCCAGTTCGGGAGTGGTTCCACGTAGTTGGAAGGGGACCCGAGGGGGCCGACTACGCGGACCCGGATGGGAACTTGTTCCACGTAGTTGGAGATGTTCCCTACTTCTTTACCGACATCTTGACTGTAGGCATGGGAAGAACGTTGTTCCTACAATACCTCCTCAAGAACATGACATCGATCTTTGGTAGAGAGTCGGTACGGGTCAGTTGATCCAGCAAGCTTTCGTATCTGATTTTTTGGCGTTCGGATCTAGGTTCGCGCTTCTCGGACTTTATTTTTGGTACATCAACTCGTTTAATCGTCCTGGACTTGTCGACTTTGGCGCCAGTGAATCTGATGCAACTGCCGTCCCGGACTATCATAACTAGTACGAAGGGAATGTTCCCTACGAGTCATCCAGCACGGAGAGTCTTGGATCGGCGATAGCCTTCTCGAAGATCCTCGCCAGTGACTTGTATTCTGGAGAATCGGACGGATACGGGCCATCCGTCATGGCCTTCTGGATCCAGTCGAGCGCAGTCTTCTTGGACGGGAATGCCCTTGGCCGTCCGTTGATGATCACCTTGCAACCTTGTGACGGTTCCGTCGTGGATTTAGGGTCGTCGTCGGAGAACTTCTCCTGGCAGAGTTTCGCCTTTCCGTCCACGATGCTTGCGTATATGACGATGACGGAGTTCTTGGCGAACTTCTTGGTATACTGGTCGGGATCGAACCCCATCTTTTCGATGAATTCGTTGGCTCGAACAGTGTATGTACGCGTGGGAAGGTTGGTCATTAAGAACTCCTTGGTAAAACGATATGGGGATCTTATAATATGCAACGGTAGTCCCGGACTGGTGTAGCCAGTACAGGGCGGTTCGCCGGAGTGCGGCTAGTACTGTACTGGATACAAGGGGTCCGGATCGGCTGTTAGATTGGATCGGCAGTAGTCCCGGACGGAGTCAGCCAGTACGAGGGGTTTAGAGGCAAAAAGGAAAGATCCAGCTAGTAGGGCTGAATCTTAGGACGTAGGGGATATATATTGGAAGATCGAAGTGACCCCAGGCGGGTCCGGTGTTTAGGGAATTATTCGGTTTGTCCGCCTGGGGATTTAGGAGGAACCGTTACTTGGACTGGAACGCCCTGCGCATCGGCCATGACATGATGATCGTGTACAAGAACATGGTGCCAATGATTTTCAGAGTTCCGTGCGACTGGAGAGCCAGCGCGATCTGGTCCTTGAAGGCTTCGACGGCCAGCATGCCTGGGAGCAGTATGGCGTAAAGTTGCACCTAATCACTTCGCCTCCTTGAATTTCTCGTTTTAATTCCTCGTTATGGAAGCCTATTTAAACCCTACTCCCCGGAGGACCCGAGCACCGCCCGTTCCTCCTCCGAGCGTACCTCCCCGAGCCTGCGCAGGAAACGGACGGCGGTCCGCCTCGCCCTGAAGAACAGCTCCTTCACGCACCTCGGGTCCCCGTACGTGTCGACCACGGGATAGCAACGGAGGTACATCCCGGTACGGCCGGCTACGGACGCCGCGATGTCGAGGAAGTCGCCCTCGTCGAAGTCCAGGGTGCCCGCCGTGCCCTCCGTGCACTTCACGGTGTCCCCTCCGTACACGAAGCCGACCGACCAGCCCCTTCCCCAGCGGCAGGCGTCCCCGGCGAGGGACTCCTCCACCACGCCGACCGGGCACGCCCCGGCCCTCGTATGGATGTCCATGACGTACTCGATGGCCCTCTTCGGCTTCCTGTCCGTATCCAATTCCCACATATAGGACTCCTTCAAAAAATGATTTACCTTCACCCGCCCGTTTCCTCCCGGATTCACCCGGAGTGTCCCCGGGAGATACCCGGTGGTTTCCACCAGGAAAGACCCGGTTTTAATTCCTCGTTATGGAAGCCTATTTAAACCCTGCTTCCATTAACTCCTTATACCACAAGGGTTTAGTTGTGGTTTTACCGCTAGAAAAATGAGTGAAATGTTCATGATTTTGACAATTTCACTCATTTTTCAGCAACACTTTGGATGGACATAGCCATATAGTTAATTTTCCTTTAGATTCTTTTCGGCCTGTTTCAGGAGTTTTTCTGCGTCCTTGACCAGCGGTTTCAACTCCGTGACCAGTTTGGCCAGGGTATTCCTGATCGCATCCTGAGGGGAGGAACCGATGCCGAAGATTTCCTGTGGTAGGAGACAGGGGTCATCGAGATAAACGATGGCGACTGTCTTGTCCGGCGAGTATTCGGTGATGAACCGGCGTTGGATCTGGTCAGTGAACCAGTGGGCTCCCATAGCGTTCTTCAGGGCATCGTGTTCATCTTGTCCTGTGAAGGTCATGATCTGCTTGATGGGTGGCATAATATTCTCCTTGGAAGTGGTGGGTTGAACCGGTGACCGGAAACAAAAAAATCCCGTCTGGAAGTACGGGAAAATTGTTAGCCGTACTGGGCCTCGCATTCCGGACATAGTCCGTCGTGGTGGTCGTACCGGTCTTCCGATATGACTTTTTGGCAGAGGTCGCACGTGTACTGTACCGGGTGGAGCATGGCCCACACTTGCGGTATTACCGGGAACGGCGGTTGCCCGGCGAGGGAGACCCTGTTGATTTTCTTTTTTCCGGGCATGGTGGCGCCTCCTTAGTATTTGTCGACAGCCTTGAAAATATCCTTACGGATAGCGTTCATGGAATCGGCGTTGACGTTGACCGTGATAAAGTCGTGTTCGGTCCATTCCGAGTCGGTACCCTGGTTGTAGGTATTGCTGATCAGGATGGTTCCGGTTTCGTAGTCGACCGTATCGATGGCGAAGCTGTTGGAGCTGACCTTGACGAGAGTTTCGATTGCGTCGAGCACTTTGTCGGGGATACGATCCATCTTGGGATTGTCACTGGTGATGATCTTGGCCATGTTGTAACCTCCTTTAGAGTTTCAGTCTCACGCCTTCGACCTCGGCCTCGAAGTTTGCCGTGTCGGCATCCGGGAGGATCTGGTCGGGAGTGATGGCCTCGATGATCTTTTCGGCCTTCTTCTGGGCGGCGTCCTTGTAGTAGTTGAGGTTTTCGTCGACTTCGACTGGTAGGTCGAAGGTGATCTTGATCTTTGCGATACATCTTTTCATAAGCAACTCCTTGGTTGGCATAAAAATAATAATTTTCTGCGGTCCCGGACAAGTCCCGGCCAGTGCCACTACGGGCGAGTGGTCGGGACGTGTTGATAAAATGTTGATACGATCCGGATCCTCATGCGTCCTCGGCTACTGCGAGCGAGTATTCGCCAGGATTAGTGAACCAGGGCGGGTTGTTGACAGCGTCGGAACCGAATCCGCCTTCGAAGATCACGGATTCCAGCGACTCGGCGTCCAGAGCGCCGGGATTGTCGCCGGTGACGCCGGCGAGTTCGCTACTGGCGACGAACAGTCCGCCGCTGGCGTAGTCGTAGAACAGGGCCATTCCGTTATTTCCCAGCTGTTTGTTGAACTCGTTCCAGAGGTTGGTGGCGAGCTGTCGCTGGTCTTCGGTGATGTGCTTGAAAGTTTTATTTGCCATGATGGCCTCCTTGGTTACTGGGTAAATATTGTTCTGGTCCGGTCCCGGCCTGTTCCGACCAGTGCGGCTACGCGCGATGATACGGAAACAGGGGGCCCGTGAGGGCCCCCCGCATCATAGGAGGAATTAGCCAGAGACTCGTTTCTTGTTGGGTTTGAATACTTTAGTGTTCTTCATCGGATGCCTCCTTTTCGTGCTGGTACTTTTCGAGGACGCAGTTCTCGATGTGTTCACGGAGCTGCTTGGTGATGGGGAACACGACGGACTGGAAGTCTTCGCCCTTGTAGAAGGGGTCGATCGGGAATTCGACGAAGAGTCCATTTTCGCCGTCCATTACGCGCAGTCCACGGATATGGAGCTGGTCATTGAGGACGACGGAGGCGACGCCCTTGAAGTGACCGAGGGTTTGGCTTTCCCTGAAGGGGAACACCTGGACTTGGGTGACGGCGAGGCAGTCGAACTGCTGGGATTCGTAGCGGTCTGTTTTGACCGGCGTCGACTGGCTGTTTGCCTTCTTGAGTACTCGTTCCTTCTGTTCGATCTGCTGGAGGAGTTCTACAATGAGTTCGTCCTTCTGCTTCGAAGTAAGCTTGTTGAGGATGATTTCGTATGCCATGATGGCCTCCTTGGTTAATGTGTCATGGATATATCTGGCGGGGGCGGTCCCGGACGGATCTGGCCAGTGCTGGGGAGCCTCGGTAAGAGAAAAGGGGGATCGCGAGGATCCCCCTTTGTTAACCAAGGAAAAAATTATTTTGTGATCTGGTCGAGTACGTCGGGCGCTGTAAACATGTACTTGAAGGAGTACAGTTCCGGTGTCTTGTCGCAGTCATTGCAGATATTTCGAAGCTGTCGGACGGAATTACCGAGGGTGACAATGTTCTGTACGAACTTGTCGGAGGATGCGGTACGGAGGTCTTTCTTGGCCTTGGCGATCTTTTCCCTGAGGGCCTTTACGCCTTCCGTCCTGATCAGTTCCAGGGTTTCCTCCGGTGTCGTCGGCTCGTGGTCGACATTGAACGCGATCCAGTTTCCGGACTGTTCGGGTACCCCGGAGAGTTCGGCCTCGATGAAGTCGATATTCCTGTACTTGACGTTGACCCGGAAGGAGTCGTCCGCCAGCCAGGATTCGTTCGTGACTGATACGAGAGCGTAGTGTTTCTGTGTTGCGTACTTGGCTTCGACCTTTGTAGGGAGTCCACGGATGCCGAAGTTGTCGGCGAATTCCTTCCTGGGCTTTCCGTCCTTGGTGAGCCTGAGTTCGATTGCTTTGAGCAGTTCGATCTGGTCCTGGTAGCGCCGGATCGACGACTTGATAGTGTTCACTACGTAGTCGAGGAACTTTTTCTGGGATTTCGTGGGTTTCATGGTTATGTCTCCTTTAGTACTGGGCGTATAGGTCATCCTGGTTGGCGATTCTTGCTTTGTCGAGGTAGTTTTGCAGTCTGCGCCGTCTGATGACCAGTCGCTTGAGGTTCTCCTGGACGTATTCGTCGCAGAACTTCTCGCGATCGAGGGAGAATTCGAGTACGCAGACGACCCTGGTCTCGATCTCGCGTATCCACGTCTTGACGATGTCGAACTTGGACACTGTGAGATCGTGGGAGTGGGCGCTGTTTTCTTGGAACTTTCTGGTGAGGACTGGGCACGGTGAATATGACATGTTGTCTCCTTGGTTGGTGGGTTCTGGATAAATGGCATGTCCGGTCCCGGACGGTTTCCGCCAGTTCCACGTAGCTGGGAACAGATGGACACCGGACGGCGCGTGGCATCCGTACCGTCCGGTTCCGTGATAAGAAATTGCCGATCCACGGCAGTTAAGTGTTGTAGCCGGGCTGTGACAGAGGCCCGTGCCGTGGACCGGCTCCCCCAGGGAACGAGGGAAACTTATTTCCTGGCGAGCTTTTCGTTTCCTGCCTTCCTGATGTCCGACACGCGGGACTTTACCGACTTCGCGGCGGAGTCCGTAGCTTCGGAGACTGTTTCAGCTACCTTGTCGGCTGCGGCCTCGGCAGCGTCGGCAGCGATCTCTTTAGCCTTGGCGGTCGCCTTGTCGAGGGCGTCGGAGGCTGCGTCCTTGGCCTTGGCCTTCGCGGAGTCTGCTGCGGAGGCTGCGAGTTCGGACGCGGCCTTCTTGGCGTTTTCCTTGGAGGCGTCGGAGGAGAGGAAGTAGATGCCCGTGCCGACACCGACGATGAAGGCGAGGATGATGAGCTTGAAGAGGAATTTGATCATTGTTGTACTCCTTGGTTAGCATGGTTTGATCAGGTAGCGTCGGTCAGCGTTGGTACTGAGCCACCGGTACAGACGACCGACTGCTTCCTCGGCTGCGTGTTTGCTGTCACAGATATTGTAGACGTAGCCGTTCTGGTCCACAATCTTCCATTTCTGCTTCTTGGGCATAGCATGCCTCCTTTGTTGATACCGTTTAAATAATTATTTATTCCAGTCCCGGACTGTTTCCAGCCAGTGCGACTACGCGAGATAATGGAAAAGGGCGCCGGTGGCGCCCCTGGTTATCACTTAGAATATTTTTTGTTCTTTTCGTCAGCGTCGGCGGTCTTGATGGCCAGGATCTTGAGGATTTCGTTGGATACGAGGGCCTCAAAAGTTTTCCAGCGCGGCTTGGTCAGGAGCTTAGTCACGAGGGGGAATACCGGTTCCATGATCTTAGTGAATTCGACATTTCCGTATTTCAACTCGGACGCATAGATATGCATGTCGGGGTATCGGCCTCCCTTATCGGACTGATCCACGTCGTACGGCGAAAGGGACGAATTGACATTGGACATGATACGGACGCCCTTGTCATTGTGGTCGCGGACTTCGAGAAAGTGTCCTTTACTGTCATCATATCCACGAGAGTATTTTCCGTAAATGATCTTGATGTCGTCATAAGTGAACGCGATGCAACTGTTGTCGCATGTGAACATTTCCTTGACGGAAGGCGTAGTATCTCCAAGTGCAGCGTCCAGCACGGGGCTGAACTTCGAGTCGAACTTGATGAAGAAATCAAGGAACTCCTTGCATGTACTCTTGAGGGTATCGTTCTTGGTCTTGTTCGCCGACGCCAGTTCACTGTTGACCTTTTTGGCCATGCGAATGACCTCGTCCATAAGTTTGCTCATAGTTGCCTCCTTGGTTATGTCGATCAAATAATTATTTATTCCGGTCCCGGACGGTTCCAGCCAGTACCGGGTACCCGGATCAAATGGAAACGGCGGGCATGTGCCCGCCTGGATTAGGGGTTATATTCTTCGTTGGTGTCCTCGTTGATGATCTTGGTGATCCTCGATCCTCTGGGGAGGACATTGTAAGCTTTGGTTTCGGCCTCGTCGAACGAGTCGCCTACCGGATAGGTGACGACCGGTCCGTTGGGGCTGTCGGCGAATACCTGGTAGCAGTACTTGGCTGCCATTACTAAGCCTCCTTTGTGGGCACGAGCGCTTTGAGTTTCTTGGCGCATTCTTCCATGGTGTCTTCGTCCTCTTCCTCGGCGGCGTCTTCCCAGTCGCCGATGATGGCACGGACTTCCTTGCGGTACGCCTTGTCCGTTTCTGCCTTTTCTTCGATGGCGAACACGTCGCCGTAGTCGATGACTCCGGTAATCTGGGCGATATCTTCGAGTTTCGATTCTAACATAGGTTCCTCCTTGGTTGGTATGGGTTCAATAACGGTCACTTCCGGTCCCGGCTACTTCTGGCAAGTGCAGAAAAAGTCGTCCTCGGTGAACTCGGTTGAGCCGTAGGCATCCTCGAGCTGCTTGTCGGAAACGAGTTCGTCGGCGTTGGCGAGCTCGCCGTAAGATACGTCGCGGTCCTGGGTCAGCAGGGCCTGCTTCAGTTCGATCTTCTGTTCCTGAGTTAAGTCCTTGAGTTTCATAGGGTTCTCCTTTGTGTTAGGGTTCTACCGGCACCACGTGGTACTCGTGGACGATCTCCTGTGCGGTGATCCATCCGGCGTAGGTGTGGTCCTCGTTGATGTCCGCATTTTTCTGACTCTTGGCCCGCATGCAGAGCAGGGTGGTGCAAGCCGCCTTGGTGGCGACAAGTTCCACCTTCTCGGTGGTGTGGCCGTTGCAGTCGTCCGTGACGTGGATAAGTTGATACTGTCCTGCCATGATAGCCTCCTTGTTGGCGTATAAAAAATAATCCGGGAGTCCAGTCCCGGATCTATATTGTCAGTCCTACAGCTTCTGGATTTTTTCGTCCAGGCTGAACAGGGTTTCCGCGTCGTCCATCACGTCGGAAACCTCGTCGATGTGTTCGTCGAAGAGGGTCTTGAGGAACTTGACCTCGGCCTTAGTGAGCGTCAGCGTGACACTGGTAGGTTTGTGTTTAGCCATAATATGCCTCCTTGGTTTGTATACAAAAAATATCCAGGAAGGGCAGTCCCGGAAGGAACTGCCCAGTATTATTACTTCATTAACCATAGACCGGTTCGCCGAAGATGATGCAGTCGATGAAGTTCAGCGCGGAGCATGCGTCGGCATTACCTTTGAGGTAGTCGGCGAACGCGTCGTAGTCCTTGGCATGGTCGATGAGGGCTTGGAGACCCTTCTCGAAGTCGGCCAGGGTGACATCGTGGTCCTTGCCTTCCGGGTCGGTGACGAGGATAGTCATACCGCGTTCGAGCATCCCGGCAAAAATGTCTTCGATGAACGGGCCGAACTGGTCCTCCTTGGACCAAGTTTTTTTGAGTTCCGTCTTCACCTGGTCGTATTCGCCCTCGTTCTTCTCGTTGATGGCGTACCCGGTCTCGGTGAACATGTCGGAAAGAAGAAAGGTCAGAGTGTAGTCGCTCAGTTCGAGGAACTTCTTGAAAGTGATAGTTGCCATGATGGTGCCTCCTAGATGGAACGGTTGTAGAGCTGGGTACCGAGTACCTTCGCCGTGATGATGGAGAGGATCAGGTTCTCGGACTTGGCGAGTTCACTGAGTTCATCGACGGACTTGGGGTGGATGCCGCCGCCGATGTACTTTGGCTTGCCGTCATCGACAAACACCTCCAGTTTCGTGCGCGTCAGGATCGTGCCGTCATCGCACACCTGGAACAGGTTTTCCAGTTGTTCGATGGCCATGTCTATGATGTTGGCGTTGGCCTTCTTGA
>Ga0310696_10004551_pt1 | contig 16957 bp, 12 predicted proteins | sample AusTroGonzalo_MG_4_FD_203885 | JGI IMG/M metagenome (GOLD analysis project Ga0310696, IMG submission 203885) | Bovine rumen microbial communities from tropical cattle in Woodstock, Queensland, Australia - Gonzalo_02 (v2) (version 2) | ecosystem: Host-associated > Mammals > Digestive system >...
TGAATAGGCGCCGTATTCCGGACTTTCATATTTATCAGAGAGATATTCTTGAATTTTTTCAGCAAACTCGCCCCACATCTTTTTTTCATTGGCTTCTTTAACATCTTTATATTTGCTCTTTTTCCAACATGCATATAAGTATTCAAAATAAATAGTATAGGAGCCTAATGCGGAGGGCTCAATATTTAGGTCTACTCCATCTTTTTCGAACCTATTCTTTACATATCCTAGCATGCTCTCCCAGGATTCTTCTTCACCATGGAAAGCACGGTATATACCATTACCGAGCAAAAGGACTTTTGAGTCGTTAGACATTTTTCAAACCTCTTTTACGAATTATTTTTCAAAACAACGAATAGAGAACTACGTTTACTTAGATTCGGCATCTAAGCTATGACGTTTGTTATTGGCTTGAGGCGATGGAGACACATTGTCAAAATGAACGCCCAGCGACAAACCTTTATCTAGAACAACGCCTGCCATCTTTTCCCACACTTCTTGAGGATTCAGATAATTGTTTTTTGATTTTTTTAACACCTTAAACGTTTGGAGTCTCATGTTCAATTCTGGCATATCTTTCTTTGTCAGCGCAACCTTAGCAAACGACTTTCCATTTTTATCACATGGAACAAAAGAAAAGTTTTTTCTGTTCCTATTGTTGAAACTGCGTCCTAAGTAGAGCGTAAACTTTTTACCAGCATCCTTTCCTTTATTTAGAGAATCAAGTGTTACCGCCTTAAATAATTCATAATCATTTTTAAGATTTGAATGAAGTTCGCTATGTTCTTTCGGGATATACTTTATAGACTCCTGAACAACAAACACCGTATCTAAAACAAAAACATCTTTTTTATTTTGTTTTATACACGAACCAAAAAGTATTATTGAACCCGATGGTAAATTTTGTAGAATGGTTTTACTTTTCCCTTTATTCGTATACTGCCTACAATTGGAATACTTAAAATTATTTCCGAAAACAAATGGATCTGTGTTAATATAACCCGCACCGCCACATTTACTATTGCAGGAAGATTTCCCGCAAGAACTAGTAGATCTTGTCAACTTTCCCCCTTTGGGAAATAACGGTTCTATACTTCGGCAAGGATACGGTGACTTTTTATTGTATGTCTCCCTTATTTTTGCTTCGGGTTCCCATTCACCCCAAAAGGAAATCTGTCTTGATTTTTGCAAACGACCTTCTAGTGAAGAAACAACCTTTCCTGCGGAAACAATGAAATTCCTTTTATGTTTTCCCGTATTCCATGGTTTTATGCCATTCTCTTTTTTCAAATCCTCTGATGATGGGTGGATAAATTGAATAACAATCGGTTGTGTGAATTTATACATCCTTTCACTCCTTATTTTACAAATTCGTCAAAATATTTGTTCTTAAGGCAACGAACAGAATGCCCGTAGTTCTTAGTGCCGTTGTCTAGGATCGCACCGTCGGTGTCCACAGAAATCCACATGCGGTACACGGATTTATTATTGTACTCCGTAGAACTCCAGAAGTAAGCTTCCTTGCCCTCGTAGGCGTAATGCCCACTATCGAACCTTTCGCCGGCAGGAAGCGCTGAGAAAAGATAGATGTCGGGATACTCAATCCCTGAATATGAATTCCATCTAGTCTCCGATTTCAGCATTTTGCCTGCAACACTGGAACCCACTGCCGTAACCAGTTCATTCCACTCACTTTGACTGGGTAAATGCCAACCCCTGGGACATACACCTCGCACGCAAACTCCATAATCGCCGCAAGGGGATTCAGTTGATGCTGCTGTTCCTTCCACCGTGGCCGCAACCCAAGTGTACAGGCGTCCGTAAACGGAACAATCACCTTCTGTCGTTCCGCTACCACCGCCACACCAGCTATTAGCCGTCTCATAGTTCAAGTTCTCGGCCATCCAAACCTCGGAATAGCTCTTTGATGGAATACCGATAGTGGTGGTCCTGTAGACCTGCCCATCGCGCAGGTCCGTCAGAGTGTTCTCATCGGGATCATAAATGCTAGCATCGCTGGAAGACGACAATACGGAACTGCTAGACTCTTTTTCGCTGCTGGAAGATATTTCATCGACCTTGCTGTCAGAAGAATATCCGGAATTATCCACAGAAGAAGAACTTTCGCCTTTTGAATTACTAGAAGACGAATTCTCCTTTCTAGCGGAGTCTCCCGAACTAGGATTTGACCCCTTTCCCCCTACGGATGACGAACTTTTCGATTTTTGTTCCGCATAGCTTTCCCAGGAGCCATCCACACAAACCAATGCACTGTTGCGGTCCAAGAGCCACACCACGGCCCCCTCGACGCCATCTGAACAAACCTGCAGGTCTTCTTCGGTTTCAACGGTGTCAATCTCCGAGCCGGAAGCTTCCCATCGGCCATCCGAACAAGTGTAGTATCTGAACTCCGACGTCACATATTTGGTGACGCCTTCATTTGCACCTTTACATTCGCCCAAATCATAAATGGTTTCCACCCGCGTAGAACCCATATCCGCATCTGCGTCGTTGTCCGAATCCGTTCCAGAATCGCTGCCGCAGGCTGCGAGGAAAGTGCCGAAAAGGGATGCTGCGCTAATGATTATTATTTTGAATTTTCTCATTGTAAGCCCCCCCCCCTTTTAGTCCTTAAGGCAACGAACAGAAGCCCCAGAGCTCCCATTGTCGTTGGCCAAGCCCGCACGGTCGACGTCGTAGCTCAAGGGCACGATGTACACATGGCTATCGTTCTCAGTAGAACTCCAGAAGATCGTGTCGCCGCCCTCGTTGACATAGTTGCCGTAACTCCTGAAGCCAGCAGGAAGCGCAGAGAAACCGAAGGCGTCCGTACCGTTGCCACTTTTATCATTCCATTCCCAACCTCTGGAAGACTTGAGCATTGTCCCTGCAACATCCGTTCCACCTACCGCATAAAACAATGTCTTAAATTCTGCTCCGCTAGGCAGGTGCCAGCCTTGGGGACATACCCCCCGCACAATTCCTTCAGGGGCACATTCAGAGTAACTGCCGCAACCGTTAGCAGTATTCCCCATAATGATACCAGCGCTATCCATGGCAGCACTCCACATATACAGGCGGCCATAAGTATCGCAATTAGCAGGGTCATTATCATAACAGAAACTAGAGGAGTCTCGTGTAGTCGTTGGCCCAAGATAGCGATAGTTCAAATTCTCGGCCATCCATACTTGGTCGCCAATTTTTGTAGTCCTATAGGTCTGTCCATCGCGGGGGTCTTTCAACGTCTGTTTGACAGGGTCATATCCATCATTAGAATCCGTACTAAGAAATCCAAAACTCGCAGAAGACTTTGTATCTAAACCCGGGAAGGCCTTGTTAGAACTGCTGCTCCCCGCAAATGCGGATTTTTTTGAGGAACTAGAATGCACGGGGGCCTCGGTCTCTTCCCAATTGCCATCAATGCACTTGTAGTACAGATTTTCAGATGTCACTAGTTTGGTGACACCCTCATTTGACGCATCACATTCACCAAGGCCATAGATGGTCTCAGCCTGCGCCGTGCCCGAACCCGTTCCCGAATCGCTACCGCAAGCGATGAGAAAGAGAGCCACTACGGACAAGAGATATACACCTGTTTTCATACAACCTCCAATCAAAACCGCCTAACCTATTGAAAGTAAACAAAAATTCGGGGGGGGTGTAAATTTTCGTTTACAATCGCAAGAAGCCGAATTCCCTCATTTGCGTAATTTATACTCGATTTTGGGCAATATTTCGCCCCAACCCTAAAATGATACGACTTTCTGCACTTCGCAAAACTGTGCGTTTTTACGATACAAGCGCCAAATTCCGCACCGCTAAAGGGCTAGGGGGCAGCGGGCCGCCCTCAAAAAGTGTATCGTGAATTTTTGGGGTAAAACGAGGTTAAAGACAAGAAAAAAGGCGGCCGCATGTGCCGCTCTTAATTTCAAGATTTTGACTTTTCGCTCAGGTCGCGAATGACTTTTTCAGGGAGTTGGAAATTTTTAGCCTCGTTTTGCAATACCCTGTCATTCTCGCCCCCAAAATGATACGAAAATCGTATCATTTTGGGGGTTTAGGCTCACTTTCACGGTTTTTAATTTATTTTAATATTGTGAAGTCGGTTTACGATTACAAGGATTACCGCCGGTACATACTGGACTACTACAGTGAACAGAAAAAGTTCGCCGGGTTTTCGTGGCGTGATTTCGCCAAGGCGGCAGGTTTTGGCTCCCCTGTCTACCTCAAGATCGTTTGCGACGGAAAGAATGGTCTTTCGAAAAACGCAAGGGCCGCTGTGGCAAAGGCCATGGGGCTAGAGGGCTACGAAGCGGACTACTTCGCCACACTGGTGGACTACGCCCACGCCAAAAACTCCGAACAAAAGCAGAAAGCCCTTGAAAAGATGAACGGGATTCTCGCCGACAACCGCGTAGGTACTATCGAGAGGGAACTGTTCCAGTATTACTCCACCTGGCTCCATTCCGCCATTCGCGAGTTGGCGGCATCTGTCACGGACGCAAGCCCCGAAAAACTAGCAGAACTCTGCCAATGGGCGGTAAGCTCCGAAGTCATCGCTGATTCCCTGAAGTTCCTTTCACAAAAGCAGTTCCTGCGAAAGTCTACCACCAAGGGGCAGTTCATACAAGGTAAAAAGTCTATCTCTACAGGCAAGCTTGCCACCTCCGTACTCACGGTCCGCAACCTGCACCGCCAAATGGGTGAACTCGCCTTGAAGTCCCTGGACGATGTTCCCGTTTCGGAGCGGAACTTTTCCACCATCACGCTCGGGCTCACGAAAGAGGCCTACGAGACCATCGTAGAAGAACTTTCCAACTTCCGCCAAAAGCTTGTGGCCCTGGCCGCCCATGACCCGCAAACGGAGCGGGTTTACGAAATCAACATGCAGCTGTTCCCCCTTTCAAAGAAACTGCCTGCCGACATGCAGAAGTTCCGTGGCGCCAAGCCCCGAAAAATCAGGAACCCCAAATGAGACTCTGGACCCTTCTCGCAACATTTTTCGTTAATTTTGTTTTCATTTTTACGGCCTGCTCCTCCGAAGATAAGCATGCAGGCGGCACATCGGAAGCGGAAAACTCCATCGCCATTACCGACAAGGAAGTAGCAGGCGTCTCCCAAAAGGGGCCTTTCACCAAGGGGTCCAACGTTACGTTGTACGAACTAAATTTCAGGACCCGTGCCCAGACCGGCAAAAGCTTCATCGGAAAAATTTCCGACTCTACGGGAAGCTTCTCCATCAACAAGATTGAACTTGCCTCGCAATACGCCCTGCTGCGTGCTGAAGGTTACTATCTCAACGAGATTACAGGAAAAGTTTCTGCAAGCCCTATAGCCCTAAGCGCTATTTCCGACCTTTCTGAACGGGACAACGTGAACATCAACCTGCTCACCCACCTGGAATACGAACGCGCCGTCTGGCTTGCCAACGAAAACGAAACCACCATCAAGAATGCAAAGGTTGAAGCCGATAAGGAAATCTTTACTGCTTTCGGCGTGGAATACACCGGAGACCGATTTGAAGACCTGGATATCTTCGGAAACGGCAACGCCGACGCAGCGCTGCTCGCCATATCGATAATCATGCATTCCGGACGCAGCGAAGGTGAATTCAGCCTCGCCCTCGCAAACATGGCTATGGACCTGGAAAAAGACGGCAAGTGGGACGACGCCAAGGCTATCGCCGAGGCCGCGGACAACTCCTTCGAAGCGGACACCGCACAAATCCGCAAGAACATGGAAGCCTGGAACATCGCAAAGACCATTCCCGACTTTGCCCCCATCGTGGAATACTTCTGGAACGACGCATTTGGACTGGGGCGCTGCACCGCAAAGCGCGAAGGCGAAATCAAATCCGACAGCAATTCCCACTCTAGGTATTATCAGAAGAAATTTGTCTGCGAAAAGACTCACTGGCATCTAGTCGGAGAGAAATCTTCTAAATCAACAGAAGAAACTTCTAGCTCAAGCATTTCTATCGAAAGTTCCAATTCCATAACCGAAACCTCGTCAAGTTCAACAGCCGAAAATATGACTACCGATTCATCTGAAAGCGAATCTTCCAGTTCCTCTTCACAGCGCAGTAGTTCCTCCAGGCAGTCCACCGCCACTATCGACCCGCCTTACAAAGAAGAAACATCCGTTATCGACCCGGAAGTCCTTGCCATACTGGGAACGTGCAACAGCGACAATGAAGGTGCAGTCAAGAAGGCCTTCAACATTTCGTTCGTTTGCAAAAGTGGGCTGTGGTATTCCCGGCTCCTGGCCGACATGGAACAGGATTCCTGGTTCAATCCAGACATTACCTATGGTACACTGACTGATGAACGTGACGGACAGAGTTACAGGACAGTGGTTATCGGCACGCAGAACTGGATGGCCGAGAACCTGCACTATGCCGGCGAAAATGCAAGCGAGGAACTTGCGGCAAACATGGCCAATGAGGTGCTATGCCCCTCCGGAGATGAAGAATATTGCGAAAAGGCGGGATATGTCTACAGCTGGACCGCCGCCATGAACATTTCGCCTACATACGCAACACAGCATTACTCCACGATTCCCATAGATGCCGTACACCAAGGAATCTGCCCAGAGGGGTGGCATATACCGACTCAAGAAGAATGGCAAACACTATTGGAATACGCCACCCCCGCATACGAAGAGAACACGCCAAGGAGAACGCTCAACCTAAAATCACTGGATAGCTGGATTTACAATGAAAAAGAATATGCCCCTACCAACACGACAGGATTCTCAGCCATTTCCACAAGCTGCCAATACGCATGGAACGGAAAGGATATGGGGCAGTGCGCCGCCTTCATCTCCGCAACATACTCTAATTCTAATGAAAAATATTCTGGAATAAACTTTTACTACTGGAGAGATGAAGTAGATATCGGTGGACGGGCACTCAATATAAAAGCGTATGTCCGCTGCGTAGAAAACGCCGCGCCCTAGCGTATTTCCTCCCCAAAAGCAACACTTTTGAAAGCCCGCGGCAAGACCGGTGGGCTTTTTCTTATAAAATAATGTATATTCATACAGAAGACACAAAACCATTATCATAAAAGAGGATAAAATCTATGGCTAACAAATACGCCGGAACCCAGACCGAAAAGAACTTGCAGGCCGCATTCGCGGGCGAATCCCAGGCACGCAACAAGTACACCTACTTTGCCTCCAAGGCCAAGAAAGAGGGCTTTGAACAGATTGCTGCCCTGTTCCTGAAAACCGCCGACAACGAAAAGGAACACGCCAAGATGTGGCTCAAGGAACTGGATGGCATCGGCGACACTGCCGCAAACCTGAAGGCCGCCGCCGATGGCGAAAACTTTGAATGGACCGACATGTACGAGGGCTTTGCCAAGACCGCCGAGGCCGAAGGATTCAAGCCCCTGGCCGCCAAGTTCCGCATGGTGGCCGCCATCGAAAAGCACCACGAGGAACGCTACCGCGCCCTGCTGAAGAACGTGGAAATGCAAGAAGTATTCGCCAAGAGCGAAGTGAAGGTTTGGGAATGCCGCAACTGCGGGCATATCGTGGTGGGCACCAAGGCCCCCGCACTTTGCCCCGTTTGCGCCCACCCCCAGGCCTACTTCGAGGTGAATGCCGAAAATTACTAGGATCCGCAAAGTTTCGGCCATAAGAATTCCGGCTTTTCCACAGCCGGAATTTTTTTTGGCTAGGCTTTTTTCTATCTTTTCGCCGTAATTTTTAACAGAGTCCGTGGGCAAAGGCCCGCGGCAGTAAAAGGAAACTGAAATGAGCGTAGTCGATACCGTACTCCACAAGATTTTTGGTACGCCCCACGAACGCAAGGTAAAACAGCTTAGGCCCGTCATCGCCAAAATCCATGAGGCCCGTCAGGCCATGGAAGCCCTGGACGATGCCGCCCTGGCCGCCAAGAGCGCGGAATTCCGCGAAAAACTGAAGAACGGCGCCACCCTGGAAGACATCAAGGTAGAGGCCTTTGCCGTATGCCAGGAAGCCTGCGACCGCCGTCTGGGTGTTTTCAACATCTTCAAGCCGGAGTTCGAATTCGATTTTAGCCGCCTGGGTCCTGAACTCCAGGACGCCGCCAACGCCGCCAAGGCGGAACTGGCCGCCGGCAAGAACGAATGGGAAGTATACCTGCCCGCCTCCCTGTACGCCAAGGTCCGCGAACTCTACCCCGAGTCCGTGAAGCCTTTCCGCATGATGCCCTTTGACGTGCAGATGATTGGCGGCCTCGTGCTCCACGAAGGCGCAATTGCCGAAATGGCCACCGGTGAAGGTAAGACCCTGGCCGCGGCGCTGCCCGTTTACCTGAACGGTCTGGGCGGTCACGGCGTGCACGTGGTCACGGTGAACGACTACCTGGCCGGCCGTGACGCCAAGCAGATGGGCCTGGTGTACAAGTTCCTGGGACTCACCGTGGGCCTTATCATCAACGGGCTCAACTCCGAGCAGCGCCGCGAAAGTTACAACAGCGACGTGACCTACGGTACCAACAACGAATTCGGCTTCGACTACCTCCGCGACAACATGGCGGTAGACCCCTCCCAGCTGGTGCAGCGTGAACTGAACTTCTGTATCGTGGACGAAGTGGACTCCATCTTGATTGACGAAGCCCGTACCCCGCTTATCATCAGCGGCCCTGCCGAAGACGCCACCGACAAGTACGCCAAGGCCAACGAGATTGCCCAGAAGCTGGTGAAGAACAAGGACTTCTCCGTGGACGAGAAGGACAAGAACATCCAGCTTACCGAAAAGGGCGTGAACCACGTGGAAAGCCTGATGCAGATTACCAACCTGTACGGCGAACACGCCGACTGGGTGCACTTCTTGGATCAGGCCCTGCGCGCCTGGCACCTCTACGAACGCGACGTGGACTACATCGTGCGCGAAGGCGAAATCGTCATCGTGGACGAGAACACGGGCCGTCTTATGGAAGGCCGCCGCTACAGCAACGGCATGCACCAGGCTATTGAAGCCAAGGAAAAGGTGCAGATCCGTCGTGAGAACCAGACCTTGGCCACCATTACCTTCCAGAACTACTTCCGCATGTACAAGAAGCTCTCCGGCATGACCGGTACCGCCGAGACGGAAGCTACGGAATTCATCAAGATTTACAACATGAACACCTGGGTGATTCCCACCAACAAGCCCTGTATCCGTGCAGACCTGCAAGACCTGGTCTACAAGTCCGAAGGGGCCAAGTGGAACGCCATCGTGGCCGAAATCAAGACCCGCCACGAAAAGGGACAGCCCCTGCTGGTGGGTACCGCCTCCATCGAAAAGTCCGAACACCTCCACGGGCTTTTGGAAAAGGAAGGCATTCCCCACGAAGTGCTGAACGCCAAGAACCACAGCCGCGAAGCGGAAATCATCCAGTACGCCGGCCACAAGGGCAAGGTGACCATCGCCACCAACATGGCAGGCCGCGGTACCGACATTGCCCTTGGACCCGGAGTCACGGAAGTGGGCGGACTCCACGTGCTGGGCACCGAACGCCACGAATCCCGCCGTATCGACAACCAGTTGCGCGGCCGTTCCGGACGTCAGGGCGACCCGGGTTCCAGCCAGTACTTCTTGAGCCTGGACGACAACCTGATGCGCATCTTTGGCGGCGACAGCGTCAAGAACCTGATGACCCGCTTTGGCGTGGGCGAAGACGAAGTGATTACCCACCCCATCGTCAGCCGCAGCATCCGCAGCGCCCAGCGCCGCGTCGAAGGCCAGAGCTTCGACATCCGTAAGCACTTGTTGGACTACGACAACGTGATGAACGAACAGCGCAAGGTGATTTACGGGCTGCGCCGCCGCATTCTGAACGGTGACGATGTTCGCGACGAAATCATGAACCGCATCGAGGACGCCTGCGACATCAAGGTGAGCAACTACATTATCGCTAAGAGCTACCCCGAAGATTGGAACCTGGAAGGGCTCCACACCGACCTGCAGCGCAGCCTGGGCATGGAGTACCACCTGACCCTGGACGAGGCCATGAAAAAGACCCCGGAACAGGTGCTGGACGAAATCATCGGCCTTTGCAAGGCTCGCTACGACAAGCTCACCAAGATTATCCCCGATGCCGACTTCCGCAACATTGAACGCCGGTTCTTGCTCATGACTATCGACCAGGTGTGGAAAGAACACCTGTACGCCATGGACCAGCTGAAGGACGCCATCCGCTTCCACGGCTACGCCCAGAAGGACCCCCTGATGGTGTACAAGAACGAAGGCTACAAGCTGTTCGAAGGCACCCTGGAAAAGATTGCCACCCTGACGGCACTGCGCATCTTGAACATCCGCATCACGCTGCCCAACGGCATGACCGTTTCTCCGGACCAGCTGCAGCTGAGGCCGCAGCCCGCTCAAGGCGAAAACGGCGCCGAAGGCGAGAACCAGCAATCCGCCGAAGGCAATGCTCAAGAAGCCCAAGGCGAAGGTTCGACAAGCACGCCCACCGAGCCGCAACTCGAGGGTGCCAAGGCCGCGGGCCTTGCGGGTCAGGCAGCCACTTCTGAAACGAACGCCATTTCAGAAGAACAGCAGGTAGCAGGCGAAGCCAACCAGCCCATGCCCCAGTCCGCACTGCCGGGCACGCGGCCGAAGGTTCGCCGCACCTACCTGAATCCTGCAATTGCGGCCGCTCAAAAGCGGGCGCAGCAGGCAGGCCCCAAGCTAGGGCGGAATGACCCCTGCTGGTGCGGTTCCGGACTCAAGTACAAAAAATGCCACGGCAAGGACTTGGAATAACTACCACTACGTCATCCTGAGCCGCATAGCGGCGAAGGATCCAGGCCCGGGGATCTGAGATAACTATGAAAACGGCAAAACGCTTTTTTAGCCTGGAAGGAATTGACGGCTCTGGGAAATCCACCCAGATCGACATGCTCATCGCAGCTCTCGAAAGCGAGGGCTATTCCGTCGTAAAGCTCAGGGAACCCGGCGGCGCCAAAATCTCGGAACAAATCCGCGGAATCCTCCTGGACCCAAGCTTCAAGGGAGTCATGTCCGACAAGACGGAACTGCTCCTGTACAATGCCGCCCGCGCCCAGGTTATTGCAGAAGTCATCCAACCCGCGCTGGATGCCGGCAAGATTGTGATTGCCGACCGTTTCGCCTGGAGCACCTACGCCTACCAGGGTTACGCCCGGGGCCTGGGCGCGGACGGGGTACAGCGCCTTACGGAAATTACCTGCGGTAGCTGCTTTCCGGAACTGACCGTAGTGCTGGATATTGATGTGGAGCGGGGCCGCGCTCGCACCGCAAGGCGGGGCGAAGCACCCGATCGACTGGAACAGGAAAAGGCGGACTTTTTCGAACGGGTGCGCAAGGGCTACCTTGCCGCGGCCCGCGAATACCCGGACTGCGTCGCCGCCATAGACGCCGACCGCACTCCGGACGAGGTCTTTGCCGACCTCTATAAACTGGTCAAGGCCCGGCTACAGGCCTAGCTGCATCAGTCATCGCCGAAGTATTCGATATCGCCGGATTCCTTCTCGAAGACCACCCTGTGGGTAATGGTCTTGTAACCCGTGTCGGTCACCGTCTCGAATACCAAGGTGGTGCCGTCGGCAGAAACCTGTCCCATGGACTTGTTTCCGTTACCGTCGTCGTAGGTAAAGACCCCGGTCGATTCGTCAAAGCCATAATCATAGGACCCGAGTATATTCCCGTTGCCGTCGATACAATCTAGGGTGCCGTCGGAGTAGAACAGCATCTTCTGGCCAGAAGCGGTAGTTTGTGGCTCTTCCTTGTCCTTACAATCTTCGACATACATGGAGAGGTCATAGTCGCCTAAATAATCGGAATAGTCTCCTATCTCGCCGTCAAAAATATCGCTCATAGACTTCATTACTTCTGCACACTGCTCCTCATCCGTTACCTTGTAGATAAAGGAATCCTTGAGCAGGACCCACCTTCCATAAATACTCTTGGCATCCTTGCTTATTTCCATGGACGAAGAGGATTCTTCCGGGGCCTCGCTACTGGAACTAGCTTCCTTGCTGTCGGAGCTTTTTCCCTTACGGGTAGAACTGGCAGAGCTTCTTGCTGCAAGGGAATCCCTAACGGCCTTTTCGTTCATCTCTCCAACCAGTTTGTATACCTCTCCCTTCGCCACATCCAGTTTCTTGGTAAACTTCTTTCCCAAACCCGTCAAGAACGATACCAGGTGCGGCCCCTCTTCCTTGACTACGATTTCACCCTTCCCGTCTTCGTTTGCACCAAGGGCAATGGTTACCTTACCCGACGCGGCGACGGCAACGGCCATCATTCCGCCTTCCATGGGTTTGCCAGCATTTTCGAAGAGGATCAGGCTCGCATCCTTTTCCTTGTAGTTGTCCGCATTGGTGCTATTATCTTCCACATATCCTGTGGTCATTTTTGCAACCTTGGTTGCATCCTCGTAATTGTCAACCATAAGGTTCATGACATTTTCACTCAGCTCGCTTGCCGACATGTCCTTGCCCTTGGTGACTACGACTTTTACCTTGTCAGCGGTATCAAAATCATCCATAGCATCTGTAACGGGGTCGGGCATCACGGTTTTCATGACTTCCGTGTGGAAAGCGATGCCCTTTTGGGTCATTTCCTTACCCTTGGTGGCTACCACTTCCGTAATGGTTTCCGCCATCGCCCCAAAATCGCTATATTCGTTGTGGACAAAATTGTTGTAAATATTCAGCGAGGATTTGTCGTATTCGCCACTGTTGAAGTTTCTCCACCAAGTCCTGTAGTCCGTTTCTCCCTTTTGCAGATTCTTGGTCAGGCCGTCAAACAGGTCCTTCCTGTCCTGGTCGCTTAACTGGGCGATTATCGCCATTGATTTTTCACGGGATTCCTTGCCCGCGCTCCCCAAGGAAGAACAGAATTCATAGAATGAATAGAACAGGCCCACTCCGTTTTTTTGCAGGGAGGACGGAGTTTCTGTCACCAAGGCCTGCATGCTATCGATACGTGACCAGGCAGCCTCGTATTTGTCAACCTTTTCAGCCATCAAGGAGATGACACTGAAATACTCTTCGGCTTCGGAACTGTCCACCTCGTCGGTAAACAGGCCGTCTTCGCCCGCCATGAAGGCAAGGGGGGCCGCCTTGAGGTATTCGGAAAGGTAGGCGAACTCGGCCAGGTTTTCCAGGTCGCTCTGCATCTCTTCGGATTCCAGGTAATCCCGCAAGGCCTGGTCATCGGAACCTCCGCCGGACAAACCCGTGCCACTTCCGTGACTACAGGCGTTGAACACCGCGGCCAGAGGAACCAGGGCCGCCACCAAGAAAAACTTTTTTGAGATAGTCATACTCATAATATACCCTAAAATTAAGCAAATAGCCCATTTTTCACTAAAATTTTATACATTTGTGCAGTAATATTCCATAAAAATCCGCTGCTTGTGCCCCGCCAAATCGCGGGAACGGCAGCATAAACCGCCCAAAGGCATTAACTATATTTAGAACGCTATGGCACTTTGCTTAGAAACTGAACAACTAGAAACGGTCCAGCGTATCATCAGCCTGCATTTCGAAGGCCTTGAAGTCTGGGCCTATGGATCCCGGGTCACGGGCGTGGACCTTACCCCCGACACCCAACTGGAACTGGTGGTCATTACCGACAAGCCCCTTTCCTTCGAGGCCATGACAGCCGTCGAAAAGGCTTTTGCCGAAAGCGGACTCCCCTTCGGAGTGGACATCATCGACTGGGTCAAGCTCCCGGAATCCCTCCAGAAACAAATCAAGAAAGAACACGACGTGGTCCAGGCTGCCGCCGAGAACTAGGCGGTCCATACTATGAATCGAGTTTTATCCCTCCTCCTTACCCTTATACTCTCTGCCACGGTCCTCGCCGACGACGACGTAGCCAAGGCGAAGGCCCTCATCAAGGACGGCAAGTGCGCCGAGGCCATACCCGCCCTGGAAAAGCTGTCCAAGTCCCAGTTCAAGAAGCACGCCGGTGCCCAGGCCTCCGTGATGCTCACGGAATGCTACCTGCGGGAACACAAGCGCGAACAGGCCCTGGGACTGTCTTCCAAGTTCCTGGAATACCATGTTTCCTCCGAATACCGGGAGCGCATGGAACTGGCCAAGGCCATGGTTACCATGGAGCAGGGCGGCGTCTATGAGGGCGTAGAGGCCATGCTCCGGATCCTGGCCTACACCCAGAACCCCGCCGCCAAGGCCCACACCAAGGATGTGCTTATCGCCACCCTGTCCAAGGACCTGCTGAACGCCGACCAGCTCCAGTCCCTGCTGGAAAAGTACCCCGTGGACAAGGACGTCATAGGCTGGATGCAGCTACAGATTGGCCGGGAATGCCAGAACGCCAGCCGCTACCGCGCAGCCCGCTACTGGTACAAGAAGGTCGTTGGTGGAGGCTATGCCGAAAGCCTGACCAACACCGCCCAAAAGGGCCTGGACTCCATGAAAGACGCCAATGCGGGCAAACCCACCCTGCTGGTGCTCGCCCCCCTGTCCGGAAGCTTTGCCGAATTCGGCGCCGCCGCCGTCCAGGGCGTTTACCTGGCCCACGAAAAGTCCAAGTTCAAGGACAAGGTGGATATCCGCATTGCCGACACCCACGCCGATGCGGCCATGGCCCTGATGCGTACCCAACAGGCCATTAGCCAGGACAGCATTATCGCCATCGTGGGCCCCATCATGAGCGCCCCGGCGGCTACGGTAGCGGCATGGCTGGGGAGCAACTTCCAGAACATCCCCATGCTCACCCCCACCGCCACCGACGATGGCATTGCCAAGCTGGGTCCCAACATTTTCCAGGTGAACATCACCATGGACAACCTGGCCCAGAACATTGCGGACTTTGCCACCAGGTGTCTCAACATTCGTGAATTCGCCATACTCTCCCCCCTGGGCGACTACGGCGCCACCATGTCCCAGAGCTTTACCCAGGCCATTAACCGCCGGGGCGGGACCATTGTCGCCTTCAGGAACTACGAAGAAGGCCGGCCCGACTACAAGACAGAATTCGACCTGCTCCGGGATGTACGCTTTAAGCAGCTGAACCGCCGCAGGAACATCGCCCGCGGCGCCTCCGACCTGGACGCCATAAGCCCAAAGGAACGCCGTTTCTACCTGCAGGACTCCACCTTTGAAATCCCGGGTATCTTTATTCCCGCCACCAACCCCGGCGACGCGGGACTCATGGTGGGCCAGGTGGCCTTCAACAAGATTTCCGGTGTCCGGCTCGGCACCTCCGGCTGGTATGGCCGCGAGTTCCTGATCCAGGCCAAGAAACTTGCCGACAGCACCTTCTTTAGCGTGCCGGCCCTGGACATGAGCTCCGAAGGGGACTCCTACAAGAACTTTGCCCAGGCCTTCCAGGACAAGTGGGGCGAGGAACCCGGCGAAGACAAGGTAAGCGGGCTCAGCTATGACGCCGCCAACATCGTGTTCGAAGCCTTTGCCAAAAATCCGGGCGACCTGACCGGCACCATCAACAACACGGCAACCTTCAAGGGAATCTATGGCGACATCACCTTTAGCCGTGGCGCCAACACCAACTCCAAGATCGTGACCGTCCGCAAGGGCAAATTCGAAACCATGGACGGGTGCAAGATTCCGAGCCTGGAAGCCGAGAAGGCCGCAGAGGAAGAAGAAAAGAAAAAGGCCGCCAAGTAGGCGACCCTAAAACAACACGCCCTGGCGAGAAACTGCATGACAGCCCCCGCCAGGGGTGCGTTAAAAAATCTAACCACAATCAAGCGGCATCGTCGTCAAGGTCTACGCAGGGGCCGATAATGCTTGCGGCAACATATTCGGCAGATTCCCCGTTGCGGTAAATCTTGTACAAACTATCTTCATCCAGGACATCGTCCAAGTTGATGCCGCTAGTAGCGCTCAGCTCCTCGCGGATTCGGTTCTTGAACGTCTGGAATCCCGAATGAAGGACAGAAAAGGTTATGGCGGATGTCTTCTGGAACAAGTTCATGATGGCTACCTCCATAAGGATTACTCCCTGCTCCAGAATATACCACTCTGCGCGCTGCAAAGCAATGGTTGTAAGGTTTTAATAGGGATTGAGGCAGTTTGCACTCTTGCAGGTTTTGCCGCCCCATAGTGCGACCATTGTGATTACAATTTGTTGAGTGTCAAAAAGTTGCACAAATAAAAAATGCGGAGCGAATAGCATTCCACCTCGTCAAAAAGATATTCCATTTTGGACTATAAATTTTTTTAAATTGCTATCTTTGTTTCCATGTTACTGCGCACCATGGCCATGATGTTATTGCTTGCGGCACTTTCTTTTGCCGAGGGCCTAACGCTTACATTGCCGGATTCCCTGGAGCAACTAGTCGAAAAAGCGACGGCACAGACCATGGCGCTGGACTACAAGGGCGCCCTCAAGACAGCGCAAGACTTGAAAGCGAAAGACGAGGGCGTAGGTTGCGTTATCGAAGGCATTGTGCGGGTCAGCATGTACGACGACCTGGGTGACACCGCCTCCCTGTTCCAGGCAAATACCATCCTGGAAGGTTGCAAGGGCAAGGGGCTATGGGAAGGGCTGCAGATGTTCGAGCTGGGCTTTGTCCAAAGTGAAACGGGGCACTCCATAAAAGGCGCCATGAAAACCCGCTCCGCCGCCAAGATGTTCGAAGACTCCAAGGAACTGGACCCCAAGGCCTTCTATGCCATTTACGCCTACTACGTAGACAAGAGCTTCAGCTGGCTGCCCTTCAAGTCGGACCACCGCGACGAATACCTGGCGGTACTCGACAGCGCCTCCAAGAAGTCGGCTCGCTTTTGGCCGCTGTTCCTGACGCCGTTAATTTGGATGTACTACGACAAGGGCGACTTTGAGCGCGGGCTTAAGCTTTCGGAACGCGGGCTCTCGAAGGCGCCGAACCATCCGGTGATGTTGCAGATAAAGGCCGACATGCTTTACAGGCTCAAGCGCTATGCGGAAGCGGCCTCGATATACGAGAAGAGTGCCGCCGATTACCGCAAGCGTACCGGGG
>Ga0310696_10004552_pt1 | contig 16955 bp, 13 predicted proteins | sample AusTroGonzalo_MG_4_FD_203885 | JGI IMG/M metagenome (GOLD analysis project Ga0310696, IMG submission 203885) | Bovine rumen microbial communities from tropical cattle in Woodstock, Queensland, Australia - Gonzalo_02 (v2) (version 2) | ecosystem: Host-associated > Mammals > Digestive system >...
TCAAGCGAAGCGCCCCAAAAATCACTAATCACTAAAAAACAAAACCTAAAAAAATGTGCGGAATTGTAGGATATATCGGAAACAGAGATGCATACCCAGTGCTGATGAAGGGTTTGCATCGATTGGAATATAGAGGATACGACAGTGCTGGAGTAGCACTGATTAACCCTCAAGGGCAACTGAACGTATATAAAGCCAAAGGCAAGGTTGCCGAATTAGAGGCTTTTGCTGGTGATAAAGACATTAGCGGCAATATTGGTATCGCCCATACTCGTTGGGCTACCCACGGGGAGCCAAACCAAGTGAACGCCCATCCCCACTATTCCGAATCAGAGCAGCTTGCCATTATTCACAACGGCATTATCGAGAACTATGCGGTACTCAAAGAAGGCCTGATGAAGCATGGTTACACTTTCCGCTCCACAACCGATACCGAAGTCTTGATACAACTGATAGAATATACCAAGCACACCTCCAAAACGGACTTGCGTTTAGCTGTACAATTAGCACTTAATCAGGTCGTTGGTGCATACGCCATAGCGGTTTTGGACCGTCAGAATCCCAATATGATTGTCGCTGCCCGCAAAGGCAGCCCCCTTGTGGTTGGTATCGGCGATGGTGAATACTTTTTGGCCTCCGACGCCACACCAATTATAGAGTACACCAACAAAGTCATTTATATCGGTGATGAGGAAGTAGTCGTCTTGGAACGTGACAAAGAACCGTCGGTCACCACGATCACCAATGTCAAAAAAACACCAGAAATTCAAGAGCTGGAGTTAACCTTGAACCAATTGGAGAAGGGTGGTTATCCGCATTTCATGCTGAAAGAAATCTTCGAACAGCCACAAACTTTGCGCACCTCCATGCGTGGTCGTGTCAATGTGGAAGCCAACAATATCGCCTTATCGGGTTTCATCGACAACAGGGAGCGTTTCCTGAATGCCAAGCGTATCATCATCACCGCCTGCGGAACCTCATGGCATGCCGGGCTAATTGCCATGTACGCCATCGAAGAGTTTGCCCGTATTCCCGTGGAAGTGGAGTATAGCAGCGAATTCAGGTATCGCAAGCCCGTTATCCACAAAGACGACGTAGTGATTGCCATTTCACAGTCGGGTGAGACCGCCGATACGCTGGCCGCCATCCAACTGGCCAAACAAGCAGGTGCTTTCATCTTCTCCATATGCAATGTGGTGGGTGCTTCCATTCCACGGTTATCCGATAGTGGCTGTTACACCCATGTAGGTCCGGAAATTGGTGTAGCCTCCACCAAAGCCTTTACCGCACAAGTTACCGCACTGACCATGCTGGCCCTGTGTATCGGTCGCGAGAAAGGCACTATTGAAAAAGAGCAATACCTGAGAATACTGAAAGAACTGGCCAATATCCCAGACAAGATTTCAAAAATCTTCCATCAGAATGACCGTATTGCCGACTTCGCCAAAATCTTCACTTACGCACAAAACTTCATCTACCTGGGTCGCGGTTACAACCACCCCGTAGCCTTGGAAGGAGCTCTCAAACTTAAGGAAATCAGTTACATTCACGCAGAGGGGTATCCTGCCGCCGAGATGAAACACGGCCCTATCGCCCTTATCTCACAAGAGATGCCAGTAGTAGTAATCGCCCCAAACTGCGGAACCTACGAGAAGATTGTCAGCAACATTCAGGAAATAAAGGCACGCGAGGGCAAGGTGATTTCTATCGTGACGGAAGGTGACACTATTGTGTCCAACATGTCAAACTTCTGTATTACTGTGCCCGCTACTGAGGAGTGCCTCACCCCATTACTTACCGTTATCCCATTGCAGCTGCTGGCCTACCATATTGCCGTGGCAAAAGACCGCGACGTGGACCAGCCAAGAAACTTAGCGAAATCGGTAACCGTAGAATAGTTAACAGTTAACAATTAATAATTAATAGTTAGTTTTCAACTTTCTGCGGTAGAGCTACAGCCGCATAGACAGACAACAACATAACAACATTATATTATGACAAAAATCGCGATTATTGGATACGGCAATATTGGCAAAGCCGTAGAGGAAGCTGTAAAGGCTGCCCAGGACATGGAATTAACAGGAATCTATCATCACAATGAAGATTTAAGCCAAATCAAAGCGGATGTAGCGTTGCTCTGTACCCCTACCAGAGAAGTGCCAGAATTCGCTGAGAAAATGTTAAAAGCGGGTATTTCCACAGTGGACTCTTTCGATATCCACGGGCAAATCTACGATCTACACCAGCACCTGACACCCATAGCACAAGCCAACAAGGCTGTCAGCATTATTGCTGCTGGTTGGGATCCGGGCTCTGATTCCGTGGTGCGCACCTTGCTACAAGCCATCGCACCGGGGGGTGTCACCTATACCAACTTCGGTCCAGGCCGCTCCATGGGGCACACCGTGGCCGCCAAAGCCATTCCAGGAGTGAAAGACGCACTGTCCATGACCATTCCGCTTGGCACAGGTATCCATCGCCGCATGGTTTATATCGAGCTGCTTGAAGGAGCCGATTTCAAAACCGTGGAAAAACTGCTGTTGCAAGACGACTATTTCGCCCACGACGAAACACACGTTATCCAGGTACCTTCCGTAAAAACGCTGAACAATGTAGCCCATGGAGTACATCTTGTCCGTTCTGGCGTCAGCGGTACCACCCACAACCAGCGTTTCGAGTTCAACATGGCTATTAACAATCCTGCTTTGACAGGCCAAGTGATGGTAGCCTGTGCCCGTGCTGCCTGCCGCATGAAAGACCGACAACAATACGGAGCCTTCACCCTTATTGAGGTCACTCCCATCGACCTTTTAGCTGGTGAAACAGAACAAAACATCAGGGCTTTAGTCTAAGATATTCCGCAGAGTTTTAACTGGAGGTTTTTCCCTAAATTATTCTACAAAAAATCCCGCACTCAAATGCGGGATTTTATTATGCCTTTCAATAACAAGATTATCTAAACAGATTGGATTCCAGCATTCTGACAACATCTTGCATTGCATCTGCGGCTAATTCCAAACTCTTCTCTTTTTCTTTGACAAAATCATCTGCCACTTTGATGAAGCTCTTTCGTTCTTTCTTTGACAGGGTAGGATCACTCTTTGCGAGTGCTTTGCTTTCGTATGCCTTTACATATTCTTGATACAATTCATCCATATCATAAATTTTCTTGTTGGTACCATAACCTACGTATGTTTCTAACAATGTAGGATGGTAAAGGATGTACTGGATTTTTCCATCTGACACATTGAATTTAATGATGAAAGTCACATATTCCGAGAAATGACCTACAGAAGGTTTATAATCAGATTTGGACCTCATCGTACCATTAGCCAACAGTTCACCTTTTTCCATGTCTTTGGAAAAAACTGCATCACGAGAGTGAAATGTGGAAACCACCCATAAATTAGCGGACTCAAACAACTCCGCTTTACTTTGATCCGTTTCAAACTCATTTGTATAACAGATTTTACCTCTATTATCTGTCGGAAAAACAACTTTTTGAGCGGACAAGCTACCCATGGCAAAAATCAGCATTAGAAATGCAACAATAAAACTTTTTTTCATAATTTCACAGTGTTTTATAGATTATACAAAATGAGCTCAATGTGTTCTTAAACATCTTACAAAGATATACTTTTTCTTTTATATCCAACTAAAAAAACAAAAAAAACGTATTAAACGAATTGAATTTCATATAGTTTGATTTCGTGTGTGGTTTCAGAAAAAAATTCCGTATCTTTGCATACATGAAAAAACAGATAGTATTTCTTATTTTACTCGCCCTTTTGCTTTTTGTCGGATGTGAACAAAAAAAAGAAGAACAAGTTCCTGCCGATGTAATTCCACGAGAGCAAATGATTGACATTGTGGTTGATGCATGGTTTATGGAGAGTGTTATTCATAACACCATTAAAGAATACGAACGCTTAGATCCCGTTTCGGTCACCATGTATGTCGAATTTTTCGAAGAGCATAATATTACCAAAGAGCAATTCACACATTCCATAGAATACTACATGCGTGATGATGAATGCTCACAAGAATTTTTACAAGAATGTTCAGAACGATTTGAGGAGCGGAAAGAAGAACTTACCGGGGTTGCAGACCCAGTTTCGCAGCCTCAGTAAGCATCAGCTGATAAGCCTCATCATGATTATTACCGATAATGCCATCCAAGATAGCTTCACGGATGGCAGTTTTTATTATTCCCACTTCTCTTGATGGACCAAGGCCAAAGGTGTCCATGATCTCCAACCCATCGATAGGCGGCTGCCAGTTACGCAAACGGTCTTTCTCTTCTATATCCTCCAATTTCTTGCGCACCTTGGCAAAATTTGCCATAAAGCGTTTGACTTTTTCTGGGTTTTTCGAGGTTACATCCGCCTCGCAAAGCATCATCAGGTCATCAATGTCATCGCCTGCATCAAACAGGAGTCGCCGTACAGCCGAATCGGTGATAATATCTTCCACCAATGCGATAGGACGCAAATGCAGCAAGACCAGTTTCTGCACATATTTCAGTTTCTCATTGGCAGGCATCTTCAGGCGGTTGAAAATCCTGCCCACCATCTTGGAACCGATAAACTCGTGCGAATGGAAGGTCCAGCCGATTTTCTCATCATAGCGTTTGGTCACCGGCTTGGCAATATCGTGCAACAAGGCAGCCCATATCAGCCATAGATTGTTACTCACTCGGGCGATTTTGTCCACCACTTCCAGCGTGTGCAGATAATTATCTTTATGTCCCCGACCGTTGACCACCTCTACACCTTGTAAATTCAGCAATTCAGACAAGAAATACTGCAGTAAGCCAGCGTCTTTCAACAGATTTATACCCCATGATGGCTGTGGTGAGAGCAGAATTTTGTTAAACTCTTCCACTATACGTTCTTTGGAGATAATTTCCAGTCGGGCGGCATTACGCTGTATAGCTTCGAAAGTCTCTGGCACAATAGAGAAACCTAATTGTGAAGCGAAACGCACCGCACGCATCATACGCAAAGGATCATCCGAAAAGGTTATATCCGGATCCAGCGGGGTTCGGATCAGTTTGTCGTTCATATCCTGAAGGCCTCCAAAGCAGTCGATAACCTGCCCCTTTTCTGGGCCATTCAGCGGGATAGCCAAAGCGTTAACGGTGAAATCACGGCGATTAAGGTCATCTTGCAAGGTTCCATCCTCAACAGCTGGTTTGCGCGAATCGGCCCTATACGACTCTTTACGGGCACCCACAAACTCCACCTCCGTATTTTCGTAGCGGAAGCGGGCAGTGCCGAAATTCTTGAAGACGCTCACCTCAATATGTGGCGAAATCGCCTTGGCCACAGCTTGGGCAAAGGCGATTCCGCTTCCGACAACAACAATGTCGATATCTTTTGACTTCCTGTTCAGAAACATATCCCGAACGACCCCGCCCACCGCGTATGCGCTGATGCCGAGTTCGTCTGCAACTTGTGATGCTATTTCATAAACAGGATGTGTCAGTTGTTTCATTTTTTATTTTGCAACGGCAAAACGACCACTTGACAGAATGGTGTTGCCTTCAATGATACGATACAGATAAGTACCGTTAGCTAAAGCAGAAGCATTGTATTCTGCATGATTGTCATTCACATTCTGCTCAAAGATCTGGGCACCATTAATGTTATAAATCACCAAGCGTGCATTCACTTCTTTATTGAAATCAAAATGTACCATATCGGCGGAAGGATTGGGATAAACTGTTGTTTTCACAACGGGAATCAACGGTTCCGTCAAACCAAGGGGTTCATTGTCATAGTGGAATGCAAGTCCATCCAGATAAAGAGATGACCCCTCTTGTCCCTGACAATTCTCCAAGTTGTCAAAATCATACGCGGCACTTGCTGAGAACACCATGCTAATTTTATCCACATCCAAATAGGAATTAGCCAAACCTGTAGCAATGTCAAAGGAAGTCCAGTTTGGAGTGGCATGAATGATAAATTTCTCGCAGGTAGAAGTCACTGTATTTCCGAAATAGAATTTCATGTCAATAGAAGCGGAATCATTGCTGACTGGTGCATATTTGTAATAACCTGTCAGTCTCCAAGGTTTGAAAGCGAACGGTTCCTTCAGATTAATCACATTACCCAGAGCATCATTCAAATAATCCTCCACATAATTATCTCCCACGGGATCATTCAAAGTAGCCAAAGCACCCGGAACAAAAATAACATCGGTACCAAACCAGGCGGAGGTTAAGCGAATGCAATAATTTCCTTCATACACATTCTGAGTCTCGCGGAAAGCGGTAAGTTTGGTTTCCATTTCCACACCGTTCAATTCAACCAGAGCATTCAAGGTCATCAGCATGTCTGTTTCATAGTCATAATAACCACCATCCGTGTATGTCCAGTTTTCGAAACCACCATCGGGAAAATTCTGCGCCATAGCGCCTGCTGTCATCACGACAGCCATCAATAAAGTAAGTAATGTTTTTTTCATGTTGATATTGTTTTTGTTAATAATTATCAGGCTTTAGGGGGAGTGATGCTTCGCATATAGGGGAGTCTCAGGCTGCGCCTTTGAGGGGAGTTTCGCTTCGCTCAAGGGGAGTTTATATTTTCCCCAGTTTTTTGTTCTTAGTTTTTAGTTCTTAACTCTGAGTTTTCAGTTTTCAACTCTCAGTTTTCTCAGTGCAGGTCGTACACCAACTGGAAAGTGATAGTTCTTGTCGGTTCCATATACATAGGACGCAGGTAGTAGCATTCGTTCAGCACATTTTTCACAATGAACGACAAAGTGAAATCTTTCACGAAAAAGCTTATACGGGCATCCAACACAAAGCTTCCTTTTTTATGTGCATGATAATAATCATAGAAGCCATAAAATGGAAGATCCAAACTTCTCAACATTCTGTTTTTCGCCTCAGTATTTTCAGGATTTGCGCCATCATAGTTAAAGAAGAAATTATCCACATTCTTCATGGCGCTGAAGTAGTTGGCGCTTATACCGATGGCAAAAGTCTTATAGAATGAGAACTCCAAATCCAATTTCGCCATATGTTCGATACGATATTTCAGCACATTGCGAGTAGTATCAGAAGATGTTGTTGTAAAAGTATATTCCAGTCCTGTTGTAGGATGTACGAAATAGACATTGTCTCTGTTTTTGGTCACAGGATGACTATAAGTATAGCTCAACGAGAAGTTGAAAGCCACATTCTTGCCGATTTTACCTTCGCCCATGAAAGCCACATCCAAGCCGCTGATACGGGCAGGACCGGTATTCAGGTACATGAAGCCCAGCTTATCCATCAAACCACCAGTGGTACCCCATTGTCCCACACAGAATTCGATAAAATCTTTGAATTCCTGATTATAGCCGGCAATATCCACCATACCACGGAAGTTACCCGCCATAAACGGCTGCATAATACCGATTTCCGCATTCCAACTATGTTCTGATCTCAACTCAGGGTTGGGATAAAAGCCATATTTACCCACTGCGATAGCAATGTATTTCTCACCGATGCTGGGATAACGATACCCCTGACCAATAGAGGCACGGAAAGCGGTTTTTGATTTATTCAGCTGATAATTAATACCCGCACGGAAGACTGGTTTGTTTTCAAAGGGGTTTTGAACAGGAATACCGTCATGACTCCATAACTTATAGAACTCCCAACGGGCACCAAATTGCAAAGTCAGATTCTTGTTCTTCAGCAACTTTTCTTCCACTTGGGCATACAGCGAGATATTGTCCGAGTTCACCCGCAAAGGAGTATCAGAGCCCTTAACTCCATTAAAGACCGCACCTTTCGAGGTTGTGTACATATTCATCACACCCGCCACAATATTCATACCTATTTTTTTGATGGTCTTGTTTACCTGATATTCATCATAAACCATCAGCGAACGTGCACTCTGTGCTCCTGACAATTCCGCATTATCACTGAAGATAATTCTGTTTTTGAAACTATGAGTAAAGCCACGAGGACCGATGTACCTCAAAGTCGGGTCAATATAGAAAGTAAAGTCCTTAAAATAAGACAAAGAACCCTTATAAGTCCTGTACTTGTTTTCATAACCATCATTCCAGAAGAAAGACTGAGCATTTTGGGTGTACATAAAATTACCATTCACACTCAGCGTAAGCCCTTTCACCTTCTGAAAACGATAACGAGTAGCAAAATTCAAACGGCCGCGGATTTCATATTTTCCCTTTGTATTGCCATTACTGTCGCGGGTTTCATACAATTTCTGTTCGGGTCCGATATAACCCTCATCATTGAAAAATTCGCCACCGACCACCAAATCAAAATTCTTTTTGATAACACGTGAATGGAGGAAACTCAAACCGTACTTAATAGGATTCCGGTGATTCCAGCTGGTTTCCCTTTCGTCTTTTGGCTTGGAATAAATACCCGCGAAAGCGGTCACCTTTGTTTTCGGTTTAGAACGAGGATATGCCGTCAGCACGTTGATAGCACCTGTAAGTGCGGATGAACCGAACACCACGGATGCAGCCCCCTTCATAATGTCCACCTGCTCAACATCTTCCATCGGAATAAAATTCCACATGGGACGACCCGCATCGGGACGTAACAGAGGCATGTCATCCAGCATAATCATCACACGGCTACCCATACCGGAACTAAAGCCGCTACCTCCACGGATTTGAGGCTCGTTATCAACCACAGCGATACCGCCGGCAGTGTTCACCAGCTGGTCGGCAGTGGTCACATTACGAGTTACGGATTTTTTAGGGTCAATCACCACAATCGAACTTGTGGATTTCTCAGGTTCTTTTTCATATTTTGTGGTGACAATCTCAGCTTCATCCAATACTTGGGCTTCCGCATACAACTTGACATCCAGCGTAACATTACGCTTCTTGGGCACAAAAGCTACCGCACGGATTTCTTTGGCATAACCTATCGCCTCAAAGGTCAACACGCAATTATCCTTGCTCAATTTGATGCTGTATTTGCCTTCCGCATCAGTCATCACCGGATCACTGAAGCAGTTACAAGTAATTTTTACGTATGGTATCGGGAAACCCTCTGCCTGGTCTTTTACAACACCTGACACCACATTCTGAGCTGAAATCCACGGTGTCAACAGAGTCATAAATAATGTTAAAATAACAAATTGTCTAAGTCTTATCATGTATCTATATTTATATCTTTAATTATGTGAACAAAAAAAAGTTTGCAAAAATACGAATAAATATGATACATCAACACAAAAATCGTTGATTCAAAGCGTAAACACTTTTGAATCAATTATTTAAAAATGTTAATACACGTTAAAAATCAATGTAAAATTTTATAAATCATCTCCACCAGCAGTTCTTCGCCGGGGGCATCACTATCCACGCCTTTTGATTTCACATCATATTCACGCAGCACAGAAATGATTTTACGCACTTGCGCCAAGGAGTAGCGACTGGCATAACGACGGTTAATATCCATCACGAATGGGTTTGCTTTCCCGTATATTCTTTCCAAATTTTCGGGTGAATTATCGGGCAAAAGCATGTATGCCAACATCTTACTATAGAAAGTATAGAGCAGCGCAATGGTTTTCGTATTGGGATTATCCTTCATATTATGCGCGAAATTCAGACATATTTTGAAAGCTTTATCCGCATTTCTTTCTCCCAAAGCATTTTGCAATTCAAAAATATTATATTCCTTACTGATACCAATATTTTTCTCTATGATTTCCGGAGTAATTTCGGTATCTTCTGGCAAGATGATTTTCAGTTTTTTGAACTCGTTGTTGATACGGGTAAGGTCATTGCCAATATTTTCCGCAAGAATACCTGCCGCCTGTGGGCTCAGCTTGAAATTATGCTCTTTGGCCTGTTTCTGAACCCATGTCGGCAATTGATAGTCTTTGATTGGGTCGGAGGTAAAAATTACTGTTGACTTGTCACAACCCTTGTACTGGGCAGCTTTCAGTTTCCCATATTTGTGGCAGATCACCAAAATAGTAGAAGGCTGAGGATGAGCGAAGTAGGAAGTCAGCAGATCTATTTTGGACAAATCCTTGGCTTCCTTAAGGATGACCACACGATGGTCGGCACCAAAGGCGAACTCCTTGGCATTGGCCACTACCTCGTCGGGCGTTGTATCACGACCATAGAGCACCACCTGGTTGAAATCCCGTTCTTCCTCGGGCAGTGCATTATTTTCAATATAATCTGAAATGCAATCGATATAAAAAGGTTCTTCGCCCATCAGCAGATATACTGGGGCAAACTGGCCGCTTTTCAGCTGGCTCATCACATCTTCAAACTTAGCAGCAGCCATAGAGTTAATTTTTATTCGTAATAGTCAAATTTCAAATGTTTCACAGTAGTACCCTTGTTGATCAGCTGCTTCAGGGAATCGATACCGATTTGCAGATGCTGCTGTGAGAAATTTTCGGTCACATGTTTGTCACTCTTCTCCGTTTTGATGCCATCGGGCATGGTCGGCTGATCGGAAACCAGAAGCAATGCGCCAGTGGGAATACGATTGTAAAAGCCGACGGAAAAAAGTGTGGCAGTTTCCATATCCACAGCAGTGGCACGGATTCTCTTCAGATATTCCTTAAAATGCTCATCATGTTCCCACACGCGGCGGTTGGTGGTATAGACCGTTCCCGTCCAATAGTCACGACCATAGTCGCGGATAGTGGAGGAAATGGCTTTTTCCAGGTTAAATGCCGGCAGTGACGGAACCTCTACCGGGAAATAGTCGTTGGAGGTACCCTCGCCCCTAATGGCGGCGATAGGCAACAAGAGCTCGCCCAAACCAATATAGGGTTTCAATCCTCCGCATTTACCTAAGAAGAGCACAGCTTTAGGCATAACTGCTGTCAACAAGTCCATAATAGTGGCGGCCATTGGGCTTCCCATGGAAAAATTGATGATGGAAATATCGTCTTTGGTTGCACTTTGCATAGGACGGTCTTCACCATGGATACGCACGTCCATCAGTTCGGAAAAATTATCAATATAATTCTTGAAGTTCGTCAAAATAATATATTTACCGAACTTTTCCACGGGCATTCCCGTATATCGAGGCAGCCAATTGGCTACAATTTCAGCTTTTGTCATTGTTAATTCTTTTAACTGGCAAAAATACAAAATAATTAGCAAATGTGCAAATGAGATAATTAGCAAATTAGTTAATGTGCTAATGTGCTAATGTGCACCTTGTGCTAATGTTCCGATTTTTAATTTGCTAATTTGCTAATTGACTAATTTGCTAATTGAAATTTTCCGTATTTTTGCATTTTAAATCCTTATTGATGAAATGTCGTGTTGGCCTCTTCCTGTTTCTGATACTCCTGCTTGCGGGGTGTGCCAAGATTGTCACTCCTGTTGGCGGACCGAAGGATACGACGCCGCCTAAGGTGGTTAAAGAAGCGCCTGCCAATAGCTCCACGCAATTCAGAAGCAAATCCATCAAAATCACTTTCAACGAGTTTGTGGTACTGAACAACCCTTCCAAAACCGTCATTGTCTCCCCTCCCCTCAACCAAAATCCCGAGCTGGAAATCGTAGGCAAGTCGGTGGTCATCAAACTACCCGACACCCTCCGCAGCAACACCACCTATAGCATCGTGCTTGCTGAAACCATTAAAGACTATACGGAAGGCAACCCTCTGTCGATATACACCTATAGCTTTTCCACGGGCGACCATATTGACTCTTTCATGATCAAGGGAAAAATAAAAGAAGCTTTGACCCTAAATGACGCAAAAGATGTCTATATTTTTCTGTATGAACAAGATATCGACTCCTTGCCCTATAGTGTTCGCCCCACCTATCTCACTAAAAGCAAAAACAATGGCGAATTTGTCTTTAATAACATTAAGCCTGGCAAGTATAAAATATTCGCTCTCAACGACATTAACAACAACCTTATCTACGACCTACCCAACGAAAGCATTGCATTCTCCGATACCCTTGTAGAAGCCTACGTACCCATACAGGATAGCACTACTGAAGATAAACACGTTTCCAGAAGAGGTAGAACAGAGGATGCGAACCTGCTCAAATTGGCATTATTTACCGAACGCGATAGCAATCAAGTATTGCAAAAATACATCAACACCACGGAAAACATATACATATTCCCTTATAAAACCGATTTCAACAGTTTCTCCGCCCGTTTTTTAGGCGGCCAGGAACTGGATTATTTCCAAGTAATATCCCAAAGTCTTGACAGCGTTTATTGGTATCTGAAAGCACCGATTACAGATACAGCCTTGTATGAATTTACTGTCGATCAACACCATATTGATACCATCAGAATATCTCCTTTCAAGAAAAGCAAACAAGGCGGAGTAAGCCGTGGCAAAAAAGCGAATGACAAGGTAACGCTCAAGGTGAATGCAAACAACAAAGAAAATATCTTCAAGCCATTGACCCTTCAATTCTCCTACCCTGTCAAGCCATGCACTTTCGACATCAGAATATGCAAATTACTGAAAAGTGGCAATGACACCATTGTAAAGACCTATACCCTACCCGACACGTTTTTACTCAGTTACCCCATTGACTATCCTTTCGAGGAGAAACTGCCGTACAGCATTTTTATTCGGGATTCTGTATTTTTCGGTTACAACGGTGCCACCAACGACAGCATCAACGTACGTTTCACCACAAAAACTGAAAAGGACTACGGAAATCTGCAAATCAACTATAGTATAGGAGACCACTCCTGCCAGTATTTGGTATATCTGCTCAACAACAAAGATGGAATACTGCAACAAGATGTCATCAGCAGTGATTGTACCATCAATTACACCCATTTAGAACCAGGCAATTATAAAATCAGGGTGGTTAAAGACCGCAATAACAATGGTCGTTGGGACACAGGTAACTACCGCGAAAAGATACAACCCGAGGTGATTTTCTTCTTTGACAAACCTATTAATATCCGAGGGTATTGGGATATTGAAGAAGACTTTGAGTTGAATTAATAATTTACAATTAATAATTAATAGTTATCAGCAACTCTGTCTGCTATAACACTAATTTCTAAATATCAATTATTAATTGTTAACTGCCAACTGTTCTTCCGTCAAGAAATAGGGTTGAATTGTGTTGACCCAGTCGGGATTGAAAGGAGCGGCGACTTTGATGTAGTTGTCGGTGAAACCGAACATTTTGCCGTCAACATTCTCCGACTCCCACAAGACGGGACGGGTTTCGCCAACATGCTCGTGATAGAAGAAGCGTTTCTTCGTTTCCGATAATTCCAGAAGTCGGTTGGTACGGTCATGTTTGATCTGCTCCGGTACCTGTTCTTTCATGGCTGCGGCAGGGGTACCAGGACGACGGGAATAGGTAAACACATGCAAATAACTCAGCGGCAAGCTTTTAACAAAGTCATAACTATCCCTGAAATCTTCTTCTGTTTCACCAGGAAATCCTGCAATAATATCGATGGCGATGCAAGCATCTGGCATTAACTGCTTTATTTTCATTATTTTATCCTGAAACAATTCACGCTTATACCTGCGTTTCATCATGGCCAAGGTCTTGTCACAGCCCGACTGTAACGGTATATGGAAATGAGGCATCAGTATATCCGATTGGGCAACCAAGCCAATAATCTCATCTGTCAGCAGATTCGGCTCAATGGAAGAGATACGAACGCGTTCCACCAAATGCTGTTTGTCAATAGCTTTCAGCAAGTCATAGAAATTCTCATCCGTACCCTTACCGAAAGTACCTAAATTCACGCCGGTGATATTCACCTCTTTCAGGCCTTCCGCATGAATTTTTTCGATATTCTGCAGCACATGTTCGATACTGTCGCTGCGACTTTCGCCACGGGCTGCGGCCACAGTACAATAAGTGCAATAATAATCACAACCGTCCTGGATTTTCAGGAAGGAACGGGTACGGTCGTTAGAGGAATAGGTGGAGAAAAATGTCGGTGTTTCCGGTATCGGCAAGCCCAAAATATGATTGACCGCATGCAGTTTGTCGCGATTGCCGAAAACAGCCTCTACCCCAGCCCACTGGCGAATCACCTCCGCTTGCAATGAAGCGTAACAACCCACCACCACAATGCGTGCATTGGGATATTCACGATGCAGATGAGCCACATAGTTCCGTACTTTCTTTTCTGCCGCATGGGTCACCGCGCAACTGTTCACGATGATAGCCTCAGGCTCATCCGACTCCTGCCAGCCCTGCTCTCGCAAACGACGGGCCATGTCCGAAGACTCACTGAAATTCAGCTTACAACCGAAAGTATAGATGGCAAAAGTCTTATTCATGCGTATCTTGAATTGATTTTTTAGAAAGATAATAAGCTAAAAGCACCGCTGACGACACCACGTATGAGGCCGCATTCACCAAGCATGCCCCATCAATCTTAAACTGTGGTATCAGCCACAACGACAAAACAAAGGTAAAGAGCAGTCCCACAGTCGATTTCACTATCAGCACATTCAAATGTCTGATAGCCGAGAAATAATTGCCCAACACATTGGAAAAAGCAATAGCCAGAATTCCTGGAGCCAGCAACAGCACCACCCGGTTCACCTGTCCAAATTCCGGACCAAAGATAAAAGTAAACAACGAGGAAGGCAGCAAAACAATCACGAGCACACAGGCCGCTGAAATAGCGAGGCTCACCAAAGCAAGCATCATCGTTTCCTTACGCGACTGCCAGGTATTGCCTTGTTTCAACACATTGGAATACTGTACCATCGACACGCTACGACTGACAATCCATATCGCCTCGGCAATGGTGACTCCTATGGAAAACACACCCACCGAGCCCCTGCCGATGTAGAAATCCAACATGTAATAAGTCAAACGGTAATTGAAGAACTGCAGAAGGCTGCTCAACTCCGTCTTCCAGCCAAAAGACAACAACTGTCGATTGCATGAGTGGTCGAAATCCCAATGCAAGCGGATATCCATTTTACTCCGTAAATATCTGCATATCAACAGCATCAACAAGAGTGAGAACGACTGTCCGAAGAAATAGCAATAATAGCCCAACTGAGGCCAAAAGACTTGACACAGCAGCATACATAGCAACAATAATGCCGGCTGCAACACGGTCACCCAATTGTAGTAACTGATTCTCTGTCCCCCCACAAAAAGCGAATTGTGGAAGGCTATCAGTCCCATCAGAGCAGCGGCCACAAAGATAAACGGGGCTATGGTCAGCTGACCTGTTGCTAACAACACACAAGCTCCCACCGTCGCCACAATAAACGACCACAAATAGGCAGCGGTTGACAACTTGGAGGTTCCCAGTCTGGAGAAGAAATACGATACACTGCCGCCCGTAAAAACATTGGCGAAGATGGAAATCAAGCTTAAATCAGCCACAAAAATAGCCACCGAGCCTCGTCCATCGGCACCCCACAGCTGTGTTGTCAACACAATAACCGCAAAATTGAGCAAAAGTATCAGAGATTTGCTCAAAATAGTGGCCACTATATTTGTTTTCAGATTAATGCTGCTCATCTTGAAGGATAAAACGGACGAAATCGGCTTCTATTGCCTTCCAATTGTATTTTTGTTCTGCCAGCTGCCGTGCCGTGGCACAATGTTGCCGGTATAATTCCCGATTTTTGAGGTAGGCATTCACTATATCCACAATAGCCTCGGCATCATTAGGTCTTACCAGATGACCAAAGCTCTCAATTTCGGGACAGCCCTTGCGGATAGCTTTTAAATCGGAATATACAACAGGTCTTCCCATGGCCATGAAATAGAACAACTTGATGGGCAGGCATTTTTGGTTTTCCGTATCAGTACTACGCAAATCGAAAAAAACATCATTCTCGGCAGCAAGTTTGCAAAAGTGTTCAAAAGGATGATACGGAGTGATATTTAGCTTCAGATTATCTGGCAGTGAAGACTCCTGCGCCCATGTATCAGGTGAAAACACATTCAGAGTCACCGACACTTTCGGATTGAAGCGGGCTATCCAAACAGCGGCTTTCAGCACATTGGAAAAGCCTTTCTCTTCTGTGAGATTACCACTGTAGAAGAGCCGCAAATCCTCAGACAAATCACGGGGCGTTAAATGTTCAATATATTGTAAATCAGGATAATAAGATGTATTTACAAAAGATTTCCTTGGAAACACACGCTTATAGGGCAACGCCTTATCCTCTTCCCCGAAAACAAGGCCATCAGTATGGCAATTCACATACAAGTTGAACATTGACATAGCCACAAACTTCCCTGCTTTTTCAATACCCGAAAGCCAACGCAGATTTTTCTTGGAAGGATACCATTCGGTGACATCATACAGTATGCGGCATGCCGACTTATTTTTTTTGCGGTAAATTTGAGCCGCACGCACAGCCATTGGCGTATCGCCTATCACCACATCGGGTTGCAGATCTGGCAAAAGGGATGCCAGATGGCGCATCAGCCCTACTCTTTTAAACTTTGCTGATTCATACAGAAGAATATTGGGAGCCGACACCGCGTTGGTCTTCGGAGCTATTATAAACACCTGTCCCCCTGCATTTTGCAAACTTTTCGCCTGATGAAACCAAACTCTCTCGTCATCAGCCGCATGAGCAGTAAGCAAAAAAACAATCTTCTTCATATTGAGAATTAGAACAACAAATCTATGTCACCCTTGCCCTCTCTGACCACCTCAATATCGCCATCCACGCAGTTCACCACGGTAGAAGGCACGTTGTCGCCGTAACCGCCATCTATCACGATATCCACCATGTCGCCATAACGCTCGTAAATCAGTTCAGGATCGGTAGTATATTCTATCACCTCATCATCATCTTTTACAGATGTGGAGAGAATGGGATGCCCCAACTGGGCCACGATTTCGCGCACAATATTATTATCCGGCACACGGATACCCACCGTTTTCTTGTTACTCTGTAACAATTTCGGCACATTATTATTGGCTTCGAGAATGAAAGTGAACGGTCCCGGCAGCGCTTTTTTCATGGCCTTGAACACATTGTTGCTGATAGGCT
>Ga0310696_10004555_pt1 | contig 16952 bp, 16 predicted proteins | sample AusTroGonzalo_MG_4_FD_203885 | JGI IMG/M metagenome (GOLD analysis project Ga0310696, IMG submission 203885) | Bovine rumen microbial communities from tropical cattle in Woodstock, Queensland, Australia - Gonzalo_02 (v2) (version 2) | ecosystem: Host-associated > Mammals > Digestive system >...
ACATGCCCTTGTCGGTGAAGAAGAGCATCGTGGAATGCATGTTGGCCACGTAGATGTGCTCGATGAAGTCCTCGTCGCGCGTGGCGCTGGCCTTCTTGCCCACGCCGCCGCGGGCCTGCGTACGGAATTCCGTGAGGGCCGTGCGCTTGATGTAGCCGAGGTGGGAGATCGTAATCACGACGTCCTCGTCGGCATAGAAGTCTTCGGGGTTGAATTCGTCGTCGGAGAGGGTGATCTCGGTGCGGCGGGCGTCACCGTAGCGGGCCTTGAGGTCCTGGGTCTCCTCCTTGACGATGCCCAGCTGGAGCTCGGTGCTCGCGAGCACCGCCTGGCAGTGGGCGATGAATTTCTCGAGCTCGTCGTATTCCGCCTGCAGGCGGTCCTTCTCCAGGCCGGTGAGCTGGCGCAGGCGCATCTCCACGATGGCAGCGGCCTGCACGTCGTCGAAGCCGAAGGTGGACATGAGGGTCGCCTTGGCGTCGTCGACGCTGCGGGAGGCCCGGATGATGGCGATGATCTCGTCGATCACGTCGATGGCCTTGAGCAGGCCTTCGAGGATGTGGGCGCGCTTCTGGGCCTTGTCCAGGTCGAACTTCGTCCGGCGGACCACCACCTCGTGGCGGAAGTCCACGAACGTGGCCAGCATATCCTTGAGCGTCATCGTCCGGGGACGGCCGCCCACCAGGGCCACGTTGTTGATGGAGAAGCTGCTCTGCAGCGCCGTGTATTTGAAGAGGGTGTTCAGGACGACGTTCGCGTTCGCCTCCTTCTTGACGACGAACTCGATGCGGATGCCTTCGCGGTTGGTCAGCTCCCGGATGTCGGAGATGCCCTCGATCTTCTTCTCGTGCACCATCTCGCTGATGCGGGACAGCATGTCGGCCTTGTTGACCATGTAGGGGACCTCGGTCACCACGATGGTCTCGCGGCCGTTGTCGCCTTCCTCGATCTCAGTCTTGGCGCGGATGACCACGCGGCCGCGGCCGGTGTTGTACGCATCCACGATGCCCTGCCGGCCCATGATGATGCCGCCGGTCGGGAAGTCCGGGCCCTGGATGTGCTCCATGAGCTCTTCCGTGGTGATGTCGGGGTTGTCGATGTAGGCGCAGATGGCATCGCAGACCTCGCCCAGGTTGTGCGGGGCCATGTTGGTGGCCATACCGACGGCGATACCCGCGGAGCCGTTGAGCAGCAGCAGCGGGAGCTTGGTCGGCAGTACGGTCGGCTCCTGGAGGGAGTCGTCGAAGTTGAGCGTCATATCGACGGTGTCCTTGTCCAGGTCGGCCAGGACGTCCTCCGTCATCTTCTCGAGTTTGGCTTCCGTATATCGCATGGCGGCCACAGGGTCGCCGTCCATCGAACCGAAGTTGCCCTGGCCGAAGACCAGCGGGTAACGCTGGTTCCACGGCTGCGCCAGGCGCGCCATCGCGTCGTAGACGCTGGAGTCGCCGTGCGGGTGGAACTTACCGAGCACCTCGCCCACGATACGGGCGGACTTCTTGGTCTGGCCGCTGTAGCTCAGACCCAGGCCGTCCATGCCGAAGAGCACGCGCCGCTGTACCGGCTTCAGGCCATCGCGGGCGTCCGGAAGGGCGCGGGATACGATGACGGACATCGAATAATCGATGTAGGCGGTGCGCATCTCGTGGTCGATTTCGACCGGTTCGATGATTCCTTTCACTTCTTCCTGAATTTCTTCGGGATTCTTAACCTCGTCCATAAAAATACACTATAGTTCTAAACATGCAAAAATAACTAAAATTTCCGATTAATTTGCTATTTTTGCCCATAAATTAACCCGATGGAAATCAAGTTTTCGAGAGACCTGCAGACCATTCTCTGCTATGCCCGCGACGAGGCCATGCGCACCGGCAATTACGGCGTCGGCGCGGACCATGTCGTGCTGGGTCTGCTGCGCCATCGGGACAACGAAGCCTGCCGCATCCTGAGCGCCTGCGGGGTGGATCTCGACGCCTTCAAGCGGGCCATCGACGCGCAGGTTTTCGGCGAGCAGTCCGTTCCCTGGCAGGACCAGGGCCTGATCCGGCCGACACGCAGCGCGGCCGCCCTCGTGGGCGGCGCGGCGTACGAGACCCTGAAACAGGGCGGCCACGAGATCTTCCCCGCCCACCTGCTGCTCTCGCTCGTCCGCCACGAAAAGAGCGTCGCCGCGGAGCTCCTCCGCGACCGGCAGCTCGACTACGACAGGCTGGTCGCCCTGATGCGCGAACAGCATATCATCTTCGAGCACACCGAGACCGTCCTCCCCCGCGTGGAAGACCTGCTGGGTCCGCTCGGAGAGCAGCTTACCCGTCTGTATTCCGACGTCCAGTCGGACAATCATTACCTCAGCTGAGATGAAACGCCTGATTCTCCCCCTCCTGTTCCTGTTCTCCTGCTGCCTGGGACAGGCACAGAACCGCCTCGCCGTGGCCGAAGGCCCGGACATTCCCTCCCCTGACCGGACCCTGCTTTTCGCACAGCGCGACACCTGCGAGCTGCTGCTGGACTTCTACGCCGCCGCGCCGGGCAGCGGTCCCTGCGCCGACTCGCTGCGCAAGCCGCTGATCATCCATATCTTCGGCGGCTCCTTCGTGACCGGACAGCGGAACCATCCGGGCGACCGCATCTGGTTCCGCCAGATGGCCGACGCAGGCTACAACGTGGCCGCCATCGACTACCGCCTGGGCATGAAGGGCAAGGCGATCAGGAACAAGCTCTCCCTGCCGCCCGTGCTGAACGAAGCCATCCAGGTGGCCGTGGACGACCTCTTCGCCGCCACCAACTACCTGATCGACAACGCTGAAGCGCTGGGCGTCGACCCTGGCCGCATCATCGTCAGCGGCTCCTCCGCCGGCGCCATCACGGCCCTGCAGGCCGAGTGGGAAATCTGCAACGGGAAAGCCCCGGCGCAGGTGCTGCCGGGCTGGTTCAACTACGCGGGCGTCATGGCCTTCGCGGGCGCCGTCTTCTCGATGGAAGGTCCGATCACCTTCCCGCAGAAGCCCTGCCCCATCATGCTGCTCTACGGCACGGAGGACCGCATCGTCCCGTTCGGCAAGATCACCATCCTCCGCAACCAGTTCGCCGGTAGCGACGCGCTGGCGAAGAAGCTGAAGCCGACCGGAGCCAATTTCCAGATCTACCGCTTCCAGGGCGCCGGCCACGAAATCGCCATGTCGATGCGCCGCAACGTGTCCGAGGAGCTCCGCTTCCTGGAGGAGAACGTCATCAAGGGCGTGTACCGCCCGCTCGACGCCACCCTGACCGACTCCGGAATCGAAGATCCCGGATGGAAGCAGTATTCCACCCGGGACCTCTATCCGAAGAAATAGCGCCGAAGCCTATTCGCTGAGCTTCTTCAGCGCCAGTTCCACAAGCTCCGCCACGCGGGGCTTGTAGTCTGTATTGGCGTCCTTGAGATAACGGTGCGCGATGGCGCAGCATACCGTGGCGGCATTGTGGCCGAGTTTGGCGGACATGCCGGCGAGGGCCGAGCCCTCCATCTCGAAGTTGGTGATCTTGTAGCCGCCGAACTCGAAGCTTTCGAAGTCCTCGAGCATGTTCGGCATGGCGAGGCCCTGGCGCACCACGCGCCCCTGCGGGCCGTAGAAGCCGCTCGCAGAGATGGTCATGCCCTTCACGGTGCAGTCCGCGAACTTGTCGATCATCTTCTGGCTGGCGCGCACGAAGTACGGGTCAGGCAGGTGTCTGTCCCAGTGGACATGCTTCTTGAAGGCATCCTCGAAGTCGAGGAGCGCGATGCTGTCGCGGTTCTCGTACCAGTTCAGCAGGCCGTCGCAGCCGATGGAGATGTGCGACAGGATGAAGGCGCCGAGCGGGATCTCCGGCTGGATGGCTCCGCAGGTGCCGATGCGCAGGATGTCCAGCGTGCGGTGCACGGGCTTGACCTCGCGGGTCTTGAAATCGATGTTGGCGAGGGCGTCCAGCTCCGTCATCACGATGTCGATGTTGTCCGTGCCGATGCCGGTGGACAGAACGGTGATGCGCTTGCCGTTGTACAGGCCGGTCGCCCACACGAATTCGCGGGAAGCGGCTTCCGCCTCAACGGAGGAGAAATAGGACTTGACCATGGCGACCCTGCCGGGATCGCCCACGAGAATCACGTTGTCGGCCAGCTGCTCCGGACGGATGTGGATGTGGAATGCGGAGCCGTCGCCGTTGATGATGAGTTCTGATTCGGGAATCCTCATAACTATGTGGTATTTACTTGATTATTTCTTTCGTTTGGCGGCGCGCAGGCGGCTTGCGCTGCGCACCAGCAGCTCGTCTGCGAGGATGCTCCGCGCGGCGAGGAAGTCCAGGATCGTGGCCACGACCGGGAAGATGGCGGTCACGTGGAACATGGGGTCGTTGTGCGTCTTGATGAAGTCGACGACCAGCCAGATCTGCAGACCCAGCAGGATGATGGCCGACAGGGACGCGGTGCGCATCTGGAAAATGCGGTGCTTGTACGTGGTCAGCGCCATGACCTGCAGGAAGCTCGTCAGGATGATCAGCACGGCGTAGGGCCAGTATTCGGTATAGGGGATGTCACCTGCCTTGGTGGAGAACAGGAGGGCGACGACGAGTCCCGTCGCCAGGAGAAGATACAGGGTTTGAACTCTTTGCCACATATGCTAACGCGAATTGAAGCGGGCCAGGACGGCCTGCTCGTAAGTTTTCGAAATGGGGATGGGCTCGATGGAGTCGATGTCGAAATCGACCTTGTAGCCCTCTTTCTCGGATTTCAGGATGGAGATCTTGCGGATGTTGACGATGTACTTGCGGTGGCAGCGGACCAGTTCGCTGTCCGCGAAGCTGTCCTCCACCGTCTTGAGCCGGCAGCGCAGCATGTACTGCTTCATCTCGCCGGCGCTGTCCATGTACCACGCCTTGATGTAGTTGTCGTCCGACTCGATGAAGTAGAGGTTGTCCGAGCTGATGGAGAACTTGAGCACGCCGTTGTTGTCGAACAAGGTGATCCGCTTGTCGGAATACGGCACGGCCGGCTTGTCGCTGACCACGTTGCCGTAGTTCATCAGGCGGATGGTGTTGTCCCTGTCCTGCAGGGCGAAATGCAGGGCGCAGAACGCGAACGGCACGCACAGGCACACCGCCGTATAGACCAGGGCGCTGAGGAAGATCTCGCCGTTCTCCCGCGCGTCGCCGTCGATGATGCCCACTTCCATGCCCCGGCGGGTGAAGACCGTGTAGAGCAGGGCCACCACGACCACCTCGGCCACGTTCCAGGCGATGTAGCCCAGCAGGGTGAAGTGCTGGAGATCCCGGCAGCGGTGCATCAGCGCGCGGCTCAGGATGACGAGCAGAGCCGAGAGCAGGATGAACGCGAGCGTGTAGATGAAGGCCTCGCTCTCGCCGAGGGCGAACCAGGCCGATCCGGAGAAGGGAATGCTGACCAGGATGAAGACCAGCGAGAACAGCGCCGTGTACACCACGGTCGTCCAGATCTGCTCTTTTTCGAGCAGATAACGAGGCAGCCGGTCACTGAGTGCAATCATGTCTTACAAGTCCCTATAGAATGCAAATATAAGAATAATTTGCTACCTTTGCGCCGTACAAAAAAGGATTCTTTATGGAGAAAAGAGTAGCAGTAACCGGACTGGGCGTCCTCTCCTGCGTCGGCAACGACGTCAGGACTTTCTGGGACAACCTCATCCACGGCGTGTGCGGGATCGACTATATCACGGAATACCCCACGGACAACCTCGCCGTCAAGATCGGCGGCATGGTCCGCAATTTCAACCCCGAGGAATACGGGATGGACAAACCGTTCATCCGCAAGCAGGACCCCTTCACGATCTACGCCATGGCGTCCGCCTGGCAGGCCATGAAGGACGCCGGTCTCGTGGCCGGCGAGAACATCGATCCGGCCCGCCTCGGCACCTACGTCGGCTCCGGCATCGGCGGCTTCACGACCATCCAGCGGGAACTGCAGAAGTTCTTCGAGGATCCCTCCGGACAGTGGGTCTCCCCCAACTTCGTCCCGACGATGATCAGCGACATGGCCGGCGGCCAGATCGCCATCAAGTTCAACGCCCAGGCCTCCTGCATCGACATCGTGACGGCCTGCGCCACCTCCACGCACTCCATCGGCGAGGCCTTCCGCGCCATCCGGCACGGCTATGCCGACGCCATCATCGCCGGCGGCACGGACCGCTGCACCATCCCGATCGGCATCGCCGGTTTCGCGAACGCCAAGGCGCTCACCCGCGCCGCCGATCCGCAGTACGCCTCCCTGCCGTTCAACGCCAACCGCAGCGGCTTCGTGATGGCGGACGGTTCGGCCATCCTGGTGCTCGAGGAGCTGGAGCACGCCAAGGCCCGCGGCGCCCACATCTACGCCGAGGTCACGGGCTACGGCAGCACCTGCGACGCCTACCACGCCACGGCCCCCCGTCCCGACGGAACGACCCAGGCCGAATGCATCAAGCTCGCGCTGGAGCAGTCCGGCTTCGATCCCGCCAAGGACAACGTCTACATCAACGCCCACGGCACGGGCACGCTCCTCAACGACGTGGCCGAGACCAAGGCCTATAAGATCGCGATGGGCGACTTCGCCTACAAGTGCCATATCAGCAGCACCAAGTCCATGCACGGCCACATGTTCGGCGCCACCGGCGCCATCGAGGCCGTGGCCACGGTGCTCGCCCTGCAGGAAGGCGTCGTGCCGCCGACGGTCCACCTGGACACGCCGGATCCCGAGTGCGACCTGGACTATACGCCCAACGTCGCCGTCAAGGCCGACGTCAACCTCGGTCTTTCCGACTCGTTCGGCTTCGGCGGGCACAACGCCTGCCTGGCGTTCAGAAAGTACTAGCATTCAGTATCAACTGGTTACAAAATGACTCCGGGTAGTTTTGCCCGGAGTCATTTTGTAAAACACTGATAATCAGCAGGGGCTTAGTCGCCGGCTTCCTTCAGCCGCTCGGCGTTCTCGGCGATCTGCAGCTGGTCGATACATTCCTGGATATCCCCGTCCATGAAGACGGGCAGGTTGTACATGCTCCAGTTGATGCGGTGGTCCGTGACGCGGCCCTGCGGGTAGTTGTAGGTGCGGATCTTGGCGGAGCGGTCGCCCGTGGACACCATCGTCTTGCGCTTGGCGGCGATGCCGTCCAGGTATTTCTGGTGCTCCAGGTTGTAGAGACGCGTACGCAGTTCCTCGAAGGCGCGGTCCTTGTTCTTCAGCTGGGAACGCTCCTCCTGGCACTGCACCACCAGGCCGGTGGGGATGTGCGTGAGGCGCACGGCAGAGTAGGTCGTGTTGACGCCCTGGCCGCCCGGGCCGGAGGCGCAGAAGAGGTCGAGGCGGATGTCGTCCCAGTTCAGGTCCACGTCGAATTCGCCGGCTTCCGGGAAGACCGCCACCGAGGCGGCGGAAGTCTGGATGCGGCCCTGCGTTTCCGTCTGCGGCACGCGCTGGACGCGGTGCACGCCGGACTCATATTTCATCACGCCGTACACGCCGTCGCTGCCGGAGAGCTTGAAGACGATCTGCTTGAAGCCGCCGGATGTGCCGGGCGCCTGGTCCGTGACCTCGAGCTTCCAGCCGCGGCGCTCCGCGAAATGCTGGTACATGCGGAAGAGGTCGCCGGCAAAGATGGCCGCCTCGTCGCCGCCGGTGCCGCCGCGGATTTCGACCATGGCGTTCTTGCCGTCGTCCGGGTCGGCCGGGATGAGCAGGAGCTTGATCTGCTGCTCCATCTCGGGGATCTTGGGCTCGATCTCCGCAATCTCCATGCGGGCCATTTCGCGCAGCTCCTCATCCTTCTCGTTGACAAGGATGTCCTTGGCGGAGGCGAGGTCCTCCACCATCTTTTCGTAGACCTTGCCGGTCTTGATGATCGGTTCCAGTTCCTTGTAGTCCTTGTTCAGCTGGACGTATTTCTTCATGTCCGCCATGGCCTCGGGGCTCGAGAGCTGCTCCTGCAGCGACTTGAACTTGCCTTCGAGGGAAAGGACTTTGTCGAGTAAGGTATTGTTGTCTGCCATGAATTAAATCTTCTTGAGGTAGCAGCGGCGACGCATGAACGGCTCGCGCTCGTAGCTGTTCCAGATGTTCACCGCGCTGTTGGTTTCTATCTGCGGATTGGAAATGGCCCAGCGGTTGCCCAACTTGATGGCCCTGTCCGCTATTTCTTCGTAATAGACCGAGGAGACGCCCTTGTTCTGCCATTCCGGCGCGGCGCCGTTGACCATCAGGTCCGTGACTTCGTAGTTATGCATCGCACGCCAGAGATACCACCAGCCGAAGGGGAAGAGCTTGCCTTTCGCCTTCTGGAGGGCCGGGGAGATGGTCGGGAAGGAGATGCCGAACGCCACGATCTCGTCGTGCTCGTCGAGCAGCACGCAGCTGATCTTGTCCGAGAGGTACGGCATCACGTTCGCGGCCTCTTCGTCGATTTCTTCGTCCGTCAGGGGGATGAAGTTCATCACGGACGAGGCGAAGCTCTCGTTGTAGACCTGGAAGAACTTGCGCACCCGCGCCTTGTCCTTCTTGAGTTCATCGATGCTGCCGAAATGCAGTTTGTAACGCTCCTGCACCACCTTGGACACGCGGCGGGCCTTCTCGGGAACGCCATGGTTCGCGACCATCTTGTACTGGACCCAGTCGCATTCCTTCTCGTAGCCCAGTTCCTGCACGAAGTCGTTGTAGTACGGGAAGTTGTACAGGCAGTTGAAGGGCGGGATGTGGTCGTACCCCTCGATCAGCATACCCTGCTTGCCGAAGGTGTTGTAATAGAGCGGTCCGTGGATCTCGTCCATGCCCTGCTCCCTGGCCCAGGCTTCCGCCGTGCCGAGCAGCAGGCGGGCCACCTCGATGTCCTTGATGCAGTCGAACCAGCCGAAGCGAGCGCGCTTCTTGCCGTAGAGTTCGTTGTAGCGGGGATTGATCATGCCGCTGATGCGTCCGACCACCTTGTTGCCGTCCAGCGCCAGCCACAGTTTGTGGGTGCAGTACTTGAGCGGCGCGACGCGGGTCAGCGACTTGATCTGGTCGCTGTGCAGGGCGGGCACGTACTGGGGGCAATCCTTGTAGAGCTCGTCCGGGAAACGGACGAACTGCATGAGCTCCTTACGGCTGCGGACTTCGCGGATTGTGTATTCGGGCATTGCGGGTTTCTGCTAATTTAATAGCTTGCAAAGATAAGCAATTCCTCCGGAATTCAAAAGTTGGCGAACGGAGTCTTCCAGACGGGCGGCCCGGAATTATTTTTCGGTCCCCGAAAAACCAATTCCGGCTCCGCTTTCCGTTCGCCTACAGGCCTTTCGCCTTACCCTCGTCCCAGATGGCGTCCATCTCGGCGAGGGTCATGTCGGTGAGCTTGCGGCCCTTCTTGAGGGTCTGTTCTTCGAGGTAGGTGAAGCGGCGGCGGAATTTGGAGCAAGTACCGCTCAGGGCCGCTTCCGGGTCGACGTCGTAGAGCCGCGCCGCGTTGATGACGGCGAAGAGCAGATCGCCGAATTCTTCTTCCATGTGGCGCTGGTCCTGCTCGCCGCAGGCCTCCTGCGCCTCGCCCAGCTCCTCGCGGACCTTGTCCCAGACGTCCTCGCGCTGTTCCCAGTCGAAGCCGCAGCCGCGGGCTTTCTCCTGCATGGAGAGGGCCTTCAGGATAGCCGGCATGGCGTCCGGAATGCCGGACAGGACGGTCTTGTTGCCATCCTTCTCCTTGGCCTTGACCAGCTCCCAGGTGTCGGCGATCTCCTTGGCGGACGTCGGCTTGCCGGCCTCCGGGCCGAAGACGTGCGGGTGGCGGAAGACCATCTTGTCCACGACCTTGTCGAGCGAATCGGCGATATCGAAGGATCCCTCCTCCTGCGCGATGCGCGCATAGAAGACAAGGTGGTAGAGCAGGTCGCCGATCTCCTTGGCGGTGCCCGGACGGTCGCCCTTCAGGATGGTGTCGCTGAGTTCGTAGACCTCTTCCTCCGTCATCGGACGGATGGTCTCCATCGTCTGGGCGGCGTTCCAGGGGCAGCGTTCGCGCAGGGCGTCCATCGTATCGAGCAGCCGGCCGAAAGCCGCGAGTTTTTCTTCTTTGGTATGCATGGAAATATTTGCTACATTTGCGCTTGCAAAAATAACAATAATCTTCGACATGAAGCCGATCCAATACGTTTCCGCCGACGAGGCGGTCAGCCACATCCCCTCCCATTGCCATATCCACCTGAGCAGCGTCGCGAGCGTGCCGCACTGCCTCATCCAGGCACTCTGCCGCCGCGCTGACGCGGGAGACGTGAAGGATCTGCATTTCCATCATTTCCATACGGAAGGCCCCGCCCCCTACAGTGAGCCGCGCTACGAAGGCATCTTCTTCGAGCAGGGCTTCTTCGTGGGTCCCAACGTGCGGGCGAACGTGAATGCGGGCTACGCCGACTACCTGCCGGTGCACCTGGGCGAGAGCCAGAAACTCTACCGCGAGGGCTTCATCAAGCTGGGCGCGGCGCTGGTCAACGTGTCGCTGCCGGACGAGCAGGGGCGCGTCAGCCTCGGCACCTCCGTGGACTGCTCCGTCGCGGCTGTGGAGAGCGCGGATCTCGTGATCGGCGTGGTCAACCCGAACGTTCCCTTCGCCTACGGCGACCTCCTTCCGCTGGAGAAATTCGACTACCTGGTGCAGGACGACACGCCGCTGGTGACGGCCGCCTTCGCCGAACCCACGCCCACCGAGGTGCTCATCGGCAAGAACTGCGCGGCCCTCGTGGAGGACGGAGACTGCATCCAGATGGGCATCGGCGCCCTGCCTAACGCGCTCGCGGCGCAGCTCGGCGGCCACAAGCACCTGGGCCTTCACACGGAGATGTTCGCCGACGGCCTGCTCCGCCTGATCAAGGCGGGCGTGATCGACGGCGCCAACAAGAAGATCGACACCGGCAAGGTCGTCGCCTCCTTCCTGCTGGGCTCGCAGGAGGTCTATTCCTTCATCGACCACAACCCGCAGGTCCTGATGCGGGACATCAAATACACCAACGATCCCTGGGTCATCGCGCAGAATCCGCACATGAAGGCCATCAACTCCGCCACGGAGGTGGACTTCACCGGCCAGATCAGCGCCGACTCCATCGGCACCCGCATCTTCAGCGGCACCGGCGGACAGCTTGAATTCGTCAAGGGCGCCACGATGTCCGCGGGCGGCAAGAGCATCACCGCCTTCGCGTCACGCACGCTGAAGGGCAAGAACAAGATCGTCGCGGAGCTGAATCCAGGCGCCGGCGTCGTCACGCCCCGCGCGGACGCCCACTGGATCGTGACGGAATACGGCGCCGTGGACCTCTACGGCAAGAGCCTGCAGGAGCGCGCCAAGCTGATGATCGGCATCGCGCACCCGGACGACCGGGAAATGCTGGACCGCGCGGCCTTCGAGCGCTTTGGTCCGCACTGGCACAATTTCAGTGTTTAAATCTTCCCGGCTTTCCGGCCGAAGTCGATAATCAGATCGGCGCAGCCTTCGACGCCGACCAGCGACGAATCGATACAAATGTCATAGTTGGACGCGACGCCCCAGTCTCCGAACGTATAGAAGTTGTAGTATTCGCGGCGCGCCTTCTCCTTCTTGAGAATGATCTTCTCCGAGTCCTCGGGAGACAGCCCGTCGGACTCGCACACCTTCTTCACGCGATACTCGAACGGCGCGCAGATGAACACATCCAGGCACTCCATGTCGCGCAGGACGTAGTCCGACGCACGTCCAACGAAGATGGCGTTCCCCTGCTGCGCGATGTCACGGATGGCCTGGCTCTGGTACTTGAACAGCTCCGTGCCGTCGATGGCCGACGGCGCATAAGAACTTTCGCGGCCCACCCCGAACAGGGAGCCGAAACGCCACAGCAGCCGGCGCTCGTCGTTCCTGCGGAACAGCTCGGGATTGAACCCGCTCTCCTCCGCCGCCTTCTGCAGCAGCTCGTTGTCATAGACCGGGACGCCCAGGCGCTTGCCGAGGATTTCGGCGACAACCTTGCCGCCGGCGCCGATCTGGCGCCCGATGTTGATCAGAATGTGCTTCTCTTCCATAAAGATGTGGTTAGATGGTACTGCCAAGGATATCGGGATTCTCGCCGTCCTTCAGGCGGTCGAACTTGCGGAACAGCTGCACGATCAGGATGGCCGAGACAATGATGTTCAGAATGTCGGAAATCGGGAAACTGATCCAGACTCCCGTTTCCTGCAGCCAGAGCGGCAGGGTGTAAATCAGCGGCAGCAGGAAGAGCAGCTGCCGCGACAGCGACAGGAAGATGGACTTGCGCACCATTCCGAGGCACTGAAAGAAGTTGCCCGTGACCATGCCGAAGCCCACGAAGGCGAAGCCGCAGTTCATGATGCGGAGACCGCGCGCGGCCAGGTCGATGAGCTGCGGGTCGTTGGTGAACAGACTCACCGCCGGGCGCGGGATCAGCTCCGCCATCAGGAAGCAGAGCATCGTGACGAGCACTTCCCACTTGGCCGTCAGGATAAAGATTTCCTTGACGCGGGAATACAGCCGCGCTCCATAATTATAGCCCGCAATAGGCTGCAGGCCCTGGTTGAAGCCCATGCATATCATGGCGAAGAACATCACCAGGCGATTCACGATACCGTACGCCCCGATGGCCAGGTCGCCGCCATACTTTCCAAGCTGCTGGTTGATGAACAGCGCCACCAGGCACGCGGCCACGTTCATCAGGAACGGGCCCACGCCGATGGCGAGCGACTGCTTCGCCACCCGCTTGTCCAGCCGGAACAGCGGCCGCGAGAAATGCAGCAGGCGACGCCTGTCGGCGAAAAAGTACAGGGTGTAGACCAGCGCGGCGAGCTGGCAGAGGATGGTGGCCAGCGCGGCGCCGCGGATGCCCATCCCGAGCGCGAAAATGAATATCGGGTCCAGGACGGCGTTCGACGCCACCGTGAAAAGCGTCAGGCCCATGGCCACCTTCGGGTGTCCGGACGAGCGGATCAGGCCGTTGAAGCCATGGTACAGATGCGTGAAGACGTTGCCGAGCAGGATGATGAACATGTAGTCATGCGCGAAGGGCAGCGTGACGTCGCTGGCGCCGAAGAAACGCAGGATTGGATCCAGGAAGGCCAGGGTGACCGCCGAGAAGACGACGCCGATGATCACATTGAGCGTCAGCACGTTGGCCAGCACCTTCTGGGCCGCGCCGTAGTTGCGCTGGCCCAGCAGGACGGAGATGAGCGTCATCGCGCCCACGCCGACCAGCGTGCCCATGGCGATGGACAGGTTCATCAGGGGGAAGGTCACCGCCAGGCCGCTGATGGCGGCCGAACCCACACCGGGAATGTGCCCGATGTAGATGCTGTCCACCATGTTGTACAAAGAAGCCGCCGTCTGTGCGATGATGCCCGGGACGGCGTACTGCTTCAGGAGTTTTCCGATTTTCTCGGTCCCCAGTTCGGTCGGAGCCGCGCCTGCCGCAACCATGCCCGTTACGGTTTGTCTACGATTTCAAAATCGAAACGCAGGGGCGAATAGCCCGGGATGGCGGAACCCGAGCCGCTGATGCCATAGCCCCAGTTCGAGGTGAAGATGGCCGAGCCCTTCTCGTGCGGATGCATCTGGTCGAGACCGCAGGAGAATCCGTTGATGACGCTGGAGCTGCTCGAGGAGCCGGACGTCGTCATGGTGATGCTGGTGTAGTCCTTGTCGGAAGCGTACCAGGTGATCTTGCAGGGCCCGTAGGTCCGGGACGCGGAATAGATGCCGTAGTATTTGGCCGTGTCGGCGATGCTGGTGTCGAACACCGAGCCGTCCAGCCGGCGGCCGGTGTAGTTGATGTAGATCGTCGTGTCGTTCTTGAACTTTTTCTCGGAAGAAGGCGCACCCGTACGGAAATAGTAGAATCCGTTCTTGGTCGAATCCGCCGCGGTCTTGCCGGGGAACTGCGCCGCCAGGTAACGGCCGATGGAATCGACCTGCCATTTCAGGACGTCGGCGAAAGCGTCGACCAGTTCCAGATCGTAGATGATCGGCGTGCCGCCCTGCACCTTTTCAAGGTACTCTGCAGCCGTATCATACCGGAGCGCCACGTTCGTGCTCGCGTTCACGCCCATCAGCCAGCCGGGAATCACCAGGGTGCGACGGCCGCCGACGGACATCGTAGAGATGGCTTCCTCCAGTCCGGCCACGAGGCTGTTGCCGCCCCTGGACCAGACCATCGGCCCGTAGTAGGGATTCTTCGACTCGTTCTCCTCGTAGGTGCCCAGCTGCTTGGACAGGGTCTCGTCCGTCGTGGTCTGGACGGAACCGCTCAGGGAGCGGATCGTGTAGTTGACGCGCACGTAGGGGTAGGTGTCCGGAGAACCGGCGGCCACGCCCGTGCCGGGCGTATCCTCGAGGATGTAGGCGCCCAGTCCGGTGCTGACCGCATCGGGATGGTTCACCAGGATCCAGGCGTCCAGATATCGCTTGTTGGCATCGTTCACGCCCGTTTTCGGGCTCTTGGCGCAACCGGCCAGGAGAAGCGCGGCCAAACTCAAGTATAGAATGGTATTCTTCATATTCATCGGGTTCATTTCTTCCGCATAAATCGTGCCGTCACGTCCCGGAGGTATTCCTCCGCCTGCGCCGGTCCGGCGATGTCCTGCGGGAAGTACAGTTTGCCGCCCGCCGCCCGCTCGTGGCCGCCGCCGTGGAAGACTTCCGAGGCCAGCCGGTTGGCGGAAACGCCTTCCTTGGAGCGGATGGACACGCGGAAATGTCCGTCGTCCTCGCGGAGCAGCAGACTGATCCGCACCCGGTCGATGCCGAGCGGAAGGTTCACGAAGCCTTCGGTCTCTCCTTCCTGCAGGTCGAACCGTGCCAGGAAGGCCCGGTCGAGCACGATGCACGCCGCCCCCTCCGGGGTGATGTGCATCCGCTCCTGCAGGCACGCCCCCATGGCGCGGAAGCGGTTCTCACGGTAGCTGTTGTACAGCCGGTCCAGCAGCGCGTCGCGGTCCACGCCGGCGGCCAGCAGTTCGGAGGCCATCTGCAGGGTGGACGGGAAGACGGAATTGGCGAAATTGTTGGTGTCCGTGGTCATGCCCGTCATCAGCGAGGTCAGCACCGACAGCGGAAGCCGGTCGGCCGTCCCCACGCCCGGCAGGGCGAGCAGCACCCGGTAGAGCAGCTCGCAGGCGGAGGAGATCTCCGTCTCGCTGAACACCAGGTCGAAGGACGCGCGTTCCGGGTTCAAGTGGTGGTCGATCAGCACCTTGCGTCCCTTGAAAGCCTGCAGCGGCGCGGCCAGCGCCTCGGCGCGGGAGAAGCCGTTCATGTCCAGGCAGACCAGCAGGTCGCTCCCGGCGATCCAGGCGCTCGCGGTCTCCGGCTCGCGGGCCGCCACGATGACGCCTTCCGCGGGAAGCGCGAAGTCCAGCGAAGCGGGCGCGGCCTCGGGCAGCAGCAGCCGCGCGTCCGTCCCCCGGCACTGCCGGAGATAGGACAGCATGGCCGCGCCGCTCCCGACCGCATCCCCGTCGGGATGCGTGTGCACGACGACGGAAACGCGTTTCGCGGACGCGAGGAACGTCTCCAGACGCTGGATATCTGCCGGAACAAGCGCTTGCATATCTTCCAAAAAAACTGCGCAAATTTAATAAGAATATTGCATTTGATAAATCATTTTCATAACTTTGTGGGACTTTGGATATCAAATAAAACTAACCGATACAATGAACAAAGTAGCAAAGATTATCATCGAGGTCGTCCTGCTGGCGGCCATCTGCGGTCTTGTCTATCTGCTGTACAGCAACATCATGAAGCCTGTCAACTTCAACAAGGAGCGTGACAGCCGTCAGGCCGTGGCAGTCCAGCGCCTCAAGGACATCCGCACCCTGCAGGTCGCCCACAAATCCGTCACCGGCAAGTTCAACTCCTCCCTGGACTCCCTGAAGCAGTTCTACGAGACCGGCCAGATGGAGATTGTGATGCAGATCGGCTCCATGGACGACTCCCTCGCCGTGATGAACACCGAGGCCATCAAGAAGGCCAACAAGAAGCTCAAACCCGAGCAGATGACCCAGAAGCTCCAGGAAGCGTATGCCGCCGGCCAGAAGGTCGTGTTCTCCACCGTGACGAAGATTCCGGTGCGCGACACCCTCTTCAACAACCGTCCGGACTTCTGCATCGACTCCCTCAAGTATATCCCGTTCTCCGGCAAGACGCCCGTGGAAATGGAATCCGCCATCAAGATGGTGTCCGGCGTGCCTGTTCCCCTCTTCGAGGCCCGTATGCCTTGGAAGGCTCTCCTCAAGGGTATGGACAAGCAGCTCATCATCAACCTGAACGCTGAGAGCCGCGACCTCAACCGCTATGAGGGTCTGCAGGTCGGTTCCATCTCCGCCCCGAATAACAACGCAGGTAACTGGGAGTAGTGTTCACCCTCGTCCCCTCCCGCTATTTCGACCCTGCGACGGCGCGTGAAGCGCTGGCCGGAGTGGCTGATTTGAAAGAGGGAGACGTCGTCGAGCACCTCGACCTTCCGCAATATGACGCTGTCCTCGTCTACACCGTAGGCGAGGACAGTGCCGTTGTGGACGGCACCCCGGAGATCTACAAGCTGCTGACGCAGCTGCAGGACTGTCCGGAATACAACAAGATCCTCTGCAGCCTGTGCGACAACCGGCTGTACCTGGCCATCGCCCAGGGCGAAAACCTGATGCTGGCCAACAGTTTCCCCGTCCAGGATTTCACCACGGCAGAATATTACATTTTCCTGTCCCTGAAGTCGCTCCAGCTGAATCCGGAGGTTTCCACCGTCTGCTGGCGCACCCCGCTGGACGCGGAGGACGAGATGTCGCTGTACCGCTACTTCAAAGCCGTCGTCAACCTATGAGGATCATCGGCGGCCGCCTCAAAGGCAAACCCATCCAGCCCCCCATGGGCTATGGCGCCAGGCCCACCACGGATTTCGCCCGGGAGGGCCTGTTCAATATCCTGAACAACGAATAC
>Ga0310696_10004556_pt1 | contig 16951 bp, 20 predicted proteins | sample AusTroGonzalo_MG_4_FD_203885 | JGI IMG/M metagenome (GOLD analysis project Ga0310696, IMG submission 203885) | Bovine rumen microbial communities from tropical cattle in Woodstock, Queensland, Australia - Gonzalo_02 (v2) (version 2) | ecosystem: Host-associated > Mammals > Digestive system >...
AACATACCCGACTAATTGTTCCCATCGTTTAGCAGGTTTGCCCTCAATCTCCTTCAGCCTGCTGCCCTGTTCGTTGATCTCTTTGGCAATATTTTCCACATTGGCGGCCAGAACCTTTACGGACACCACCAGCTCGGAAATTTGGGATTGCTTTACCTCTATAATTTCGATGCGCTTGTTCTGTCGGCTGTTTTCTTCGTCCACACGCTTTGCAAATTCGTCATGAACGGCTCTTGTTACAAAATCTTCCATATTATTCTCCTAAGTATTCTGTAAAACTAATCTGATATAGTTATAGGTTGACGGGCAACACTGCTTGAGGATCGGCTTGTAATTGATATAAGCGTCATACGCACAGGCGAAGTATTCCCGAATGTCCGTCAGCCCTTGAAATAGCAATGGACAGTTATACCGCTCCTGTTGCCAAATAGCGATAAACTCGGGTCTGTATGCCCACCAATTAAGGCTGTGGTTGCAATCTTCAAGGCAATGCCCGACTTCGTGCGTAAGTGATGATTCATAGCCATGCTTTACCACGATGTCGATGCGGTTTACAAGCCCGTTGTTTGTGTATTTGCTTGTATAAGCCCACGTTTCGTCAAGGTCGGGTGAGTGCCACGGTAATTCATCAACCACGTTAAATGATGTGTTCTGATAGAAAACGTGCCATTGTACGTTGCTCGGTTGCTTATTCCACTCGTTTATAAGTTGTGGTGTTATCTCAGCCCTTGCCGTAATAGGAAACAGCAAACAGGCTATGAGTGATAAAATAAGTATTCTTTTCATATCTCAAAGTCATAACCAAACACTACCGCTATCGTTCCCATGTGCAACATTATCTGAAATATTTTTTCTTCTGTGATATATGCACAAGTAAAAGCAAAACCTATAAATGATGGTAGCCTCGATATACCTAAATAAAAACCACCTATATTCCAATGGTATATTTCTTCATTTGGATTCATGTTTTGTTCCTTAACTCTCAGCCCTTGCCTGCACCGTCATTAAGAGGATGCAGGTGAGGGTGAGGAATATTATGCGTTTCATGATGTTGTTATTTTTCTATAAAACGGAACAGAAGCCATATTATCCGATGACGCTATAAAGTAAATATTGGCACCATCGAAGTTTGATATAATTCCGTTTAATGTAGTATCATCTCTTACAATATAACCTCTGTAATTAGCATCAAGCGTTATTGCTCCTGCACCTGTTCCAATAACCATACCCGATGCAAACTTAACCGCATTAATACCATTCTTTAATTTAGGTAAATCCGAATTACTTGATATAGTTAAAACGGATGTTGTCTGTGTCACCTTTTCCGTCAGCTCCTGATTTGTCATAGCATTAGGTGTCCATGATGTATCTGTATCGGACTGCAACTTTACAATAGGATGAAGTTTGACATTATCATAACTTCCCGATGCAAACCTCATAAATATACGGTATCTCTTGGTTGTATCAAGATGAAAGTTTTGGCTTGGGTAAACACTATAAACAGAGGCAATTGTACCAGTGCCTTCTTCTGCAACAATAAATCTATAACCATTAGGAAGTTGGTCGGTATTATCACAGGCAATAGTGTAATCACCCGTAGGCATATTTGTGTATTCCCACCCTGTTGTGCCTATTCCAATGTAATACCTATCAACATCCGATGATGTTGAGCCGTTTACAGTAAGCTCACCTTTGTTATCAGTAATAGTTAATGAACCAATAGTTTCAGTCTTGATATTATCGGGAAGAAAGTTATGCACTCCCGTCTTTGCATAGCTTGCCCAATCGACACGATTGTCATCCGTAACAGGATGATATACGCCATTTGCATCCTTTACTTTCCTAAATTCGTTTGCCATCTTCTACCTCCTATGATAAAACCATCGCATCGCCAACAAATGACACATTGGTGCCGCCACCACCACCTGAAGGCAGCCAACTCCATGTGCCGTCAGACTTAAGCAATGCCTGTTCGCCTGCTGCCGTTGTTACCAATGATCCCGGTGCTAACTCTCCACCTTCAGGAAGGCCAACAAACTCAGCTTCCGAAGTCACTTCTTCCTTGGTATCAGCAAATGCTTTTATCATGTACTTGAAAGATTCATCGCCCGGCTGAATCGTATAGCTTGTTACTTTTATCATTTTTATACCTCCTTAAGTTATAACAAGAGCATCATCGTCAAAATAAACTGCGTGTGCTCCATCCATCACATTGAAAATTGAACCTGTATCTTCATTTGTTACCTGAACCTGATGCCCTCCGACTATTGGAGTGACCGTAATATAAGGGCTAAACCCGGTTGCACCCGTGTCACCCTTAATGTTTCCCTTAAGTGCCCATGCCAATCCCGTACATTGCCAAACATCGTTAGTGTTTGTGTTGATATACACAGAATCTTCATAAAATCCTTCTGTGCTTGAGCTTGCGCTTGTAACAGCCGTTCCAAGTGTCAATGTCACTTCCCCGACCTTGTTGATAAGGTCAATGGCATCGTGGATCGCACCACGGACATCTTCACCATAGACGGCGTTCATTATGGCCTGAAGCTCGGTTGATATATCTGCCATCAGTTTTCCTCCTCTTTTTTGATAATATTTTTAAGGGCCGATATCTCAGCCCTTAAGTCTTTAACGTAGTTTATTAAGTGTGGTATATATTCCTCATAATCAATAGCCCTTTGGTCTTTTACGTTTAGATCGCCCTGTGAGTATTCAAGATGTGAATTGGTTTCACCTAAATCATCTAGCAATTCACGAACATCTTGAGCAATCATTCCATAATAAACACCATCCTTGTTGATGAACTCAAATCGTTTGGGTTTTGTCCTGTCAATCATTTCTATTGACATTTCATAATCAAGGTCAACAATATTCTTTTTTATACGCCTGTCCGAACTTGAATCCCAAGTTACAGACTCCGTTGCCGAACCTGTATCCCTTATAATATCGGTGGGCTTTACAATTATATACTTGGAATTACCGCCATCATATGATGTTGGGTCATCTTTGTCATTGTAATTTGTTACAATCAATCCCCTATCGCTGCTTGCAGAAAAATTTTCTTTTAAAATAAGCCGTCCATCATCGGGAATCCATGACAACATTCCATATTTGTTGGCTGTCTTTTCACCGCTACCTATGCTGAAACCTTTTTTTGACAGATAGTTTATAAACGCCAACGATTTATCGCCATCACTATCTACAAGAGAACCCCAACTTTTAAGAGTATCCTCATAATCGTTATAAATCCAACCGTTTATATCGCCGTTAAAACTACCCTTAAGCGAACCTTTAAAACTTCCACACAACTGAGTATCACTCAGTTCCATCAATCGTCCATTTTTTACAGAAACCGTAAATATGTCGCTTACGTCTGATGATATAGATGGACGTAATCTTTCTATTTGGACTTGATAAAGGGTAGAATCATCTTTATCAAACAAATATCCATTAAAAGAATACCCATTTGGATAATCAATCACAAATGAACTTACATTTCTTGGATAAAGGTAAGGTATATTCGTGTCTAATCTCCATCCGTTCGAATAATCATCCCAATAACTTACCCAAATACCTATTGTTCCCGTAGTTGTATCATCCGTATCCAACTGCACCAATATTTCAAAGTCATTATTTTGACCTATATTATTTGGAGTAAATAATATATTTTCAACAACGTGCATATTGGAAGCGGAAGGCGTATAATCAGAGCTATATGCTTGAATCCTACTAATTACAATATCTGCACATTCCGATTTAAAAGACCTCGAAAGTACACCTTCTTCATCTATTATTGTGTGGGCTTGGTATAAAGTAATATTTCCGCTGAAAGAATCAGAACCATTATTGGTAATCTTCAATCTATAATAATCATTATTATCAATTCTGCTTATTATAAATTTGCTGTCAATTCTATTCCAACCTTTAATAAGTGAATCTTGTTTTACAGATGTCCAAGAAATACCACCATTTGTTGTGTGTAACACATCATAAGTTGCGTTTATACTCTCAGAAGAAGTTGTTGTTTCGACCACAATGACAAACGTGCCAAATCTGCCGCCAGTCATTACCCAATTTACATCATAATTGTAGAAATTACTTTGCGAAATTGCAGGAAAACTATTACTTAATGACCATGTATAACAACCGGCAATAAAACCTTTCGATGACGTACCAAAAAACAAACTACCACCATCTATATAATCAGCACTCATAGAACCACCTTCTATTCTGTCGGCTGATAACTTACCCGAAGTTATATTGCTTGCATTAAGGTTGGTAACATTTATAAGAGAAGCATCAAGTGTACCTGCATTTATCCTATCAGCACTCATATAACCTGTGGTGATATAATCCGCAACGATCTCACCGTTCATTGTCATGGCAATACCAACTGTCCACTCATCTGACGGATAATCCCTGTGCAGATATACAAGGCCTTTGATATTCCAACCCCAAGCCTTTGTTGCCTGATTTAAGTCAAGATTATTTGCAATGTGAATACCAACTATCTGCTCATTGCCATTAACATCAAATGTAACAATGCCACCGTTGTCACCCTCAAATATTGCCCATGCGTTTTTCTTGGCCTCATCAAGAATCGATGCAGGTGTGCGTGTTTCTTCTATTTCTTTTGCCTGCGTAGTCACCTGTGAAGTCAGTGAATGCGTACGGATAGCATCTGCAAGTGTTATCTGATTATTGGCAATATCTAAAAGGTCAAGCTCTTGATTTGTGACATAATTCCACTGATCTACGCCAAACAATGTTGCAATCACCCGGACAGAATCACCCAAGTGAATACGGTTTACAACTTCAATATTTCCAAGGTCAACAGCCCTTACTTCCAACTTCATGGAAGGCTGACTATATCTGTTAAGGTACGCCAATGCCAAACTGTTAAGCCTTGCTACACTATCAGTTTCAAATATGACAGATCGTGCTCTGCGACCAAATGCCGCAACAGATGCATCGTTCTGGATAGGAGTGCCCTCTATCCTTTGCATAATATCGCCATATAAAGCGGTTTCAGTTTCCGCACCGTAAGGATAAAGCACGTTAAGGAAATTGGTATTATCCATTTCCTTTACAAAGTCAAGCAGATTACTGCCAAACTCTATTTTCTGTGTTGCCTGCTGCCCAAAATCAGACAGTTTTACTATATCGACATATCTTGTCAATACATTGCCTGTGTATGATCTTCTGATCCTTACATAACCATCATCAGCAATGTAATGCCTTAAACAATCAAGCAGATTTTCTTCATACTGCGGTTTCCAATTACATGTATTTGTAGTGGTAACAGATGTCAGCACACCAAGTGTAAACTGTCGCTTCGCTACCTGATTTGCGTTATATCCTCCAATGGCTGCACTAAACCTCTGCCCATATGTCTGATTGGTGATAGCTGTCATTGCAACAGCCTCTTCACCAAGCCATGCCAAATCCTCAACACAATATACGTTCAGTGACTTATCAAAATTCTGTCTGATATCCTGAATATCACCACGCCAAATCTCATGCCCATCCTCGTATACAGTGATAATGCTGTGGTCAACTATCTCATCGTATAAAGGATTGTTAATAGGCACGGTAAATTCAAATGTGCCTGCATTTCCTACGCTTAAGGATAAAACCGCAGAAGTGATTGTATATTCCTCACTACCGGGAAAGTATATTGTATGTTCATCGCCTGTTAAGGTTTGTACTGTGATCTTATACATTACAGTGAACCGCTCCTATAAACTATCTGCACTTTTGCTGTTCCTGCAAATGAAAGAGTGACATCAGAATCGCCACCCACCAAAATCTCAGGAAACTTATTGGAACCTGCTGTCAAAGTATATGTAACATTGTTGCATGTCATTGAAATGGAATCTCCTGTTAGATCGCTGACAACAAATGTTGGCACCGTAGGCATCCATCCCCAAGGAATAACTATTATTGCTACCCCTGATATATTCCATGCATCCTGATATGTTATAATACCATTTTCAAAATTGAACGGGTCCCATAGCCAAGGCTCTGCCGAACTGCGAACGCTTTGCTTGTATGGTTCAGCTACCGGGACATTAAGATTAAACGATCCCAAGCCTCTGAATCGGTCAAAATTCTCGACATAAACACGCCCCCTCCAAAAATATGAACGGTCATTATCGAGAGTAAGGCGGCACGTTCTGCCGTGTATAGAATTTCGGATATTTGAAATTACCGAATCCCATGTCATGCGCTCTCTTGTGCCGCCTAACGAAAAGGATAGCTGCCGTTTCTTGTAAATCGGCCTGCCCGTGATCGCAGTGCTTGCATCAATCAAGCCATTGCGATACGGTACATTTATATAATTGGTTTCCATTTCAGGCTCGGATATGTAATTATTATTACCAAGCGCAAAATCCCAATCATTAAGCGTGTGATAGGTTTTACCCGTATCTTCAACATATATGCTTATGCCGTTTGATAATGCATTCATGTTCTTGCGCTCCTTATTGCTATTGTTCCAAGGGCATCATTCATTCGACTTGCTGTTTTACCAACAAGAGTATTGCCATCAAGGTACAGATTTTGTCCTTGAGCAATCAAAACTGAAATATTTTCAAGTAATGAAGTCAATTCCGCAGCACCATCCGAACCACCAAGAGGCTGAACTATTGCTTGTCCGTTTCTTACTGTAAGCATCTCAGGACCTGCTTCACCGACCATTGCCGTTCCCTGTGTGAGTATGCCACCTGATGCAAGCCTTGGAAGTGATACCTTGCCAAGCTCTGGAATCTTTAGGCTAAATTCTTCACCACCTATACCCGGTACCCAATCGGGAACATCAAACTTAAGTGATGTTAACTTTGATATCATTCTGTTAAAGCCATCAATCATGTTGTTGATAAACTTCTCAACAAATCCAAGAGCACCATTGATAGGAGCCTTGATGCCGTTCTTAATACCTTCAAAGCATTTGATAACTAAGTTTTTTAGGCTCTCAAATGTAGGTGAAGCATGATTTTTAAGGTCGGTTATTTTTGACTTCAATCCATCAAAACTTCCCTTCATATCTACAACCTTCTGTGCTACGTTAGCTGATACTTCTTGAAAGCCTTTTTTGAAGCTTTCCCAATGCTCCTTAGTGCGTTCCACCAAAAGCTTTGCGGCCTCTTTGATTTCATCCCAATTCTTAGCTACAAGTACGCCTGCTGCCACCACTAAGCCTGCTGCCGCTATAAACGGAGCAGCCGCAGCTATAACAGGAGCGATTGCCGCCACCAATCCACTTAGGGCAGGTATTGCCGTGCCTGTGATAAAGGTTGCCACAGTGCCTAAAGCCCCTACAATTTGAGGCAAAGCTGAAAGAATACCCCCAAGCCCTGTCATTAAAGTGCCTATAACAGATAAAACGGGGCCGATCGCAGCCGCAAACAAAGCAAAATTGACTATTGCCTCCTGTTGCTCTGGCGTTAAATCTTTAAATTTATCAAGCATTTCGCTTAATTTATCAAGAAATTCACTTAATTTAGGCAAAAGCGTTTCGCCAAACTGAATGCCGACATTTTTGACCTTTTCCCCAAACTGAAGCATTTGTGATTCGCTTGTGCTATATCTTTTATTTGCTTCGTCAGTAAGTGCGTTGTTCTCTTTATATGCTTTAGATGATGTTTCTATCGCATCTGTCATGGTATCTGCTGCAAGCGATAAAGACTTAAGCATATTCGATTGACGAACACCTGACAGACCTAAATCATCAAGTACAAGTGTGGCTGACTCACCCTGCTCATCAAGATCGCCCAAACCCTTAACAAAGCTTTGTATAGCAACTATTGGTTCATCTTTCCATGTCTTTGCAAATGTTGCGGCATCCATCCCTGATATCTTTGCAAACTCATCAAGCTTGTCACCACCGTTAGCAACCGCTTTTTCAATCGCAGTAAATGTCTGAGTCATAGCAGTACCGCCTGCTTCTGCTTCTATTCCAACAGATGACATCGAAGCGGCAAGTGCTAAAATTTCTGTTGATGTTAAACCTGATATGGTACCGGCTGATGCAAGCCTTGTAGCCATAGCAACTATTTCTGATTCACTTGTAGCAAAATTGTTTCCAAGATCAACAATGGCAGAACCAAGCTTGTCAGAATTTTGATATGACTCACCCGTTATGTTCATGAATCTTGCAAGTGATGTTGCTGCATCTGCCGCTGAAAGATTCGTAGTGTCACCAAGCATGACCATCGTTTCAGTAAACGCTTCAAGATTATCTACACCCGTGACTCCTAACTGACCTGCGACTTCCATCACTCCTGCAATATCTTCTTTGCTTGATGCCATGCGTGTTGATGCTTCTTTTATCCAATCTGAAAGCTGTTGATATTCTTCTTCTGTTGCATCAACTGTCTTTCTTACCCCGGTAAATGCCGTTTCAAAATCTGATGCAGCTTTGATTGCTCCTGCGCCTGCCGCTGCAATAGGAGCGGTGACATGTGTAGTTAAGTTTCTACCCACATCAGATACCTTGCTGCCTAAATCCTTAAGCTTTTCGCCTGCTGCCCCGATTTTTTCAACGGTGCTATTGGTTTCTTTCGCCTGTGCCTCAAGCTGTTTCATTTCAGCTTCACAGGATGCGATTTCACGGGTAAGGGCATCATATTGCCTCTGCCCCTCTTCAGTACTTAAATCAACCTGATTCTGTGCCTGTTTGAGTGCATCTAGCTTGGTTTTGGTTTCACCAATACGGTCATTTAAAAGTCTTTGCTTCTGCTCAAGCAGCTCGGTATTCTTAGGATCAAGCTTTAAAAGCTTTTCAACATCCTTCAAATCCTTTGCGGTTTTACCGATATCAGAATTTATCTCTTTCAGAGCCTTGGATAGTCCAGAAGTGTCAGCTCCTAATTCTATTGTGATCCCTCGGATTTTAGTTGATGCCATGTTATTCTCCTAAATCAAGCGTACCGTTGAAGAATGATGCCAAACTTCCACCCGGTGCCTTGATGTCATAATCTTCCCGATCATTTGCCTTTTCCGTCAGCATATCCATGACCATGCCAATAGTCATCTCATCAAGGTCCTGCGATGATAAGTGCAACTCCGCACATCTGAGCATAAAAATTGCCCCACTAGGCTCTCTGTCCCGTGGAGCTATTTTTTTTTACTTTCTGCCGTTGTTGTGGTGTTAAGATTCCACAATTCAAATATCTGTGGAAATATCTCATATATGTCAAACATTTCAAATGTATCTAGCCAATCATCTGCTGTTTGTTCCTGCATATCTGGTGTGGCATGTCTTGCCATTACATATGCACAATCCTCAAAAATCATCAGATGCTGCGTGGTCAAATTACCAAATCCACCGTCATCCTTTGCCTTCTTTGTTTCTTTGAAAGCCTTTGACAAGATATTCATGTCCTTAATCATATCCCGATTAGTAAACATGCGATATAATCTTGGAGTCCTTGCCGTGGCACGAAATTTAATCTCTCTGCCATCGATAGTAATAGTTTTGTCCATTTTCCTTCCTCATCTTTCCTTCATATCCACTTTTTTATGTTCTTAACCAGAGCATCCTCACATTTCTCTGCAACAGGAGCAATATGAGGAAATGCCTTCGTTCTGCCGCCACCCTTTAATGCATGACCCTTTTCAAGCAGGTGTGTAAGTTGATAATCCGTGGCATTATGAATCGTTGCTGTTTTATCACGCTTGGTCTTTTTAATAGTCCATCCTTTGTTGTACTTCTTATCCCATGAACCATATCTGCCACTTCCTGCCGGATGAGCATTGCGGAGTTCCTTAACAGCATCATCTGCCGTTTCGGAAACTCCTTTGTCAACAGCCTCTTCGGTAAAGTCCTTATACTCTTCAAGCTCTTTCATAATTGCGCTTGCTAACTGATCGACTTTGACTCTTTTGCTCATCTTTCATCCTCATATTCTTTCTTAGGTTGTAGCCATAGTCGGAATGTAAGGAGCGGTATCCCAATTTGCAACAACCGTAGCATTCGTAGATGCTGTGGTCATAGCCATTACTCTGCCGCTTGCAAGCGGTGCAAAGCTGATGTCAAGGGTCTGCGTTGAAGGCTCCTTGCTCTCCGTAGTGGTTGACTTGTCAAGTGAAGGCCTTGAAGCTGTGCCGTTGTAAAGCACAAACTTAGTACCGTCCTGATCGCCGTCCTCTTCAAATGTCATTGCAAAGTGAGAAGGCTCAACGATATCCTCAACAAGAACGCTCTTCGTGTCGGTCTTATAACCAAGAATCTTAGTCCTGAAATCATCAGGGATTATTGCAACTTCAAGTGTGCCCGAATAGCCGTTGTTGGCTACTGAAGTGTAATACTTGATGTTGTCTGCATAGAAATCATTGGTATCGCCCTGCTTATCAAGCGAAAGGGAAACGGTACCGGGTATAGATATCTTTGATCCGTATGAAGGAACGCCATCATTCCACGTTGTGATCGGGAACACATTGACATTCTTAATACCGAATTTTACTTTGTCAGCCATTTATGTTTCCTCCGTTATTGATTTGTGGTAAAGGTGTATATTGTTTCATACACCCCTTCATCTTCCAAATACTCACGGTACTTATCCCAAACGATGCTATTGGCGGCAAGCTTTGCCTCAATCAGCCCCTCGGAAACTGTATCTTTGTTTTTGGAATAAAACTCTATGTCGATTTCTTGGATAATGGCGTAGACCTTGTTGTCAGCCACGAAATTGCTTGTAGCTGTGTCAAGATAGCAAATGAATGGAAGCTCTGGTGCTTTTCCAACAGGGAATGACCTATAAGCCACCTTCTTGCTAAAGCCTTCAATGCTTTGAAGCATTGTTTTTATCTCTGCAAGTGTCATCTAATCACCCACCCTTTTCTCGGTGTATAACTCGATGCGCCCGTCATCCCTGACATAAGACCGATAAATCGAATAAAATTCATTATCGTACTTAACACGCATCTGACCGTTATACTCTGTCAGCAATACATCAAATACCTTGTCAGGTTTAAATCCGTTTTCCCCTGCATTAAAAAATTCGCTCTGACTAGCAGAACGAACTATGGCAAAAACTGACTTTTCCGATTCGATTGGTAAAAACTGACCGATGTCATCGCATGTATATGCATTTGAGATCAATTTAATCTTCTTTGCTCTGTTCATGTTGTCCACACCGTATATCCTGTTGCCATGCCTAACTGAGCCTTTTGCTCATCGTATGACTTCTTAAACGCTGCCGATCTGTCAAGCGAACCATGCATCAATTCAAACTGATAACTGCAATATGTGATGATTGCACGGATTACAATGGCATCATTTGAGTCTGTTGCGACCGTAAGGCCCTCAACTCCGGCTATCCCTAAATCCTTGGCGGCTGCATTGATAAGATCAAGCAACTCGTTATCGAAATCATCATCTGATATTAAAAGTGCCAATTTAACTCTGTTTAGCATGGTTTTGTACCTCTTTGAATCCTTGTATGCTATTCTCATACTGTTCCCGGTATTCGGGATAGATGGTTATGTGTCCTATATGCCCAAGCTTGACCGTAGGCTCAACCCATATCTCATGTTTTAAGTCTGTGGCACGATGGCAGAACGCCAAATCTTCACCAAGCTCACGTTCGGGAAAGAAGCATGTGCCATGATGTGCCCAAACATCCCTGATTATGTCAGTGCTTATGAGTACACAAGCGAATCCACAGCCTGCAACCTTAAACGGTGTGGCAGGATATTCACACCCTTCCCATCTTTGACAACCGGGCCATATTTCGGTGAACAGACAACTTGCATGCGGTGCCCTCCTGCCGTGCGCTATGCCTGTGACAAAGGGCTTACCCGATAACATAAGGTCATCAAGCAGATCGTCAGTAAATACCATGTCAGAATCAAGCCACAGCATGTGCGTATAGCCTTCTGCCATTGCTTTCTGTGCCAATCTGTCCCTGCCGACATAAACAAGCGTACTGCCTTGGAAAAACACGTTATAATCAACCTCGTCCTCGTCTAACCGCTTAATCAGCTTAGTCAGGCTCTCAACAAAGCGATAATGCATATAATCTGTTGTGGGAATAGCTATCAAAAGTTTCATTTTTTCTTTCTGGTTTCCTTTGCTTCACTCTTAACCGTGGGAGCCTTGACAGCCTCTACAACTTCCACAGCCGACTCTGTTGAGAGCAGGAAAGAGTACTCAGCCGGGGAAACATCAAGTATTTCCCCAGCCTTATGTACTATTCTTGCATCTCTTAAAAGCTTAACCTTCATATTAGCTCGATGTTCCTGAAGGCTTTGCAATATTGCAGAACATATCGCATGCTGTCAGTGCGTGTGCTGCATACTGCCTACCAACGATCTTAACAAGGTCTGCCTCTGCCTCAGACTTGTCATCATACTTGATTATGATGCCTTCGCCTTCGGGATAATTAACCTGCGCACCCCTAAGATCGCCAACGATTGCATAAACTGCATTAGCTGAAGCTGAATCGTAAGCAGGAAGTGCAGAACTGAACAGTACCTTTAAGCCATTGAAAGGATCAAAAGCAAAATTGCCTGCCGCATGAGCTGCTATAAAGTTTGCATAAGTAAGCTTATTCATGATGATGACAGGATTCTCTGCCTCATCAGAAAGGTTTGCGTATGCCTTTGCGATTGTAGTAAGTGAAGGTGCAAGTGTTACCTTCTGAGCCGAAACGGCTGAAGATGAAGCGGAAGTGCTTGCATTCTTGATGTCACCAATAACAAGCTCGGTGAGCTTCTTGATGATCTGGTATGTAAGCTCCTCATAGATGTACCTGACAAGCGTTTCGCCACCCATAGCGATCGCTTCATCAGAAACACGAATCCACTTCTTAATGTTACGAGGGATCATCTCAACGATACCAAGTGCAAGCTGTTCCTCTGTGGGAGCCGTAGTACCCTCGGTATGTACCCATGCGCCTGTTGCCGAAAGCTCAAAAGGAACCTTCAGATTGCCACGGATATTGGTCTTGCGTACCCTTGACAGGATTTCGCTCTTCTCCCATGATGTACGGATGATGTCATCAACGATAACAGGAACCGGTACAGAACCGCTTACCTGCGTTGTAAGTAAGCTCCTTAACTCTGCATCATTCTCGGAAATAAGGTAACGAGCGTATGCTTCAACATACTCCTGTGATGCCCTGATCTCTTCGTTCGTTTTCATTTCCCTTTTCTCTTCTTTGATTGTTTTAACAACCTTTACATCCTTTGAGAATGCAACTGTCTTGCGGATCTCGGCCTTCTTAGCCTCTGCTGCCGCCCTGTTCTCAAGCTCTTCCTTTATGCTGCGCATTTCTGCTTCAAGTGCATCAAGGTCAGAACCATCATTGTCAAGTTCACCAAGGATCGCATTCTTGCGCTCCTCAAGCTGTTCAATAGTCATTTCTTTTAAATTCATGTCTTAAACCTCCGATATTATCCTAATTTTTTGTTTTTTGCGCTCTATCGCTCTGGCTTCAGCTCTTGCACTCTCCAGTGATGACTTTGCATTATCCAATGCGCTGTCAAGGCCCCTTGCCTGAATCGATGTCTGCTCATATGCCGGGAATGTCACAGCCGATACCTCAAACACCTTACTGATGTCTGTAATCGTGCGTGTCGGGTGATCGGATTCCATGTCATCCCATTTATCTCCATCAACCTTGAACATGAAAGACATTCCATCGATATCTCCCCTGCTCACAGCCGAGTAAAGATTCTTCGCTTCTACGTTGTTATCCACATCAAGGTCAACCCTGATCGTCATGCCCTCATCGTCAACTGACATCTGCATGGTGCTGTTCTCGTTGTTGTTCCGGCTCCGTGCAAGAGGAATCATGTCCGTGTTGTGGTTAACTAAAAAACGGACATCCTTCAAATCGGTGTCCGTTAAAGCTCCTGCTTCGATAATCTCGTCATGCCATCCCAGATCGGTGCGCTGATTGTAAACAATCGGCCTGCCTTCCAAGATGTGACCGTGTTTCTCATCTTCTTTTGCTCTGACTTCAAAGTTAAATGATCTTAACTCAGTTTTCGTCCTGTCCATTACTCTCCTCCTCATTTATCTTGTCCGTGGCATTCCAATATTCGCCTCGGATGATGTATGCCTGTCCTTCACCGTTCGGCAATGGCGGCAAATTCCAAATCTCACGGATTTCATCACGGTTTAAAACGCCACGATCCGCAAGCTGACTTGATACCTCAAGCTTGTCCTTGTTGGTCATGTACTGAAGCCTGTTTGCCGTAAGCATTACCCTGTTGCTTGTCTGCTCTCTTAAGGTAAACAGCATCTTGGTAAGCACTTCCGAAAACTGTATTGCAAATGGCTCAATCGCACCCTCATAAAATGCCGCCCATGAATCACCATAAGCTTTATTCTGAAGGATGTCCTCATTCACCATGTAATACCGATAAACGCTTGCTTCAATCAGCTTCATTTCCTCTGCACCAACAACAAACGGTGCGGATTTAACCTGATTGATGTTCTGGTATGTATTTGGGAACAGCAGAAGGCCTCCACCCTCTGATTCCTTGCCAAAATTTTCTTCTGTAAAACGCTTGCGCTCGTTCTTAAGATCATCAGCTTTTGTAAAATTGCTGACCTGTGCCCAAAAACGATATGTGGCTGCGGATTTAACGCCTTCCTGAATGCCCTGATTCTGTATGCTTATTAAATCCATTGTGGGATACAAAGCATGGTTGTTTTCTCCCATCAAGTCATTCTTGTATTGGAATTTGGTCATCACTCCGCAGTATTCAAGCTCAATTGCCGCCCTCTGACCGTTTGTAAACTCATAACGCAGGTAAGGCGTTTCACCATACTGCACCACATCACAACTTGTAGGTAATGGGCAAACAATTCCGCTGATCTCACCATATTTGTCATACACCGGGCAGATGAATGCCGTATTGTGCACATCAAGGATGGTTGACAGCCTATAAAGGAACTGTGACCATGTTTGAAACTGATTCGGTGCCTTCATAAGTTTGTTTTGCAACGATGATCTTGCAGAACCGTCAATCTCAAACTTAAGCTTGCTTGTGTGGATTGCCCTTGCGTTGATTGCTGACCGAATCAGCTCCTGCTCATAAATGCCGCCACTCCATGTAGTGAATTTAGGCTCATAGCCATTGAGCATCTTGAAAATGCCATGAAATTTTCCTTTTGGATTCGGTCTGTTCTTGAAAAATAAATCAAAAAAGCCCATCACTATACCTCGTTAATCAATCTATCCCCTAATTCGCTAAACCATTTCTGACGAACACAGAACGCATCTGCAAGTGCAGCCACACCATCAATGTGATCCTTGGCGTTAAGCTTTACTAACCTGCCACGGCCTCTTTCTGTTGACATTTTGATGGCTGAATTAAGCAAATGAACCTTCAGCAGGTCATTGTCACCAATGTGCACCTTGCCATCTTTAAAAAGGCCCTCCATTTCCTGAAGGACGGGCCACAGGTTATCTCCCTGATATACGTCATCACATTGAAAACCGTATTGTTTAAGGTCTTGAATCAAATACTGTGCCGAATATCTATCGTACCCGGTCATTAATGGCAGAATCTCATAATCCTGCACCAAATCTACTAACCACTTGTAGCAATCGTGATAATCAATGAAATTGTCACCCGATGGCTCAAGCAGGCCCCTCTTGATGTATATGTCATAAGGAAGGGCATCCCTCACCGTTGCCTCATCTATTTTTTCCGCAGGCAGCCAGAACTTAGCGAACACATAAAGCTCACCATTCTTCTCGATCAATACCACTGCGGCTGTTAAGTCTGTTGTCTGTGACAAGTCGATGCCTGCTATGCAATAGCTTGACCTAAAATCTTCAAGATTGAGTGCCGGTCCTGACATCTTATTGACCACAGATGCTTCAAGCCAAGCCATCGAACTGTTCTGCTTGATGTTGCAGTATTTGCAAAGAAACTCGGCTTTTTTACTTAGCGAGCCTTCTGCAATAGCAATTTCCTCAAGCATAAAGTCAACCGTGACCGATACACCCAAGTTTGGATTTGCCTTGCGTAGCTCGTTGATGTCATTCCACTTCTCGACATCATCTATCATGTAAATAAAAGGCAACAGCTTGGTTTCCTTACTGTCACCCTTTAAAAATCTTGTTGATCTCTTAAATATTTCATCGTATATGCTGTCATTGATGTAGCCGGATGTGGTGCAGGATAAAAGTATTGCCTCCTCCCTTGCGCCCATACCTGACTTCATAACTTCGTACTGCTTAAGACCTGCATCACCTTCCCATGATGCGATCTCATCACATACACACAGACTTGGATTGAATCCATCAGACTTTTTAGCACTAAATGCAATCTTGTTCACAGATGAATTTGTGCCCGTAATATAAAGGTCAGATACCCGGTGCTTTGGCAACATGGAATCATCCAAAATCTTTTTGTTGTGATAATCCCTTTCAGATAACTCTTCTTTCATCTGCTGATAGTCAGGATCAAGCAAAGTCATCTGCCAAATGTTGTTATATATAATGTCAGCCTGTGCCAACTTAGGAGCGATATTGTAAATCTTTGCACCAAAGCCACCATCAAGCCACCAAACATATTTTGCAATAGCTGCCGCAAGTAATGACTTACCATTCTTACGGCCTATGATTAAAACAACCTCACGGAACTGTCTTAAGCCGTCTGCATTGACGATTCCAAACAATGCCGCAACAAAAGCCTTTTCCCAAAGCTCCAAAATCAACGGCCCCGGTGCAAGCTTGCCCTCCGTGTGAAATCCATGCGCTTCAATCCAATCAATCGCATCGTTTGCTTTCTTTTGGTCATAAAAAAACTTCTTCTGAGCTAACCCATCGACCAGATAACTCAGCAGAAGTCTGATATATTCCCCAACCGTTTCGGAACCGTCTTTAACTTTTTGATAATATGCGTAAATCCAATTATTTTCGTTTTTCTTCGCCATAAAATTGCCCGATTTTGGCTTACTCTCTCGCATTGTCGAAATTTCGAC
>Ga0310696_10004557_pt1 | contig 16950 bp, 12 predicted proteins | sample AusTroGonzalo_MG_4_FD_203885 | JGI IMG/M metagenome (GOLD analysis project Ga0310696, IMG submission 203885) | Bovine rumen microbial communities from tropical cattle in Woodstock, Queensland, Australia - Gonzalo_02 (v2) (version 2) | ecosystem: Host-associated > Mammals > Digestive system >...
ACAATGAGGAAGTTGTTGCTTCTAAGGACTTCACCGTTGAGGTAGCTTCTGAGCTGAAAACCGAGATTCGTTACCTTGCTTCTAACGACTATGGTAAGAAGACTTGGAAGTGGGATCCCACTGTAGGAAACACTGGTGGTGTCGTTTGGGGTAACATGGGTTACTGCGGTGGTGCAGGTGCCGATGTAGGCCTCGCTGGTAACGGCCAGTGGTGGGGTGTTGTCGCCGAGTCAGAGACAGAGGCAGGTACCGGTAACGGCTTCCTGCAGCAGCTCCAGCACACTGAAGATGGTGCTTACCATGGTGATGGCGATGTGGCAAACTCCTACATGGTATTCACCGAGGACGGTATCCTTACATCTTACGATGCCGGCGGCGGTGTGATCCGTCAGGATGCTTACGCTGTTGAGAACTACAATCCCAATGGTGAGTGGAAGGTCGGTGACCTCGTAACAAAAGCTATCCTGTGGCCGTATGAGATCAACTCCGGCGGTAACATTCCTGGCAGATATGAGATCTGTTATCTGTCCTCTAGCCAGATGACCCTCGTATATCCTGATGGTGGTGACTTCAGTAGCCTCGGCGGCTGGGGTGAAGCTACATTCTGGCACTTCGCCAGCAACAGCGATATCAAGGGTATGGCCTACGGCTATGAAAATGGTAAGGACTGGACTTGGGATTCTGGTGTTGATGCTGACGGCAATGAACTGGTTGTCTGGGGTAACATGGGTTACTGCGGTGGCGCAGGTGCTGATGTTGGTATTGCTCATAACGGCCAGTGGTGGGGCGTTGTGGCTGAGAGTGAGACCGTGGCCGGTTCTGGCAATGGCTTCATGCAGCAGCTGCAGCACACCAATGACGGTGCTGCTCACGGTGACGAGAGCATGGATGCTTACTTCACTCTGACTCCCGATGGTGTCATCACACGTCATGCTGGTGACGGCTCTGTCATCAACAGCGGTTCGTTCTCTATCGACGAGACTGTAGCCAACGAATGGAAGGTGGCTGACCTGCATACCACAGCCGGTACCATCCTGTGGCCGTATGAGATCAATTCTGGCGGTAATATGCCCGAAGTCTTCGAGATGGTCTATCTGACAGGCAACAAGATGTGTCTGGTATATCCTGACGGTGGTGACTTCAGCAGCAATGGCGGTTGGGGTGAGGCTTCATTCTGGCACTTCAGAGCTAAGTAATTTCACTGAACATCTATATCATTCCGCCCCGCAGCAATTCGCTACGGGGCGGTTTTCTTTCTATTCATCAGAAGCGCTGGTCGGAAATTCAAAGAAAGTATCACTTTTCTTTGGTAATTCGCTCATTTTATACTATCTTTGCAGCGCAAACCAATTTATGATTATACTAACATGAGAAATCTATTGTTTACCTTCGTGATGCTCATGGGGATTCTCCCTTTAAAAGCACAGGTCAACCCACAGGCTGGTTATGTGATCACCAATGATAATGACACGCTGCGTGGAACCATCGATTACAGGACTGACGCCAAGAATGCCCGATCCTGTCATTTCATGGCTGATGGCGAGACAGCCTATAAGGAATATCTCCCGAATGAAATCAAGGGTTACCGGCTATCGGATATTGGTGCCTGTTATGTAACGAGGACCTTTCCCATTGAAGGAGAGCAGAAAACGTTCTTAGCAGAGTATTTGCTGGAGGGCGGTATCAGCCTTTATCGGCATAAGGAAAGCACGGTGGAATACTTCTACCTGGTTGATGCTGATGGTAAGGTGGCAACCATTCGTGAGACTGGTGATGTGATTCAACTTCGTGATGACCAGATAACAGCCCAACGAACAAAACTTGTTGAAGCCACGCAGATTTTCCAAAAGAGCCAGAAGACACTCAAGGAGCTATGGGCTATGCCACAGGTTTCCGCAGAACAACTGTTGAAACTGACGAAGGCTTATAATAGTGAGTTTTATGCAGAGGCTGGCGAAACAGAATTCTATCAGAAAGACATCAGATCATCAGACGGTATCATCGCTCATCTCCGCTTTGAGGCAGGCGTTGGCATCAGCAATATGAAGTTCCTTCCGAACTCCCCCCAGTACTACGATCCCATAGAGACCACCTCTCTCTTGCCTATTGTTGGTGTTGGTACAGACGTGATACTCCCCCGTCTCAGCAAGAACCTGATGCTTCAAGTGATGCTGTATTACAGCTATAACAAGGGAGACCCAGCACAAGAGAAGCATTATCCTTTCAAGAGGGAATGGACTTTCCACGATGTGTGTCTGCAGGTTGGTGCTGCCTATAGTTTCTTGCCAGAGAAACGTATCTCTCCACTGATAAGAGCTGGTGTTTCTCTCGATTATCTATTAGGTTTGGAGACCGAACACATGGAGGGCTATCATGCTACGAACAAAGTATCATTAAACAAGAGTTTCAGCCCAAGATACTATGTCGGTTTGGGTGTAGAATCAAAGCTTGGAACACATAAAGTCAGCCTGACGGCTAACTATGTGATGCGTAATTTCGGCAGTATTGGTCTCCAAGCTCCCATGTTCACCGTTATGGCAGGTTTCGTATTATAAGTTTTAGGGATTTTTCTTTGGTATTTCGCTCGATTTGCACTACCTTTGGCTTCACCGAAGATAGGCTGCATCTCGGTAATACAAAGAAAAACAAGTTTTTCTTTGGTATTTCGCTCGATTTGCACTACCTTTGCAGCGTTTATGAATAAGGTGATAGGAAGATACTTAAACTGGGGATTGTCGGTGCTGGTAGGCATCGGCATATTCTTGTTTTGGTATGTGGCCTATCCCCATGCGCTGTCGTATCAGGAACAATATCAGTTGTTCCTTTGGACATGGGACTATTTCGTTGAAAGAGTGAGCCTGCCTGGTGGCTTTGTGGATTGGCTGGGAGAGTTCATCGTGCAGTTCTATTATATAGAGTGGTTAGGAACGCTGCTGCTGGCATTGCTCTTCGTGGCTCTGCAGAGGCTGACTTTGAGGCTGTTGACACACGGGAACAATCCCCATGTGCTTTTCCGCACACAGGGGACAGTCCCTATGTGTCTGAGCCTAGTGCCTGTGGCATTGGTCTTGTGGTTAATGGGAGATATCAATGTGCTGTTGTCGCTACCCGTGGCGATTGTCTTGGCCTTGGCATTGGCATGTTTACGTCTGTCGAAACGGCTTTCATGGGTTGATTTCATCATACTTCCCATTGCCTATTGGCTGATTGGACCGGTCGTGTGGCTTTACGTCATCATCAGAGTGATTCAGCTTGGCTGGGAGCATCTTTGGACAGCAGGCTGGCTGGTGGCCGTTCAGCTGATGGTCTATGCCTGGCTCCTGCCACAGTGGCCGTTGCAGCAGGCGATGACGGGTCTGAACTACTACCGCATTCCCTTACACTATCCCCAGTGGAGTGGTTACGACAAAGACATGTATGAACTAATCCGTCTGGACTATCTGGTGAGGAACGAACGTTGGGACGAAATCGTAAAGCGGGCAGGCAAGTATCAGGTGAAGGCACCGTTTTGGTCCAACTGCGTGAATTTGGCTTTGTCGCAGAAGCGATTGTTGGCTGATCGTATGTTCGACTTCTACCAAAGCGGAGCCGATGCCCTGATCATGCCCAGAACTAGGGACTTGACCTCGATGCTGCCGTCGGCAGAGGCTTTCTGGCGTTTGGGGATGGTGAACTCAGCACAACGGTATATGTTTGATACGCAGGAGTCAATCCTCAACGGTCGGAAGAGTGGGCGCTGCACCAAACGGATTGCAGAGTGCATGATTGTCAACGGTCACTATCAGACGGCAGCCAAACAGCTCGACTTGTTGAAGAAGAGCCTGTTCTATCGCTTCTGGGCTAAGGAGGCCGAGGCGATGATGAAGGATGAGGCAACGATCAACGCCCACCCCATTTACGGAAAACTGCGCCAACTGAGATATAAGGATAATTTCCTCTATAACTATGACGAGATTGATAAGATGTTCGGGCTGCTCTTTATGAACAATCAGGAGAACAAGATGGCGCTCGACTACTTTATGGCACAGATGCTTCTAAAGGGCAATCTGCAAGGTTTCCAACAATATATGGGTGCTGTGCAGCAATATGGCGGCTATCGTCAGATGCCGTTGGGCTATCAGGACGTCATGCATTGTATCCAGATGCAGGGTAAGGTGCCTGGTTCTCCCTACGCCAAATATGTTCAGCAAATGGCAGAAAGGAGGGCAGAGCGATGAAAGTTGTTGGCTATTGGTTATTGGCTATTGGCTGTTGGCTATTGGCAAGTTGTACATCAGTTCCAGAACATCCAACGAAAGTGGACAGACTGCCGGAGATCTATCCCGATTATATCGGGGTGACGATACCTGCTGATATCGCACCACTGAACTTCAACTTTGCCGACGAGATGATCGACGGTATGGATGTAGTCATTAAGGGCAGCAAAGGTGGAACGCTTCATGCTCAGGGCGACTATGCCGACTTCGATATCGACGACTGGCACCAACTGACAGAACAGAACCAAGGAGGAGAATTGAAGGTAACAGTCTGCGTCAAGAAAGACGGCCGATGGACGCAATATCAGGACTTTTCCATTTTCGTCAGCAGCGAGAGCCTCGACGACTGGGGCCTGACCTATCGCCGTATCAAACCCGGCTACGAGGTGGGCGGCGACATCGGCATCTACCAAAGGGATATCCATACCTTCGACGAGTATGCCATCCTGACGGAGACCGTGGTGCCTGGCCGTTGCTTCAACTGCCATACGGCCAACCGCACGAATCCCAATCGTATCACCTTGCAGATGCGAGGCGAAGGCGGTGGCACTCTGATTCAGAAGGACGGTCGGCAAAAATGGATAGAGACGAAGACCGATATCACTAAAGCGGCAGGTTCTTATAGCTACTGGCATCCCCAGGGCGACTATGTGGCGATGGCCGTGAACTCCGTACACCAGAGTTTCTTCACTGGAACTGGACAGCGCATCGAGGTATATCATAAGTTCAGCGATGTGGAGGTACTCGATACCCGTAGTAACGAACTGATCCTCTCGCCGCTGCTGTTTACAGACGATCTAGAAATCTTCCCTGCTTTCTCGGCTGACGGCAGATACATCTATTACAGCTCATCGAAGTCATGCCGAGTTCCTGCAGAATACGAGAAGGTAAAGTGCTCACTCTGCCGAATTGCCTTCGATGCCGAGAAGGGTGCGTTTGGTGAGACGGTGGATACGCTGCTGAATGGTCCTGCAACAGACCAGAGCTATGTGTTGGCACGACCCAGTTACGATGGCCGATGGTTGATGTACTGTGTAAGCAGTCGTGGCAATTTCCCAGTCAGTCAGAATGATGCCGACCTGTGGCTGATGGATCTGAAGACAGGTGAGAGCCGGGAACTCAAGGAGGTGAACAGTCCGCAGAGTGAGAGTTATCATAACTGGAGCGAGAACAGCCGTTGGTTTGTCTTTGCCTCCAAGCGTGAAGACGGCATGTACACCAAGCTCTATCTCGCCAGCATCGACGAACAGGGACGGGTGTCGAAGCCTTTCCTTTTGCCCCAGCGCCATCCCCGCCAATACTACTTAGAGATGATGGACGCCTACAACTGTCCTGACTTTACCAGGATAAAGGTGGAGCTCGATGCCCATGAGGCCTATCGCCAAGTGTTTGACAACAAACGAGAAGGGGTTCGAATTAAGAATTAATAATTTAGAATTAAGAGAATTAAGAGATAAAACAATGAAAAAGATTCTATTATGTTTTATGGCTGTGGCAGCTGCGACGATGTTCTTCAGTTGCCAAAAAGCCAACGACGGAAAGTTCCACGTCGAGGGTGTCGTGAATGGTGAGCAGTATGAGGGCAAGCGGATCTTCATCGTACCCCTCTATGGCCCCAAGACTGCAGAGTATGTGGACTCCATGGAGATCACCGACGGCAAGTTCCACTTCACGAAGGACACGATGCAGATGTACAAGATCCTGCTCGACTACCATTACCGCATGGGGGTTCAGCCCCTGCTGGTGGTCGGTGAGCCTGGTACTATCCAGGTGATCATCGACAGCATCAGCCATGCCATGGGTACACCCCAGAACGACTCCCTGGAGAAGTGGAAGGTGCGTACAGAGATACACAACCGCGAACTGGCCAAGATGCAGAAATTCATTGCCAACCTGAAGCAGGCCGGCGACTCTGTGCAGGCCAAGTACATCATGCAGCGGGCAGACAGCTTCCACCTGGTGTATAAGAACTTCACCCGTCAGATGGCAAAGAATCTCGAAGGTCAGACGCTGGGAGATTTCCTGAAGGGTATGTACCCGCTGACCTATGTCCGTAAGTATCCTGATGGTCGCAGCGTAACGATCAATGCCGATACGAATGAAGAAATTCCCGAGTAAATATTATCGGCAGCTGTTGACGTTGGCCTTTGGCATCGCGGTGTTCCTATTCTGGAGACTCCGCTACCCCTTTGCGCTGACCTATCAGGAGCAGTTGCAGCTGTTTCTTTTCGACGGCGACTACTTCGCTGAGCGTATGGCTGAGCCAGGTGGATTTGCCAGATATGTGGCAGAGTTCCTGGTGCAGTTCTATAATGGTGTTACCATCGGTGCTGCCGTCATCGCCCTGCTCTATATGCTGGTGCAGAGGCTGACGTGGCGACTGATGACAATTAATAATTTAGAATTAAAATCTAAAAGGCATTACCCTTTGAGCTTTATCCCAGCTATCATGCTGTGGTATGCGATGGGCGACGAGAGTGTGATGCTGACGTATGTCGTGGCGCTGGCGATGGCCTTAGCCGTTGCGATAGGCTGGCAGCGATGGACGAAGGGCGCTGCAGCGTTGCAAAAGTGGGTGGCAGCACTGGTGCTGATACCCCTGCTCTACTGGCTGATAGGGCCGATGGTGCTGTTAGTGGCCCTGCTGATGACGCCCTGGCTCCTGTCAGTGGCTGCACTCATCTATGCACTGGCCCTGATGCTGCTGAGCGCCCACTGGCTCCCCTTCCCGATGATGAGGGTGATACTGGGTATCAGCTACTATCGTTTCCCAGTAACGATGCCCTACATCCTGATGGCGATCCCTCTGGTGATCCTGTTGCTGACATGGATAAACTGGAAGTTCCCGAAGGTCTCCGAGACGTCCAAGCCCTGGGTGACAGCCGTAGAGCTGTTGGTGGTGGCTGTGGCTGCCATACTGATCGCGCCACGAGGCTTCGACCAGAAGAAATACGAACTCATCGAGTACGACTACCTGGTGCGTATCCAAGACTGGAAGGGCATCATCGCCAAGGCGGAGAAACGGATGCCCGACCTGCCGATGAGCGTCTGCGCCACCAACCTGGCCTTAGGCATGACAAACCAACTGGGCGATCGCGCCTTCGACTTCTACCAGCGCGGTTCGGAAGGACTGCTGCCTAAGTTCGAGCGAAACTTCGCCACCACACAGCTGACGGGCGAGGTTTATTTCTGGCTCGGACTGGTGAACACAGCCCAGCGACTCGCTTTCGAGGCGATGGAGGCCATACCCAACTATAATAAGAGTGCCCGAGTGGTGAAACGTCTGGCAGAGACAAACCTCATCAACGGCCAGTACAAAGTGGCAGAGAAATACCTGCGGATGCTGGAGAAGACCATCTTCTATCGTCCCTGGGCCCAGCGAACAATCGCGATGCTAGGCAACGAGAAAGCCATCGATGCCCATCCGCTCTATGGCAATCTGCGCCAATATCGTCTGCAAGAGGATTTCCTCTTCAGCGATCGCGAACTCGATAAGATCTGCGGACTGCTGTTCGTTCACAATCCGCAGAACCAAATGGCAGCCCAATATCTGCTGATGATGCCTCTGATGGACAGGAACATCCCCCTCTTTATGCAATATGTTCAGGTGGTGCAAACTCGCACCCCCTACAATCCTCGTGCTGTGCAGGAGGGCATCGCCTTTGCCTTTATCCAGCAGCGACAGCAGCCGCCAAAGGGTGTTGTCAGTCCGTATGTGCTGCAACAGATGAACGAGTTCGGACAGACTTACGCCAACGACAAGAGTGCTGCTGGGCTGAATCGTTTCAGGAACACAGTGTGGTATTACTTAACGGTAGGCGAAAAATGAAGCATATATATTATATAATAGGTGTAGTCACGATGCTGATGGTGCTGGGATGCACCAGACAGGTGGAGAATCCGACAGTTGTCAATGAGCTGCCGAAGATCTATCCTGACTATATCGGCGTAACGATACCTGCAGAGATAGCCCCCCTGAACTTCAACGTCGTGGCTGACGATGTCGATGTAGTGGATGTCGTGGTGAAAGGCAGCAAGGGTGGAACGCTGCATGTGCAGGGCGACTTCGCGGATTTCGATATCGAAGACTGGCACGAGCTGACAGCTCAGAACGCAGGTGGACAGCTGACTTTCACTGTCTGCATGCTGAGCCAAGGCCAGTGGCGCCAATACAAGGACTTCACCATCAACGTCAGTCCTTTTGCCCTCGATGAGTGGGGACTAACCTATCGCCGTATCGCCCCAGGCTACGAGGTGTTCAGCAAGATGGGCCTCTACCAGCGCGACCTCTCGAACTTCGACGAGTTCGCCATCATCGAGAACACCCAAGTGCCAGGCATGTGCGTCAACTGCCACAGTGCCCACCAGACCAATCCGCAGAAGTTCGTCTTCCATGTTCGTGGCGATCATGGGGCCACGATGTTCCAGATCGATGGCAAGCGCGAGTGGCTGAAGGCCAGCAACGATCAGTTGGGAGGCTCGATGGTCTATCCCTACTGGCATCCGAGTGGGAAATACTGCGCCTTCTCGACCAATCAAACGCGCCAGGGATTCCATATCGTGCCAAATGAGCGCATCGAGGTGTTCGACCTCTCGAGCGACGTGTTTGTCTACAACCCTGTGACACATGAGATCCTGACGGACTCGCTGTTGCAGACCAAGGACTGGAGTGAGAATGCCCCTGTGTTCTCTCCTGACGGACGAACGCTGTATTACATGACCTGCAAGCAACAGGACTATCCTGCCCACTACAAAGAGGAGCAATATAATCTCTGCAAGATCACCTTCGATCCAGAGACAGGCCAGTTCGGCCAACATGCAGACACCCTATTCAACGCTGTGGCGATGGGCAAGAGTCTCACCTGGCCCCGTCCCTCATACGACGGCAAGTATATCCTCTTCACCCTGATGGACTACGGCTATTTCTCCATCTGGCATAATGAGAGTCAGCAGTGGCTGCTGGATCTGGAGACAGGAGAAGCGCGAGAGCTGGAGGAGATCAACAGCCCGAAGGCCGACAGCTACCATAACTGGAGCATCAACTCGCGCTGGATCGTCTTCACCAGTCGACGTGACGATGGCCTCTACAGCCGCCTCTATCTGGCCTCAGTAGACGATCAAGGCCGTTTCTCAAAGCCGTTCATGCTGCCTCAGCGCAATCCTCAAGCGTACTATTCAAAGAGCATTTTCTCCTTCAATGTGCCTGACTTCACGAAGACGAAAGTAGACTTTGATGCCTACGAAGCGGGCCTTGAGATTGCTTCGGATAAGCGCATCGAAACTAAGGTCGCAGGGGTTCAAAAGTAAACCCCGTGTACTTATTTCATAAATTCAGTGAATTTACACTGTAAATTCAGTGAATTTGGTCAGTAAATTCACTGAATTTATGAAGTAAGGAGGCATTACTTAAAAATGATGTCCTCAAGCTTCATCGCCTTAGCGACGTCATCAACATCGAAAGGCAGCTTACCCTTGCCCAATTCTGGGGCGTTAAACGACTTCAGATTGTTGTCGTAGAACGTCGGATGGGCCTGAGGCAGGCAGAAGGGCTTGTGGGCCTTGCCATCCTTATCGATATAGCAGAAGTAGGGTTTTCCATACAGCCCATCGTCGCGCTTCGAGGCGAAGACGAACCATCGGCTGTTTGATGACCATGAGTGATAGGTGTCGCTCTTCTGGCTATTCACCACAGCGAGGGTATCGATGGCGCCAGTCTCGAGGTTCATCATTTGGAGGTCAGCCTCTGGATGCCAGATGGGGAAGGTGCCATAATCGGCTACCGTATAGAGCAGATAGCGACCATCTGGCGAAACGCGAGGATGACAGACGGAAGTTTTGCTAGAGGCGAGTGCTGAGTGATGAGGGGTGAGAAGGGTATCCACCTCTGTGCCAAAAGCGCCACTGGCCTCATCGAAGGGGATGCGAACCAGGCGATACTGCAAATTCTTGATATTGCTAGGCAGGCTGACGCTGTCAGCGACACAATAATAGATGTATTTGCCATCTGGCGAGAAGGTGGGGAAGGTCTCGAACTTGGTGCTGTCGCTCAGCAATGGACTGCGCAACATCGTATGTGTCTCGAGATCAGCAACATAGACATCCGACTTCGAATCGAACACTTCGAGGCGTTTGCTGGCCAGACTATGGAAGCCTGGAATAATCAGATTGGTAGAGAAAGTGATATATCGCCCTGAGGGACTGAAGCCGAAATAGACGCTGCCAGAGATCATATCAGCCGTTTTCAGGCTCAGTTTGCTCAGTTTGCCCTTCTGATTCAGGATAGCGCCACCACCAGGACCACGGACGTACATCATCGAGAGGTCAGGCGACTGATTGGCGTAGGTGTGGCAGTTCATGCAACGGTTCTCCAGCTGCTCGTAGTGGCCAAGGGCGTTCACCTCGAAGTTCTCCAGGCAGCGCTGTTGTATCTGGATCTGGTTCCATATCTCGTAGTCAGGCTCGATCAGGCGATAGGTGAGATAGGGGTCGATCTGATCCTTAACCACTTGCCACTCGAAAGGTCTGTATTCAAGCCATTGTCCGTCGATAAGAGCAGTAATGGTGATGGTCAGCTTCTGGTCAGCAGACTGCTGCATCAGCGCCTTCCAATCGTCGATATCGAACACAGCCTCGTTGCCTTTGGCATTCAGCGTCAGCTCGCCTGCCCTTACCTCGATAGCCTCGCAACGCTCGTTGCGGATCAGGAAGTTCAGCGGAGCAATGTTCTCAGGGATGGTGACGTCGCAATAATCAGGATAGATAGGGGGTAGATCGCTGCTTTTCTGCACGTTTTCAGGGGTTGGCGTGCAGGAGAGTAAGAGGAAAGAGGAAAGAGAAAAGAGAAAAGAGAATAGTTTAAGAGGCAGAAGTAATCTCCTTCCATTTTCCTCTTTCCACTTTCCACTATTAAGTATCTTGGTTATCATCTCCGTAAACTATAAACTGTAAACAATTAACCTCGCCTAAACCTCAGGGGTTTGAATCTTGTCGAAATAATACCAATAGGTATCCTTGAATCGCGGATTGCCTCGCTGGTTGTTGTATTCGATAAATCGTCGCATCACGTCCTGACGCTGGATATAGCGCTGCCACTCTTCCTGTGGGGCGTTCGTACCTGCCAGATAAATACAGAGGGCCTCCTGGTATAGTTTCTTTAAGCGAGGCTTAGCAGTCTCCATACAATAGCGGTCGTAGTCGCGCTTGAAGTTCTGGATGTCCTTCAGCAGCAGCGTTGAGCAGAGGATATAGTCGAGAGCGATGGTGTTATCGGCATTGGCGTCGAGCAGTTGCATCATCAGGAAATGGGCATTATCGCTGATGGTGATGGTGTCGTGAGGATTGACAAATGGCTTCTTCTGCGCCAGATAGGGAGGCAACTGTCCCTGCGCCAGTTGTTGCTGGCTAGCCTCAGCCCAATTGCTATAAACAAGCGTCTTGCTGAGAATACGCAGGTATTTCTGGGCAGCGACGCTGTCGCCACTAACGATATTGCACTCTGCCAGGCGCTTCATCATTCTCACATTGCGATTGTCAGGCGAGAAAACGTTCGTCATCATGGCAGCTCGCTCTGTGAAGGTCATATCGCCAAGGGCCCAGTAGAGTTCGTTCATGTTGATAATCGTCAGGCGAGGCGTCTCAGGACCAATATTCTCAAACGTGCCCAGATAATTGGGAATGAAGTCGAACAAGTGGTCTGGCAGTTCTCCTCGCTGGGCATACACCAGATTGTAGAAGAACAACATCTGCTGTGACCAGCCATCAGAACGCTTGACGATATCGAGCATCTTGTCGTAGTTGCCAAAGTGGTATTCGTTGTCGACGGCTAAGTTCTTCTCCAACACTAAGTCTGGTGTCTTCAAGCGTATAGCCTTAGGTCGCCCAAAGAGCAGGAACGACGGCAAGAGCACCATCATAAAACAAGCCCAGCGCAACTTTCTGACAGGGATCGCAGAGACAGCCCACAAGCAAAACAGCCAGCCAACGATGCTGATGGTGGACGATAATCGATAACTGATACTGAAATGGCAGATAGTAAGGAAAACCATCACACAAAGTCCTAAGGCAAAGGCTATCCATCGATTGACCTTCAGATTAGCCAACAGTTGATACATCAGCAATCCAGCCAAGGCGATGCAGAGAGTCAGGATTGTAGCCCCAGCATAGAGATAATAGTAGAACTGCGTCAGGAAATCGCCTATCAGAGCCGCTAATCCGCCAGTCTTCTCGAAGTAGCCAGATATGTACTCCCATTCCAAAAGGAATATCTGATTCTGTTCGTGGTAGAAGAAATGATAGGGATACCAGAACTGGAAGAAGCAGAATACTGCTACGATCACGATGGCGAAAAGAACGATCCTGACTTTCATTATTGATTCTTTAATAGGAAGGTCTTCTCGACAACACCACTATAAGTATTGATGCTCAAGCGGACAGAGTCGGCAGGTATCTGCGAAGTGATGATACTGGCATAGGCATGAGCGGAGTAATACTCTGGTACGCCGCCTTGGTCATGGAAAACACGAAGATAGCAAGTCTGCGTGGCATCAGGGTTGGTGATGATTGTATCCTGTACGATACTCAGTTTCTGAATGGCCACCTCTTCGTCTTGAGTGCCTGTCATCACGATAAGGTTCAGGTTCAGATACCTGCCACTCCTACTCATCCAGGCACTCTCGAACTTTACGGGGTCTGTCTTCATCGGCACTTCTAGTTCTGCCAAAGGCGTAATAATCGGACAAGGCACCTCGCCAATGGATATGGGCTCAGCAACATATTGACCATTTGCCTCGCGTACCTTATTATAATATAACATACAGCGATAGGTGGTGTCAGGGCGAGTGATCCACTTGGCACTATAGGGCTTTGACAACGGAAGGGTCTCGCCATCGTCAGTAGTAAGGGAGACGATTGTCTTATCAGCGCCCACCATAGCCTCGACAAAGTCGCCACGTAAGTTGGAGTATTGTCCTTCGCCCTTGTCGTAGCTGTCATGGGTACAAGAGATCATGAGGTAAGAGGTGAGAGGTAAGAGGTAAATGATTACCTTTACCGCCAGTCCTTTTGCCTTTTCTTTCATCATGCCCATCGCCATTGCCTTCAAGTCTGTTATCACACCTTACCACTCAACTCTTTATTCTTCAAAGGGTTGGCATACATGGTAAGGATACGTTCATGGAGGAAAGCCTCATCCTTGTTGTCGAGGGTAATCTTGGCTATCTGACCAGAGAGGTATTGCTCGAAGCGCTGCTTGTCGGCCTCTGTATAATGAGAGGCGTGGGCACTGTCGCCATTCAGCTCGTCGAGGGCGATATAGTTGCACGGGAAGAGCTCATAGCCCTGATGGATCTCCTGGTCCATCCGCTCTGCCACCACCTTATAATATTCCGTCTTGGGCAGATCTGCGAGTTCGTCAAGCCACGTATTAACTGGCGTTGCCGTACGATAGACCACTCGACCCTTGTAGCCAAATATACCTGTCTTCATGTTGTCGAGGTCGTCCTGACGTGACTTCTTGAAGCCTGGGTTATCGCGTTTCTGCTGGAACTCCTGAGCTTTCAAGTAATCGCAGGGGTCGAACTCATAACTGATGGTGAGGGGCACGATATTCAGTTCTTTCAGATCGCCACCCATCGCCAGCATCTTCAGCACAGACTCCTGGGTACGATCGTCAGAGTCCTTTGCCCTACCCTCCCGCTGGGCCAACCAGATATTCTCCTTCTTCTGCGTCACGGCAAAGTGGATATAACGGCTCATCAGTTGCGAGGCAGCCAGTGTCTCACGGAGGGAGAGACCACGACGAACAGTAAATGCCTTGTTCATACGTACCAGTCGTTTGATCCAGGGATAGATGAGCAGGTTGTCGCCAATGCCGATCTCAACAGTGGTAGGATAGCCAGCAGCCACCAGTTTCACATCCAAGAAGGCAGAATCGAGCACGATGTCACGATGATTACTGATGAAAGTAAAACGAGAGTCTACCTTTGGGCATTCGCTAATGGCCTTGTCGTCGAAGGTGCAGCCATCGGTATGCTTGCGGATGACATAATTGACAATGGGCTTCATAAACCGTTTCTGGAAATCAAGCGGTGTCTTGACACCCATGAATGCAAGCCGCAGCAATCCGTTGCGGAGACCTTTCGGCAGCCACGGGGCAAAGCCTTTCATGATGACGTTGAACTGGCGATCGTTCAGCAGATCCTCGAACGCCTGTTTCATCTCCTCCGGCTCATAGGGCCTAATCTCGTTGAACTCCTCAGGTATCTTCATATCATTCCGTGTTCATCCGTATTTATCCGATGCTAAAATTGATTCTCGACAATATCAGTGAGCACATCCTTCATCTCAAGTCCTGCAGCACGTACCTGCTGGGGAATGAAACTGGTGGCAGTCATACCTGGTGTGGTGTTCACCTCGAGCATCGAGATCTTACCCTCGGGAGAGATGATATAGTCGATACGGATGATACCATTACAATTCAGGATGTCGTAGATGTGACTGGTGATCTTAGCGACGCGATCAGCTATCTCAGGAGAGAGACGGGCAGGAGTGATCTCCTGCACCTGACCATTATACTTGGCATCGTAGTCGAAGAACTCATTGTTGGTCACAACCTCCGTAGCAGGCAATACGACTGACTTCTCCTTCGTCTTGTAGACACCCTGAGAGATCTCTGTTCCCTCGAGGAAGCTCTCAACCATGATCTCAGGACTCTCTAACATCGCCTTACGGATAGCAGGAGCCAACTGGTCTTTATTCTTTACCTTCGATACACCAAACGACGAGCCGTCGGCAGCTGGTTTCACGAAGCAAGGCATACCAATGCGCTCCTCGACCTCGTCATCGCTGACCAACTCTTCATAGCCCTTGCGGATCAATAGAGAGTCGGCCACGCTGACACCATAACTGCGCAGATACTGATTAAGCACGAACTTATCGAAAGTCATGGCTTCAATCAGTACACCACTGGTACTATAGGGAAGATCGATGAGGTCGAAGTAACCTTGCAGCAGACCATTCTCGCCAGGTGTGCCGTGAATGGTGATATAGGCGTAGTCGAACAGTTTGGCCTTGCCGTCCTCCATAAAGGAGAAGTCATTGCGGTCAATAGGAGTCGTCGTACCGTCGTGCAGTTCGACATGCCAATCCTGGCCCTTAACATCAACAATATAAACATCGTAACGCTCCTTGTCGAAGAAGGAGTAAAGTCCTTGTGCCGAGCGCAGTGATACATCGTGCTCAGATGAGTCGCCACCACAGACGATGGCAATCGTTCTCTTCAAGTTTTTCATATATTTCTTTTAATACCTTTTTAATTCTTTACCTTTATATATTTACGCCACTTGTCGATGAGGGCAGCCATATCGGCAGGCCACTCGGAGGAGAAATCCATCTGCTCGCCCGTCGTAGGATGGACAAAGCCCAGAGTGCGAGCATGGAGCACCTGACGGGGACAGAGTTTGAAGCAGTTCTGGATATAAGCCTTGTAACTGGCAGTCCGCTCGCCACGAAGGATCTCCGTTCCGCCATAGCGTTCATCGCAGAACAACGGATGGCCAATGTGCTTCATGTGAGCCCTGATCTGATGGGTACGGCCCGTCTCGAGGATACACTCCACCAAGGTGACGTAGCCATAGCGTTCGAGCACCTTGTAATGAGTGACGGCAGGCTTGCCTATCTCAGAGTTGGGAGGGAACACCTCCATCCGCAGACGGTCTTTCGGATCACGTCCGATATTACCCTCTATCCGTCCTTCGTCCTCCACGAAGTTACCCCAAACCAAAGCATTATAACTGCGATGGGTGGTCTTATTGAAGAACTGCTTGCCCAGCGAAGTCTTGGCGTCAGGCGTTTTGGCTACGACGAGCAGTCCGCTGGTGTCTTTGTCGATGCGATGGACCAATCCGACTTCAGGATCATTAGGATCGTAGGTAGCCAGATCCTTCAGATGCCAGGCAATGGCATTGACCAGCGTGCCGCTGAAGTTGCCACAGCCTGGATGAACCACCATGCCAGCAGGCTTATTGATAACCATAAGGTCGTCGTCTTCGTAGACCACCTCGAGAGGGATATCCTCGGGGGTGATGGTCGTATCGTAGTGCGGACGGTCGAGCATTAAAGTGATGATGTCGCCAGGGCGCACCTTGTAGTTGCTCTTCACAGGACGAGCACTCCGTCCCTGCTTCTGGTCCTCAGCCGTACAGACATGGATGAATCCTGCGTCTGCAGCCTTCTGAATCCTGTTGCGGCTAGAGTGCGGCTGGTGCTCGGAAAGGAACTTATCGATGCGGACAGACTCCTGGCCCTTGTCCACCTCTATGCGGAAGTGTTCATAGAGCTCGCCATCGTCCGCCTGCCCTTCGACATCGCCGTCGGCCATCAGTTCCAGTTCGTCGTCATCCAGATAGTCCGTCATTCTGACACTTCTTCAAATTCGTCCGTACTGCCGCTCTGCATCATGCGGTACTCGGGTTCTATATAGTCCAGATCCTCGTCGGAGTCATACGTTCCGCTGCCTATCATCAGGGTCAGCGGATTGTCAATCGAGACATGATCGCCAGCGGCAACCCTCCGTCCACGACAGAGCACGCCATAGACCCAGTCTTTCTCGCCAGCCACTTGTTGAGGGGGCGTCAGTTTGAAGCCCAATGCCGTCAACTTGGCCTCAGCCTCACGATAACTGCTGTTGTCGACAATG
>Ga0310696_10004559_pt1 | contig 16948 bp, 9 predicted proteins | sample AusTroGonzalo_MG_4_FD_203885 | JGI IMG/M metagenome (GOLD analysis project Ga0310696, IMG submission 203885) | Bovine rumen microbial communities from tropical cattle in Woodstock, Queensland, Australia - Gonzalo_02 (v2) (version 2) | ecosystem: Host-associated > Mammals > Digestive system >...
CGGCGACCTGGAAGGCATCGGCCCGGTACGTCTGGAGTCTTTGCGCGCGGTGGGGATTACCTCATTGCGCGATTTATTGTTTACCCTTCCTGTGCGTTACGAGGACCATAACACGGTTTCTCCCTGCGCTACCGGGCATCCCGGCAGCATTCTGGTTTCCGGCGTATTTCCCGACCCGCTGAAAACCTCGTTCTTCCACGGCATCTCCCGCGTTGCGGGAACCATTCACGACGGCAGCGGGAAGCTGCCGGTATGCTGGTACAACGAACCGTGGATATCAAAACAGATTCAACCGGGGGAGACCGTTCGGCTCTACGGCCGCCTGAACGTCAAGGACGGCAGGCGCACGCTGCAGAATCCGCGGATTGTCACGGATTCCGGATGGATTCCCGTATACAGAGCGCTGAACCATTTTCCGGCAAAATCATTCCGCAAACTGATCGAATCCGCGCTGGAACATCTGGATGACTGCTGTCCCGAGACGCTGCCCCAGGCCTTCCGCCTGAAGCACCAGCTGTGCGAGCTGAACTTCGCGCTTCGGGAAGCCCATTTCCCCTCCAGCATGGAGAATCTTGAGATTGCCAGGCGGCGCCTTTCATACGAAAGGATTCTGCTGTACCTGCTGTACGTAGCGATCTCCGGGAAAACCAGAAACAGGGCACCCGCCTTTCGGTTTGATCCGGATCAGCTTCGGAAATACTGGGCATCCCTGCCGTTTGAGCCCACCGGCGCGCAGGCGCGGGTGCTCGAGGAAATCGCCGCCGATCTGGGCAGGGAGACAGCCATGGCCCGCCTGGTGCAGGGCGATGTGGGCTCCGGCAAGACTGCCGTCGCCTTCGGCGCGCTGTACCTGGCCTACCTGTCCGGGTTCCAGGCTTCCATGATGGCACCGACAGAAATCCTTGCGGCCCAGCACTATGAGACAGCCCGCGGCATTCTGGAACCGTTGGGAGTGCAATGCAGGCTGCTGACCGGCAGCACCAAGGCAAAGGAACGGAAACAGATCCTTGCCGAACTGGCGGACGGCACCTGCGGCGCCGTGTTCGGAACACACGCGCTGATCAGCAGGGATGTGGTGTACGGAAAGCTGGGACTTGTCATTACCGACGAGCAGCACCGGTTCGGCGTAAGCCAGCGCACAGCCCTGGAACAAAAGGGGACGACGGAGGACCGTATCAGCCCCCACGTCCTGGTCATGTCCGCAACGCCGATTCCCCGCAGTCTGGCGCTGATCCTGTACGGAGACCTGGATATTTCCGTGATCGACGAGCTTCCCCGGGGCCGCAAGAGCGTAAAGACGCGGCTGGTACCCGAGTTCAAACGGGAGGATATGTACCGCTTCCTGAAAAGCGAAGTCGCGAAGGGGCATCAGGCATACGTGGTCTGCCCCGCCGTGGAGGATTCGGAAAACGCTGACGAGATGCGCAGCGTGAAAGCCGTTTTCGAAGCCCTGCGTGTTTCGGAGCTGAAAGACCTGCGGATCGCCATGACCTGGGGCGGGCAGAAAGGCGATGAAAAAGAACGGATCCTCAGTGAGTTTTCCCGGGGACTTTGTGATATACTGGTATCAACAACTGTGATTGAAGTTGGCATCAACAACCCGAACGCATCCATCATGATCATCGAGAACGCCGAAAGGTTCGGCCTCAGCCAGCTGCATCAGCTCCGGGGCCGTGTGGGCCGGGGAACAGAGGAAAGCTGGTGCTTCCTCCTTTCCGACAGCAGCGAAAAACTGGACATCCTGTGCAAAACCAACGACGGCTTTATCATTTCCCGGAAAGACCTTGATCTCCGGGGTCCGGGGGACCTGATCGGCACGCGCCAGTCCGGAGAAGCCGAAATGAACCTCCTCTTCTCAGCCGACACAAGGCTGCTGGAAGAAGTATCGGCCGATGTACGGCAGCTGACGCGGAATCCGGAAGAACAGGAAACGTTCCGGGCTCTGGAGCAATACACCCGTGCCTGGTTTGAACAGGCCGGCCATGAAATCGCCCTGAGCTGAAAAGGCTTGAAACATCAGACAAACGTCACTCTATAAAAGAAAGGCTGTATCCGCATGAACTGCTATTCAAACCGTGAACTGAGCTGGCTGGAATTCAACCTCCGCGTTCTGCTGAACGCGGAAGACCGCAATGTTCCTCTCTGTGAACGCCTGAATTTTTTCTCCATCTTCCAGTCCAATCTGGACGAGTTTTTCATGGTGCGCATCGGCAGCCTCCACGATCAGCAGATCCTGAACGACGGAGTGCGGGAAAACAAGACGGGCATGACCCCCTCCGGACAGATTGAAGCGGCGCTGAAAAAGATCGCCCTGATTTGCGAAAAGCGGGATGAGGTTTACCTGTCCCTGCTGGAGGACCTGAAGGACCAGAATATCCACATCGTCCGCTTCTCGGAAATCACCGCGGCCGCGGAAAACGAACTGAAGCGGATGTTCACGGACGATGTGCTGCCCTACATTTCCTTCTACACGGTGCAGAAGAAGCAGGATTTCCCGTTCCTGAACAACCGGGAGATCTACGCGATCGCCTGCCTGGATTCCCACAAAGGCAAGCCGGTCATCGCCATCGTTCCCTGTAAGGTCTCCGCGCTGCCTCGCCTCATTTCCGTACCGGGCAGGGAAGGTTACTACATCCTGCTCGAGGAATTCATTCTGCACTACCTGCCCATGCTTTTCCCCCGGCAGAAACTGGTGGGGAAAACACTGGCGCGCATCACCCGCAACGCCGATATCGACGCGGACGCCGTGTATGACGAAGATCTGAATTACCGGGACCATATGGCCGATATCATCAAGCAGCGGAAACGGCTGTGCCCTGTACGGCTGGAACTGAGCCGGCAGATTGACAAGGAGATTATTTCCCTTCTGTGCGACGCGCTGCATCTGTCCGAATCGCAGGTATTCGAGTACGATACGCCCCTGGACCTTTCTTTCCTGTTTCAGTTCAGCGATATTCTCCGGCATAACCCGCGGCTCTTCTACGAACCCAAGAGTTCCCGGAAAAGGGTGCCGGCCTATGAGGAAGGGCAGATCATGGAGACCGTGCAGCAGCACGACGTCCTGCTGCACTATCCCTATGACAGCTTCAGTACCTTCCTGGGCCTTCTGCGGGAAGCATCGCGGAATCCGCGGGTAAAAGCGATCCGCATGACGCTCTACCGCCTGGCCCGGGACAGCAAAGTCGCGGAACTGCTGGCGGAAGCCGCGGAGAACGGCAAGGACGTGGAGGTCTTCGTGGAACTGAAGGCCAGGTTCGACGAGGAGAACAATATCGAATGGAGCAGGCGGCTCGAAAGCGCCGGATGTAAAGTGATTTACGGCATCGAACACATCAAGGTTCACTGCAAGCTGTGTCTGATCCAATTTACGGACGACAGCGGAAACGACCGGTTTATCACCCAGATCGGCACCGGGAACTATAACGAAAAGACCTCCAGAATCTATACGGATTTTTGCCTGATTACGGCGGACCAGGCCATCGGAAACGACGGATGGAACGTTTTCCAGGCGCTGGTGCAGGGAGAGACAGTGAAATCCGCCGACCGGCTGCTGGTATCTCCCAACTATATGGAATCCCCGCTGGCGGACCTGATTGAGGCGGAAATCAAAAAGAAGGAGCAGGGAAGGATTCGCCTCAAGCTGAACAGCCTGACGGACAAAGCGCTGATCGACAAGCTGATCGAAGCCAGCCAGGCCGGCGTAAAGATCAACCTGGTGGTCCGCGGCATCTGCTGTCTGCTGCCGGGCATTCCCGGGGAAACAGAAAACCTCCGCGTCGTCAGCATCGTCGGGAGGTATCTTGAGCATTCCAGAATGTATCTGTTCGGAGAAGGGGAAGAACTCAGAGCCTATATTTCCAGCGCCGACTGGATGACAAGGAATATGACCAGGCGCGTGGAAATCGCGTGCCCGGTGTCAGACCCTTCCCAGAAGGCAATGCTGGCCAGGATTTTTGATACCTGCATGCAGGATAACGCCCAGTCCTGGGAACTCCGCCCGGACGGAGGGTACCGCCGGAATATCGGCACGGAACTGGACACGATCAACGCTCAGGAAGCGTTCTACGGTGAGGAATTCAGGACGGATCATCCATGAATTCCAGCAGCACGCTGTTCTGAATATCCATGCCCCGGGCTGTCAGAAACCAGCGGCCCTCCGCTTCTTCCATGAGGCCCCTGGAGCGCATCGCCCGCAGCTGCGGACCGTAACAGGCTTCCAGGGATACGCTGTGAAGGGCCCGGAAACGTTCGCCGCTCACGCCCCGGTTCATCCGGAGCCCAAGCATGACGGTTTCAAACCTTGAACCGGCGCTGTCCACTGTTTCCACAGCCGCGTATCGGTTGTCATTTTCCCCCACAGCCCGGAGATACACGCTGAAATCCTCAGGATTGGTTCTGCGTACGCAGGCCAGTCCTTTTTCATTCCGCTGCGTAATCCGCATGGAAGCGGCAGCCACCCCCAGGCCCACGTAAGGTACCTGGGTCCAATAGCCGATATTGTGAAGGCATTCATATCCTTTCCGGGCAAAATTGGATATTTCATATTGTTCCAGACCGTTCTCCGCCAGGGTACGGATAGCGAGACTGTACATTCCGCGCTCGTCCTCCACATCCGGAAGTTCAAGTTCCTTCTCCTCCAGGCGCCGGAAAAGCGGGGTACCTTCCTCCGGAATCAGTCCGTAGGCGCTGATGTGTTCCGGCTTCAGGCTGAGGGCCGCGTCCAGCGTGCGCTTCCAGCTGTCCGCCGTCTGCCCGGGGATACCGAACATCAGGTCCAGGTTCAGATTCCGGATTCCGGCCCACCGTGCTTCCGCCACGGATTCCTCCACATCCCGGAAGGTGTGGATTCGTCCCAGACGCTGCAGCAGCGCTTCATCCGCTGACTGCATTCCCAGGGACAGGCGGTTTACACCCATGGAAACCGCCGCGTCAAGAAACACGTCGGTGAGCGTTCCCGGATTCGCCTCCACGGTAAACTCTGTCGCCGCGTCCAGGCAGATCCTTTCCCGCAGGCCCCGCAGCAGGCGCGTAAACTGTTCCGGGGAGAGCAGGGAAGGCGTCCCTCCGCCGATGTAGACACTGGAAACAGGCTCGGCGAACTCCGCCGAGCGGTTTTCCGCTTCCCGCAGAAGGGCCGTTATATATTCTTCTTTTTGTGCTTCAGATGCCGGAAACGAGACAAACGAACAGTATTCGCATTTCCGGACACAGAATGGGATATGGATATACAGTTCCATGCATTCTCCTTCAGTACGGAAGGATCCGCGTTCTTCATCGCAAGGTTTTTCAGGGTAATGCCTTCATGAAGGGCATACCGGACCGTGAACCAGGTGCCGCCTTCAAAGCGTGTCATATAACACAGGCACAGGGAAGAGCGGTCCACCATGAACCGGTTTCGGGCCTGCATGCATCCGTCGTAGTAATCCGGGGACAGGACAACCGTCCCGTCCGCGGCCGCGAGGATTTCCTGATAAGCCTTCCTGTCCGCCGTGTTCCACCTGTCCGCCTGTGTGGCACAGGGAACCGCGATTACCAGACGTATATCCGGATGCAGGGTGCGCAGCCGGAGAATTTCACGGGCGGCGATTGTATCAAACCCGCGGGCTCCGCCGCACAGGAACGTTCTGTATCCTGATTCGTACGCCTGCTGAGCCGACGCGTACACACGGTCGCTCAGGGAAGCCGCGTCTTTTGCCGGAATCACCCTGTGGCCGGTAAAGCAGGCCGTTTCAGCGCGGTCCGGATTGAATTCCAAACTTGTCATCGTATCCCGGTTACTCCATCTTGAGTACGGCAAGGAACGCCTCGCTGGGAACCTGTACGGTTCCGAACTGCCGCATTCTCTTTTTGCCTTCCTTCTGTTTCTCAAGCAGCTTCTTTTTCCGCGTGATATCGCCGCCGTAACACTTGGCCAGCACGTCCTTCCGCATGGCCTTTACCGTTTCACGGGCGATCACCTTGCCGCCGATGGCGGCCTGAATCGGGATTTCAAACATCTGGCGCGGAATGACATCCTTCAGTTTTTCCGCGATTCCCCGGCCCCTCGCGTAGGCCTTTTCCCGGTGAACAATAATGGAAAAAGCGTCGCACAGATCGCCGTTGAGCAGAATATCCAGCTTAACCAGGTCGCTTTCGCGGTAATCCTTCAACTCATAATCGAAGGACGCGTAGCCGCGGCTCCTGCTTTTGATCTGGTCAAAGAAATCAAAGATGATTTCGTTGAGGGGCAGGTCATAGTTCAGTTTGACGCGGTTTCCTTCGTACTGCATATCGATAAACACGCCGCGCTTGTCCTGGCAGAGCTCCATGATGGTGCCGACCGAGTCCTGGGGCGTATAAATCGTCGCGTGGACAAAGGGTTCCTCCATGTAGCTGATTTCTCCGGCCGGCGGAAGGTTGGTGGGGTTATCGATCATCAGCATCGTTCCGTTGTTTTTCACAACCTTGTAGATAACGCTGGGGGCCGTAGTCACCAGGTTCAGGTCGAACTCCCGCTCCAGGCGCGTCGTCAGAATATCCATGTGCAGCAGGCCCAGGAAGCCGCAGCGGAAACCGAAGCCGAGAGCGACGGACGTTTCCGGCTCAAAGGAGAGGGAAGCGTCGTTCATGCGCAGCTTTTCCAGTGCGTCCTTAAGGGCAGGATAGTCCGCGCCGTCGGCGGGATAAATGCCGCAGTAAACCATGGGGGTAACTTCCCTGTAGCCGGGCAGCGGTTCCGGGGCAGGGTTTTCGGCATCCGTAATGGTATCGCCCACGCGGGTATCCCGCACGTCCTTGATGGAGGCGGAAACGTAGCCCACGTCTCCGGCCTTCAGTTCATCGCAGGGCACATATCCGGGGGAGAGATGGCCTACCTCCACGATATCAAACTCGCTGCCGGTGGCCATCAGCCGCATCCGCATACCGGTACGGATCACGCCCTCCTTGACCCGGATAAAGCAGATCGCTCCTCTGTAATTATCGTAGAAAGCGTCGAAGATCAGAGCGCGGAGCGGCGCTCCCGTGTTTCCCTCCGGAGAGGGGATATACTTCGTTACGGCTTCCAGCACATCGTCAATATTCAGTCCCGTCTTTGCCGAAACACAGGGCGCGTAGCTGGCGTCCAGCCCGATTACGTCCTCAATTTCACGGCGCACTTCCTCCGGCTGGGCGGAAGGAAGGTCAATCTTGTTGATGACGGGAATGATTTCCAGATTGTGGTCCAGTGCCATATAAACGTTCGCCAGCGTCTGGGCTTCGATGCCCTGGGTCGCGTCCACCACCAGCAGGGCGCCTTCGCAGGCAGCAAGCGCCCGGCTGACCTCATAGGTAAAGTCCACATGTCCGGGGGTGTCAATCAGGTTCAGGATATAGTCCTGTCCGTCCTTCGCCCGGTACTTCATATGCACGGCCTTGCTTTTGATGGTAATGCCGCGTTCGCGCTCCAGCTCCATGCTGTCCAGGATCTGTTCCACCATCTCCCGCTGTTCGAACACGCCTGTCTTCTCCAGGATCCTGTCCGCCAGCGTGCTTTTGCCGTGGTCAATATGCGCAACAATGCAGAAATTTCTGATGTTTCCGGAAGCTTCCGACATCCGTTTTCCCTCCGCGTTTTCCGATTACTTTCCAGATTCTGTCTTTTTCGATCCGAGCTTGTTTTCCGTCCCGTTCAGCAGGCGGACGATGTTCTCGTGGTGCCGCCCGATGCAGATCAGGGCCAGCAGCACGCACCAGGTGATGACGAACGGTTTCCAGTCTCCCTGGTAGGTAATGGAAACCAGCACGGCGTAAAGGGAAACGAGCACCATGCTGCCAAGGGAAATATACCGTTTCCAGGCGATCACTGCCACGGTGACCGCGACGCAGATCAGGCCGATCAGCGGAAAGCAGTAGCACAGGACGCCGCAGCTGGTGGAGACGCCTTTTCCGCCCTTGAAGCCGAAGAACACAGGCCAGTTATGGCCGATCACGGCAAAGAATCCGCCCATCAGCGCGCCCATCAGATCTCCGGTCATCAGCTGCCCGGCCAGGCACGCGATGATTCCTTTCAGCATGTCCGCGACAAAAGTGAGGAGCCCGTATTTCCAGCCCATCGTACGCTGTACGTTGCTGGCGCCGGTGTTTCCGCTGCCGACCGTCCGCAGGTCCGGGCCGTTGAAGGCTTTGGAAATCAGGATACCGGAAGATATGGACCCCACAAGATAGCCAAAGATGCAGGCAATGATACACCACACGGGTTTTTCGGTCAGTACGGCAGGAATCATGACTGTTTCTCCTTTTCGTTTCTTTCACGCAGAATAAACCGGATCGGTGTTCCCTCCAGCGGGAAGGTCTTCCGGAAATAGTTTTCCAGGTACCGCTCGTAGGAAAAGGACATCAGCTTTTCGTCGTTCACGAAAAGCACGAAGGCGGGGGGCTGTACGCCGGTCTGAGTCGCGTAATAAATCTTCAGCCTCCTGGTGCCCTGCAGCGGCGGCTGCAGGTTGTCCGTCGCGTCGTTCACCACGTCGTTAAGCACGCCGGTGCGAATCCGGCGGCAAGCTGTTTCGTAAACTTCCTTCACCTTGTCCAGCACGGTGTTGACCCGCTGGCCGGATTTTGCGGAAATGAACAGGACAGGAGCGTAATCCATGAATTTCAGCTTCTCGATAACTTCCTTCCTGTATTTCTCCAGGGTTCCCGTTTCCTTTTCCAGCGCGTCCCATTTGTTCACAACCACAATAACGCCTTTTCCTTCCTCATGGATCAGGCCCGCGATCTTCGTGTCCTGTTCGGTAACGCCGTCATTGGCGTCAATCAGCAGCAGCGCCACGTCGCACCGGCGGATCGCTGCGATGGAGCGCAGGACGCTGTAGCGTTCCAGGCTTTCATCCTCGATGGAACTCTTCCGGCGGATACCGGCGGTGTCGATGATGTTGAAAGCCGTTCCGTCCGCCGATGTGAATACCGTATCGATGGCATCGCGGGTGGTGCCCGGGATGTCGGACACCATGGTCCGTTCCTGGCCAAGCAGCCGGTTGGTCAGGGAACTCTTTCCCACGTTGGGGCGGCCGACGATTGCCAGCTGTATCTGATGTTCCTCTTCGCTGTCGATGTCCTCTTCCCTCGGGGGAAAGTGGCTCACAACCTGATCCAGCAGGTCGCCGAATCCCAGCATGTTCACGCTGCTGATGCCGATCGGATCTCCCAGGCCCAGTTCGTAGAACTCGTACATGGAATCGTTCAGCCCCAGGTAATCCACCTTGTTGACCACCAGAAGCACCGGTTTCCCCGTGCGCCGCAGAAGGTTGGCCACATCCTTGTCGTCCGCGGTGAGCCCTTCCCGGGCATCCGTGAAAAAGCAGATCACATCTGCCAGCTCAATGGCGGTCTGCGCCTGGGCGCGCATTTGGGAAAGCAGCGCGTCGTCGCTGTGAGGATCAATACCGCCGGTATCAATCAGCGTGAAAGGGCGGCCGAGCCATTCCACGTCCGCGTGAATCCTGTCCCGGGTCACGCCGGGCACGTCCTCCACAATACTGATTCTTCTTCCGGCGATTTTATTGAAGAATGTTGACTTTCCGACGTTTGGCCTGCCGACAACGGCCACTAACGGTTTATTCATTCTCTTCCTCCGTCCGGTACAGCGCCCTGATAAAGGCGTCCCCGTTATTTTCAACAATATGGACCGGTTTTCCCAGGATCCCGCGGACCTGTTCAAGCGTCATGTCATCCAGGAAACATTCCGTGTTTTCCCGGAGCATGGACTCGGAGATGAGTACCCGGTCGAATGTCCTGTTTTCCAGGACGCGCACCAGATCCTGCCCGACAATCAGCCCGGTGACCGTGATCGTTTCTCCGAAGAAACGGTTGGGGACAGGAATCACTTCCGTTTCAGCCCAGGCCGGCGCGTATTTCCGGACAAGACTCTCGATGTGCGGCCGGACGGACACGCCGGTTGGAATGACAATGCGCACTTTTCCTCCGGAAGGCGGGGCGGGGAAGCCGTACTCCTCCAGATCCCGGTAGGCAACCTCACATTCTTCCTCAAACTGGCGGATCATGCCGACGCCGTTCTCAATCTGGGGATAATCCTCGTAATACTCCTCCTCCGGCAGGTCCCGCCCGCAGATACAGTAGAACTCATCGGAAGGGAACACGAAGCGTGTCCCGAACTCCGAAAGGAACCGCTTCTGGTAAGATTCAACGGCGTCGAGCACTTCCTGGGCCTTCTCCCGGTCTACCGCCGGGATGCAGGTGAGCTTTTCCCGGTACCGGGTCATGCCGATGGGCACGATGGCAACAGAAAGCGCCGCGGGCCAGAGGGAAGAGAGGTCTTCCACGGTCTTTTTCAGTATGTCCCCGTCGTTAAAGCCGGGGCAGAGCACCACCTGCGTGTGGAACTGAATCCCATGGTTTTTCAGCGCCGTAAGCCGCTCCATAATGTTCCCGGCGTTCGGGTTCCGCAGCATACGGACCCGGACATCCCCGTCCGTCGCCTGGACGGAAATATACAGGGGAGACGCTTTGCGGCGCAGGATCCGGATAAACTCTTCGTCATCCACGTTGGTCAATGTCACATAGTTGCCCATCATCAGACTCAGGCGCCAGTCGTCATCCTTGACATACAGGGATTCCCGCATGCCGGGCGGCATCTGGTCAATAAAGCAGAAAACGCAGTGGTTCCGGCAGTGCCGCGGCTTCATGACCACCGTCTCGTCCAGCCGGAGGCCCAGGGATTCCCAGGAAGACTTGACCACGCTGACGCGGCGTACAGCGCCGCTTTCGTCCGCCAGGTCAATCTCCAGATGGGCATGCTGGATCAAGGCCTGATAATCAATCTCGTCAATTACCGGCTCCCCGTTAATGGAAAGGAGCTTTTCTCCCGGACGGATGCCGGCGCCTGCAGCCGGGGAGGAAGGCAGCACTTCCAGTATTCCGATCAAGAGGCCTTCACTCCCTTTCATTCCATAATAACCCAATTTATTATCGTAAATATGTTCCGGGTTGTCAAGTTTCAGGCGGGAAACAGGCTCCCAACCGCCGGTTGGATTTGTCTTTTTATTCTGTTCTGTGATATGATATCCGGGTTAGATGATTTTTTCGGGATGAAGGGGACTGTTATGGCACAGAACGGTGATATCGGCATTGACCTGGGCACTTCCAACGTCGTTATTTATATGAAGGGGCACGGCGTCGTTTTCCGGGAACCCTCTGTCGTTGCCGTGGAGCGGGAAAGTAACCGCATAATCGCCTTTGGCACGGAAGCCTACCGGATGATCGGCAGGACGCCGGCAAACATCAATATTATCCGTCCGCTGGCCCAGGGTGAGATGATCGACTTTGACCTTGCCGCCGCTATGCTGCGGTATTACATTTCCAATGTGATCGGCCGGAAGTTCCTTTCCCGTCCGAGGGCTATTATGTCCGTTCCTTCCGGCGTCAAGGACATGGAAAAGAAAGCCCTTGTCACAGCAATGTTTGACGCGGGGCTTCGCCGCACCCAGATCCTGGACCGGGTCATTGCCGCCGCCCTCGGCGCACAGCTGAATTTCCTCGGTGCCTACGGCAGCATGGTCGCGGATATGAGCGCCGGCGGAACGGACCTGGCCGTGCTCAGCAACGGCATTGTTTCCGTACTCAGCTCCATCCGTGTCGGCGGAGACCATTTTGACGATTCAATCATTCGCTATCTGCGGAAAAAATATAACCTGCTCATCGGTGAACGCACCGCGGAGCAGGTCAAGATCACCCTCGGCGGCGCGCTGCGCAGGGATCCGAAGGTCATTATGGACGTAACGGGCAGGAACCTGATTTCCGGCCTGCCGAAAACCATTACCATAGATTCCGATGAAATTTACGAGTCCCTGATCGACAATGTGAATTCCCTGATTGAAAGCGTGCAGGCTGTAATTGAAAGAACGCCGCCCCAGCTGGCGTCCGACATACTGGAGGGCGGCGTTACTCTGACCGGCGGCGCAGCCGGCCTGTACGGGCTTTCCGAAGCCATTTCGGAGGTCATCCGGATTCCGTGCCGCGTAGCCCCTGATGCCCGGGACTGCGTGGTGCTTGGCTGTTCCAAGGTGCTGATGGATCCGGCAGGCATGAAGCATCTGCTTTCCGCTTCCTGACCGCCTTACTGCTTCACTCCGCCGGCTGTATCAATCCCGGCGGCGCCCACGAGGCCAAGGCGTTTCGCAGCCTCCTCGCGCATCTTGTACTTCAGGACCTTGCCCGCCGCGTTGAGCGGGAAGTGGTCCGTAAACTCGATATAGGACGGCACCTTGTGCCGCGCCATATGGCTTCTGATATAATCTGACATTTCCTTTTCGGTGAGGGTGGAGCCTTCCTTCCGGATGATGCAGGCCATCACCGCCTCGCCGTATTTCGCGTCGGGAACCCCGATGACCTGGACGTCCTCCACATCCGGATGGGTGTAGATGAACTCCTCGATCTCCTTCGGGTAAATATTCTCGCCGCCGCGGATAATCATATCCTTCAGGCGCCCGGTGATCAGGAAGGTTCCGTCGGGATTCCTGCGGGCCAGGTCGCCGGAGTGCAGCCAGCCGTCCCTGTCAATGGCGGCAGCCGTCGCGTCCGGCATTTTGTAATATCCCTTCATGATGTTGTAGCCTCTGGAGCAGAATTCGCCGTCCTTGCCGTCCGGCAGTTCTTCTCCCGTTTCCGGATCCACAATTTTACACTGCACGAAGGGGAAGGCATATCCTACGGTCTCCGTACGAAGCTCCAGCGAGTCCGTCCACGCGGACATGGTGCTGCCCGGAGAAGATTCCGTCTGCCCGTACACGCTGACGATGCCCCGCATGTTCATCTCATCCGGCTGCGCGGCGCGCTTCATGAGTTCCGGCGGGCAGCCGGAACCGGCCATAATGCCCGTCCGCATATAGGAAAAATCGGTTTTCCGGTAATCCTCATGGTTGAACATGGCGATGAACATGGTGGGAACGCCATGGAAGCAGGTGATCCGTTCCTGGTTAATGCAGGCCAGGGAGTTCTTCGCGGAGAAGTACGGCAGCGGGCAGAGGGTGGTGCCATGGGTCATGGAGGCGGTCATGGCCAGTACCATTCCGAAGCAATGGAACATGGGCACCTGGATCATCATCCGGTCCGCGGTGGACAGGCCCATCCGGTCGCCGATACACTTCCCGTCGTTCACCACATTGTAGTGGGTAAGCATAACGCCTTTCGGGAACCCGGTCGTACCGGAGGTATACTGCATGTTGCACACGTCGTCCGGCTTCACCCGGGCTGTCATAGCGCGAAGAGTTTCCTCCGGCACCGTGTCCGCCCGGCGCATGGCCTGGTCAAACGTGAGGCATCCCGGCTGCGAGAAATCGACGGTAATTACATTCCGCAGGAAGGGGAGCCGCTTGCAGTGCAGGGGTTCTCCCGCCTTAGTGGAGGCGATCTCCGGGCACAGTTCATTGATGATTTCTTTATAGTTGCTGTCCAGCGCCTTTTCGATCATCACCAGCGTATGGGTATCGCTCTGGCGGAGCAGGTAGTCCGCTTCATGGATCTTGTAAGCGGTATTCATGGTTACCAGGATCGCGCCGATCCGGGTGCAGGCCCAGAAGGAAATATACCAGGCGGGGACATTGGTGGCCCAGACCGCAACCTTGAAACCGGGGCGGACGCCCATGGAAATGAGCGCGCGTGCGAAACGGTCCACATCTTTCCGGAATCCGGCGTAGGTGCGCGTGTAGTTCAGCGTGGTGTATTTAAAGGCATACTGGTCCGGGAATTCCTCCGCCATGCGGTCGAGCACCTGGCCGAAGGTTTCGTCGATCAGCTCGTCCTTTTTCCAGACATACTTGCCGGTGCCGTCAAAGTTGTAGTAGAGCGTTTTCTTTTTGCCTTTGGGGTTGTCAAACCGGTTCATGTAGTTTACGAAATGCGAGAAAATGATCTCCCGGTCTGTCAGATCATCCATCCACTCCGTTTTCCATTCCAGGGAAATAAAACCGTTGTAATCGATGGAGGACAGCGCGTTCATCATGTCGGAAACCGGGAGAGTGCCTTCGCCGATCAGGTTGTAGGCGCCGTTGTCGTCCGAATCCCGCAGGTGCACGTGCTTGACGTATCCGCCCAGGTTGCGGATGGTGGTATCCGGGGTTTCATTGAAGTCCCGGTACGGATGATGAACGTCCCACAGGGCGGCCAGCTCGTCGCAGGCGTAGCTGTCCATAAGCGTACGGAGGCGTTTGGTATCCGCGTAGATACCGGATGTTTTGATCAGGACGGTCACTTTCTTTTCCGCGGCGTCCGGCAGGATTTCATCCAGGAACGCGCGGACCTGGTCCTCATTGTCCATGAGGGCGCAGACCGCCACATAGGGAACCCGCATGCTTCCCGCCGCGTCCAGCAGAAAACGGACAGCGTCCGGATCCGTCTCGGCGCGGCTGATATCTTCGGAAGTGTCGAAGCAGGGGATTTTCAGGTCATACTCCCGGAGCAGGCGTTCCGTTTCGTTCCTGCTGTATTTATGGAAAGGCGCGCCGCGGTCCGTCAGGGAGGCCACCTTATGAAGATTATATACTTCGATGCCGCGGAAATTCATCTCACAGGCGTCTTCGAGCTGCCTGTTCCAGTCGGTTTCCCTCCAGCCGCGGGTTGAAAAAGCAAGATTCAAACTTCTTCCTCCTCGTAGATAATCTTATTCATCGCATTGATATAGGCCATAATGCCGGCGCCGACGATATCCGTGGAAATTCCCCGGCCGGAGTACAGCTTTCCGTCCGAACGGAGCCTGATCAGCGTTTCGCCCATGGCTTCGCGGCCTTCCGTGACGGACTGGATCTGGAAATCGTCCACCTCGAAATGGCGTCCGGTGGCTTTCTCGATGGAATTGAAGGCCGCGTCGATCGCGCCGTCTCCCGTGGAGATGCCCTCCAGCTGGCGACCGTGAAGTGAAAGCTTCATGTGGGACATGGCGCCGATGGAGCTGCCGGTATTGATAACGTACTGCACGTCCGTGCAGGCCGGCGGCACCTGCATCGCCTCCGTCGCGACAATGGCTTCCAGTTCCTTGAGCGTCATCGCGTCCTTGTTGACGGACATCTCCCGGAACCGCTGCCAGACCTTCTCCGTATCCTCGTCCGTCAGTTCGTAGCCCATCTTCGCGATGGCCCTGACGATGGACTCCCGGGATTCATGGGTGTTGACGGTCATGCTTTCGCGGGAATCTTCCCCTCCGCGGGCAGGATGGAAGGAGTGAGCAAGCCCGGAGCGGCACAGGTTGTCCACCTGTGCGGTCAGGGTATCGATCTGTTCGACGCCCACGCCCAGGGAAATCCCCAGCTGCTTCTGCTTGACATTCAGGATGCTGACAATATTCCGGAGGGAAATGCTGTCCCGCCGGAAAGCGGCAGCCTTGATTTCCTTCACGCCGCACCGGACAGCCGCGATGGCGCAGGCATCCGCCAGATGAAGGGCGTCGGAGCAGGCATACCCAACCGTAACATCCTTCAGCTCCGGTACGTCAGCAAAGAGGAAATCGAGGAATTCAGCTGTCTCCTCCGGAAGCATGGATCCGGCGGTATCGCAGAGCGTGACCGTTTTCGCGCCCGCGTCGATGGCGCCGCGGATCACCCTGCGCAGGAAATTCCCGTCGCTCCGGGTCGCGTCCACCGCCACAAATTCCACGTCCGCCGTATAACCCAGGCACTTGCGGACCGCCTCCGCGGTCTTCTCCGCCAGCGCGTCCGGCTTGAGATGGGAAATGTATTCCATCTGCACGGAACTGACGGGGGCGACGACCTGAAGCCGGGGATCCGTCCCTTCCTTCAGGGCTTCCCAGACATCGTCGGCGTTTTCGCCGGGAACATAAACAGGCACCGCGATCCTGGCGGATTTCACAGCCTGGCAGACAGACTTGATCAGCAGGTTGTCCACCTTCTTCTGCCGCACGCCTTTGAGTTCAATCAGATCGGTACCGAGCCGGTCCAGCATCCGGCAAAGCTCGATCGTTTCCCGGAAACTCAGCTCCGGACTCTGTTCCCCCTGGCAAAGCGTACAGTCACAGATGCGGATTTTCTCTGTTGCTTCCATATTTCATAAACCTCCTGGAAAAAAATGCCCTGAAGCGAAATGCTTCAGGGACGAAATTATCGCGGTACCACCCATGTTTACTGCTCCATCGCAGTCTCTCTCGGACTCAGACAAGTCCACAGCCGGTTACGGGGCGACCGGGTTTTATTACTGAAGGATTTCCTTGTTCACAAAACCGACTCCGGAAGCAGTCAGCACTCCGTCCTGCACTGCCTCGCACCAGCCGGCAGCTCTCTGAAACATTCATGGATGCATTCTTTCCTTCATCGTCTTTCATATTCAATTGCATGGATACTAACATAATTCAATGCCCCTGTCAATCAATCCCCCGGCAGGGCCCGGTGTTTTTTTCCTGTTCACGCTCCCGGGTATGCTTCTCCGGCGCTGCGAAAAAGCCCCGCGCAAATTGACAAATGGAAGAAAAACGCTATCATATAACTGATTTACTTATAAGTCGGAAGGAAGTCGTGCCTTTGGCTGAAACCCGTGAGATGCTCCTCAGCGCGGATACGATGGATGCGTATGTCGCGCTCTTCGGCCTGAATGACCGGAATATCGCCGTGATCGAACAGGAATGCTCTGTCACGGTATCCCTTCGCGGAAACTGCCTTGTCATCCAGGGGGAAAGCGGCAGTCTGGAACTCGCGGAGCGGGTCATCCGGATCCTTTTTGATATGATCGGGCGGAATGAGCCGGTGGACCGGCTGAAAATCCGCTATGTGATATCCATGGTCCGGGAAGGGAACGCCGACCGGATCGAGGAATCCCTCCGTCGGGTAATCGCCATCACCCACCGCGGAAAGCAGATTACCTGCAAAACCGTGGGCCAGCAGAACTATATCGACGCGATCCGGAAAAACACGCTGACCTTCGCCGTTGGGCCCGCGGGCACCGGCAAAACCTACCTGGCCATGGCTCT
>Ga0310696_10004560_pt1 | contig 16948 bp, 35 predicted proteins | sample AusTroGonzalo_MG_4_FD_203885 | JGI IMG/M metagenome (GOLD analysis project Ga0310696, IMG submission 203885) | Bovine rumen microbial communities from tropical cattle in Woodstock, Queensland, Australia - Gonzalo_02 (v2) (version 2) | ecosystem: Host-associated > Mammals > Digestive system >...
GTGTATGAGTCTCTTTTTCATTGTATTGTGACTTGTGTTTCACTTTCTGATATTATACTTGTTTTTTCGTTTTGATAGTTAAACATTGGTTATTTTAGATGTAAATAATAAATGTGGAATTTTACAAAGAAAGTGAATTCAATGAACCTTAAAAATGCGGTAATAATTAAACAACTCGGGGAATAAATAAGATGACTGTAAAGATATTGGACAAGAAAATTGGTGAACTCGAAACAGAGTACAAACTATCTGACTATTTAGTTTTGAACCACGACGACCAGATTGTCTCAGGATGGAAGGAATTCAGCGATGGAATAGAAATCGGAGACGAAAACTATGCACTTGGAAACGTTTCCCTTGCAGTTGGAAATTTCCTTTCGGTTGGTTCCTATAACTTCTTCTACAAGGGAATAGAGCTTGATGCAACTAATTTGTCCGCGAAGGTATACCTTGCGGCCAGATAGCCAAGATTCCCCTATCCGTTCTGTGTGATGAAGGGTGATGTCGGGAAGTTCAGGTTACAGCAGAACACCGTTGACCTCAATAATTGGGCCACAACACAAAAATACTTGCATACGGCACTTAATAGCAGTCTTTCAAACAATCTTTCAAGCGCATTCTACTGCGACGATAGTTTTCCTTGGCATAGAGGTGACTACAACCAGCTCTGCATAGACCTAGGTGAAAACTATTGGGAGGACATGAATGAAGTCAAATCCAAGATTTCTGAATATCTGGATGACGCATTTTCACCAGAAATAGGTCTTTCTGCTTTCAACCTTGAAAGTGGATTGGCACCTGGGGACTCAATAACGATAGTCAACAACGACAAGATAAAATCACATAGATGTGGAACTCTTAGGGAAGTAACTGAGCATGGATGCGTTCTTGAAGTAACGTTGAACGCGGCCATGAAGAACTACCTGACTGGATACGGAATAGTGTTTCCAGATTTTGACTTCGACGATTACGCGGTGATATTCGCGGACAAGCCGACATTGTCTGGTCCAGCCAACACCTCAACATATTCAAGCATAAACGTTGGAACAGAGAACAAATGCCTGAGAAGGTGTTCAATGACGGTAGGAAAACAAAATACCGCTGAAGCCGACTTCGCAATAGCGCTCGGAAGGAGGGCACAGGCAAACCACTACTGCTCGTTCGTGTGGGGTCCAGCCGTAGAATACGTCAAGTCTCCAAAAGACTACACGTTCACTGTAGGACAGAGGGACAGGCTTTCAAACCTGATAAAATCATCTTCTGGGAGCAGAACTTTGTATGTTGCGAACAAGTTCGGTGAAAGCGCCGAGCTCCACAAGTTCGTTTTGAGCTGCATCGCTGAAGACACATCCCTCGTATCTTATTTGATGCCAAAGCTTTCAAACCAGAAGTTCACGAAAGTTCAGGTTGGAAGCGGAGTTGCGACGGCAAATGGGTCAATTGCAGTTGGAACGGCGAATACTACGGCGAAGAATACTGGAAGTATGGCATTGGGAGATAGTGTGTCTGCTCTTCAAAACTGTTCACTTGCAGTTGGAACAAATACTTCTACTGGAGGATGGTATTCCATAGCAGTTGGAAACGGTTCAAAAACAAATAATTCATGTTGCGCTTCATTTGGAACAAATGTATCTGCTTATGGATAGTACAGTTTCGCAATTGGAACAAATTCATATGCAAAAGACAATAGGTCTTTTGTATGGAATTCGTCAACATCAAAATATGATTCAAACGGAGAGAATACATTTAATTTGAATCCATCAACTGGTTTGAGCGGATTCTTCATCGGAAAGGACAATTTCATACAATGCGTTCTTTCAGCCGTGAACCAGATGACCCCGACACAGCTCAACACGCTTAAGACGATACTGTAGATATCATGACGATATCCAGATAAAAAACAACGGGAGGATTTGAATCCTCCCGTTTTCATTTTCATATTCTCCAAACATTAAGACTGTTCATAAGGTGACTTTACAATTCTGCATGGATTTCTCGGAAGATATCCAGATGCAAGTATGTCGTAATCTGGGTCTGATGGATTTGAAGAAGGCTCCCTGTCCAACTGTCCTCCAGTGACGAATCCAGTCATCCTGTTTCCGTCGTTTTCATAGCTTCCTATTGACACTCCGTTATATGAACTGAACGTACCCCCGTTTATGGAAATCCCCCTACATGGATGAACTTCTACAGCATCGGCGTCGGTTCCGAGTATCCTTGCCGATGAAGTGGATGGAAATATAAGTTCTCCAGTCGCGGAAACAACAATTCCGCATTTTCCAGATATTATTCCGCTGTTTACAGTTGTTGTTCCACCAAAAACACCAACACACGCGAAATTCTTGTTTGAAATTTTGGTGTCTCCGTTTATTGTAATATTTCCACCAGTTGAATTTAATACAAAAATAGGAGTTTCTGATTGAATGATGCAACTATCAAGTACAAGGCTTCCAGTCGGATGAACTACAATCGTCACTATATTTAGGGGATTATTTCCAGTTGTCACTGTGACGGAAACACCGTCAATCTAAATGGATTCATCGTTGTTCCATTCGCTTTTTATATCGATATACAGTTCTTGCTCTCCATAATCGTCCCGAGCAGAGTAAATTGCATCGTTTATTGTATTGAAATCGAGCCTTACTCCATTTCTTAGTATCAAAGAGGCCATTCCATCTTTTGCTACAATATACGGAAGCTATGGGATTCCGAACATAGTTATTGAATCCTCTGTTTCAAGCTGTCCTATCTTAATATCAACTGCCATTGTTTTCCTCTTTAAATTTGCTTATGAATTTCTATTACTGGTATTGCCTGATATCCATCGGCTATTATTCCATTGTCTACGTTTATGGGGTGGTTGTACTGCGTTCCAATTGAGGATATCTGATATTGGTTCTGCGTCGGGACCATTGAAAGTTCTCCTCCGTACAAGAATCCAGTCGTTCTTCCAAATCCTCCATTGTAGCTTTGTTTATGTTCATAGCTCGCTATTGGAACGTTGTCCCTAGATTTATATATTCCGCTTTTTATGGAGAATCTTGGTTTTATATAAGAATTCTTATAGTATGTTACAACACCGTAAGACCCTCCCCTGCTTTCCGCCATTATTGCGTGACCTATATTCAAGCCGCTTGTTCCAAGACCAGAGCCAAGTCCGTTGTTGTAGTTTTCGTCTTTGTTCTTTATTGCCACGACGGTTGGCCATGCATCTTCTTCGACTTCAAGATAACCAGCCCTGAGAACGACTCCACTTCCACCCTGTATGTATCCACCTTCTAACTCAACGCCACCACAAGTATTCGACATTATTGCTATTCCGCTTCCAGAACGAACCTCTCCTGTTTTTCCAACAATTATCCTTGTTGGTGCCTTGTTTTGATTCCCAGAAGTCTAAACACCGTCAAATGAAACATCCTGGTCTCCAACGTAAGTTAATTTTCCGTCTATCCTAAGAGTTGGTATATGTTCTTGTTCACCCTTGGCAAAATCATATGCACTTGTGTATTGGTCGTATCTCTAGTATGCCGTGAGGTTAAGAGACGAAAATACCCATATTCCAGACGCATACTGTCCAGTATCTCCGCCAGTAAATATGTCCCAGTTTGAATTTTCATACCACCTTGCTTCGCCTCCCCTGCAAATGTGAAAAATGCATTGACCAGTCGCATCCTGTGATTTGCAACAATCTATCATCTAATTGCACTTAACTAGAGAATCTGAGGAAAGTTGTATAATTCCATTTATTACCCTCATTGGAGTAATATCCCTAAAATCAACAACTCCGTTCACAAAAACAGTTTTCCCCCCGCCCTGGACCCAAAACGCATATTTTCCTACATCTGAACCTCCTCCGAAATCTAATTTCCATTCATGACCGTTTAAATCGAATAGAATATCTCCTCCGTCAATTACAATCATGTAATTTCCATATCCGCTTGGAAAAGTTTTTGTAATGTCAAGATTTTCGGTTACATCCTCATAAAACCTTACAGTTCCAGTGAACGGGTTTAAATATGTCAAAGCCTATCCAACGCAACTGAAAACTCTTCCGTCTAACTATCCATTTGAATCCCACAATCTTACTGAATCTTGAGTTACTGAAAGTTCAGAAACATGTGAAAATTCATTTTTATAACGGATAGGAAATACTGAAGAAAGTTGCATATCCGTTGAAAGTTGACCTATTTTATGAATCGCCATATATAAACTTATTTACATTTCTACTCGGTAAGTAATAAAAAAGAAGGAATATGTAATGTCAAATACAATAAGAGATGTCGGAAGTCTTTCCATAGATGAAGTTATCCCAGATTTTATTCATATGTCTGGGGACATAAATGTTGGAAGCATAGGAATATCTTCAAATCTGAGCGTTAGGGGAGACCTGACTGTTGGTGAAAACGCAGATATAGGTAATAACCTGGCAGTCAAAAATGCCATTTATGTCGGAGTTAACGAAGACGAGGACGGAACCATCGTACTCGGAAAAGATAACGTCATAAGTGGTGGAATAAACAATCTTATTATGGGCCACGAAAACGTTTTCTTCGGGAAAGAATCCGCTTCAATAGGAAACGAGGGAAATAAAGTCGGAGCGAAGGCGTTTTACTGGAAGGCCATAGACACGACGAACAAGAAAATATACCTAACAAAAACACTTCCAGTGTATAATAAAGCTCCGAACGAAGATGCAAACGGAAAGATTAACAACGTAACTAGATTTAAGGGTAGTTCCACGAATTATTATTCAAAAGACGAATACAAGAAATACGATGTCCCGTATTTCGGTCCAACAGATGATGCAGAGACATACAGGGAAATTAGCGGACTTTTAACCCCAGAAAACGGAATAAGCGGAATTAATCTAGCTGGAGTTACCAATAATACCCCAATAACGATATACAATACCGACTATACAAGATATGTCAGGTGTTACAAGGTTACTGGAATTGAAAACGGTTCTGTTATAACATATGAAAAAATAACATCGTCAATTCCAGTTTTAAGTGACGAAACGACAAGATTTAAATATAACAAAGAGAAAAAATATAATCCAAACTACTACACGTTATATTTTCCAGATATGGTTCAATCCAATATAAGTTGCAACAACGACGCGTATGTTGTTCATTCTACGTTTGGAAATCTTGCCGTCGGAGACAGCAATACGACAATGGGAAACAACTCTATCGCCATGGGAAAGGACAACAGAGCAACTGGAAACTACTCGGTCGCAATTGGATATGGAAACTAGGCACGGGGATTACGAAGCATAGCGATGGGCTTAAATGCTATTTGTGATGGACAAGACACATTTACGTGGAAAGGTGACAAATTCGTTCTTAGCACGACCATTGACAAAATATACGTCGGAAATAAAACTCTTAAACAAGCACTTGGACTTGCAACATAAAATAGAAATGGCTGGAAATTAAATCCAGCCATTTTTCATTCTCAGAACGGGTCTTCGTCCATGTGTTCCTTAAGCCAATCAAGATGCTCCTGGACGAGCCTGTCCCTTAACGTATTGAGCGGGGATACTATCATAGCCACGTCCATGTAGTTTGTTCTGAGTCGCACGAAAGTTTCCGTCAGCATATCCCTTAGAGTTCTCATTTCCTTCTCTTGACCGTCCATATCCTTGTTCTGGATTATTTTTAGAAGGAAGTCAATCTTCGGGATTATGTTGTCGGCAACGGAATGGTCCATCGGAGTTGAATAAGTTGTCCTTACGAAATCCTTTGCCGACAGGATTTCCCTCTTTATTATTGATATCCTCTCCTTCTGGTCCTCTTTCTGGCAGAAAATCCTGTATCTGTGCCTGATGTAGAAGAAAGATGAAATAATTATCAAAGCCAATGCCGAAACCGAACAAATTGTTATTTCTAATGCTGTCATAATATAATATTATACTCAAAAACATACCATATTTATAAGAATTCTGATTTTTCGGTAAGTATAGACATGACGGAGAGAATCAACATACCGACATACGACGCGGACCTTATTTTCATGTTCGACGTGAAAAGGGACAGGGTGAAGAAGTATGTCAAGAAGACATGGGGATTCGAGCTTGAGGGGCTGAACAACGACTATTCAGCAATAACAGTTGACATGGAAGACCTGACATGGCTGATATACGTTCCAGACACGGAGCGTCAGGACATGATATGGCTCACGAAAACGCTTTCACACGAGGCTAACCATGTAACTCTCCAGTTGATGCGGAAAGTCGGAGTTGAAGACGACGAGGCGATTTGCTACTGTCAGGACAATCTGCTCGGTGAAATGCTTTATTCGGTTTTAAAAAGAAAGAAACTCGAATCAAAGCAGAAAAAGGAACGGAAAAAGAAGAAGGCCGAGAGTTGATTCTCGGCCTTGATTTTATTTTCCAAAGTAGTTTATTAGAAGCTGAACCAGTTCAATGCATTTCGGTGAGAACACGAAGAACGCCAGGAATATCCACACCCAGGGCTTCACCATGACCAGCTTCATCGTGTCTTTCCATCCTAGTTCCCTGATGTCCCTTTTCACCCTGTTCTGAACGGCTTGCTGGATTGCGTCTACTTTCTGCCCCATTCCATCGACTTTCTTCCCCAATCCGTCGATGAATTCCTCCCTTTTGCTGATTTTCCCTTCGAGTTTGGTGAATCCCTCTTCTAGATTCTTAGTAAGGTCGTTATTTTCTGCAAGCTGTTCCATTACCTTTACCATGGCAGTCGTTACGTGAAATGTTGTTTCTGAAAGATGCTGTACCTTTTCCTGTTCCGTGAAACCGTTTGTACATTCCGCCGCGTCGCTGACGAGTTCCGTCAGCTGCAATTTCTCGTCGCTTGAGAGATATTTCGACTCGTTTATCTACTTTTTCTCAAGCTCGAGGGTATTCTTTATTTTTACCGACATAGCCATTGTCTTGTTCCAATCTGTTCTTTAGTTTATTTACGTTAAAATCTTCTGGAAAAATAGATTCGGCGGGGGATTTCTCCTCCGCCGAAACCGCCAGAACAGTGCACTAGAAACAATGGCAATGCTTTTTAAGACCGCACAATAACTGGACTTACTAAATATTATACAGATTGAGTGTTTTCATTTACTTTTTCGCCTTCGGGTTTCTTCTCTGGCTCAGCGAAAAGCGGGTTCTTGCTTGCGGCCAGATACTCCTTGAGGTCTGTGAGTGTCTTAATCATCGAGAACAGCTCGTTCTGTGTTGAATCCCTCTTGACGCACTCCTTCAAATCGACGTAAAACTGCCATACAAGTGCCTTCAGGTTTTCGTCGTATGACTGTGCGAGACATCCAAGCGTGTAGATGAACGAACCAGCCTCGGCAATGTCCTTCTTGTCTGGCATTGGGTACTTGTTCTCGTCACGAGGGGGAATGTTCATCTTTTCGACGAGTTCCTTCTCCTCCTGTTCGCGCTTCTTCTGCAACGCCTCAATGTCCGCCTTTGACGGACCTTTTGTAAATGCCGTGAAATTCTTTCTTTTGCTCATGATAATATTATACTTTCGTTTTACGGTCAATTGGAGTTTTCTTCGCACTCCTCGTCAACCACCAAATCATTGTCTTCGTCGTCACCCTCGCAGCAGTAATTGCAGAAATCGAAGAAATACATCAATGTGAACAGGGTGAGGGGCACTACAATCAACACAAGGAACAAAACAGCGACGATTATGAAGAACTCTATCATGGGAATTTTCTCTTTGACTTGAATGTGTATATTATACTGAATTGGTCCGTTAAAGTTTGGAGACGGCGGGAGTCGAACCCGCGTCCAGAACATTCCGTTCGAACGCTTTCTACAACAATTTCCTATGGAAGTTTAACCTCTCATCCTAATAGGAATCCGATGACAGGCGAGAGACTTCATGTAAGACCTCTCGGGTGAAGAGACAAGACCCTCGGGAATGCCAGATGGATTAATTCCCTACCAGGACTCTATCTGACGTCGCGTCCTTTCGGTAGGCTCATGCGGCCATGGCGTAATCGTTGTCGGTTACTTTTGGATTTTACGGCTCTCGCCGTGTCGCTGCGTTCTTGGGAGTATTGCCCTGTCGAAGCCAAATCGTCCCCATTGATGGTGGTCGGTGAGAATTTCGAAATCCCGACATTCTGCGTGTAAAGCAGACGCTCTTCCTCTGAGCTAACCGACCGTTTATTTATTCCTGTGGGTCCCAGCGTTCCTTTGCCTTTGACAGCGGAACTGGACTTGAACTTTCAAGCGTTCCGTCGTATATCTGCATCTTAACAGTTCTTTCGATTGGAGTTCCGTCCCTGTCCGTCGCGCTGTACCGAACGACGCAATACAGGCTGTGCCATTCAATCCATTCGACCGTGTTGTCCTTGTTTGAGGACAACTGGCCTATCTTCTCTGACACGTATCTTCTGGCTTCGTTCTTCGTATTGAAGAGAAACCTCGAGATATACAAGTTTGGACCAGGAAATGTCTGGTACATGCTGTCGTATATTTCGGCTTCCGCCATCAGAACTGTGTATTTTATGTTCTTCATGTTCTTTGTTGGTGGCTGGAGGAGCGTTTGCATCTCCATCCTGGCCTTATGAGGGCCGTGGTCTACTACTTAGCCTACCCAGCCATGTTTTACTTTTTCTTCTTTGAGTTTTTCTTCTCAAACTTTGTATGCGTAATATTGTACAGAACATCGTCGATACAGTCTATCACGTTCGGCTCGGTTACGAGAACGTCCATGTCCCAAAGCCTGAAAAGGATGTTTTCGTCCCAACCCTTCGTAATTGAAATCTTGTTTGGTCCTTCGTACCCCCTGTCGTCTTTTCTTGTTACGACTATTCTCTCGTACAGGTTTGGGTCTCCGTCGGCCTTGTTTCCAAGAGTGTAGCATTTCCTGGTCAAGGACTTAAGCCGCTTGAGAAGGGGCTTAATCTGGACATAGATGTCGTTTCCTTCCTTCTGGAGGGCTTCGTATTTTTCCTTGAACTGTTTTACTTCCATATCCCCTCCCTAGAGACTATGTCTTCAACCTTCTGTGAAACTTGAATTCCGTTCGACTTTGCCAGTTCTACTGTGTTTTTCAGTGCGGATTTCCTGCAATCGCCATATGTCCGTCCACCTTCTGGAGTCGGGGTACAGACTTTGCAGTTATGGCACTGGACCTCGCGGCAGAACTCAGTATTGATGTTCCAGTCTGGGCATCTGATATCAGAGCAGTCGGCTGCTGCCAGCATTTTTCTGATTTGGAAATACTTATCCTTTTTTGTGCATCCGTCCAGCTTAAGGTCGATTAAAGCCTTGACCTCTTCCTCGTATTCTGACTGGAAAGAACCGAATGATACAACCTCGTTGTCGAGGATGCAGTAGAAGCACTGTCCGTAGTCGTCGCAAAATATTGGAACGGAGATTCCCCTGTACGTTATCGTCTCGATGTAGTCCTCGCGGTCCATCTTCATCGGCTTTGGGACCATCTTCCCGAAGAAGTCCTGGAACTTACCGAGGTCCTTGAACAGACCGCAAGTGGACCATTCGTACCTGTCCTTCGAATACTTGCACGGGTCTGGGAACTCGACCCCAGTCAGGTCGTAGTTGAATCTGTAATATCCTTTTTCAAGGTGGATTCCGTTTACGTCGCAGTCCTTGTCAACGAAATAGATTATGTAGAATTCCTGGGGTTTTTCCATCGTTCAAAATCCTTCATCTTTATTTTTCGCTTCCATTACCTTGGTCCGCTTTTCGTCCTCGTCCTTGAACAGACATCCCCAGCTTGGGATGCTGACTGGATATCTTGTCGTTCCAGACACGTATTCGAGCTTTACCTCGGTTATCGTGTGGATGTCCGATTCGTACCCGTGCGGAAGATATTCACACTGGATATCGTCGTCATCGAAGAACTCCATCCAGTCTTCGGTCTCGTTGAAATATCCTTCCCCTCGACGTCCAGCCCACGTTGATATGAATGAAATGAAATACAGGAGAAAATCGTCATTTTCGAAATCTTCCTTCTTAATTGAAACTTTCGTGTTCACGTAATCCGCGTCGTTCCAATCACCCTCCACGTACAGTTCATAGTGTTCGGATTGGTTCTCTGGCTTCTGAATCTTAAAGTTGTCAAATAGTTTCATTCTTTGCTTCTCCTGTTTTTCTGTCAATACCAAGGCCAGTAATAGACTATGTGTTCCTTGTCGAGAGTTTTCATAATGGCCTTGAACGTTTCAACCTCAACGTGGTCGTTAATCATCTTCTTGATGTCGCACTTCCTGAGAGGGATATTTACGAGGTTATCGTGTTCCTCGTCATCCCAGAAGTTCTCCACGATGTACTTGTGCAAATCCCAGTTCTTGCGCCAGTACATGATTTCTTCGACTGGGTCGTTTTCCTGGCTAAGACCATATTTCTCGTCCTCGAACTGAACGCGCAAATTCTTGTCAAGCTTCAAACCAAGACCTTTTGCGATTTTCCTGCATTCCCTCTTGTATCTGGAAATCCCCTTCTTCTGTTCATCTGTGAACTTGTCCCAGGCATATCCGCCGTATTCCTTCTTCGGAAGTGAAATCATGAAATCATTCCACTTTTTCTCAGATGAAAGCTTCTCTACGAGATTGTCGTATTCTTTGCAAATCTTCTGGAATTCAAGATGTGCTTTCCACCTCTTCTTGGTGGTCCTGTAGATGTACTGGTCTAATCCCATTTCTTTTCCTCTGTTGTGGTTATATTATACCAATTCTTCCGAGTCTGTCAAGTTTTATGGAGAATCTTCTTCAACGACTCGGTCGTCTTGTCAAGATAATTACTGTATCTCTCAGCGAGCTTGTGGAAAGCTTCCTCCCATTCAGTCTTTTCGTTATACAGCTTGGCACAGGCGATTGTCAGGAGCTGGACGTTAGTCTCGAACTCGTCGTGCTTCATGATATTCCATCTTCTTTCGAGCTCGTCTATGACTTTCCTCAGCAGCTTTTCTAGCTCGTCGTAGTTGACGGTTCCGTCTTCGTTGCAGAATTTCGGCAGGTGTATCATTTTATCAAGTCTCCATTCTCGTCGTGGTCAAATCTTCAATTTTCACTTGAACACCAGTTTGCTGTTCTTCGTGGCTTCGTGCGCCTTTTCAATCAACTGAATATACTCTGGAACCGTGTACCCATGTATCAACGGTTCCTTCTTGTCGAGCTTCTTTTTCTTCGGTTCCGCCTTTAGCTTGCCAGACCACTCGTCAACATCGTGAATGTCCAACTTGTGCTTCGGTGCAATCAGAACCTGACCTTGATGCCAGTCAATCCCCATGCACACCCCATTGATGTCAACGGTAGCCCCATCAGGACACACCCAACCCGCAGGCGAGTTCACGCATATCTTCACTTCCGAATCATCGTCCATCAGTTCAAGGACATCTTTCAATTCCTTCACTGTCATCCCAACTTCCTTCCAATCTTCTTCCTCAAATACCCAAGACCAATGCATAGCCCAATAACAAGGGCAATTGAACATGATGCTATTGGATAACTTGCAACTGCGCAAACGAACGCCCCGATAATCATGAACATGCCAAACGCCGCGCATGAACAGAAAATCAACCCACCCAAAACGGACATTCCATATGCAATTGGATTGGTTGAAGGTTCAATATAATCTGCCATAGTTATATTTGGAATTATGCAGGACAACCAATCAAGAATCTTAACAATTGATTTAAAAAATGCTTTCATTTCACAAGTTCTCCATTCTCGTCATACGACTCGAAATCCTCAACCTCGTCATGGTCAAACCAGATTTTCTCGTAGCCTTGTGGATATGTAACCCCCACCAAAGTACTGAAACCTTTTTCGTTGATTGTATTCACGGTCTCAATCTCAAGGCAATATCCTTCTGGACTTTGCTGGACAACCTGACCGCGCTTGCATCTATATGACGGATTGGGATTTGACTTCTTCACCTTCGCATAGGTCTTTCCAGCGCGATTCATCTTCTCGCGCTTCTTCCATTCATCTGGCAAAAGAGTGACTGGAATATAGTTGTAATAGACTATTCCTGAATTGCGCTCGCTCATGATTTAAATGCTTCCTTCGCAACCTTTGTTGAAATCATTTCATTCCTCCAAACCCAGACGAGTCTCTGAACTCTCTCAATATTTTTGAGAATCTGTTATACAATTCCGCTTTCTCTGGCTCGTCAATGGATATACTGTACGTCAAGTTGAAATTCTCCATCAGCATCACCGTTTTCAAGACATTGTTCTCGGCTTTTACCTTGGCAAGTTCCTTCTCGAGCGCATCCACATCTGGATTCCTGTACATTTTATACTGACTATTCCACTTGTCGATGGCGCGAAACTGACAAGTTCTCCCGCTTTCACTTTGTATTTCGTTTCCTTTTATTGAGACTTTGTGACCACAATTCTTGCATACTACCTCAGCCTCAGCATGGTGTACCGACCAATCACCATCGTCATCATAGAACTCCAAGTCTTCATGTCCACAGCACGGACAAGGAGACACGTCGACTGTCTTTTCGACCGTTTTGTAATATTTGTATGTGCTCATTTTAATGATTTCTGTAATTTTGTTAAAATTTAATTCCACCATGATGCCTTGTCTTTAGACTCGGCGTCACCCTCGCACAAGGAAAGCCAATCTGGAAGGACGGCGGCGTCATACTTTTGTCGCAGAGCACCATAAGACATGATTTTATCCAAGTCTGACTTTGTTATTGTCTTACCAAACTTTTCAGACAGATACTTAAGCATATCATCCATATTGCCCATCGAAATCTTGGTCCATGCAGACACAATGGCTTTCTCTCTTGTTGTCATCGTGTTGCACAACGCAAGGAAATCAGGAAGAATTTTCTGGGCAAGTTCGTCGTTGAACTTGAAGTCACTATGTCGGCTCAGCAGTTCCTGTTCGCTTATTGTCCAACCAAGCTTTTCCGACATGTACTTCAGCATCTCTGACATATCGCACATCAGATATCCAGAGTATGCAGACACAATTGCTTTTTCTCGCGTTGTCATGTTGTCTTTTTCTTTCCGTATTTGACCTTGTTCGACTCGTACTGCTTCATCTTGAGTACGTTCACCTGATAGTCGTTCTTTGTCAGGATTGCAGCGACATTCTTTGCGTCTTCTCGGCAATACGTGTCTTGCAATATGAACTTTTCTATCAAGTCAATAGCGTCCTCTGGCCACTTTCCCACAACCCGTATGTCATAATCGCTGTTATACTGTTCCTTCGTCGGCTTCGGAAGTGCCTTGAAAGCCTCTTTGAACTTCTTAATGTGGCACTCGAACTTGGAATGTAGTCCACGCCAGTCGTGGCATGTGTATTCTGTCGGCCCTTCGGTATGCAGCCTGTCGAACAACCACTCATACCACTTCTTTGCCCTCTTCCACCTGTTATATTCGTCTCCGTATGCGATGAACGGATAGCTTTTCCTGAAAAGGCTCAATGTCATTTCACTCATATCAGTCGTACCTCAATTCCCAACTTCTTGACTTCGTGTCGTCAGATGTCCTGTACTTTATTTCCTCGTCGTAGACCATTGCGGTTTCCATGTAATCATAGTAACCGTTCATGTTGTAGTTCTTTTTATGAAACTGGGCGCACTTCCAGAAGAAATCACTGGAAGCAATTAGCTCTTCCAATGTTTTTCCTCCGTATGCAACCTCGTTTCTCAGTCTTGACAAGCCAATAGGACTCATGATTTCCTCAAAGATTCCAAGTACTTATTATACTTGTCTTCCCAATCTTGCTTTGTCTCGTTCTTGTGCAGTTCGTAGAACTTCATGAGCCAATCCCGCTTCAATTGGATTTTTCCAAATGATTTCGCGTCATTTGGTCCGAAATATCCAACTACCTCAAAATAGTACCCATTCTTCTCGACATGGGAAATCCAGTCGTCAAGGTCTCGGCAATACACATGCCAATTCATAACCTCAATCATTTCAGAACCTTCTGAAACTCCTGGACAGCCAATACCTCCAGTGCTTCCGTATTGTCCACCGTGCAGTACATAATACCTGTCAACGCGGATGTCCTGAAACTCGTCTTTCTTTTTCTTGTCGACTCCGAATGCAGTTGAGATTACAGCCGCAGTCAACGCCGCGATAAATTCTTTTCTCGTTGTGTTCATGTCAATATTATATCACCATTCTCATCATCTTGTCAAGTGCCCCTACCAAAGTTGTCATGTCCAGAAATCACCGCTTCAATCCCGATTGGGGCATCATTGTGGAAATTGGTTATGAGCCTCACCCTAAGTTTGTCAACATTCTTTTTCTCCCAATCAAGGAATTTGTCTCTCTCAGCAAGATACTTTTCCTGAACGGGCCAGTATTTCTCAGGCTTCGCGTCGTAGATGAACAGTTTCTTGGCTTCATCATTGAGCTTGCGAACCTTCTCGTACCTCTTCTTCGCCTCTTCAAGCAACTTGTCGTAGTCAATTGTCATGTCAATGTTCATTTTCCGTCTCCTGCTTCAATTCAGAAATCTTCGCTTCAATCTCCCCAATCATCTTCGTCAGATGAACAATCTCGTTTTTCTTACTCTGAAGGGTCTTCTCCAACGTCTCCAACTGCTTTTTCTTCAATTCCCCGTCAAGTTTGTTGAACTCGTCCTCGTCAAGATACTTCATCTTGACCACAATATTAATGTCGCACTCGCCACCATACTGCCAATGGTCATAGTAGTTCAGATGGACAGTGGTCTCGCCATCCCAGTCAAGTTCATCCACAACCAAACTCGTACCTCCCATATCGGTGCGATAGTCAGAATCTTCCACATACCGCATCCCCCTCTTGGCATAGAGGTTAACAAGCCTATGGAGCAATCCACAAGCAACATCATATATGGTTTCCTCAATTTCCTCTTTACGGCTAATTGAGTCTGTGCTGTTCCATTCCTTGTAAAGCTTCTTGTATTCTTCGTAAGTCATTTCCTCTTCCTCGCTTTCTCTTCCTGTTTTCTGGATTTGTAGGTTTTTTGCTTCAACACCTTCGTGCAATATTCGTTCTTCGTCAATATGGCCGCGACCTTCTCCCCAATATCGTGGCATTTCGCCTCCTTCTCCGCGAATGCCCTGATTGCGGGCATTGCGTCCTCTGGCCACTTGCCATCAACGAAAGGGTCTATGTCCTCACCATAGTTCTGCTCCTTTGTGGGCTTTGGCAACTGCCTGAACAGCGCGTTGCGTTCCTTTAACTCAACCTGAAGCCATATCGCAAGTTTGCTCCAATCGTGGTCAGTTCCCTCAGATGGCCGCTCGGACATGATTCTCTCCAAGAGCCACTTGTACCACTTCCCTGTCTTTTCCCACAACTCGTACTCGGAGCCATATGGAATGAATGGATAGGTTTTTCTCAACTGGTCAATCGTCATATCTGTCCTCCAAAATCTGTGTGTTCCTCCGTGTCTTACCAGTCTCCGCCGTCGTTCGGAATGTCTATCTCGCAAACGGTATTGTTCTGATTGACTCTTCCTCCTCCTATGCCTCCGCCATCCGTATAGTCTGGCTCTCTGTTCCCGTTCCCTTCTGAAAGCATAGCAAAAAGATGTCCGCTTGCAGAGAACAGCCAAAGCCTGTTTGTGTTCTTGTACCACTTCCTCGCCAGCCGCTTCAACGAGCGGATGCACGATTCCTCGTGTTCAGTCAGCGAATACCCCGCCCTTGTCTTCATTGGTTTCATCATTTTGTTTTCTCCTGTTCGTCATACTTCTTCACGCGCTCAATCGCTTCTTTGGTCCTGATTGCCGTAGGAACCACGACCTCGTTCCAGAGACGCGCCGCGTCCTCTGGGCAATACGACCTGCGGAAATCGAATCCACCGTATCCAGCTCCGTTGAAGTTGCACCTTATCGGAAGCGTCCACCCCCCGTGGTCGTCGAAGTCCTCACACTCGACGTGCCACCACGGAAGACAGTTTCCCCCGATGTCAATCATTTCAATCAAAGCCGCCTTTTTACCGCAAATTGGGCACGGCTTGAGGGATTCGGAAATCCCCTTGACGTATTCCCTCCATTTTCTCTCGGACTCGTCAGAAATACGCCTGAAGAAATTTTTTATTTTGTCAAAAATCATTCTTTCACCCACAGTTTAACACCAGCATCCACTTTTTGGATGTATCCCATTTCTGCCATTTTTTCTTCGTGATTTACACTTAACCAGGACATAGCACTAACAAACGCGAAGAAAAGAAAAAGAGCTCCAAGAATTAAAGCCGCAATTAATTTACTGTTCATTTTTGTCTTACCTTAACTTTTCACCAAGCCTCTTAATCGCGTCGATGATTTCTGTCGTGATGTTGGATTTCTTTCCCTTGGAATCGACGATGTGGAACATGTATCCGTCGACAACCTCGACTTCTTTCGTGTTCATCGTCATCGTGAACGCATGGTCAATCGTCTTGTCCTTTGAAATGTCTTCCAGGAAAGAAACAACCTTTTCGGTTTCTGATGGAAGAAAGAACGTGGTTCTGGTGCATTGTCTCGGCATCTGGAATTCAATGCGGATTACCGACAAACGAATCTCAGTAGAAACGTCTATCTTACAGATGTCTTCGATTTCCAGGGTATGTAGCATGTCGTATAGCATTGTCAGTCATTCCATTTCCAATAAGTGTCCCTGCCAGTCTGCCAACCATCGTTCCACACTTCCACGATTACGTCATGATAAATGTCGTCCTTGATTTCGTCCCTGTTTTCTGTGATTCCATACTTGTCCAGAATCGCGTCAAGGTTCTTCATTATTATGTCATCCAGGTCCACGTCAATCTTCTCCCCAATTTCCATCATCCTTGAAACAATCTTCAAAAAAGAAAGAATCGTCCTTTGCATCACTCCATCCCTGTGAATACGCCTCGTTCAGAAGTGAAGTCAATTCCTTCTCAATCTCCTTCCTGTCGGTGAAATCTTCAATCTTCCACCAATCCAGGATTCCATTCAATCTTTCCAGAAGTTCCTTGTCCATGTTTTTACGGTTCATACTTGC
>Ga0310696_10004561_pt1 | contig 16947 bp, 16 predicted proteins | sample AusTroGonzalo_MG_4_FD_203885 | JGI IMG/M metagenome (GOLD analysis project Ga0310696, IMG submission 203885) | Bovine rumen microbial communities from tropical cattle in Woodstock, Queensland, Australia - Gonzalo_02 (v2) (version 2) | ecosystem: Host-associated > Mammals > Digestive system >...
CTCGGTGTTCGAGGATTTCGGATTCCGCAGCGGCCGCACCGTAGACAAGTTCGAGGGCGTGGAGACCATGCGCTCGGAGAACGGACTGATCGTCCTGCCGCGCTATGTGAATGCATTCCTTTCCCTCAAGGTGGAGCAGTATCTTGACCTCGACACCCACGGCATGTTCGTATGCTCCGTGACCGAGGCGAGGGTTCTTTCCGACCGCGAGACCATGACCTACACTTACTACCAGAACAATGTGAAGCCGAAGCCTGAAACCGAGGGCAAGAAGGGCTGGGTGTGCAAGGTGTGCGGTTATGTCTACGAGGGTGAGGAGCTTCCGGATGACATCGTGTGTCCTCTGTGCAAACACGGGGCAGCGGATTTCGAGAAGATTGAGTAGAGGTGCATGGGGGAAGAGCGGAGAGAAGTACAGAGTCAGATTGCGTCCACAGGACAACTGTTGAGGTTTACAAGGGGAGTTGAGGCCCCGGGACAAAGGAGAAAAACTATGATGGAACGAAGGGTGATGGAGACCACCGGCACCGAGAATTCCCTGCTTGGGTTCGGCTGCATGCGGTTTCCGACGAAGGACGGCAAGATTGACAAAGAGCGCTCGGCGAAGATGATCGACATGGCCTACAAGGCCGGCGTGACCTACTACGATGTGGCTTACCCCTACCACGGCGGTGAGGCGGAGCCGGTGCTCGGCGAGATTTTGAAGAAGTACGACAGAAGCACATTCCATCTGGCAACAAAGCTGCCGTGCTGGGAAGTGCACAGTTTAGACGATGCGAAGAGACTTTTCGCATATCAGCTGGAGCGTCTGCAGGTTGACTATTTTGATTACTACCTTCTGCATGCGCTGGATATCAACCGTTTCCGCGAGATGGTTTCCTACGGAGTGCCGGAGTATCTGGCGGAGCTGAAGGAGCAGGGCAAAATCCGCAACCTCGGTTTTTCCTTCCACGACAAATACGAATCCTTCGTGGAGATCGTGAATTACCGCGACTGGGATTTCTGCCAGATCCAGTACAACTATATGGACCGCTTTGAGCAGGCCGGCGACCGCGGCGTTGAGCTCGTGACGGAGAAGGGGATTCCTTTGGTCATCATGGAGCCAATCAAGGGCGGTACCCTGGCGGTGCTTCCCGAGGAGGTTACGGAGCCGTTCCGGAAACTGCGTCCCGACGCCTCCACGGCATCCTGGGCGCTTCGCTTTGTGGCCAGCAAGCCGATCGTCAAGGTGATCCTGAGCGGTATGTCCGCGGAGGAGCAGGTGCAGGACAACCTGAATACCTTTATCAACTACGAGCCCCTCACGGAAGAGGAGGCTGCAGCGGTTGACGAGGTCACGGCGATGATCAAGGCGCGCGTAAGAAACGGCTGCACGGGCTGCAGGTACTGTATGCCCTGCCCGAACGGCGTGGATATCCCGAGGAACTTCTCCGTGTGGAACCAGTTCGGCATGTACGGCAATGTCGGAAGCGCCAAGTGGAACTGGAGCCGGGTTGACGACAGCGCGAAGGCGAAGAACTGCGTCGAGTGCGGCGCCTGCGAGGCGGCTTGCCCGCAGCACCTTTCCATCCGCGAGAACCTGGCTGCACTGCAGAAGGAACTCGATGAGGTATGTGGAGAGGCATAACGATTTCTTCACGAAAGAGGTTCTGAGAGTTGCATTGTAAAGCAGTAATTTTTGATCTGGACGGTACCCTGATCGATACTGAGAGATTATACCGGAAGTACTGGCCGGAGGCGCTTCGGCACTTCGGCTATGTACTGTCCGATGAGCGTGCTTTGATGCTCCGCTCGCTGGGACGGCCCTTTGCGCCGAAACAGTTCCGGGAGTGGTTCGGCGAGGACTTTGATTACGCCGAAGTCCGCGCGTACCGGAAGCAGATCATCGAGGCACATATCAAAGAGCACGGCGTGGATGCCAAGCCCGGCGCAAGGGAGACGCTTCTGGCGCTCCGCGAGCTCGGCATCACCGTGGCGATCGCCACGGCCACCGACCCGGAGAGGACGGAGCGGTACTTAAAGCTCGCCGGACTCGACGGACTGGTCGAGACGATCATCAGCGCGACGATGGTGGCACAGGGAAAGCCCGCAGCGGACATTTACCTTTATGCGTGCAGCACCCTGGGACTAGAGCCTTCGGAGTGTATCGCCGTGGAGGACGCACCCAACGGGGTGCGGAGCGCATTTTCCGCGGGATGTAAGGTCGTGATGATCCCCGACCAGACGGAGCCGGATGAGGAACTTCAGCCGATGCTGTACGCCCGTCTGGATGCCCTGCCCGGGCTGATCGGGCTTGTGAAAGAGGAATAACGTCTTGTGAGGTAATTTATGGAGATTCAGCAAGACAACAACATTGGAATGGAGTCTGCCCGCTCGGCAGTAGAGAAGATGAAACTCGGGTGGAACCTGGGCAACACCTTCGAGTGCCACGGGAGCTGGTTTGACAATCTGCGGATCGAGACTGCATGGGGCAATCCGATCCCGACGAGAGAGCTGGTCAAGGCTGTGGCGGAACAGGGATTTTCCGTGATCCGCGTCCCCGTCACGTGGTATCCCCACATGGATGAATCCGGCCGGATCGACGAGGACTGGCTCAAGCGGATCCGCCGCATCGTGAGGATGACGCTCGCGGAGGGGATGTACTGCATCGTGAACAGCCACCACGACGCCGGAAGCATGCGCAGCTACGGCGGCGGTTGGATTCAGGCGGACCGCAACAACTATATGGCAAATCGCGACCGGGCGGCATATATGTGGGAGCAGATCGCGGAGTATTTTTCGGAGGAGTCCGACCGGCTGATCTTTGAAAGCTTCAGCGAGATGCTGAACCCGGACTGTGAGTGGGATGTGCCCTCGGAGGAGGAGCTGGAAGTCGCCAACGAGTGGAACCAGCTGTTTGTGGATACGGTCCGCGCCACCGGCGGTGCCAATGCGGAACGGAATCTTATTGTCAGCCCCTACGCGGGAGGAATCAGCGATTATCTGCTTGGCGGGTTTGTGATCCCGAAGGATTCCGCGGAAGGGCACCTGATCGCGGGAGTACACTCCTATGCGCCGATGGGATTTACCTCGAGAGCGGCGACCTGGGCGCGCCAGACGGAAACGTTTGATTTCCTCTGCGAGGAGGAGGTGGAACGGCTCTTTACGACGATCGACCGGAGATTCGAGGAGACGGACATCCCGATCATCTTAAGTGAATTCGGGGCGATGGACCGCTCCAACACAAAGGAGCGGGCACGGTATGCCGCCAAGGTGGTGTCTCTTGGCAGGGAGCGGGGGATCACCTGCATCTACTGGGATGAGGGCAAGAAATATAACATTTTCTCCCGCAGTGACGGCACGGTCCGTTATCCGGAGATCCTCCGGGCGATGACGGATGCAGCGGGACTGTAGGGCTTTACAGAGTTTATACGGCGCCGGAAGAGATGCGCTTTATAGGGTTTACACTAAAGACAGGAGGAAGGGTATCGTGAACAAACGGGAATTGTTGGACAACATGCGGGCTCGGGTAGCCGAGATCCGCGACGGAATGGGCAAGGTTGAGGAGAATCTGTATGTGATCTCCGACAGCATCGACGCGAAGAAGTTTCTTTCCACGGAAACCACCGGAAGCGTGATGGAAAACCTTGACAAGATTGAAAAGGCGACGGAATTCTGCCGCTCGCAGTACGAGGAACTGAGCGGGGATCCGTTCGAGTTTGACAAGCTTGACGACTTGGAGACGAGTCTCGACCGCATTGAGGTCGTGCTCGGAAACCGCGAGGAGGTGGAGCTTGCGGAGAGATTCCAGACTCTTCTCTGTGACGATACGGACGCGGTTCAGGCCCTTTCGGACGCACAGAAAACCCTCCTCGACATTATCGACGGCAACGACTCCATGAGACTTGCCAAGGATGATGATATTCTCGGAAAGATGAAGCCGTATGCACTCTTCATGAAGGCTTACGACGAGAAGCGCATGGTCAATGTGCTCGATTACATTCCGCAGCTTCGCGAGTGCTTCCCGGACGATCTGGTTGCGGCGCTTCTTGACAAGCAGATCCGCAGCCCGGAGGCAGCGGAAGAGGCCGCGGAACCTGTGGAAGCGGAAGCTCCTGAGGGAGAAGAGCCGGGAGAACCCGAGGTTGAGGTTCCCGTGAGCGGGGAAGCAGAGGAGACTGAGGTGGTCATCCCTGTTGTTGCCGAGGAATCGGAGGAGGCAGCGGAGCCTGCCGAGCCCGTGATTGACGTTCCTGCCGGGGATGAGGAGCCGGCGGAACCCGAGGTTGTTGTTTCGGTGGAAAATGACGAGCCGGAAGAACCGGAGGTTGAGATCCCGGTGGAGAATGAAGAACCGGAAGAGCCGGAGGCCGCCGTTCCCGTGGAAAACGACGAGCCGGAAGAGCCGGAGATTGCCGTTCCCGTGGAAAACGACGAGCCGGAAGAGCCGGAGATTGCCGTTCCCGTGGAAAACAACGAGCCGGAAGAGCCGGAGATTGCCGTTCCCGTGGAGAACGACGAGCCCGAGGAGCCGGAGATTGCCGTTCCCGTGGAAAATGATGAGCCTGACGAGCCCGTAGCCATGGTCCCTGCGGAAGACGGGGAGCCGGAGGAGCCCGATATTCCGATTGCCGTGAGTGTCGAGGAGAGCAACGATCCGGAGGAGTTCTTTCTGTTTGGTGAGAAATCCGCAGCGGAGGATACTGAAGCTGCATTACCGCCGGTTGTCGAAGAAGAGCCCGCGGAACCGGAAATCTCAGTACCGGCGGATTCGGCGGATGAAGCCGATGAGCCGATCCTCGAAATCCCGATTGACGGGCAGGACGCAGTCGAAACCCTTGCCGAAGATGCTGCAGACGCTGTTGCGGAAGCTGCAGCGGATGCTGTCGATCCCGAAGTTCCCGCAGTGCCCGAAGAACCCGCGGAAGAACCCGAGAAGGAAGTGACCGAACAGCCCAAATCCGGCGGATTTTTCAGCCGCTGGTTCTGATGCGCGCCGTACCCCGGCGGAACGGGGCTTTACGCAGTAAGTCTTTACATTTTCCGTAAATGTGGTAGAATGTTCCGAGGAATCGCATTTCCATGCGGTTCCTCGGATTGCTTTTTTCTGCGGGAACGCGGAAAGCATTCCGGAGCGGACTCCCGGACGGGAAGCCGCGGATGATTCGGAGGTGAATATGATTTCATTGCTGGCCTTTTGGGAAAACTATATAACCAATCCGACGCTTCTTCGGATCGCGACCAACCCGTACCTTTTGTTCGCCATCGGCCTTGTGCTGCTGATCAAGGGCGGGGACTGGTTCGTTGACGGCGCATCCGGAGTTGCAAAGAAGTACCATGTGCCGGAGCTTTTGATCGGTGCGACGGTGGTTTCCATCGGAACAACCCTGCCGGAGGTCATGGTGTCCTCGGGTGCCGCCCTGAAGGGTGTCGGGGATATCGCCTACGGCAACGCCATCGGTTCCGTGATCTGCAACACGGCGCTGATCGCCGCCGTCACGGTTGCGGTTAAGCCTTCAGCCACCGAGCGCAAGACGCTGTTCTTCCCGGTGAGTGCATTTTTCCTCGCTGCGGCGGTATATGTTTTCGCCGCATACGGGATCGGCAGATTCACCAGACCCATCGGTATCGTTTTGCTGGCGATGTTCGTGATCTATATGGTCCTGACGATCCGGCAGGCATTTTCCGGCATCAAAGCCAAGGGAGAGGCAGCGGAAGCCGGGAAGAAGCCGGAGACGGAGGACGCCGCGTCCGAAGCGAAGGACGGGGAGAAAAGCAAGCCCGTATTGTTCCTTGTGGGATTGATCATCATCGGTGCCGCACTGATCGCCGTCGGCGCGGATCTTTTGGTGGATAACGCCACCATCATCGCAAAGAATTTCGGGGTTTCCGACGCCGTGATTGCCCTTACGGTGGTCGCTCTCGGAACATCCCTTCCCGAGCTGGTCACCGCCATCACGTCGCTGATCAAGGGACACGGTTCCCTGTCGCTCGGCAACGTCATCGGGGCCAACATTTTCAACCTCGTCCTGGTGAGCGGTATGGCTGTAACCATCAGCCCCTTCGGACTTCCTGCGGGCAAGACGATCGCGGGAATCAACTCGTCGCTGGTCGTGGATCTTCCGGTCATGGTGTTTGTCATGGCGCTGTTGACGATCCCTGCCCTGATCCGCGGAAAACTGTCCCGCGTGCAGGGCATCCTTCTCCTTGCGACCTATGCGGCCTTTACCGCCTTCCAGATCGTTTTCTCGGTCGCATTCTGAGTCGGAAAAGGAAAGAAAAGCGGGGAGTATCAAGTCAGTTCCCGCGGTTGGAAAATACACTTGTGTAAGAAAAGCACATTTTCTATGAATTATGCATTATTCAGGTGCATATCGGGAAAAGGTGCTTTTCTTTTTGCGGCAATTTTGGTATAATGCTATCGATTGTAACTATGCCCTCATTTCGGTCGGGGGCGACACGAAAGTTTCGGAGGTAGAACATGAGCAGTAAAGATACAAGAGAGCCGGTATACGAGGCGGAGATTGAAATCGACGGCACCGAGGGACAGGCTGTTGTCTCGGACGATGTCATTGCTACCGTAGTCGGTCTTGCGGCGGCAGAGGTCGAGGGTGTTGCGCACCTTTCCGGCAATCTGACAAAGGATGTGATCGGCCGTAACGGCATCAAGAATAATTCCAAGGGCGTGAAGATCAGCCTGATTGACGGGCGTGTGGCGACCGAGCTGTCGATCTGCGTACAGTACGGCTACAGCGTACCCCGTGTTGCCAAGAATGTTCAGGAGAAGGTCCGCTCCGCGATCGAGAGCATGCTCGGATTTGCATCCGACCGTGTGACGCTGCATGTCGTGGGCGTGGATCTTGACCGCAAGTAAGGACTTCGGAGGAAGCGTGATGCAGGAGAATATCGATTCGCTGTCCATGGAGAGCGAACGGAACGAAGACGCCGTGCAGACATCCGCGGACGGAGCTGCGAAGGCGGACAGAAGACAACGTGCGGAGAGCCGGATCAGCCCGGAGAAGCAGGCGATGCGGGATTTCCGTGAGAAGGTCGTGATCCTGATGTACCTGACAGGATTTTACGAGAAAGCGGACCGGGAGGAGCAGGCGAGACGGTATCTCGAGGATGTGGACGCCTCCGGGGAGACCCGCGAGAAAATGTATGAGCGCTACCGTGAGGTCGCAGGCGCCATCGGAAGGATCGACCCGATGATCACCGAGGCATCCAAAGGCTGGAAGCTGAACAGGATCGGCAAGGTGGAGCTGAACATCCTCCGGGTTGCGGTTTACGAGATGTATTTCGACGAGACCGTTCCCGTGAGCGTGGCGATCAACGAGGCAGTGGAGCTTGCGGGGATTTACGGCGTGGAACAGTCCCATGCCTTTGTCAACGGGATCCTCAGCGAGATCCTTAAGAGACACCCCGTCCCGGAAACGCAGGGATAACGCCGGCGGTGATGCCGCAGAACTATTCGGAACCGAGGAAATGATATGCCGTATACCGTCAGCCAGATTACCGCGTACCTGAAAAACCTGATGGAAGGGCAGGCTCCGCTCCGCAATCTGGAGGTTGTCGGGGAGATCTCGGAGTTTCGCCGTTCGGGACAGTTGTATTTTACGATCATCGACGGGGGTGCGAAGCTTCCGTGCGTGATGTTTGCAGACAGCGCGGCGAGAGGCCTGCGGTGTTCGCTCGTGGTGGGCCTTCGCGTGCAGGTGACCGGAAGGATCACGGTCTATCCGCAGGGAGGCCGGTACCAGCTCTACGCAACCCGGGTCGAGGAAGTCGGACGGGGGCCTTTGAACGAGCAGCTGCAGCAGCTTGCGAGAGCGCTCAAGGAGGAGGGGCTGTTTGACCCCGAGCACAAGAAACCGCTCCCGGTATTTCCCAAGCGGGTAGCCCTTGTGACCGCCGACAACTCGGCGGTATTGGAGGATATGCGCCGTGTGTTCCGCGAGCGCAATCCGTATATTTCGCTGGTGCTTTCGCCCTGCCGGGTGCAGGGAAAGGGAGCGGCGAAAGAGATCATCCGTGCGATCCACCGCGCGGAGCGCGCCGGGGTCGACGTCATCATCGTCGGGCGCGGCGGAGGAAGCAGGGACGACCTGCTGGAGTTCAGCGACGAGGAACTCGTGCGCACCGTGTATGCCTGCGAGATACCCATCGTATCCGCAGTCGGCCATGAGATCGATTACATGCTGATCGACTATGTGGCCGATGTGCAGGTGCAGACCCCCACCGCGGCAGCGGAGAGGGTGGCGTTCCCCATCGACGAGTTTTTGGGGACGCTTGTCAATTACCACAGCTCCATGGTGACGGCGGTCTGCAGGGAGATTGACGGTTCGAAAGAACGACTCTCCCGATTACAGCAGGGATTGCGCTACGGGAGCCCTTCGGCACAGCTTACGAGGCATCGGGAGACACTGAGACAGACGGGACAGTTCCTGCAGCGGACCCTCGCGGATTCCGTCCGGACCGCTTCCCGAAACCTGTCGGACGCCGAGCGGGAACTGCGGGACGCCGTGAAAGGCACGCTGCTTTCGTACCGAAACCGTCTGGGCGTTCTGGAGACCGGCCTTGCGGCAATGTCCCCGTACCGCCTTTTGAAACAGGGTTACGCCTTTGTCACGGTGGACGGAAAGCCGGTGAAGGGCGTGCGGGAGCTGACGGAGGGCGCCGTGATGCAGGGCTACCTCGCGGACGGACAGTTCACGGCGGCAGTGCTGTCCGTGCAGCCGAACGAGGAGTAGCCGGAAGCAGACCGATACGATGGAATACACACGGGGATGAGCACATCATTTTCCGGGAGATAGTACGGAGAAACCTATGGCAGAGAAGAAAGTCAAAACAGCCGCGGCAGCGGAGTCCGGAAAGACGTTGGAACAGTCCATGCAGGAGCTGTCGGAGATCGTCGCGAAGATGGAGAAGGGCGGCATGCCTCTGGAGGAGACGTTCCGGCTGTACAAAGAGGGCATGGAGCTTTTGAAACAGTGCCGCGGCGCCATCGACATGGTGGAGAAGGAACTGGAGATTTTGGAAAACAGCGGAGACGACGATGAATACAATGAACCTTGAGATGGGAAAACTGGCGGAGGAGATCACGGAGAGGATCCGGAAATTCCTGCCGGCAGGAGGCGAGTATCAGAACACCCTCGACGAGGCGATGGCTTACAGCGTCCTTAACGGTGGTAAGCGGATCCGCCCCGCGCTCATCCTTCTCACCTATCGGGCTCTCGGGGGACCCGCGGAGGAGGAAACCACTCTGGTGGATCCGTTCCTCGCGGCGATCGAGATGATCCATAGCTATTCGCTGGTGCATGACGATCTTCCGGCGATGGATAACGACCGGTTTCGCAGGGGAAAACTTACGACCCACGCCAAATACGGCCACGCCATGGGCGTGCTTGCCGGCGACGGGCTTCTGAATGCGGCTTACGAGGCGGCGCTGTCCGCGGAGGAGACCGAACAGACCCGCGGACGTGTGATCCCGGCGCTCCGGGTGCTCGCGGAGAAGGCGGGATGTCTGGGAATGGTCGGCGGACAGTCGGTGGACGTGGAGAAGACCGGACAGCCCATGACCGCGAAGGAGCTGGATTACGTATACCGCTTAAAGACCGGAGCCCTTTTGCAGGCTGCGATGCAGGTCGGGGCGATCCTGGCCGGCGCGGATCAGGAAACGGTGGAGAAAATGGGCGAGGCCGCACTCAAGGTCGGTCTTGCGTTCCAGATCCAGGACGACATCCTGGACATTGCCAGCACCACGGAAGTTCTGGGCAAGCCCGTGGGCAGCGACGAGAAGAATCATAAGACAACCTATGTCACACTGAACGGCATGCGCGCATCCAAGGAGGCGGTGGAGAACCTCTCCGGGGAGGCACTGTCGATATTGTCGGACTATCCCGGCGGAAAGCGCGGCGAACCGCTCGCGGAGCTGGTTTCGGCGCTTGTGGGAAGAACGGTGTAGGGAAGAAGGAAGAACATGACGGAATTGTTATCATCCATTCACAAACCGAATGATGTCAAAGCCATTCCCGCAGACAAACTTCCGCGTCTCGCGGCGGAGATCCGCAAGGAAATCCTGTTAACGGTCAGCAGAAACGGAGGGCATCTGGCCTCCAATCTGGGCGCCGTGGAGCTGACGATCGCGCTGCACCGGTTCCTCACATTTCCCGAGGACAAGCTGATCTGGGATGTCGGACACCAGTGCTACACGCACAAGCTTCTGACCGGACGGCGGGAGGCATTTTCCACGCTGCGTCTTCAGGGCGGCATCAGCGGATTCCCCAAGCGGGAGGAGAGTGATTGCGACGCCTTCGACACGGGACACAGCTCCACGTCGCTCTCGGTGGCGGCCGGCATGGCGATGGCGCGCGACCTGCAGGGCGGGAAAAACCGCGTGGTGGCCGTGATCGGCGACGGGTCGCTGTCCGGCGGCATGGCGTATGAGGCGCTGAACAACATCGGGCGGTTCGGAACGAACGTCATTGTGGTGCTCAACGATAACGAGATGTCGATCTCGAAAAATGTGGGCGGCATCGCGAACTATCTCGGACACCTTCGCATGACGCAGGGGTATCTGAACTTAAAGAGCAGCGTCGAGAGGAAACTCAACAAGACCAACATCGGCGGCGCGCTTGCCAAGGGCATCAAGAAGACCAAGGATTCCATCCGTCAGATCATGATCCCCGGGGATTTCTTCGAGGAGATGGGGCTGACGTACTTCGGGCCGGTGGACGGCCATAATATCGCCGAGATGACCATGGCGCTTCAGGCAGCGGCCAAGGTCCGCGGAGGCGTTTTGATCCATGTGATCACAAGAAAGGGAAAGGGATACTCCTTCGCGGAGGAGGAGCCCAGCCGGTTCCACGGGGTGGAGCCCTTCCGCCTTGCGACAGGTAAACCGAGGGTTACCACGGATGTCCCGTCGTACACCGCGGTGTTCGGCAGGGAGATCACGGAGATTGCGGCGAGACGCCGGGATGTCGTGTGCGTCACGGCGGCGATGGCCGGAGGAACGGGACTTTCGGAGATGGCCGCAAGGTTTCCGGGGCGGTGCTTCGACGTGGGGATCGCGGAGGAGCATGCGGTGACATTTGCCGCGGGAATGGCAGCCAGCGGACTGCGGCCCGTGGTGTGCATCTACTCCACCTTCCTTCAGCGCGCTTACGACCAGATCCTGCACGACGTGTGCCTGCCGGGACTTCCCGTTATCTTCGCGGTTGACCGCGCGGGGATCGTGCCCCACGACGGCGAGACCCACCAGGGTCTGTTCGATATCAGCTACCTGACCTCGATCCCGGGAATGACGGTACTCGCGCCTTCCAACGGGCAGGAGCTTCGGGAAATGTTTGCCTACGCCCTGTCTTTGAACAAACCGGTTGCAATCCGCTATCCGAAGGGAACGCAGGACGTCATTGCGCCGGCGAAGAACCGGCCGCCGGTAACCACCGGGCGCTGCGTCGAGACCAGCCGGGGCTCCGAGATCGCCATCAGCTTTTTGGGGCCGATGCGCTCGATCGTGAACGAGGTTGTGGAGCGGCTCGCTCTTGAGAATATCCATCCCACGGTGGCGGATGCCAGATTTGCCGCACCTTTTGACCGGGAGTGGATCCGCGGACTTGCCGGAACCCACAGGATCCTGGTGACCGTCGAGGAGGGCGTTGCGTCAGGCTCCTACGGCGAGGCGGTTGCAGCATGGGTCGAGGAGGAAAACCTTCCTCTCCGGGTAGTTCCCGTGACGGCGGGGGATGCGTTCCTTGCACACGGGTCCCGCGAGGAGCTGCTGCGCAAGTGCGGACTGGACGCCGAGAGCATTACGGACAGAATTCGGGGGCTTATGTGAAAACTCGTCTGGATGTAGAGATGGTAACGCGCGGGATGACGGTTTCCCGCGAGAAGGCACGGGAGAAGATCATCTCCGGGTGCGTGAGCGTAAACGGCGCACCGGTGACGAAACCGGGCACGATGATCCTTCCGGATGCGGACATTACGGTAACGTCCGAGGGGGAAGATTTCGTCGGCCGCGGCGGCAACAAGCTGGAGAAGCTGCTCTCGCTTTATAAACCGTCGTTAACGGGGCTGCGGTGCCTGGATGTCGGCGCATCCACCGGCGGATTTACGGAGGCGATGCTTCGCCGCGGAGCCTCGGTGGTGTACGCTGTGGATGTGGGGACCGGACAGCTGGCGGAAACGCTTCGCGCGGATTCCCGGGTCGTATCCATGGAGCAGACGGACATCCGGACGGTCACGCCGGAGCAGATTGACGGTCCGGTTGATTTTGCGGGGATCGACGTCTCTTTTATCTCCCTCACGCTGATCCTTCCGTACGTGGCTGCCCTTATGAAGCCGGAGGGAGAGATCGGGTGCCTGATCAAACCGCAGTTTGAGGCGGGGAGAGCCCATGTGGGAAAGCACGGGGTGGTGAAGGACCCGAAGGTACACGCGGAGGTTTTGAACAGCGTCCTGGCGGCAGCGCAGGCTGTCGGATTTCAGCCGGCGGCGCTGACTGATTCGCCGATCCGGGGACAGACCGGAAATATTGAGTATCTGCTGTATGCCAGATATACGCAGGAGACAGCCGCAGGTACGGCTGTGGATGCGGAAAGGACAGTACATGAAGCATTTTTGCATCATCGCCAATAAAGAGAAGGACCCGGACGGACAGTACTGCGGGGCCCTCGCGGAGTTCCTGAAGGGGCAGGGCTGCACCGTATGGCAGTGCGAGCCGATGATCCCCGGGGAGGATGCGGAGGCGCGGTTTGCGGACATGCCGGAAGAAACCGAATGCACCATTGTCCTGGGCGGGGACGGTACTTTCCTGCACGCCTCGAAGGCACTGTTATCCCGCAAAACGGCTGTTCTCGGGATCAATCTCGGGAATCTGGGATTCCTCACTTCGGCAGAGTACCGGGGCGCGGAGGCTGCGCTTCTTCGGGTGATCCGGGATGACTACCGCGAGCGGAGGATGAGCCCTCTCGATCTGATCTGGGACGGACAGCGGATGGAATCCGTTGCGATGAATGAAATCGTAGTCGCGAGAAACGGATTCACTCGTCTGATCCATCTTCAGGTGCTCGTCAACGACGAGATCGTGTCCGATTACCTGAGTGACGGCGTTATCATTTCCACGCCCACAGGTTCGACGGGGTACAGTTTAAGTGCCGGAGGACCGATCGTTCAGCCTCATGCGGCGATTTTGCTGATCACGCCGATCTGCCCGCATACGATGCAGGCGAGACCGCTGGCGGTGGCTGATTCCGACACCATCACGGTGCGGGTTCTCCGAGGTTCCCGTTCCATCCCCGGCGAGGCGATCGTATCGGCGGACGGGGATGAGATCGGAATGCTGGACGTAGGACAGGAGATCACCATTTTCCGCGGAGACGCCTCGGTCAGGGTGCTGGGCGTCGGAGATGTCACCTTCTGGGACAGGGTGAAGAGTAAGCTGTAGTGCATTGCAGTGCAGAAAGGAACAAAGGGATGAAGATCAATCGTCATGATAAGATTTTGGAACTGGTGTCAACCCACGACATTGAGACTCAGGAGGAGCTTGTGAGACTTCTTCTGGAGAGCGGTGTCAAGGTGACGCAGGCGACGGTTTCCCGCGATATCCGTGAGTTGAACCTCACGAAGATCACCGGCGAAAACGGCCGTCAGAAGTATATTGTGCTCGGAAGAAGCGACTCCGAGAGCGGCCGGGCAATGCGCTACGCGCGCATGCTGCGGGAGGCGGTCATCTCCTCGGATACCGCGAAGAATTTTCTGATCATCCGCACGAATCCGGGTATGGCTTCCGTGGTCGGCGCGGCGATCGACGCCATCGGGCTGAACGCGCTTGTGGGCTGTCTGGCCGGCGACGATACCGTATTCTGCGCGTTCAAGGAGGACGCGGATGCGACGCAGGCTCTCGCGGAGCTTCAGGAGAAACTGGAACTTGCGGCGGAGGAGAAGAACGGCCGGAAGAACCGTAAATAAGTGAAACCCGGCTGCAAAGCCGTGTGACGCCCTGCGGCCCGTCCGCTCGGCGGTAATAGAAACAAAAAGAAAGACAGGAGTTAGTTATGTCAGGACATTCCAAATTTGCCAACATCAAACACAAGAAAGAGAAGAATGACGCCGCGAAGGGCAAGATCTTTACGCGCCTGGGCCGTGAGATTGCCGTTGCGGTCAAGGAGGGCGGCCCCGACGTCAACAACAATTCCAAGCTGAAGGATATTGTTGCCAAGGCGAAGGCCAACAACATGCCCAACGATACCATCGAGCGCAGCATCAAGAAGGCTGCCGGTGATGCGAACGCGGTCAACTACGAGTTCGTCTCCTACGAGGGATATGGCCCGAAGGGTACCGCGATCATCGTTGACGCCCTCACGGACAACAAGAACCGTACGGCGGCCAATGTGCGTGCGGCTTTCACGAAGGGACAGGGAAGCGTCGGTCCGATGGGCTGTGTCTCCTACATGTTCGACGAGAAGGGGCAGATTATCATCGACAAGGAAGACTTCGACATGGATCCGGACGAGCTGATGATGCTTGCCCTGGACGCAGGTGCGGAGGACTTCTCGGACGAGGAGGATTCCTACGAGGTGATCACGTCGCCGGAGGATTTCTCGGCGGTCCGTGAAGCTCTCGAGGCGGCCGGAGTACCGATGCTTGAGGCTGAGGTGACCAAGATCCCGCAGACGTATGTCGATCTTACGGATGAGAATGACATCAAGCTGATCACCAGGATCATCGACCTTCTCGAGGACGATGACGATGTGCAGGAAGTGTACACCAACTGGTCCGATCAGGAGTGATCGCACGATCATTTTCCGACTTTTGTAATCCAGATTTCCACCCCCGGAGAAAGGGAAAGGAACAATCGGTATGTTGTCTGAATTACATGTGAAAAACTTCGCCATCCTCGACGAGGTTACGGTGGAGTTCGGCCCCGGACTCAACGTTCTCACGGGTGAGACCGGAGCCGGCAAATCGCTCCTCTTAGGGTCGGTCAACGCCGCCCTGGGGGGAAGGGTTTCCAAGGAGCTTCTCGGCTCCGGCGCGGATTATGCGCTGGCCGAGCTTCTGTTCGATGACGACGCCTGCGTGCGCGATCTTTTGGAGCAGTATGATCTTCCGCAGTCGGATATGCTGGTGATCTCGAGACGGATCACCGATACGGGACGGAGCATCAGCCGGATCAACGGGGAGGTCGTCACCGCATCAGTGGTGAAGGAAGTGGCGTCGCGGCTGTTCGATATCCACGGGCAGCACGACCACCAGACGCTCCTGTATCCGGCCAAACAGCTGGCTCTTCTCGACCGCTACGCCGGAGCGGAGGCCGTTGCCGCCGCTTCCGAGGTGAGACTTCTTGCCCGTGCCTGCAAGGCTGCGAAACGGGAACTCACCGAGGCCCGGGAACACGGGGCGAAGCTGCAGCGGGAGCTGCAGATGGCGCAGTTTGAGTACGATGAGATAACCGCCGCAAGACTCACTCCCGGCGAGGATGAGGCCGCGGAGGAGCGGTTCCGGGTTCTGTCAAACCGGGAGAAGCTCACCGAGGCGGTTGCGGAGGCGGACGCCATACTCTCCACCGACGCGGCGTCGGTTACCGCGGGAATCGGCAGGGCGCTTCGGAAAATAGCGAAGGTGTCTTCCCTGGATCCGAAGCTCGAGGCGATGTATGAGGAGCTGCGGCTTCTGGAGGAACAGGTCAACGACGGGGCTGCGGCATTTTCCGATTATCTTGCGGAACTCACCGGAACCGAGGAGGAGTTTGCGCAGGTCGGCGAGAGGCTGGATGTCATCAACCGGCTGAAACAGAAATACGGACGCACCATCGAGGACATTCTTGCGTACGCCGCCGAAGCGGAGGCGACCATCGCGAAGCTCTCGGATTTCGACGGGTATCTCGCGTCCCTGACCGAGAAGGTGAAGGAGAGCGAGACGGCGCTTCGAAAAGCGGCGGGAACCCTCACGAAACTGCGGGAAACGGCGGCCGGGGACCTGACGGAGAAGGTGCGGACGGCGCTTTCGGATCTGAATTTCCTGAGCTCGGATTTTGCAGTGGAATTCACAAAGCTCGACGAGCCCGGAGAGACCGGCGCCGAGGATGCGGAGTTTATGATCTCCGCGAACCCCGGGGAGCCCCGGAGGCCCCTTGCGAAGATTGCCAGCGGCGGTGAGTTGTCCCGGATCATGCTTGCCCTCAAAACGGCAAGCGCCGGCAAGGACGAGATCGAGACGCTGTTCTTCGACGAGATTGACGCCGGCATCAGCGGCAGGACCGCCCAGAAGGTTGCGGAGAAGCTTGCGCAGATCGCGCAGTCCCGGCAGGTCATCTGCATCACGCACCTTCCGCAGATTGCCGCAATGGCGGACCAGCATTTTGAGATTACCAAGGCCGTGACGGACGGCCGCACCCGGACGAGCCTTTGCAAGCTCACGGAGGACGAGATCCCGAGGGAACTTGCCAGAATGCTCGGAGGAGCGGAGATCACGGATTCCGTGATGGCCAACGCCCGCGAGATGCGGGAATTAGCGCGAAAGAGAAAATAACGGAGGGATGGGAGATGAGACTGTTGCGGAGATTGAAAGGACGGAAAATCCTGATTATTGGCTTCCTGGCTATGACGATGATGGTTTTTGCTGCAGCGTGCGGCAAGGATGACGCGGAGGATCGCGATTCCTCCGATCGGAAGGCAACGCCGACCGCGACGCAGGAGGCAGTTACGCCCACCGAAGCGGTAACCCCGACGGAGGAGGCGACGCCGACACCTACGGCAGAGCCGACGCCCACCGAGGAGCCGAGTCCGACCCCGAGTCCGACCCCCACACCGGCGTTTTACAAGTCGAACGAGGAGATCCTTTCCTTCCTTGAGAAAGACAGCGCGGAAGCAGGTGCCGATGACTCTAAGGTCTATTGGGAAATCCAGCAGGCCGGCGATTCCGTCACCGGGTGCTTCATCATGGAATATACCGGGGAAACCG
>Ga0310696_10004562_pt1 | contig 16942 bp, 28 predicted proteins | sample AusTroGonzalo_MG_4_FD_203885 | JGI IMG/M metagenome (GOLD analysis project Ga0310696, IMG submission 203885) | Bovine rumen microbial communities from tropical cattle in Woodstock, Queensland, Australia - Gonzalo_02 (v2) (version 2) | ecosystem: Host-associated > Mammals > Digestive system >...
CGTTCCATCCGGCCTTCTTCAGTGCTCTGACCTTCCCCATGTCCAGATTTATTTTTTGCTTAGTGGGACGGCGGGGGGGGGTATTTTTCGATTCTGCAGCCTTCTCCGGCTCCGGATTTTGCTCTGGTTCCGGATCCTTCTTTTGTTCTTTTTCTGGCTCCGGCTCCGGATCTGGATCCTGCTGGGCTTCCTCTGCCAGTCTGACCTGCAGCTCCATGGTCGCCTTGCCGTTCTTTGGAATCATGTTCTGGGTCTGGTCCTGCAGATCTTTGACGGCCTGCTTGAGGATCTCGACTTGCCGCTCCAGGGCGCGCCTGGCCTCTTCTGACTGAAGATATCTTTCCTGTGTCCGTTCGAGTTCTCTCACTGCGGTGTCATAGTGTTTCGCCTTCTCTTTGAGCTCGCAGTTTTCCCTCGACAGTGTTTCAATGGTTTTGGTCTGAAGTGTGAGGTCAGTCTTCAGTGTCACCTCTTTGTCGGCAGCGTCCTGAAGGTCGCGCTCCTTGGTCGTGATGTCCTCGATCAGGTCCCGGTACTCTCCGAGAGTGATGGTGACCAGGAGCTCTCCGGGAGCCGCGAAGTTCCTCACGTCTCCATAGGGATAATCTAGCTGCTTGTCTCGATAGATCTGGTCCAGCGTTTCGCTGTTGTTGTTTTCCTGCATGTTGTTATCCTCCTTTTATATTTAGGATATCCGGCTTGCTGCCGATCATCCTTTACAGTTCATCCAGTTCTTTCTCCTGGCGCTCATACTGGACCATCGTCGGCCGTGGGCCGTCGAGATCATCCCAGGCATAATCGAGACCACTGTTTTCCTCGTAGTCTTTCCGGTAGCAGTCCCTGCAGGTGCATTTACCTGAGAGCCACCGCATCTTTCCATAATATTCCGGGTTTCCGCAGTATTTGCAGATCACGATTCTTTTCATTTCGTCTCTCATCAGAAAAAATCCCTCCATGAATCCACCACCGTCTTTGCGATGTCCTCCTTTTTGGCCAGGGCCTTTGTGATCATCTCGTCGACCGTCTTTTCGACCACGAGGTCGATGTAGGTGCACCGGTTCTTCTGACCGATCCTGTGGATCCGTGAGAGGCTCTGCTCATAGGTGGCGTAGTTGTATGTCTTACTGTAATAAACGCAGGTATTCGCAGCTGTCAGCGTGATGCCGGTCCCGGCCGTGTCGATCTGGCCGATGAAGATCATCACATCCGGATCCTCCTGGAAGCGGCGGATGACTTCGCCACGGTCCTCTTTTTTGATCTCTCCATATATGGCCACGGCCTCCTTGCCGGATGGCAGGATCTTCTGGCACAGCGTCTCGATCTCGTGGACCTCTGCCAGGAACCTCGCGAAGATCACCAGCTTCTTGCCGGCGTCCGCGACATAATCCTGAATGATGTCCGCCAGAGCGTCCAGCTTTGACTTGCTGACCAGCCTGGGCTTTTCTCCGGAGTCATCGACCAGGAATCCCCCGGTCAGCTGCTGCAGCCGCAGGAGCTTCGTGAGCACGGTCGTCGCCGTGATCTGGCCGCCTCCATCGAGCTCCGCATAGGAGTCGATCCGGATCCGGTCGTAAAGGTCGCGCTCCTTCCTGTTCATCTCGATGGATCTGGTGATGAATGTCTGCTCCGGCAGGTCGATCGCCTCTTCCTTGGTCACTCTGAAGGCGATGCTGTGTTCCTTCTTGATCAGGTCGTCGAGGTCCTTGTAGGCCACGACCTGCTTCCGGTTGAATCCGCCCATGATGGCATACCTCCCGCGGAAGCGGTAGAAGTTGTCCCCGAATACCGTCGGATCCAGGAACCTATACTGAGAGAAGATATCCATGGCATTATTCTGGACCGGCGTCCCGGAGAGGATCAGCTTGTACCGGGCCTGGTCTCCGAGCTTATGAATGGCCTTGGCCTGCTGGGCGTCGTGGGTCTTGATCCGCTGGGACTCGTCGCAGATGATCAGGTCCGCGTCATACTCCTGCAGGGCCTCGAAGATCCCCTCGCGCCATACGCTCTCGTAGTTGATCACCGCGACCTTGAGTGCCTTGAACGGAAACTTCTGCAGACTCTCGAGCTCTTTCAGGCGCTTCTTCTTGTCACCCAGCAGGACGCTCGCCGTGTACTTGAAGTTCGCGAACTCCTGCAGCTCTTTTGGCCATACGGCCACGACGGAAGTCGGCGCGATGATCAGGGCCCGGTCGATCTTGCCCATCTGGTAGGCGGCGCCTGCGATGGCGATTGATGTCAGGGTCTTCCCGCATCCCATTTCAAACAGGAGGCCGAAGCCGTGTCCCTTCTTAGTCGCGGGCACCATGGTCACCTCCCTCGAAGATCTTCCGGAAGCCTGGCGTGGTTATCCGGATAAAACTAATATTATTGTCCGGCAGGTCCTGGCGCCTGTTCTCCGGAAGATACACCTGGAGGGCGCACTCCTCATCATCAAAAAAGATTTCCTTGATCCTTTGGATGTCCTCCAGGGATGGCACGGCATCCGGATCGTGAGGCGTGACCGTTACATGGTCGAGGCAGTTCTTGTCGACAGTCCAGGCAGCGGATCCGGTCCAGTCCGGGAACCAGATGATGCCGAATCCTCCATTGTATCCGCATTCTTCGGCGGTCAGTTCAGTGGCTCGTCTTATATATCTCGGTTTTCTCATTGTCCTGATCTTCCTCCTGGAAGGGTATGCCCCTTCCTCCTTCGTAGTTGATGTGCTTCACGATCTTGTCGATCTTCTGCGTGAGCATGATGTCGATCGCCCTGTCCGTATTTCTGCCGCAGCAGTCGTTCCAGAGCATGTAGAGCCTGGTCCCCAGGATGTCGTTGTCCCGCATCCTTCTGAATGCCTGCTCTGCTTTCCCCAGGTGCCTCCAGTAGGCCTCCATGATGAAGGTGAGTGCTCCGGGATTGCCCTGCGCTATATCAAAACTGATCATTGAATGGCTGCTCATTGTTCAAACCCTCCTTTTACTATCCAGATGTTTTTATGTTTTACTTCAAATTCTTCGACCTCCTCATGGGTGTCCATAAAGATGTCGATATGCTCGCCCTTGACACGGCCGCCGCAGTCTTCCGCGATGTATACGGTGTCCCCGATCAGGATCTTCGTCCCGTATGCGATCTCTTTCGGATCCACTGCGATGGTGTGGCCGCTCCTGGCGTATTTCCCGGTCGATGTCAGTCGGCCGTAATGATCCGAACATCTCTGGCATGAGCAGTAGGCCGTCAGCTTAAACTCACCCATGTTGATCAACTTCCCGGATGTCGTCCTGGCCTGCGTGGCCGGGGACACTGCCATCATCATGGCCATGGCCAGAAATAAAAATATTTTTTTCATCGAAATACCTCCTCAACTTTCTCCCTGATGGCGCTGACCGGGTCGTCGATCAGCTGGCCGTCGATCTCGTCCAGGAACTCCATCAGCTCCTTTTCCTGCTCGCCCATCCGTCTCCTGAGTGCCAGCGACTGGATGTTCTCGAAGTCGTTGATCAGCGCGAGGGCGTCTGCGGCTTCCTCCATCAGCTTCCTCGTCGGTTTGTGCTTCCGGAGCTTCCTGATCAGCTTCCCGACGTCGCCGTTTTCTTCTGCATTTTCAAGCCTCGCCAGTTTCTTGATGGCCTTGGTCAGATGTGCCTTCGGGACCACATAGGTCCCACAATGGTCTTCTGTGTATCTCATTCATTTCTTCTCCTTCCTTTAGAGGTGGGCGTCGCCAAGCTCTATGTCTTTCGTCAGGTTCCGGACCCGCCTGATCTCGTCCGGCGCCATATCCCAGAGCTTTGTATATTCTTGTTTTTTATTCCCTCCCCGATTGCATTGTTTGTCGCGTTCCGGGTTCTGCAGTCGTTCCATCTTTCCCCTGGTGGCCATGGCACTGTGCCCGACCGCCTCTCCGATCTGGATCCAGTCGGCACCGGCCTCGACCATCTGAAGCAGGGTCTCTATTTGCTCTTCCGTCCAACGCCTGATCGGCTGCCTGACCGGCCTGTCTTTGATGCCGAGCTTGCGGATCCGGAGCTTTATCGCACTTTCGGTCCTGTGAAGTTCTCGCTGCAGGTCCGTGTATGTATGCTCGCCTTTTTTCAGTAAAAAAATGAGGCGGGCGTCTTCGGCCTCGCTCCATGGTTCGTTCTGGTTCTTCTTGACCCTGGTGCGCAAGTTCTGGTCGTAGCGGCGCTTCTCTTTTGCCCAGTCCGGTTCCGGCCCGATGGCAAAAGGCTCGAACCTTGCAAAATTTAAAAGGTGCTTGTTCTTTTCGGCCCATCGCCAGAAATCATCCGGGTCGATCACCCGGTAGCGGTTATTTCTTACCAGGTGCGTCTTAACAGGCAGCCCGTTTTTTATCAGTCTGTCCAGTTGTTCCGTGGAAACGGTGTATCCGTAGATCGCGACCATCAGCTGATTGAGTGGGACCCTATTCCCGCTGCCCAGGTGAGCGCCCAGCTTCAGGCGCCTTGCTCGGCAGATCACCGCGCTCTCGCTCCGTCCGAGCGCCTTCGCCAGGCGGCCGACGCTGACGATCCCCCACTTGTCCTGCAGGAACGCCTCGTCCTCACTGCTCCACGCCCTTTTGGCATTCTTGGCCGGGACCAGCTTCCTATCTGTCTTGGTCACGACGACCACCGCCCTTTCGAAGGCGCTTTCCGCACCAGTTGCAAAAATGCGCCATCGGGTGGACGCGCTTTCCGCAGGCTGAACAGTGCCAGGACCCGTCCGCATATTGGACAGCCGGATCCGGCACCTCGTATTTCTGAAAAAGTGCCTTGTAGGTCTTTTCTAATCCTTCGGAATCGTATATAATATCCATGGCGGATTCTATGGTCTCCCGTGCTTGCTTCCATTCGCCGGGACCTGGACCGCCTTTCTCTATTTCTGCTTTAAGCTCATCGAGCTTCTTGATTATTTCCATCCATCACCCTTTCCGGATCCAGCAGGCCGAATACCAGGAGCGCCATGTTTGCCGCCCGTGTCTGGTGTTCATAGAGCTTCATCTTGACCGGGTAGCGGTAGAGTGCCGCAGGGTGATCCATCACCCGCTCCGCCTCGACGGCATCCGCCGTCTTCTGCAGCCGGATCCTTGTCTCTTCTATAATCTGCGGGAGCCGGACCATTTTCGCGAGCCGGCTCAGATTTTCCAGGCTGGCGTCCCCGATGAACATCTGGACGCTCCGCTGCCATTTAAACGATCCCCAGCTCTTGATCACTGCGGTCTGCGTCTGATCCGCTTCCTTGATCATGATCTTTCCGTCTTTCATCGCCATCTTCATTCCTGATCACCCTCCAAATCTCCCGGTCTCTGAAGGGCGACCAGGTCTTTGTCAATCGCCTGCTCGATAATGTCGCTCGCGATTCGATTCAGTGGGAGCGTCGACTCGTTGGCGATGTCGATCAACGCGTTATAGGCCTTCGGCGTCAGCTTCACGATGGGCGTCTGGCCATCCTTTAAGTGTTCCAGCCTTTTGCCTGTGATTATGATCTTCTCCATGCCGTACCTCCTATCTTTCGTAACATTTCACCAGCACACTGAACGTGTTCCAGTCGTGTGCGTCCCCGTTTTCCTGATGAGCCAGGACATCCGCCCAGCTGATCAGGATCCAGAGAATGAACGCTGCGCTGATGACCAGAATGGCCGTACTTAATACCTTGCTGATCGTTTTCATCTTTCTACCTCCAGTTCTTCCGGCCATTCAAGCGCCAGCCCGTCTTCCAGGACTTCCCCGATATGTATCCTGGCGTCCTCGTCTGCGAGTCCGATGCCTGTGATGAAATACCGGGTATTACGTGGATCAAAGTTCTCAGTGATGTGCACCTGGGTCCTGTAGGCAGCGGTCAGGATCTGATTACCCTCCACGGCCGTCTTGTATCCCTTCACCTCATTCCCATCATTGATAAGGTAGCTTGCCATCCAAACTTGCTGCTTCATATCCGTCCTCCTTTCAGGCGGTCGCCTTTTTATTTGTTGCTTCCTGTTTTTCCCTACGCCTGATCACTTTCAGGCAGGCCTCCGTGAATCGTTCCGATGTGTCCGGACTCATCTCCACCCGGATCTTGATGTCCTGGGTCTTCATGCTTTCCTCCTTCCAGCGCATCCGCAACCCTGCAGAGCTCGTCGGCAATACCGGCCATCAGTAAAGCCATATGGCCAAGCATTGCCGTGGTCGCGCCTCCGCTTTCTATCAGCTTTTTGAATTCTGGATCTTTGATCTCGTGCATTTCATTGAGAAAGCGATCAGTGGATTCCGTGTAATAATTTACTGCCATCTTTCCTCCTTTCTGCAGGCGGCCGGGCCCTTGCGGGCCCTTAGTTGACCGCCGTTGCTTTTTCCATTTGACTCTTCAGGTTCGACCCGGTAACGAGCCCCTCGATGAAGGCATTCCCGAGCATGGCCAGGATCTCCCTCTGATCCGGTGCCGGTCTGGCTAGGATCTCGGCCACCTGCTCAGCGTCGCGGATTTGTTCGGCCGTGTATGCTGGTCTCATTTCCTTCATGGCGTTCCCTCCTTTCTCATATATTAGCGTTTCGCTGTTAACATTATACGTTTCGGAGATACGTTCGTCAAGGCTTTTTTGTTGACTTTGAAAACTTTTTGTGATAATATGCAAGAACAGGGAGGTGAGACATGTGAATAATAGGGTCATTGAAATCAGGAAAAACTTCGGCCTTACAATGGAAGAGTTCGGTCAGCGACTTGGCGTTTCCCGCTCCGCCATATCTAATATCGAGAGCGGAAAAAGAAATTTGACCGGCCAGATGGTTGTGTCGATTTGCCGAGAGTTTGGGGTGGATGAGACATGGCTGCGTACTGGCGATGGGGAGATGTTCAGCGAGACCGACGGCTCCCTGTCTGCAGAATTAAAGGACCGCTTCCATCTTTCTGATGGCGCGGCTCTCTTAATAGAAAAATTTATTAAATTAAAAGAAGAAGACCGGGAGGTTGTTGTGAATTTCCTGATCGGCGCTGCTGAAAATCTGACATCTCTGGAAAAGCGCTCCCTGCCTCCGGAGGAGGCTTATGAGAAGAGCTTGCACGATGCGCAGAGAACGGACTCTACTGCTTCGAGTACCATCGACGACACAGGAAAAATCGCTAATTGAAAGGGGGATTAACATGAAGAAGAAACTGCTAACTGCTGCACTTGTCTCAGCACTTGCAGCTGGGATATTATCCGGATGCGGTAAAAAGATCGAGCCGATCGAGACGGATCCCGTTCCGCCCATGACGGATGCCGTCACAGAGACGCCGGTCACAGAGACGCCGGCCACGACGGAGGCCGTGAGCGAAGTGGCCACGACGGAGGTGGCGCAGCCGGAGGCCCAGGGCGATGTCGCTCCTGTCTCCGGGACTTATGAAGTGGACGGGATCAATGTACTATATCACGATAATGTTCGGAACGATGTGACCGGGAAGTGGAGACTTGCCGTGATTGCTGACGGGTCTGATCTGAACAATTACGTGGCGGACTTTTACAAGTATTTTGTTCGAGATGATTCCGAAATCTTCGGGATCGTAAACCTTACACTCAGGACTTCGACCCTTGTCACTCCGGTCAAGGAAGACTGGCTTGATATTACTATTACCGAATACCAGGACGGAGAAGAACATGATGCAAATGCACTTTACGGAGGCGCCTCTCTTGGAGAATACTGGATCAATACGAAAACCGGAGAAATTGATAACTTAGAATAAAATAAAAAAAGCCGTCAGGTGTTGCAGCACCTGACGGTTCTGATCCTGCCCTTGCGGGTGGACTCGTTATTGGTAGATATATTGTAGCATACCGCATGGATATCTGCAAGGGCTTAGACTTGGAGGTATCTATGCGTTTTTTTAATTATGGACGGAAGTCCATCTACTCAGACAGCTCTGATTCTATAGACAACCAGTTCCGGATGTGCCGGGAGCATTGTGAGCTCAGATACTCCGGCCAGGTGGATTCCTGGGAGCGGTTTTCCGATGAAGATTTCACCGGAGCGAATACGGACCGGCCGGGCCTGCAGCAGATGCTTGACGAGATCCGGGCCGGATGTTGCGACGTCTTGGTCGTTTACCAGCTGGACCGTCTCTCCAGGGACGTCCGTGACTTTGCGAACATTTACTCGCTCCTTCAGGACTGCCATGTGGAGTTCGTATCCCTGAAGGAAAACATCGACACGACGACGCCGATCGGGAGGGCCATGATGTACGTGACCGTCGTCTTCGCCCAGATGGAGAGAGAAACGATCGCCCAGCGCGTCAATGATAACATGATCGGCCTGGCAAAAAAAGGATACTGGACCGGAGGAAACCCTCCATATGGATACATCAGGCAGCGGATCGAGATCGCTGGCAGGAAGCACGTCACCCTGATCCCTGATCCGGAGGGCGTCAAGTATACGCTGAAGATCTTCGACGACTTCCTGGAGAATAATTATTCCCTGCAGAGCATGGAGACGGCATACAGGAGGGCTGGAGTCAAGACGGCCCGCGGTGCCTTCTTCTCGACCACGCAGCTCCACAAGATTCTGACCACTCCGCTTTATGCGGAAAATACTCAGGAGATTTATGACTTCCTGGAGGGCCGCGGATACAAAATGGACCCGGATTCGCCCCGTGAAAAGTGGGACGGGAGGCATGGCATCATCGTTTACGGGAGGACCACACAAAAAAACAAAAAGCACCAGATCGCCCCTGTTGGTGACCGCCTTGTCTGCATCGGATACCATGAACCTTTTGTCCCTGCAGATAAATGGCTGGCCGCCCAGGCCAGGCTCCATCGGAATGTCTTCCAAAAAACAAACAAGTACGATATCCCGCTATTGAAAGGCGTCCTTCGATGCAAGAAGTGCGGAGTCCTCATGCAGGTCGCCCGCAAAAAGCTGGTGAACAGTGTATCAAGCCATTATTACTGCCTGACCAGGATGCGGCGGGGCATCGAGGTCTGCGATGGCCGGATGTTAAAATGCGAGGTGCTGGATGAACGGGCCCTTGCTGTTTTTCAGGAGATCGAGGCGAATCCGACCGCCATAAAAAACTACGTGGCCGAAACAGAGAGGCCCAGAGAGGTTCCTGGCGTCTCTGAGATCAAGAGGAAGATCGGCCTGCAGGAGTCCAGGATCGGGCGCCTGACGGCCTCCCTGGCCGAAGCCGGCGAATCGTCCGCCATGAAGTATATCCTCGCTGAGATCGAGCGACAGGACCTCTCACTGCAGGCCCTGAAACGCCAGCTGGACATGGCCAGGGCGTCTGATCGGGAAGAGAAGCGCCGGGAGAGATCTGCGGAGCAGCGGGCTGCAGTGATCGCGCGCCTGATCCGGGGATTTGCAGAGTTTACCGCATCCGAAAAGAACGAGATTGTCCGGGCTGTCGTCCGGGAGTGTACATGGGACGGTGAGACCCTTTTTCTTAGACTCTAATCTTCACTATTTCATAATGCGTATGAGTAGGATGCATGATGAAATAGTGAAGATTTAAAAAAGAGCGACATGGCCGAAGCCTGTCGCTCTTTGGATCCGCGCCGGAGCATAGGCTCCGGTTTTATTTTTTCATGTTTTTGATGGCTGCCAGGGTCTTCTTGCCGAACTTTCCATTGACTTCCAGGCCGGCCGCCTTCTGCAGCTTTTTCACGGCTGCCTCCGTCGCATCGCCGAACTTCCCGTCAATTCCCAGGTAGGAGTCTGTGGCCCAGTTCAGGGCCTCCTGCATCCTCTTGAGCTGTGTCGGGTAGTTCTGCAGGGTTTTGACGCCGTCGCCTTTTTTATAGTATCCTCGCGGAGGGAGGTCGGGCAGGGCCCCGGAATAGGGCTGTGGGGCCTTCTTCTTCACGGGGCTGAGGAAGAGCTTCCTCTCTGCCTTACGGCGCCTTGTGAGTCCTGTCAGCGCGCGTCCGCCGGCCTTGTTATACTCCAGCATCTTGGATGCGATAGTCGACCGGCTCCTGGTGCCGTTGGCCGTCAGCTTGTCAATGGATCCGATGTTGAAGGCGAAGCTCACCAGAGCCCCGGCCTCATTTTCATTCCAGTGGTATTTCTCATCGTACTTCATGACCTTCGGCAGGTATTTCTTCTCCAGGGATCTCCGGAGCCATTCTTCTGCTGTGGCCCTGGAGATCGTCAGGCCTTTTCTGATCCTGGTGTGGGTGATCTCATAATCCGCATCGGTGATCCCCCACCCAATCGTCCAGACTCCGACGCAGTCCTGATATGCCCGAAGATACAGCCCTTCGAACTCTTTGATCAGGTCAATCGTCTCTTTGTTGATCTTCATCCAGTTCCTCCTATCTCCAGCGAAGAACTTCGCTGATCTTTTTCGTGTTCCAGGCTTTTACCTTGCCATAATCCAGCGTGATGCCGACGTTGTTGTATCCCCTGGACTTAGCGGCTCCTCCGCCATCGTAGACCAGGCAACCCTTACCGGTATAGGTCACGGTGTGGGTCCTGCCCTTAAAGCAGAGGATATCCCCGGCGATGATCTTGCCGGCCTTGGCGGCCTGCTTGACGGTCATCCCGATCGGCCCACCTTTGCGGATCCTCTTCAGATACTTGGCGATCTTCTTAGTGTATCCGGCGAACCGTCCCTTCTTACCATAGAATCCTGAAGGATCGATGCCCGCAGACCGCAGGGCCCAGCGCGTTGGGACCACGCATGTCAGTCCGGTCTTGTGGCCGGCCTTGACCGCTGCCTTGGCTGCCTTGAATGACTTCTTCGCCTTTGGCCACGAATAAAAGAATTTTTTCCCGTGTTTCTTAATGAATTTATGCTCCTCTTCCAGAGCCTTCAGGAACTTCGCCCGGCGCCCGGTCGGTGCGCTGGCCTTCTTTTTCTTTTTGGTCTTGGCCGCAGGTTTGGCCGCGGTCTTGCTCTTGATCAGCTTCCCCTTCTTCAGGAGGTTCAGCATCTTCGTGTTCCCGGATGCCGTGCCGACGTTGCTGATCCCGTTCAGCTTGCCGATCTTCTTCCGGTATGCGAGGGACGTGTCAGGAGCCCCGACGGCCTTCATGGCAGCCACCAGGGATTCCGATGATCCCGTGTACTTTTTAAAATAAGTCGTTGCCATGGCCATGTCCTCCTATTCTTCCTCGTCTCCATCATCTTCCGGATCATAATCTTCTTCAGGAATGTCTTCGTCGTCCGGATCATCATCGAGGGCCTCGTCTTCAAGGTCCTCGTCTTCATCGTCTTCGATGTCGTCATCCTCCTCGATGTCGTCATCGTCCTCATCTTCCTCCTCCGGATCACTGAAGTATTGTACGGGTTCCGGAAGATATGAGAGCTGAGAGAGTGCCGCGACTGCGCTGGCGGCCTTGGTGGCTTCTTTGTACTTGTCCGCCTGGATCGCGTGCTCCGTGATAGAGTTGTTCTTCCACCATGCCCAGATGGCGGAAGCGCCGGCCCAGATATAGGCGACGAACTCCTGAATATCCTGGTCCTTGAACGGCAGGAGCTCCTTCCCGCACATTGTCAGGGCCAGGTTGATCAGGCCGGTCAAAAGGACCAGTGTCCGGATGATTGTCGATGGTGCGATTTTGCTGGTATCGATCTTCATGGTAATCACTCCTCTTCGTAAATGTTTTTGATGCCCTCCTTCATCAGGGCCTCCCTTTGTTCATTTTTGACCTTTGACGCGAAGTCCAGGGCCTTCTTCATGTCCCCGTTGCAATTTGCATCCGGGATCCGCTCCACGGCCTTGGCTGTTGCTTCCGAAAGTGCGATGGATGCGTTCACGCCCTGGACCAGGAGGAACTGGACCTCGTTTCTTTTCTGGTCCTTTTCGTCGACCTCCTTCTGGCGCTTCTTTCTTTCTTCCGCATTCTTCGCATCGATGTTGGTAATCCTTCTCTTGACCAACCAGAAACAAAAAGCCGTCACTGCCGTGGGGATCCCCATGGCGACAACGATTGCCCATGCCCATGTCGTACTGATCATTTTAATGCCTCCGATTTTATGATTTTGTTATGTCTGCATCCCGCACACGGCTCCTGGCCGGCCGGGATGTGATAGTATCTACATTCTCCGCAGTCACCGAAGGCGCGGCAGATCTTCCGCCGGCAGTGCCTGAGATAGCGCCGGCAGATGCCTCGCAGGTGGCTACAGATAAAATTGTCATGAAGCTCTTTCATGTTTTTCCGGTCCTCTTTGGAGGACGAACTCGCTGAGGATCTTCTCCTGAAGGGCATCACTGTCGCAGTGCTCCATCATGCCAAGATAACTGGCCAGGGACTGCGTGACGCCATCCAGGTCGATCTCATAATCCCGGTATTTCCTGGCGATCCCCTTGAGCGACCGCTTGATCTTCAGACTCGTGCTCTTTCTGAGGACTGCCCGGTTCGCCCAGACGCGATACCCGACGAACTCGATGCCCTGGCCGATCGGCCGGATGCAGGTCTTCTTGTTGAGATGTAGCTCCAGCTCTGAAAGTAGGAAGGCCTCGATCAGGTCTTTCCACTGCCTGAGCTGTTCCTTGCTGTCCGCCAGAATGATCACATCATCCATGTATCGGATATATTTCTTGATCCCGAGCTCGCGCTTCGCGTACTGGTCGAGCGCGTCAAGGTAGAGGTTCGCAAATACCTGGGAGAGCAGGTTGCCGATCGGCATCCCGACATCGTAGAGCATGTCCTCCGGAGAGACGTCGCCCGGCCCTTTGCCCGGCGGAAGCCCGAAGGGTGTATGCGGGCAGTCGATGATCCCGTCCAGGAGATCCAGCAGGCGCTTGTCACTGATCTTCTTCCGGAGGATATTCTTCAGGACACGGTGCGAGATGCGGTAAAAATATTTGCTGATGTCCAGTTTCAGATAATACCAATTTCCCGTGCCTCGGCTGATATCCTCCAGCCAGTATCTCAGGCGCTTCATCGCTCTGACGCTCCCACGGCCGTCAATGCAGCCGTAAGAGTCTTCGATATATCCGCGGACGAAGATCGGGTTGATCACCCGATAGATCGCCCACTGGACAACCCTGTGTCTGAAGGCGATGCTCATGATCATGCGCTTCTTTGGCTCATACACATAAAAAGAATGATATTTATCTATGCAGTATGTGCCGGCGTAGATCTCAGCCCGGAGATCTTTCAGATTCGTCCATTCATCATAGGTAAAGGCCAGGACGTCTTTGTGGTATCTCCGGGTCTCTGAAGCATCCGCCAGGGCGCGGGTCAAGTTTTCCATTGAGAAGATCTCGTCAAACACGTTTTTGATCTTCATCTTCTAAGTCCATGTGTCACAGCTTTCGCTTGCGCTACTTACGGCTTCCATGGCTGCCCTGGGTTTTGTTTGTCTCCACCCGGGCGGCGACGCATACGCACACACGCCGCCATTTTTCTCCTGCCATACGGCCCGGAGCGGAAGCAGACTCCTTTTCCCCCTGGGCACGGTACGGCCTCCACGTAGGAGTCCGGATTCTGGCAGATCAGGGAAGAGCGGACCGGAAGCCGATGTTGTCGTTCGCGTTAGTCCGGGGGTTGTTCAAGTTGACGTAGAACACTCCGGCGTTGCCGGTGTTGTTCCAGTTGCCCCCGCAGATCGGCAAGCGAATAGCCTGCTCCCTTCTTTTGTTATTTCTTCCGGTTGTCGCAGGTCCTGATCCATCCTCCGAGCATCCTGCCGATCTCCGATAGATAATCGAGCATAACACCCCGCTTCTTTTCACTTATGAATTTCCGACGGTAAGATCTTTTTACAAGGATCCGCATATAGGCAACTTCGACATCGAGCTCCTGCAGCGTTGTCTTCTTGTAATATTTCTTTTCCGCCTGGATGGCGATATGCACCATCGTGGCGATGCTCTTCTTCATATCTGCTACGATGTTGTAGCGCTCAGATTTTGGGAACTGTTTGAAAACCGGGTCGCAGTAGTCAGCGAAATCCTCAATTTTTTGCAGGATTTTTAAAGTTTCAGTGTCCTGGTAGGCCATTTTTATGCTCTCCTTCCAGGGTATAGGGCCCGCTACCGCGGGCCTGTCAGGTTACAGTAACCAGATCACAGGTCACAATAAGCGGACCGGAAGCCGATGTTGTCGTCCGCGCTAGCCCGGGGGTTGATCAAGTAGACGCAGAACACCCCGGCGCTGCCGGTGTCGTTCCAGTCGCCCCCGCAGAGCGGCAAGCGCTCGCCTGCCAGCGTTACGTATCGATTATCTCCACCGTAATCTCCGCCAGGTGAATCCGGGTACAAGATCAGGGCTTCGGCAAGTTCCGGAACTGTTAGACCAGACTCGGCAGCAAGGCTTGTGAATCCGGTTGATCTTCCGCTGGATCCATCGTCTGTAACGGTCCCTGAAATCAGCGTGATCTTGCTGTTAAGATAATCATATTTCAGCGTGCCGGCTGTTCCTGGATCCACCAAGTTTCCAGTCGCTGCGTCGATTGCCTTCCAGGAAGTGCTGTCTGATCCCAGTGAAACAGTAGAGAGCATGCTGTTCGCGTATGGGATGATCTGAATCTCCCCGTCCTTCAGACGAAGACCTGCGCACCACTCGTACACATTCCCATTCATATCTGCGATGCCGTCTGGAAGCCAGTTATGGTTCCAGGTTGCAGGGCCTGAACCGACGGCAGTCCTCGTAATCCTGTTGGAGCTGTCGACTGCCATGCCTGTGCCTTTTTCGTGGACATAGCTATGATCCTTGCCGTAGTTGTTGTTACCTCTCGGCATTGTGCCATTCTTCTTTGCCCAGAGAGCGATCTGAGCCCAGAGAGAGAAGGGCATCAAGCCCCATCCAGCTCCCTTATTTCGGCACATTGTCACCGAGGTATCGAAGTTTATGGTGTGCTTCGGTTCCCTGTATGGCAGGGAGTAGGCCCGGTTATTATAGACGATATTGATAAATTTCGAGACATACATAGTCTTCTCATTTCCGTCTACGATGGAGCCTGGGTGGATGATCTCAGAGCCTCCGAAAAGGTCCGAGTTCTTCTGCTTTGGCCATGCGACCATGACGGAAGGCATCCCGATGTCATCAAGGATCACGGTGTTCTTTCCTCCGGAAAGCGCCTCGACCGCCAGTTTAAAATCATCAAAATTTGCCATAGTCTTCTACCTCTCTTCCCATAAAACGAGGGTGCAGTTGTCGATGTCGAAGGGCACCGGCACCATCTTTGTCTCGTCGTCCTCGACCACGTCGGTATATCTCCTGGCCGGGATGATGATCTGCGCGACATAGAGATCGCCGGCAGCTGCACCGACTACCAGATCCCCGAAGGAATCCCTGCAGATATCAATGGTCCGCAGCTCGTCCGCCTCTCTTTTCTTCAGGTTGATCATCAGGGATCCATCCTCGAAGTCTATGCTGTTTCCAGTTACTTCATATTCGACCACGTTCGTCGCGGTCTCCGGGACTTTTACAATGTTCATTTTCTACCCTCCATCTGTCTGCCTAAATGCACGGCCTCCATGGTCCTGCGGGCTATCACCTCGACAGCCTCCCGGTCTTCCGGGCGCCTGCTGGCTCCAAACTTCGCGGCCACGTAGGCCTCGTGCCTTCTTTGCTCTTCGGATTTAATAATAATGTTAGCCATCAGTATCCTCCCTGAATTGCGCAGCGGACCTTGACGCTCGTGGCGGCTCCGGTGTACGCGATCTTAAAACCGTTTAAGAGCTTGTCGGTGATGATGATATCCCCGACGCCGCCCCCTGTGGACTGCATGACCTCAACAAGGACCGTATAATCCTTTTTGTTGCGGTTGGTCGCGAGCGGCACAGTGGTCACCGAGTCATTGAACGGATACGCCAGCGAGTTGGTCAGCGTCACCTCGATGAACTCCCCGGCCAGACCATCAACGAGGGCCTTGAGCCAGCGGATCTCCGCAGCGTTCTCTGATCCCATCATGATCGCCTGCAGGGCAGCCAGGTCCATCTTGTTCTGGTTGTTCGCATTGACCGGCGTCCCCGGCTGGATGATCTCTCCGGGCGCTCTCTCTAAAGTGTAGAGGTCGTCCGTGAGATGTGTCAGCCTGACGCGGTTGGGGTACTCGACAACATGGTCGAGCCAGTTGATCGGGTCTCTCATGTTTTTCGCCTCCTATTCTTCTTCCTGGACGATCCGGATCGTGAACCGGTACATGATACCGGCCGGATAACTCGCCTTGTTGAGCGTGATGTCCGTATTCTCAGCCCACATCGTTCCACTGTTGTCGTAGAGGCGGATTCCCGTGATGGTGTCCGGGCAGTCCTCACCAAAGAAGACGTAGATGCCCAGGCGGCCATCCGACAAGGTCTTGATGTCGTGAATGCTGACCCTTGACCAGGAGCCGCTGCTCCGGTAAGTCGCATAAGCGATGTCCCTGGCGATGAAGTTCTTGATATTGGTCAGCCCGTTCGTGATTGTCATCATCGGTCGTCTTTCCTCCTATTCGTTTTCGGTGTTAATTTCTCCGGACAGCGGCATGATGGTCTGGCCGGAACCTTCCCCGGATGAGAGGTCGATAATGGTTCCGTCTGAGGCGTATGCTGTCGACAGGAAAGGCAGGGTCCCGCACAGTGGTGGGTCTGTCTTGTAGGCGCTTTCACCTGTCTTGAGCTTCAGGGTCGTCTTTTCCTCAAAAATCAGGGCGTCAAACCGTGACCGGACATTTTTGATGCTCTCGATGAAGGAAGCGAATTTTCTCATCGCCTCCGCTGCTTGGCCGTCACCGATCGAGAGCACCGCTCTGAAGTGATAAGGATCCCCTTCGTAGGTGTACCACTCTTCGATATCTCCATAACCGAAGGCGGCAACCATAAGCTCCTTGACGGAGGAAGTCGTTCCGGCTTTTCCATACCATTTCAGAGTATTTTTTATAATTGTTTTTTTTGTTTCAACATCGAGCGTGCTGTCGTAGTACATGGTCCGCATCTCGGCCGCCAGATAGTCAAGGACCTTTTCCTGGACGTTGTCAAGATTGGCATAGACCTGTGTCTGATCAGTGACGCTCCGGGCCGCATCCAGGGCCGTCTTGATGGCGTAGGAGAGGGCCAGGATCTCCGGCGACTCCTTT
>Ga0310696_10004563_pt1 | contig 16942 bp, 11 predicted proteins | sample AusTroGonzalo_MG_4_FD_203885 | JGI IMG/M metagenome (GOLD analysis project Ga0310696, IMG submission 203885) | Bovine rumen microbial communities from tropical cattle in Woodstock, Queensland, Australia - Gonzalo_02 (v2) (version 2) | ecosystem: Host-associated > Mammals > Digestive system >...
AAGCCGGCATCGCCTGGGTCTTGGCGGAGATGTGCAGGGACATAATTGCTACTAACTTTAAAGTATAAATTCTTGCAAAATTACCGAATTAATCGCAAAATGCTATCTTTGTGGAAAGAAATTTTAATGGAAACCATAATCGGCCAGGAATTCGGCGGGGAACGCCCGCTCTACAACCGCCACGGACTGTATCTCGAGAACGTGACGATCCACAAGGGTGAGTCTTCCGTCAAAGAGGGTTCGGACATCGAAGCCCGCCACTGCCAGTTCGAAGGGAAATATGTCTTCTGGTGCTGCGAGAACGTCCTCGCAGCCGACTGCCGCTTCACCGAAAGCGCCCGCTCGTCGCTCTGGCACAGCCGGGGGATGGAGCTGCGCGACTGCCTCCAGGAGGCGCCCAAGATGTTCCGCGAGAGCTCGGACATCCGGCTGCGCAACGTGACGATGCCCCACGCCCAGGAGACTTTCTGGTCCTGCGACGGAATCGACATCGAGAACGTGGAGGCCCGCGAGGCAGACTATATCTTCATGCATTGCAGCAACGTCAAGGTCCGCAACCTGCGTCTATTCGGCAACTACGGCTTCCAGCACGCCAGGAACGTGGAGATTCGCGACAGCGACCTGCAGAGCAAGGACGCCCTCTGGGAGACGGAGAACATCACGGTCTACGACTCGTTCATCAACGGGGAATACCTGGCTTGGCATTCGAAAAACGTGCGCCTGGTGCGCTGCCGTATCGGCGGCACGCAGCCGCTCTGCTATGCCGAAGGCCTGGTGCTCGAGGACTGCACCTTCGAGCCGGACGCCGACCTGGCGCTGGAGTATTCCGACGTGCAGGCCACGATCCGGGGCCACGTCATCTCCATCAAGAACCCGCGCTCGGGCTTCATCCGGGCGGATTCCTGCGGGGAGGTGATTCGCGACGCCAACGCCAAGGCGCCCGACAACTGTATCATAGAAATAGGAGGAAAACGCTTCTGATGAAATCACTCAAAGAACTCTACAAGATCGGCCGCGGTCCGTCCAGCAGCCACACGATGGGCCCGCAGAAGGCCGCGACCGCATTTGCCGCCCGCCATCCGGAGGCGGCTTCTTTCGAAGTCACGCTCTACGGCAGCCTGGCCGCGACGGGCAAGGGACATCTCACGGACGTGGCCATCCAGGACGCGCTGAGCCCCACGGGTCCCGTGGACATCGTCTGGCAGCCGGACGTGGTCCTGCCGTTCCATCCCAACGGAATGAAGTTCGTCTCGCGCGACAAAAGCGGTGCGGCGACGGACGAGTGGACGGTCTACAGCGTGGGCGGCGGCTCCCTTTCCGAAGGGGAGGGCGTCTGCGACGAGGGCCCCGACATCTATGAGCTCAACAACATCACGGACATCGTGATCTGGTGCCGGAAGCGGGGACTGAGCTACTGGGAGTACGTGGAGCAGCGGGAAGGCCCGGAGATCTGGGACTACCTGCAGACCGTGTGGGAGGCGATGAAGGCCTCCGTGGAAGCGGGGCTGGATACCGAAGGCGCCCTGCCGGGTCCCCTCGGCCTGTCGCGCAAGGCGGCGACCTACCACATCAAGGCATCGGGCTACAAGCCCAACCTGCAGAGCCGCGGGCTGGTATTCTCCTATGCACTCGCGGTCAGCGAGCAGAATGCGTGCGGCGGCACGGTCGTCACGGCGCCGACCTGCGGATCCTGCGGCGTGATGCCGGCCGTACTGTACCACCTCTACAAGAATCACGGATTCTCCGACAAGCGCATCCTCTACGCCCTTGCGACCGGCGGCATCTTCGGCAATGTGGTGAAGCAGAATGCCTCCATCTCCGGCGCGGAGGTGGGTTGCCAGGGGGAAGTCGGGGTGGCCTGCGCCATGGCCTCCGCGGCGACCTGCTGGCTCTTCGGCGGCACGCCGACCCAGGTCGAGTATGCGGCGGAAATGGGCCTGGAGCACCATCTGGGGATGACCTGCGATCCGGTGTGCGGCCTGGTGCAGATCCCCTGCATCGAGCGCAACGCCTTCGCGGCCGCGCGGGCGCTGGACGCCAATATTTACGCGGCTTTCTCCGACGGCAACCACCGGGTGTCGTTCGACGAAGTGGTCGAAGTGATGAAGCAGACCGGCCACGACCTGCCGTCCCTCTACCGGGAGACGAGCACGGGCGGCCTGGCGCGGGAATTCAAGAGCGAATAATTGCTCAGCCGGCGAAGGCGAACAGGATCAGCAGCTGGGCGGCGAGCACCCGCAGGAACATCGTCAGGGGATAGACGGTGGCGTAGTTGATCGAGGTGTAGTCGGTGCCGTAGGCACCCTGCGCGAAGGCCAGGACGGCGGGGTCGGTGGTGCCGCCGGACAGCAGACCGCAGATCTGGTAGAAATTGGACCTGCAGGCAAGCCGGGCGATCAGGCCGGTCAGCAGGACCGGAATCAAGGTAATCAGCACGCCGTAAAGGATCCACCAGTAGCCGCCGTTCACGATGGAGGCCACGAAATTCTCGCCGGCGCCCAGGCCGACGGCCGCCAGGAAGAAACTGATCCCGATCTCGCGTATCATCATGTTGGCGCTGAGGGTCGTGTAGGTGGTGATGCGCCATTTCGGGCCGAAATGGCCGAGGAGGATGGCGATGATGAGCGGACCGCCGGCCAGGCCGAGGCGGATCGGCTGCGGGATGCCCGGGAAGCGGATCGGGAGGGATCCGAAGATGACGCCGAGCGCGATGCCGAAGAAGATGGGCACCAGGTTCGGATGGCTCAGGCTTTCGGGTTTGTTGCCGACCAGCTGGGCCACGTGGTCGATGCCTTCCTGCGTACCGACCACCTGGATGCTGTCTCCCATCTGGAGAATGAGGTTCGGGCGCGCAACGAGTTCCACGCCGGCGCGCAGGACCCGGGTCACGGAAACGCCGTAACTGGAGCGGATGTGCAGGTCGCGGATGTGCTTGCCGGTGAGGGAAGAACGGGTGATGCTGAGGCGGCGCGAAAGGATGTTCTCATCCTGGTGCACCCAGTCTTCGAGGTGCATCGGCACTTCTTCGCCGAAAATGATGCGCACGGCGTCCACATTGGGCTGTGAGGTCACGATGAGCACCTTGTCGCCCTGCTCCAGGACGGTGTCGGGACCGGGGATGGAGATCTCGCCGTGGCGCATGATGCGCGAGACCAGGAACTTGTCGTTCATCCCCAGCATGACGTCCGCCAGGCGTTTGCCGAACACGGCAGGGTTTTCCACCTCGCAGTGCATGCGACGGGCGGCGTCCGTCGGCTTCTCGGCCTGCTCCAGGGCCCGTTTTTCCTGATCCAGGTCGATATGGAAGAGCTTTTTCAGCAGGATGACGAGGAAAATGACGCCCAGTACGCCGAGCGGGTAGGCGACGGCGTAGGCGGAGGCGAGCTGGCCGGAGGCCCGGGCGGCGGTCTCGGGTGTGCCGCCTTCGGCGAGCAGGATGTCGGAGAGGGTCTGCTGTGCAGCACCGAGCCCGGGGGTGTTGGTGACGGCGCCGGACATCACGCCGACCATCGTGGCCAGCTCCTCGCCGGTAATCCAATGGATGGCGAGGGTCGTGAGGACGGCGATCAGGACCATCATGGCGGCCAGCAGGTTCAGGCGCACGCCGCCTTTGCGGAAAGACTGGAAGAAACCGGGGCCGACCTGCAGGCCGATGGAGAAGACGAACAGGATCAGCCCGAAGTCTTTCATGAAGGCAAGGGCGGTCGGATTCGCCCGGAAACCGAAGTGGCTGAGCAGGATCCCGAGGAACAGGATCCAGGTGGAGCCGATGGAGATGCCCTTGACCTTGACTTTGCCGAGCAGGAGTCCTGCCCCGATCACGACGGCGAACAACAGGATGGTATGGGCGATACCCGCGCCCAGAAACAACTCTTTCATGCCGCAAAGATACAAAAAAGAAGAAGACGGCAGTGCGGGACCGCCGTCTTCTTCAGGAATTTCTTCGAAGACTATTTGAAGAGCATCGGAGCCATTTCGTAGAGGCAGCGGCGCCAGGTCAGGAACTCGTGGGCCGTGCCCTCGGAGACGTAACCCTTGGCGTTGTAGCCGGCATCCTGCAGGGCCTTGGCGGCGTTGCGGATCTGGTCCGGGCCTTCCTTGCTGCCGCAGCCGATGAAGATACCCTTCACGCCGGTACCCTTGACCTCATCCGGGTTGTAGGTGCCGCCGCTGAGCAGGCCGTACCAGCCGAACATCTCGGGACGGGCGAGGGTGATGGTGTGGGTCTCCATGCCGCCCATGGAGAGGCCGGCCATGGCGCGGCTTTCCTTCTTGGCGATGGTGCGGAAGTTGGCGTCGATGTAAGGCACAAGCTCGTCGCAGAGGACTTCCTCGAAACCGTTGTTCATCATCATGCCCATACCTCCGGCGGGACGGGCAGGACGGGCCTGGGGTGCACCACCGGGTGCGGGAGCACCGGGAGCAGGACGGGCGGGAGCGGCGGCCGGCATCTGGCCGGGACGGAAGCCCTCGTTGGTCATGCCGTAGGTCATCACGATGATGAACGGCTGGATCTTGCCGTCGGCGATGAGGTTGTCCATGATGAGGTTGGCATGGCCCTGGTTCCACCAGGCATACTCGTTCTCACCCCAACCGTGCTGGAGGTAGAGGACCGGATATTTCTTCTTGGCGTTCTTCTCATATTCCGCCGGGGTGTAGACCCAGGCCACGCGCACCTGGTTGGTGCTCTTGGACCAGAAGAGGACTTGCTGCACCTTGCCGTGCGCCACGTTCTTCATCGCATAGAAGTCGGCGTCGTGGGCCGGGATCTCGATACCGCTCTCCCAGCGGGTGGAGCCGTAGTAGTTGTTGGTGCCCGGATCGTTGAGCACGCCGCCGTCGACGGTGAGGTGATAGTAGTGGAAACCTTCGTCCATCGGGCCGTCGGTGGTACCCATCCAGGAGCCGTCTTCGGCTTTGTGGAGCACGGTACCGCCGGAACCGCCGAGACCGAGGCTGACGATTACGGAAGTGGCCTTGGGGGCGTCCACCTTGAAGCGGGCGTAACCCTGGGAGTTGACCATCGGGTACTGCTGGCCGGGCTGGTTGAGCTCGGACGGCTTGAAGTCTTCAGCGACCACGAAGTTGTCCATCTTCGGATCGAAACCCTTGACGGCGAGGTAGGCCTGCTTGGGCTTGTAGTTCTCGTCGAAGAGCAGCGGATAGTTGCGGACACCCAGCCAGGAATCCTTGTCGGAGACATTCCAGAAGGTGACGCAGTCGATCACGTCCTTGTGCTTGCGGAGCACCTTGAAGAGCTGGACGTACTGGTCCTGCTGCAGGGTGCGCTCCCAATCGGAGACCTGGGCCTGGCCCTGGTTGAAGCGGAGGCCGCCGCCCATGTCCTCGTTGATACGGATGTCGAGCTCGGTGAGGTGGATGTGATTCACGATGGTGGAGTAGAGCTCGATGGCATCGGCGACTTCCTTCATGGAAGGACCGTAGACATTGTAGTGGGCCTGCATGCCGATGCCGTCCACGGGCACGCCGGCGTCCTTCATCCGCTTCACGAGGTTGAAGATGCGCTGGCTCTTGGCGGGCTCGGCGTCATTGTAGTCGTTGTAGAAAAGGAGGGCGTTCGGGTCGGCCTCGTGGGCGTACTCGAAGGCTTTGTAGATGAATTCCTCTCCGGCGATCTGGTACATCGGGGAGTTGCGCAGCTCGGGGCGGCCCGGATAGACAGGGCTGTCGGCTACGGCCTCATTGACCACGTCCCAGCAATAGACCACGTCCTTGTAGCGGTTGACGATGGCCTGGATGTGGTGCTTCATGTTGGCGTAGAACTCCTCTTTGGGAAGCAGGTTGCCCTTCTCGTCCTGGTACATCCAGGTGCCGATCTGGCTGTGCCACATCAGGGTGTGACCGCGCATCTTGATGCCGTTCTGGCGGCAGAAGTCGGCGATCTTGTCGGCGTCCTCCCAGTTGAACTCACCCTTCTTGGGCTCGGTCGGCTGGGGCTTCATCGCGTTCTCGGCCGTGATGCTGTTGAACTCGCGGAGGATGAGTTTGATCTGGTCGGGATCCGAGACGTTGCGGTTGTTGACGGCGACACCGATCTTGAAGTAATCCTTGTAGGCGTCTTTCAGGCCGTCGGTAGGCTCAGGAATAGCCCGGGGACCCCACTGGGCCCCGGAAGGAATGGCGCCCAGAACCATGGCGCACAATCCGGCAATGAGAAATTTCTTCATTGAGAATTTAGTTTTAGTTGTCTTACGAATATAACGACTCCCGCGCACAATCGCAAAGGACAGCGTGTGCGCGGGGCGTGATAGACACAAAAGTGAAATAGTTTGAAACAGCAGCGAAACGCCGCGAAGGGGGGTTCTTACCGGACCACCTCCGTAAACTCGGGCGCTTTGCCGTTTTCGACGGTCACGTAAACCTTCATTTCCTGGGGGGCTGCCATCTGCGGGGCGCCCTCGCGGGGGAGGTCGACGGCCGTGAAGAGGTACTCGGTGCCGTCGGGAATGGTGCGGGAGGCGACGGTGTTCGCCTTGGCGCGGATCATCGGGTAGGTGCTGACGGCTGCGTCGAAGATGGCGGCTTCTTCCTCGGAGACCTCGTGCGGGTCAGAGAACTCCTCCAGCGCCTCAACCTCGCCGGCAAGGTAGCCGTTGGATTTCAGGAAACGCTCCACTTCCTTCGGCACGGAGGCCAGGCGGGCGGCGCGCACTCCGTAGCCGGGGAGCACCTCGGAGCCGGTCAGCTTCGCGGCGATATCCTGGCTGCTGGAGCCCAGTCCGCCACTGCCGAAGGTGCAGAAGGGGACAATCTTCTTGCCGCTGAAATCCACCTCGTCCAGCAGGGTGGCGATCGGCCAGGCATAGGTGCCGGACCAGACCGGGTAGCCGATGAAGATCAGGTCATAATCGGCGATCTTGGACTGAAGCGGCTGGATCTCGGGCATGTTGCCGGATTCCCGCTCATCGCCGGCACGCTGGACGGTCTCCATAAAGGAGCCGCTGTAGGGATTGACGGGAAGGATTTCCTCAATGTCCGCGCCCAGTTGCGTGGCAATCTCTTCGGCGACAGCCTTGGTGTTGGCCGTCTGGGAATAATACAGAACGAGCACTTTGGGCGTTTTTGCCTTCGGTGTGCAGGCCACGGCTGCCAGGCAGGCGGCGGCAAAGGCCAGGATCCACAGATACTTTTTCATCTTCGTTTATTTAAGTCTTGCAAATTTATGGTTTTTTCCGAATAATTCTCCAACCGATGGCGGCCATCAGGATGGACATCAGCGGCGAGATCATGTTGAAGAAGCAGAAGGGGGCGTAGGCCAGGGTGGGGACGGACAGGATGGTGGCCTGGGTCATGCCGCAGCTGGACCAGGGGACCAGCGGGGAGGTCACCGTAGCCGAGTCTTCCACGCTGCGGCTCAGCAGCCGCATTTCGTAGCCTTCCTTCCGGAAGGTCTCCCGGTAGATGTCCGAAGTCAGGATGATCGACAGGTATTGGTCCGACACGATGCCGTTGAGGGCGGTACCGGTCAGCACGGTGGTCCCGACCAGCCCGGTGCGGGTGCGGGTGAGGGGCGTGAGGATCTCGGCCAGGTCGGAAATCATCCCGCTGGCTTTCATGCAGGCCCCGAAACACATCGCGCAGATGATAAGGTAGACGGTGTTGAGCATACCCAGCATGCCCCGGGAAGTGACGAGCCGGTCCACGTCGACGTTCCCGGTCTCGAGCGAGATGGTGTTGTAGACGGTCTCGACGATACCGGTGAACAGGATCCGGGCCTGCGAACCCGAGGTCGCTTTCGCGCCGATCTCCTGCACGACCTCCGGCTGGAAGATGACAGCCGCCGCTGCCGCCACCAGCGTGGACAGGAACAGGACGACGATGGCGGGCAGTTTCCGCCAGATGAGCAGGCCCGCGATCACGGGCACCACCAGCAGCCAGGGCGTGATGTGGAAGCGGGAGGAGAGGACATCGGCGTAAACCGTCATCTGCGCCTGGTCGGCGGGGCCGTGGAAAAGGCCGATGGCGGTGTAGATGATCAGGGTGATGGCGATGGACGGGCCGGTGGTCAGCAGCATATAGCGGATGTGGGTGAACAGGTCCACCCGGTTCACGGAGGAGGCCATCACCGTCGTGTCCGACAGGGGAGAGATCTTGTCGCCGAAATAGGCGCCGGAGATGATGGCGCCGGCCGTCAGGGCATCGCTGAACCCCTCGCCGCGACCGATGCCGAGCAGCGCTACGCCGAGGGTGGCGATGGTCGTCCACGACGAACCGATCAGCAGGGAGACGACGGCGCAGAGCACGCAGGTCGTCAGCAGGAACACTTTCGGGCTGATGATCTTGAGGCCGAGGCAGATGAACGCCGGCACCACGCCGCTCATCGTCCAGGTGCCGGAAATGGCGCCGATCAGCAGCAGGATCAGGATGGCGTTCGCGACTTCGCCGACATTGTTCGCAATGGCTTTCTCAAAGGTTTTCCACGGGGTCTTGTACAGCCACATCGAAAGGAGGACACAGACGGCGGCGGCGACGAGCAGGGAGACCTGGGAAGCCCCCAGGATGGAATCCGCCCCGAAGATGGCAATGTCCAGCGCGAGCAGCGCGACGAGGACCGCCACCGGAAGCAGCGCCAGGAGCTTTCTGTTTTTGGGACCTGTTCCTTTCATAATGAAAAATGCCCTACAGCATAGTGTAAGGCATCTTTGGCGGTGCGGACGAGGCTCGAACTCGCGACCTCCGGCGTGACAGGCCGGCATTCTAACCAAGCTGAACTACCGCACCAAAATGGTCTTTCCTGGTCGAAAGCGGATGCAAATATAGGCATAATTTAGGAATCCGCAAGCATCTGAAAAGATTTTTTTGTATTTGTTTCTGACAATAAAATATGCTAACTTTGTATGATTATTCATATTATTCGCAGAAAATATGCTGAAAATGAAAAAATACGGATTGCTCGTGTTCCTGCTGCTTTGCGGCTTTTCGTTCGTCGCAACGGCCCAGATGACGGATGACCAGGTGATGGAATATATCCAATCGGCCTACATGTCCGGTAAAACCGAAAATGAAATCGGTCAGGAGTTGTTGGCCCAGGGCGTCTCGACGGATCAGATCATGCGCGTCAAGGCGGCTTATCAGGAGCAGACGGGCGGATCGCTCAATTCGAACGATCCTTCGTTCGGCGAAGACGCCGGGTATGCCCGCAGCCAGTCCTCTGCGACGCACACCAATCAGCTTTGGGATGCGGGCAACCAGGCCCGGCAGGACCGCCGCAGCCGCCGGATGTCGGTGACCAACCGCGACCGTGACCGCAGTGCCTTCGAGCTGCAGGTGAGCGACCTGAATTACTACGGAGCTTCAGATCCGCTGGATGAGGAGGCCGAGGAATTCCAGATCTTCGGCCACGACATCTTCAACGGACGCTATATGTCGTTCGAGCCGAACGAGAACCTGGCCACGCCGGCCAATTACCTGCTCGGACCGGGTGATGAACTCCTGATAGAAGTTTTCGGCTACAATGAAGCTTCCTACACCAAGATGGTCTCGCCGGAAGGGGCCATCAGCATCAGCCAGATCGGGCAGGTGCAGGTAGGAGGCCTGACCATCCAGGAAGCCAGCGAGAAGATACGCAAGGCGTTGACGGGCAAATATGCCGGAATTGGTGGCAGCAGTCCGACCACGACGGTCAGCATCACGCTGCGCTCCTTCCGGACCATCCAGGTCAACATCGTGGGAGAGGTCGTGACGCCGGGTACCTACCGCCTGTCTCCCTTCGCTACGGTCCTGAACGCCCTGCACAACGCGGGCGGCGTGACGGAGAACGGTACGCTCCGCGCCATCAAGGTGGTGCGCGGCAAGGAAGAGAAGACCGTAGACATTTACGGCTACCTGCTGGAGGGCCGTTCCGACAGCGACCTGGTACTGAAAGAGGGGGATGTGGTGCTGGTGCAGCCGTACGACAACCTGGTGCTGATCTCCGGCAATGTCAAGCGGCCGATGTTCTATGAGTTGAAGGACGGGGAGACCCTGTCGCAGCTGATCGACTACGCCGGCGGTTTCTCCAACAAGGCCTTCACCGAGGATTTCCGGGTGATCCGCCCGACGGGTGCCGAGCGCCGGATCTTCACGGTCAAGAAAGCGGACGCCAACGGCTTTGCGCTGACGGACGGCGACGAGGTCTATGTGAACGAAACGATGGACCGCTTCGCCAACAAAGTGGAGATCAAGGGCTGCGTCTTCCGTCCGGGCCTGTATGAGCTGGGCGGGGACATTGCGACGGTCCGGCAGTTGGTCAAGGTGGCCGGCGGGCCGAAGGAAGACGCCTTCATCGGCCGCGCGATTCTTGTCCGCGAGAAGGACGACTTGACCTTCGAGACCCTGTCGCTTGATCTTGCCGGCATCCTGTCCGGAAGCGCGAATGACGTGCTGCTCCGCAAGAACGATATCCTGACCATTTCCAGCAACAAGGATCTGGATGATCCCGGGACGCTCACCATTAACGGTTTCGTTCAGAGCCCGGGCGTCTTCCCGTATGCTGAAAACACGACCGTCGAGGATCTGATCCTGCTGGCCGGCGGCCTGCTGGACGGTGCGTCCTTGTCCCGGGTGGATGTCGCCCGCCGGGTACTCGACCCTTATAGCCTGATGCCGACGGACAGCATCGGCGAGACCTTCTCCTTCCCGCTGAAGGATGGCCTGGCCGTGGATGGCGGTGCGGAATTCCGCCTGCAGCCGTACGATGTCGTGTCGGTCCGCCGGAGTCCGGGATACGCGGTACAGCGCTTTGTCAAGGTGGAGGGCGAAGTCGCCTTCCCGGGTGAATACGTGATCCTGAACGAAGGGGAGCGGGTCTCCGACCTGATCCGCCGTGCCGGCGGTCCTACCCGCCAGGCCTTCCTGCGTGGAGGTACCCTGACGCGCATCATGAACGAGGAAGAAAAGATCCAGCTGAAGGCCAAGCAGAAGATGTTGTCTACCGGTACCGGCCGGGGACTGACTTCCCGCGGACAGATGGATGACAACGAGTTCTCGGTGGGCATCGAACTGGACAAGGCCGTGTACCAGCCGGGTTCGGATTATGACCTGATCCTGCGGGAGGGCGACCGGATCTATGTGCCGGAGCATCTCAGCACGGTCAAGGTCAGCGGCATGGTACTCTATCCCAACACGGTCGTTTATATGCCGGGCAAGAACGCCCGCTATTACATCGACAATGCCGGCGGATACGGCGTGGGCGCCCGCCGCAGCGGCACTTACATCGTCTACATGAACGGGCGGGTCCTCCCTGCCAACTCCGGCAACGCGACCATCGAGCCCGGTTGCGAGATCGTCGTCCCGCAGAAGGTGATGACGGTAAGCGGTTCGCTGGACCGGGTGGTTGCGATGACCTCCTCGGTCGTTTCGTTGACCACGATGGTGGCTACGCTCCTCAACTTGTTCAAAAAATAACGAAGCAAGATGGCAGAAAAGGACAAATTCAACGAGATTCCTCAGGTACAGGAGTTTGACGGAATCGATTTCAGGGCCTTGTTCCGTAAGCTGGTCAAGGAATACAAACTGATCCTGAAGTGGTGCGGTGTGGCTGCCATCCTGGCGATTATCGCGGGCTTCAGCATCCCCAAAGAGTATACCGTCACCTCGAGAATGTCGCTGGAATCGGGTTCGACCGGGACGAGTACGGGAGGAACCCTGGGCACGCTGGCAAGCATGGCCGGCATCAACCTGGGTTCGATCGGCGGCGCCTCGGATATCATGTCGCCGGACCTGTATCCGGAAATCCTGAGCTCGACCCCTTTCGTGCTGGAGTTGTTCCCGACGCAGGTGCAGTTCGAAGATAAGAAAGGGGAGCACACGATCAGCTATTACGAATATGTCCGGGATTATATCCGCAAACCCTGGTGGAATGCCGTCCTCCATGCTCCCGGCCGGATCCTGAGCTGGTTCCTGGGCCTTTTCGTCCACAAAGATCCGAACGAAGCAGCCCGGAATGAGGAAGGGGAATTGAACTTCGAGCAGATGGATCCTTCCAACCTGACGATGGAGCAGGTGGGCGTCGGCGCCGAGATGCGTCAGCGGATAGCCTGGTCCGTGGATAAAAAGACCTCCGTCATCCGCCTGACCGTCAAAGCGCAGAATCCGGATGTCGCTATGCAGGCCTCGGGCGCCGTCATCCAGTTGCTGCAGAAGTATTTGACGGATTACCGGACCGAAAAGGCCCGGCGCGACCTGGCTTATTATGAGCAGCTGTATGATGAAGCCAAAGCAGAGTATTATGAGGTCCAACAACGTTATGCCAACTTTGTGGACCGCAACCAGAGCCTCATCACGCAGCGGGGCCGGGCTGACCAGGATCGCCTGAGGAATGATATGAACCTGGCTTACTCGCTCTATAATTCCTGCGCGCAGCAGGTCCAGGGCGCCAAGGCGAAGGTGCAGCTGGATACGCCGGTTTTCAACGTCATCGACCCGCCGCAGACTCCTTTCTTCGGAAAGCCCCGCAAGTCGGTGCTGCTGTTCCTCTTTGTCTTCCTGGGAGTCATTTTCTCCTCGCTCTGGATCCTCTGGGGCCGTGATGCGTGGAAGGACTTGTTCAAAAAGGACGAAGACGCTGAAGCCTAGGTGTGGAAGAGGCGATCGAGATCAAAGGCGCCCGGGTCAACAACCTCAAGAACCTGACCCTGCAGATTCCCCGCGGAAAGTTCGTCGTCATTACGGGTATTTCCGGTTCGGGGAAGTCTTCGCTGGCCTTTGACACCCTGTACGCCGAAGGGCAGCGCCGCTTTTCCGAGAGCCTGTCGTCCTATGCCCGCCAGTTTCTGGGCCGGATGACCAAACCGGACGTGGATGCCATCGACGGCATCCCGCCGGCCGTGGCCATCGAGCAGAAGGTCAGCACCCGCAATCCGCGCTCCACGGTGGCGACCACCACCGAAATCTATGATTTCCTCCGCCTGGTCTACGCCCGGATCGGACGCACGTTCTCGCCGGTCTCGGGCCGGGAAGTCCATCGGGATTCTGTCGCGGATGTGATGGCCTGGCTGGAATCCGCCCCGGCCGGAACCTACTATGTACTCGCAGACCTGAGATGGGCGGCCCGCCAGGACCGGGTGGAGCTGTTGCTCCAGCTCAAGGAGGACGGCTACAACCGTCTGTTTGCCGAAGGGAAGCCGCTCAAGATCGACGATGCCCTGCAGCAGGGGGTGGATGCGCTGCCGGAGGCGTGGCTGCTGGTGGACCGCGTCCGGCTGGACGGCGCCGTGAAGGGAGACACCCGCACGCGTCTGCTGTCTTCCGTCTCGGATGCCTTCTCCCGCGGCGACGGGACCCTCGCCATCGCCTCGGAGCAGGGGGAGATGCGCCCGTTCTGCAGCCGTTTCGAGCTGGACGGCATCACCTTCCGCATCCCGGACGAGTATCTGTTCAGCTTCAATTCGCCGCTGGGCGCCTGTCCGACCTGCGGCGGCCTGGGCAAGGTGATCGGGGTCAGCGAGGACCTGGTGGTCCCGGACAAGACCAAGACCCTTTACGAAGGGGCGATCGCCTGCTGGCGCGGCGAGAAGATGGGCTGGTTCAAGGACCTGTTGGTCCAGGCCGCCGAGTCCTGCGGCATCCCGATTTTCGAACCCTATTGCAACCTCTCGCGCGAGGTCAGGGACAAGATCTGGAGCGCCCGCTACGTGGAAGGGGATCCGAACACGTTCGTGGGCATCAATGAATTCTTCGAGTGGGTGGAAACCCAGCGCTACAAGATCCAGTTCAAGTATATGCTCAGCCGTTTCAGCGGCCGGGCCACCTGTATGGCCTGCGGCGGGAGCCGTCTGCGGCAGGAAGCCCTGTGGGTGAAGCTGTGCGGCAAGAACATCCACGAGGTCCTGACGATGAACGTCGAGCAGGCGCTGGATTTCTTCACGCACCTGGACCTGACGGAGCAGGAAAGGAGCATCGTGGCGGAGCCGCTCGCGGAGATCGTTTCGCGCCTGGGCTGCATCATGGACGTGGGTCTGGGTTACCTGACCCTGGACCGCGCCTGCAACACCCTGTCCGGCGGCGAAAGCCAGCGCATCAACCTGGTCACGGCGCTCGGTTCGAGCCTGGTGGGCTCGATGTACATCCTGGACGAGCCGAGCATCGGTCTGCATCCGCGCGATACGGAGCGCCTGATCGCCGTGCTGCGCCGCCTGCGCGACATCGGCAACACCGTCATCGTCGTGGAGCACGACGAGGAAATCATCCGCGCCGCCGACTTGCTCATCGACATGGGCCCGCTCGCCGGCTCGCACGGGGGCGAGGTCGTATTTTCCGGAACGGCCGGGCAGGCCGGTCCGAAGGATATCGCCCGCTCCCTGACGCTCCAGTACCTGAACGGCGAGAAGCACCGCTACCAGCGCGAGAAGCGCCCCTGGCAGTACAGCATCACGGTGCAGGGGGCGATGGAGCACAACCTCAAGGACATCGACGTCCGCTTCCCGCTGGGCGTGCTGACGGTGGTGACCGGCGTGTCCGGATCGGGAAAGTCCTCCCTGGTGGGCGACATCCTCTATCCGGCGCTCTACCGCCGTCTCCACGACGCCGGGGACCAGCCGGGCACCCACCGGGGCCTGGCGGGCAACCTGGACCGCATCACCCGCGTGGAATACGTGGACCAGAATCCGATCGGGCGCAGCTCCCGCTCCAATGCCGTCACCTACCTGAAAGCCTGGGATGGGATCCGCAAGCTCATGGCCGCCCAGCAGGCGTCGAAGATCGCCGGCTTCACGGCCAACCATTTCTCTTTCAACACGGACGGCGGCCGCTGCCCGGAATGCCAGGGCGAGGGTGTGGTCCACATCGGGATGCAGTTCATGGCCGACGTGGAAATGGTCTGCGAGGAGTGCGGCGGCAAACGCTTCAAGCCCGAGATCCTGGAGGTCCGCTACCGCGGGAAGAACATCGACGACATCCTGAACATGAGCGTGGACGAGGCGGTGGCGTTCTTCGCCGCCGGCCCCGAAAGCGAAGCGCACGCGGTCGCGCAGCAGCTCCAGCCGTTGCAGGACGTTGGTCTGGGCTACATCAAGCTGGGACAAAGCAGTTCCACCCTCTCCGGCGGAGAGAGCCAGCGGATCAAGCTGGCGTCGTTCCTCGCCCTGACCCGGGGGAAGGGGAAGTCGGAGAAGATCCTGTTCGTCTTCGACGAGCCGACCACCGGCCTCCACTTCTTCGATGTTGAGAAGCTGCTCCAGTCGTTCGACGCGCTGCTCTCGGCCGGGCATTCCCTGGTGGTCGTGGAGCACAACGTGGACGTGATCCGAGCGGCGGACTGGGTGATCGACCTGGGGCCGGACGCCGGAGACCGGGGCGGGCGCATCGTCTTCGAAGGCACGCCCGAACAGCTCAAGCAGGCAGACACCTTTACAGCCCGGTACCTATGAAGAAGATAGCCGCCCTCACGATGGTCCGCAACGACGACTTCTACCTGCGCAAGTGGGTGGAGTACTACGGCGCGCAGCTGGGCCGGGAGAACCTCTATATCTGGTTCGACGGCACCGACCAGGTGATCGCACCTTTCTGTGAGGGCACGCATGCGGCGTTGCACGAGAAAATCGGGACACAGGTCGTCTCGGCGGAGAAGGGGCGGCTGAAGTTCCTTTCGGACCAGGCAGCCGCACTGCTGGCGGGCGGCTATGACCTGGTGATCGGGGTGGATGCCGACGAGTTCGTCGTGGTGGACCCGAAGCTGGGCCTGTCGCTGCCGGAGTACCTGAGCCGGCAGCGGATCGGCGTCTCCCTGTCGGCCCTGGGCCTGGATTTCGGGCAGAAACTGGGGGAGGAAGGGGACATCACAGAAGACCGCCCCTTCCTGCAGCAGCGGCACTATGCCCAGATCGGCACGCGCTATACCAAGCCTTCCGTCGTGGCGAAGCCCTGCGTCTGGGGTTCCGGCTTCCACCGCATCAAGGGCCACAACTTCCACATCGGCAAGGACCTGTACCTGCTGCATTTCGGCTACTTCGACATGAAGCGCCTGCAGGACCGCTTTCAGGATGCCGACCGGCTAAGCCAGGGCTGGGGTGCCCATATGCAGAAACGCGCCCGCACCATCCGCTATTGCACGGACCTTCCGGCGCGTGATTTCGACCGCTGGACGCGTTTCGCGCGCGTCTGCCAGACGCTCTGCCGGCCGCCCTATGCCCTCAACAAACCGGCGATGCTGGAACTCCGCATCGTCGTGCGCATCCCGGAACGCTTCCGGAATATCGTGTAGGATGGAAAGTGAAGTCAACGTCGTGACCGTTTTCCGGAATCCCGGGATGTACAAACGATGCATCCAGGACAATGCTTTCCTGGCCGGATGCCGTCTGGTGCCTGTGGACAACAGGCAGGAGAACCGACCCATACCCGCGTGCTACAATGCTTTCCTGGAGGACGCCCCGGACGGGTGGCTGGTCTTCTGCCACGAGGACTGGGAGGTGCTTGAACCGCTCCTGCCGAAGCTCCGGGGACTGGATCCGGAGAGGATCTATGGCCCGGTGGGCATTTTCGTCGAAGAGCGTCCGTGGCGGGATCATCTGCTGATCCGCGGCGGTGTCCGGCAGTGCGCAAAGGGCGGCGGCCATCCGGTGCTTGTCCGGGGCGTGGAGCCGGAAGGCCGTGTGGACACGCTGGACTGCCAGTGCGTGATGGTGCATTCCTCCCTGATCCGCCGTTACCGGCTCCGTTTCGATAACCGTCTGGCTTTCGATATGTATGTGGAAGACTTCTGCGTGGCCGCTTTTGAGCGGGCCGGAATCGAGTCCCGCGCCATGGTGCTGGACTGCCTGCACCATTCTTCCGGGCGAATCTCCCCGTCGTTCCGCCAGGCCCTGCGCACGGTGCGCCGTAAGTATGCCGGCGTGCGCAAGCGCTACGCCACGATTGTCGGACACCACAACACCTTCGGTGCCCATTCCTGCAAACCGGTACGTAAAATCAAGAAGAGATGACTGACCAGATCCTTTGCTGCATA
>Ga0310696_10004564_pt1 | contig 16937 bp, 13 predicted proteins | sample AusTroGonzalo_MG_4_FD_203885 | JGI IMG/M metagenome (GOLD analysis project Ga0310696, IMG submission 203885) | Bovine rumen microbial communities from tropical cattle in Woodstock, Queensland, Australia - Gonzalo_02 (v2) (version 2) | ecosystem: Host-associated > Mammals > Digestive system >...
GAAAGGACTCGACTTCGACCGTGTCAGTGTGGTGGGCATTGTCAATGCGGATTCGATGTTGAACCAGCCCGACTTCCGGGCCTTCGAGCACGCCTTCATGATGATGTCGCAGGTCAGCGGGCGTGCCGGACGTAAGCACCGGCGGGGACTGGTCATCCTGCAAACCAAACAGCCCCGGTTGCCCGTCATCAGTCAGGTGGTGCGGGGCGACTATGCCTCTTTGTATAAGAACCTCGTGCAAGAACGCCAGGTGTTTCGCTATCCGCCCTTTGTCCGACTGGTTTATGTCTTTCTGCGTCACCGCAACGACGGACTGGTTCATGCCGCTGCCCTTGACCTCGGCGCCCGTCTGCGTCAGCTGTTTCCTGGGCGTGTGCTTGGTCCCGACAAGCCCTCTGTGGCAAAGGTCAGCGGGCAGCACATCCGTAAGCTGATGCTGAAACTGGAACCTGGCATTGACATGCCGCGGGTCCGTCAGACGCTGTTGCAGCTGCGCCAGCAACTGTTGAGCGACAAACGCTATACCACACTTCAGGTATATTACGACGTAGACCCGCAATGAGAGAGTAAAAATCCCTAAAATCTTTTGTATTTTGCCTTTTTTTTCGTACCTTTGCGCATCGTTTAATACAAAAAAGTATGCTTATGGAAAAGAAATTACGCTTTTCATTTTTTGTTTTTCTACTATTTGCTGTGCAGAGCACCTTTGCCCAGTTGCCACAGGTGACACTGAAGACCATGGACGGTAAGGCTGTGCGTGTCGATACCCTGTCGAATGGCGGAAAACCGTTTATCATAGATTTCTTTGCTACGTGGTGCAAACCCTGTAACCGCGAGCTCGACGCTATCAGTGAGGTGTATGCCGACTGGCAGGAAGAGACTGGCGTGAAGATTTTTGCCGTCTCGATAGATCAGGCTCAGAACATTCACAAAGTGAAGCCCCTTGTCGACAATCACGGCTGGGAGTACGATGTGTTGCTCGATCCGAATAGCGACCTGCGACGTGCTTTCGGTATTCAGAACATACCTTATGTGCTCCTTGTCGACGGTCAGGGCACCATTGTCTATCGTCACATGGGTTATACCGATGGCGAGGAGACGGAACTGATTGACAAGGTGAGGGAGATTGTAGGTAAGAAGTAAGAGGTTTGATGAGAATACTGACTACATTTCTCTTGGCCGTCGGTTGTTGCCTGGCCGTATTTGGACAACAGCCTATTTCGCTACATGGTAGCGTGCAAAGTGACGTGTTGGTGCCCCAAAACGACTCGGTGATTGGTGCCGAGAAAACGGGTGACGTACTGACGAACACCTATGTGGATCTGCAGTTGCAGAGCCAGTATGTGGATGCCGGATTGCGCGTGGAATACCTTGAACATCCGTTGCCAGGCTTCGAACGCGACTTCGAAGGGTGGGGTGTGCCCCATTTCTGGGTAAAGGGTCGTTTGGGCTGTGCCGAGTTGACGGCAGGAACATTTTATGAACAGTTTGGGTCAGGACTCATCCTGCGTACCTATGAGGAACGCTCGCTGGGTATCGATAACTCGCTGTTGGGCGGACGTCTGGTGTTGAAACCCGTGAAGGGAGTGACCGTAAAGGCTTTGTCGGGTCGTCAGCGCTGCTACTGGTCGTGGAACAAGGGTTTGGTAAGCGGTGCTGATGCCGAGGTGGCATTGAACGAATGGATGCCCAGTCTGCAGAAGTCGGGCACAGAGCTGACGCTGGGTGCCTCGTGGGTGAACAAGTACGAGGAGCAGGAGGATGTTTACGCCGACGCTACCCATAAGTACAATTTCCCTGAGTTCGTCAATGCCTGGGATGTTCGTGCTACGCTGAACAAGGGTCCATGGAGCCTGTTGGCGGAGTATGCCCAGAAGTCGCAGGATCCGTCGTTCGACAACGGATACAGCTATAAACGAGGCAGCGCAGCCCTGTTCTCTGGTTCGTACTCGAAGAAGGGCCTCAGTCTGTTGCTGCAGGCCAAACGCAGTGAGAATATGTCGTTTCGCAGCAAGCGGTCGATGATTGGCACCTCGTCGTTCATCAACCACCTGCCGGCGTTTACGCAGGACCATACCTATGCGCTGGCAGCCCTCTATCCCTATGCTACCCAGTTGGCGGGGGGCGAGTGGGCCTGGCAGGCTGAAGCCGGTTACAATTTCAAGCGCAAGACGGCGCTGGGTGGCAAGTACGGCATGAATGTGAAGGTGAACTTCTCGCATGTACGTTGGGATGGCATCACGTTCTATCAAGACGTGGACGTGCAGCTGGCACGCAAGCTGACGAAGGACTTCAAACTGACGCTGATGTATATGAACCAGCGCTACAACAAGACCATTGTTGAGGGCGAGGGCGGTATGGTGGACAGCAACATCTTCATTGCCGACGGTAAGTGGCAGCTGTCGTCCAAGACGACGCTGCGTACGGAGTTGCAGTATCTGGCAACGGCAGACGACCAGGGTGATTGGGCCTATGGTCTCGTAGAGCTGTCTCTGGCTCCGCACTGGATGTTGTCGGCAAGCGATATGTATAACGCTGGCGACACCCATATCCACTACTATCAGGGCGGTATATCCTTCAGTACCGGTGCCCATCGTGTGCAGCTGGGCTACGGTCGGACGCGAGCCGGCTACAACTGTTCGGGTGGTGTCTGCCGCTATGTGCCGGCTAGCAAGGGATATACACTGTCGTATAACTTTACTTTTTAGTTTAGAGTTTAGAGTTTAGAGATGAGAGTTTAGAGAAGAGCAATGAGGAAACTATATATAAATAAGGTGCAAAAATGGGTGGGAGGTTTTTTACCCTTTTACCTTTTTACTTTTTTACCTTTCTTTGCGGCCTGCAGCCATATCGATGAGGCGGACAGGTTAATCTATGTAAAGCCTGCACCCGCAGCACGCTGTGTACTGTTGGAGGACTTCACCGGTCAGCGTTGCTTAAACTGTCCGACAGCTACGAATATCGTCGCGCAACTGCAGGAAGCATACGGTGATTCCGTATTCATTACTGTAGCTATTCATGGTGGTCCGCTGGGATTCAAAGGCAATGATAAACTCGTAGGATTGGCTACTGACGTGGGCGACGAGTATTTTAAACACTGGAATCTGGAGTATCTACCTGTAGGATTCGTCAACCGTCACGGAATCGTCGATTATATCGAATGGACATTTGCCGTCAAGGAAGAGTTGACACGTCCTGCCCCGATGAAGATGGAGGGAGAAGCCGACATCAAGGGCGACAAGGTTGACATTCGCTTAAAGATGCAGAGTACTGAAGGTACCATCACCGGCAAATTGCAGATTTGGCTGTTGGAGGACGGAATCAAAGCTATGCAGTTAATGCCCGACGGGACAGCCGATAGCGAATATGTCCACAACCACGTGCTGCGCACTCCCGTCAATGGCACTTGGGGCGAGGACATCACCCTTCAGGAGGCGGAAAACAAGAACACTCACCATACACAGACGCTCGACCCCAAGTGGAATCCGGAGCAGCTGAGCATCGTCGCCTTTGTCTATAATGATCAAGGCGTTCAACAGGTGGTTAAGGTAAAGGTAAAAAACAAAAAAGTATAAATAAATGAAGATTTGCGTATGAAGAAATTCTTTACTCTATTTCTGTTTTCGTTGCTGACCATCGGACAGGCATGGGCTCAGGACGACAACACTTTCCAGTTTATCGATAAGGACGGAAATGTGGTGCCAGACGGAACGACCATCACCAGAATGGAATTGGTAGATGACCTCTTTGGTGAAAGCTACATTAGCACTGGTCTTTATATCAAGAATACCTCTGATGTTAGCGCCAATATGCAGGTTGCCTATCAAATTGAAACGATGGACAATGGAGAATTCCAAATCTGTTTTCCCGTTAACTGTGTCAGGAAATCCTCGATAGGCAACTTCACCACCTCGTCAGGTAGTCTGGATGCTGATGCAGTGAGTGATCTGCAGTGCGAATGGTTTCCGGTGGCTTATGGCTCATGTACTGTAAAACTGACTATAGAAGTGTTGAACGCTTTTGGTACAAAAACTGCTGATGGTCCAACTGTTATTGTGTTCTTCAACAATGCTGATCCAGCAGGCATTATTGGTACTCACCATATTTCCGCTGCCCCACAACAGTATTTCTCAGCCGATGGTCATAAGATGAATGGGCCACAAAAAGGACTGAACATTGTCCGTTTGACAGATGGGAAAATCATCAAACACCTCAACAAATGATTACAAAATTATATCGCATATGAAGAAATTTTTTACTTTAATCATTGCTCTCGCCATGGTGGGGGCAACTAGTGTACAGGCACAGGTATGGCAAAAGTCCAATACTGTCAAGCCTGCTGTTTTTAAGGGTCAGAAACGGGCATCAGACAATCGCCCTTGGTGGGGATATGTAGAGCCTGATGCAGAATTGGCGGGCTTGGGTGTTCAAGCTGCCGATACCTATCACTGTGCCATCTTTGTTCCCGGGAATTCAGATGCTGTTGGTAAAACGGTCAGAGCTATCCGCTTTGTCTTGAGTGCCCCGAATGCCAAGGATGTGAAAGTTTGGTTATCCTCCTCTCTTCCTGCTACAGCGGATGCTGCCGACATTGCAGTACAAAAAGTAAACGATGAGGACTTGGTAGGTTATATTGACGCCACCTTGTCAACGCCTTATACCGTTACATCGGATGGCGTCTATGTAGGTTATTCGTTTACCATCAGTAAGGTTGAATATGAAAGTGATGCTTACCCCATTGCCTTTGTTCCTACTTCTGATGCTGCAAATGCGTTGATTATCAAAACAGATATTTCAGTTCCCGAATGGAGCGACATGAAAGGACAGAATTTCGGACGTCTCTATTTAGGTTTGCTGCTGGAGGGTAATTATCCAACCTATAGTGTTACCCCTCACACTTTTATTCAGCCTGTAATAATGTTAAACGAATCAGCTACTGTTAAAGTGCCCGTTTCAAACTGGGGTACTGCAACAGTGAATAATGTCGACTATATCATTACTTCTGACGGCATAGATAGTGATGAACAGCATGTAGACCTGTCATCTGGTCTCTTGTTTGGATTATCAAACCTCATCGAAGTTTCTATCATTTCTGATGCTGAAACAGGCATCAAGAATAAGAAACTGACCATCACTAAGGTTAATGGTAATGCTAATTTGGCCGAATCAAACTCTGTCAACTTCCCGGTTGCCACTGTTGATAGGTATGTAGAGCATCGCGTAGCTGTTGAAGAGAATACTGGTACAGGCTGTGGCTGGTGTCCACGTGGCTTGATTGGAATGGATAATTTACGCAAGAAGTTTGGAGACAAATTTGTGGGTATTGGTATCCACCAGTATAATTCAAGCGATGCTATGTATATTAATCCTAACAGATATGCAAGACTTGGTTTTGGTGGTGCTCCGGAATGTACCATTGAACGTGTTCTTTATGTAGACCCATACTATGGTAGTGGTTATGGTATCGCCGATGATTTCCAGGAAAGGCTCGATATCCCTGTATTAGCAGGTGTGGAAGTCGAAGGCACATGGAACGAAGATAAGACGGAGGTGAATGCTACTGCTACTGTTCAGTCACTGGTTGACGGGACTAATTATAACTTGGAATTTGTACTTATCGGTGACGGACTAAAAGGAACAGGGTCTGCCTGGAACCAGGCAAACTACTACTACCAGTATACTGCTTCTCAGCTGCCAGACGATCTTGCACAGTTTGCCAAAGGTGGTGCCAATGGAAAATCCAGTATTACAGGGTGGGTCTTCAACGATGTAGCCCTCAGCAGTTCATACGTCTCTGGCAGTAATATGGCTACTGGATTTACAAACTTATCGAGCACAGAACCTGCCAGTAGTTCTTATACGCTGAGTCTGCCTACGGAGGCAACTCTGTTGAATGCAATCGACAAGGAACAGGTATATGTCATTGCACTGCTAATTAATCAAGATGGTTCCATTGTCAATGCTGCCAAAGCAAAAGTGGTTGAGGGAAGTTCTACCGGTATAGCCAATACCAAGAATTGCAACGCCAGTGAGGCTGCACGTTACACCCTTGATGGTCGTCAGGTCAGTGCTCCCCAGCACGGTATCAACATCGTCCGCATGAGCGACGGCAGCGTCCGTAAGATGATAGTGAAGTAAAGTCTATATACTTATAATACGAGGGCATTCCATCATGGAACGCCCTCGTGTTATTTCGTGACTTCGGAGGTTTTAATATCCCAAGTATACTCAGCTATTGCTTAGAAGTCCAGCTGACAACCTACGCCAAGCACGCGGCTGGTGCGGGTGAAGGTGTCGCTGACGCCTGACGTGGGATAGTTCTCACGGTTGTAGTTGTCATAGTTCGTCTGGAAGTAGGCTGCAGAAAGGGTGATGTTGTCCTTCACCTTGTAGTTGAAGCCCAAACCAATGCTGTAGCTGTTGACCACGAACGACATATCGTTCATGTACTGGTCGGAGAGTCCGTAGCGGGTAAGCTGTCCACCGCACGAAACATTCAGACGGTCGGTAATATCCCACTCGACACCGGCCAGAAACTCGTTGGTATTATGGTCCAGCAGGTCTTGCGTGTTATTATACCAGCTGACGTCCTTGTCAAAATAGTGATGCCAGCCAAGGTTCAGGCTGACCTCGTCGATGGGTTTCCATTGGGCACCGATGGTAAGCAGGGCAGGAGCATCCTCGTTGACCTTTTCTCCGTCGCGGTATTTGTTGACGGCAGCAATCTCGCTGGCCTCATTGACGGTAGACTCGTTCTTCATGCGGAGCTGCGTCTTGAACTCGTATTTGGCAGCAAAATTGAAGTTTTTGTATTTGTAGTCGATACCAATGATGGGGGCGATGCCCATACCGTCCTGGTTACAAAGCAAGTTCACACCCTGGGCGTATTTCTGCAACTGCAGCAGGTTTTCGCGGGTACCTTCCAGTTGGGCTTGCTTGGCCAGCAGTTCGGCAGGTACGGGAATGCCGGCACTTTCGTATTGTGCAATGCCTGCGTTCACCTGTTCGAGGCCGTTGTTGATGGTAGTAGATGAATATTGCAGGAAGTCGGCAAAATCGTAGTAGCCTCCCTCGGTCTTTACTTGGATATTGCTGAGCTTAGCCTTATAAGTGGCATCGCCGTAGAGCAGGCGCAGACCGCCATATACCGACAGGTTAGGGTAGATCTTGTAGGCAGCACCTACCTGTATACCATAATAATACTGGCGGCCTTTCATGTAGCTGTCCATGTCATAACCCTGGGCACCCAGCGGTTGCAGCATATGGGCAATGTTACCTACTACGCTCTCAAACGAACCCAGACCATCGGCAAACTCACAGGAACCACCGCCACCAGAAACTGAGAGGTTAAACTGTATACTCCAGTTACCTTTGTTATAGGCTCCCTGCAAGGAGGGAATCACTGGGGCGTCGGCAACACCCTCGAATTCTTTCGTGGACAGTCCGTTATTCTTCTTACCCAAGGCAAAGACGGGGTTGACGGAAGTGATGGTACGTGTCTGATGGGCGTACTGCCAGTTCAGAGCCACATGGAACCCTTCGGACATAAAAGCCACACCGGCAGGGTTAGAATAGACACCATCAAGACCGATAGCGGCATCGCGGGCCGGATTCTTCAAAAATGAAATACTTTGGTTTGTGTTGGTGAGGATACCGCCAGCATGGGCGGTCACTGTTGTCATCGTGAAAGCAATCAGCGAAAATACAATCTTTTTCATTACTTTTTAATTAATTTTTGCTTAAATCGGCCGCAAAGGTAAACTTATTGCACAAAACAACGGGGAAAGTGCAAAAAGAATTAACGCTTATTAACTAAAACATGCACACTTTCTGCACAAATGTGCCAAAGTGTGCATAAAAATGTGTACGCAAACAGTTATTTTTCACTCGGATAACTGATGCGGGTATGGTAGATGGTTTTGAGCTTTTCGATGAGCACGGTTTTGGCATACTGAATGTCGCGGAAGGTGATGGGGCATTCGCGGAAGTAACCTTCAGCAACCTGGGCATCGACGATGCGCTCTACGAGGTCTCGGATGCTGGCTTCAGTATAGTCGGACAGTGAACGCGAGGCGGCTTCAACGCTGTCGGCCATCATCAGACAGGCCTGTTCGCGTGTGAAGGGATTAGGCCCGGGATAGGTGAACAGCAGGTCGTCGACAGGCTCGTCGGGATGTTCATTCTTGTAACGAATGTAGAAGAACTTCGCCTTGCCCTGTCCGTGGTGTGTGGCAATGAAGTCGCGGATAACCTTTGGCAGGTCGCTCTTGTCGGCCATCTTGAGACCTTCGGTGACATGGCTGATGATGTATTGGGCCGACTCAATGTCGGTAAGCATCTCGTGAGGGTCAATGCCCGACTGGTTTTCAGTGAAATAGATGGGGTTCTGCAGCTTTCCGATGTCGTGGTACAGTGCACCGGTACGTACCAGCTGGGCATCGGCACCAATCTTGTTGGCTATCTCGCCTGCCAGGTTGGCCACCTGAATGGAATGCTGGAAGGTGCCTGGCGCCACCTCACTCATGCGACGCAGCAGCGGACTGTTGGTGTTCGACAGCTCGATGAGTGTGATGTCGCTGGTGAATCCGAAGGCTTTCTCGATGATGTAGAGCAGGGGGTATGCAAAGAGCAGGGCAACACCGCAGACCACCAAGTAGTTGTAGGTGGAGTAATTGATCATGGTGAGCTCGGTGGCCTGCGTCCAGTCGAAGGCCAGATTGACGGCCATGGCGGCCAGGGTGATGATGATGGCCGAGCGGAATAGCTGTGCGCGTTGCGACAGTTCGCGAAGACTATTGATGGCCACAAGGCCTGCTACGGTCTGGACAACGATGAACTGGAACGGGTGCTGCAGCATGATGGCGCATATGAGAACCATGATCACATGGGTGATGAAGGCCGTCCGGGAGTCCATGAACACGCGGATGAAGATAGGTACCATCGCGTAGGGCAGGATGTAGACGTGTACTAGCGTGTTGCGCACAAGCAGAGCAGTGAGCAATGCGAAGATGACAATCATGGCATAGAGCATGGTCAGACTACGCGGCTTGTCGAAATAGTCTTTGCGATAGAGCGTCAGGTAGAGTGTGAAACAGATCATGAGTATTGTCACGTAGAGTATGTGACCCATCAGCGAGATGCGTGTCTGTGTGTGGTCCTGGTTGCGGCGGTTGTTCTCTTTCAGGTAGGACTGGATGACGCTGTAGGTATGGGGTGTGACGATTTCACCGCGATCAACGATTTTCTCTCCTTTCTGTACCAGTCCACTGGCCAGGGGAATGCTGGCGATGAGCTCGTTACGACTGGTCTCGCTGCGCGTGCGGTCGTATAATAGGTTAGGAGTGATGTAGTTGTTGAGATTGAGTTTCTGCAGTACTTGACGGTAGTTTGCCAATTTCTCGTCGGCAAAGAGCTGCTCATAGGCTCCCTTGGCAGAATAGATCTCCATGACAGAGACACTGCTGGCCTGTTTGTTAGTGACGACACGTATCATGCTCGATGTGTCGCGGCGTAGTGCGTCATATTCATCGGACGGCATGATACCCTGCTGATAGAGGCTGTGCAGACGGTTGGTGATGACGTCAGTATAGTCTGTCGGCAAACCGGGTATGCTGTCGGCATAGTCGGTGGTAAACTTGCGAACCATGCGTGTTTCGGTCGTCGCATCGTAATTATAATACGGCTCGTAGTTGCGGAGCACACTGTCGCGCTCATGACGGACGGCAACCTCTGACTTCAGGACGGGGAAGTCGAAGGGTGCTGTGAGTTCGGCATAGCGCCAGGGCTTACCCTGTTCGACGGGGAACGTGTTGGCAGTGTCGTGAGGCATGGCCCAAACGACGATGGCTACAGTGACAATGACCAGTAAAGAACGGATCAGCAAATTGCGCCACAGCATGTTGTCTTTGAAGGTAAAATTGCTCATCTTCGTATTATTTTGCTGCAAAGATACGAAATAATTCTTAATTCTTAATTCTTAATTCTTAATTATTTTGTACCTTTGCACCCAAAATTAACGATTTACATGGCAGAAAGAAGAGTTAGGGTGCGTTTTGCACCCAGTCCTACAGGGGCTTTACATATTGGCGGCGTACGTACCGCACTCTATAATTACTTGTTTGCACGCCAACATGGCGGCGACTTGGTGTTCCGTATTGAAGATACCGACTCCACACGTTTTGTTCCTGGAGCCGAGGAGTATATCATCGAGTCATTCAAATGGCTGGGCATCCGGTTCGACGAAGGCGTCTCGTTTGGTGGTGACAAAGGTCCCTACCGTCAGAGCGAGCGTCGCGACATCTATAAGCGGTATGTGCAGCAGCTGTTGGATGCAGGCAAGGCCTATATTGCCTTCGACACTCCACAAGAGTTGGAGCAGAAACGTCAGGAGATTCAGAATTTCCAGTACGACTGCCATACCCGCAGCCAGATGCGCAACTCGCTGACGCTGTCGAAGGAGGAAGTCGACGCGCTGATTGCCGACGGCCATCAGTATGTGGTGCGCTTCAAAGTCGAGGCCGGACAGGAGATTCTGGTCAACGACCTGATTCGTGGCGAGGTGCGTGTGAAGAGCGATATCTGCGACGACAAGGTGCTCTACAAGAGTGCTGACGAGCTGCCCACCTATCATCTGGCGAATATCGTTGATGACCACCTGATGGAGATCTCGCACGTCATCCGTGGTGAGGAGTGGTTGCCCAGTGCGCCACTGCATGTCATGCTGTATCGTGCCTTCGGTTGGGAGGATACCATGCCGCAGTTTGCCCACCTGCCTTTGCTGTTGAAGCCCGATGGCAAGGGAAAACTGTCGAAGCGCGACGGTGACCGTCTGGGATTCCCTGTGTTCCCGTTGGAATGGAAAGATCCGAAGACCGGTGAGACGTCACGCGGATATCGCGAGGACGGCTATTTCCCCGAGGCTGTCATCAACTTCCTGGCGCTTCTAGGCTGGAATCCCGGCACAGAGCAGGAAATCTTCTCACTCGACGAACTGGTTCCCCTCTTCGATATCTCGAAGTGCTCGAAGGCTGGTGCGAAGTTTGCCTACGACAAGGGCATCTGGTTTAACCACGAGTATATACTGAAGAAGTCCGCTGAGGAGATTGCCCAGCTGTTTTTCCCCATCGTGAAGGAACATTGTCCTGACGAGACGCTGGAGCGTGTAACGGCAGTGACAGCGATGATGAAGGACCGCGTCAGCTTTGTCAAGGAGCTGTGGCCGCTGTGCTCGTTCTTCTTCGAGGCTCCCACAGCGTATGACGAGAAGACTGTCAAGAAGCGCTGGAAAAAAGTTGAGGGTTCTGACCCCTCCGAAGGAGCGGGTTCTGCCCAGCAGCTGACGGAACTTATTGGTGTGCTGGAGGCTATTGACGACTTTTCGTTGGAAAATCAGGAGCAGATAGTCCACGCCTGGATTGAGCAGAAGGAATATAAGTTGGGCAACATCATGAATGCCTGGCGACTGACGCTGGTTGGCGAAGGCAAGGGTCCAGGCATGTTCGATATCTCCGCCTTCCTGGGCAAGGAAGAAACGATTGCTCGTATGAAACGAGCCATTGAAGTATTAGGCTGATGTATAATCTCATTATCTATCTCTACCAGCTGGGCGTTATCATCGCAAGCCTTTTCAACGGGAAGGTTCGCAAGATGTGGCGTGGCGAGCGTGAGGCGGTTCGCATTCTGAAAGAGAAGGTCGACCCCAACGCCCGTTACGTGTGGTTCCATGCCGCCTCACTGGGTGAGTTCGAGCAAGGACGGCCGCTGATGGAACAATTGCGCCAGGAGCATCCGGAATATAAAATCCTGCTGACGTTCTTTTCGCCCTCGGGCTATGAGGTGCGTAAGAACTATGAGGGGGCTGACATCATCTGCTATCTGCCGCTCGATACCATTACCAATGCCCGGCGCTTCCTGCGTACCATCCGTCCAGTGATGGCATTCTTTATCAAATATGAGTTTTGGTATAACTACCTGCATATTCTGAAACACAGGAACGTACCCGTATATAGTGTCAGCAGTATTTTCCGTCCTGATCAGGTGTTCTTCCGTTGGTACGGACGGCAGTACAGCCATGTGCTCAGATGCTTTACGCGGTTCTATGTGCAGAACGAAGAGAGTCGTGAACTGTTGGCAAAACTCCATATCACCAATGTATTGGTGGTGGGTGATACGCGTTTCGACCGTGTACTCCAGATTAAGGATGCTGCCAAACAGTTGAAAGAGATAGAGCATTTCTGCCAACCACCCCAAGGAGTGTTCGTCGCAGGCTCTTCATGGCCGCCTGACGAGGACATCTTTATTCATTATTTTGTGGAGCATAAGCTCTTGGGCTATGACAAATGGAAATTGATTATAGCACCACACGTGATTGACGAGAGTCATCTGGCACAGATAGAGCAGAAACTCGATGGTTACAAGGTCGTCCGTTACACGAAGTACGATTGTCGTAGCTTTGAGTCGGCCGACGTTTTGATCATCGACTGCTTCGGATTGCTTTCCAGTATCTACCGCTATGCTACGGTCTGCTATGTGGGTGGTGGCTTTGGTGTAAGTATCCATAATACGCTTGAGGCGGCCGTGTGGGGCAAACCTGTTATTTTTGGTCCCGAAAACAAGAAATTCCAGGAGGCGCAGGGGCTGAAGGCCTGTGGTGGTGGCTTGGAGATTACTGGTGCCGACGATTTCATTCGTATCATGCAGCGTTTCACCAGTGATCCGCAGACCATAACGGAATCAGGTCAACAGGCTGCCGCTTTTGTCAGGCAGATGACGGGTGCTACTGGAAAAATACTGGCTGATATTCAATTGTAAATCAAAATTGTCAAATCGTAAATTGATATGGCATTAATCAAAAGTTATCGCGGTCTGACTCCCAAATGGGGCAAAGATTGCTATTTCAGTGAAAGTGCTACCATTGTAGGCGATGTAACCATGGGCGATGAGTGCTCGATATGGTTCAATGCTGTGGTTCGTGGCGATGTGGCTCCCATCACCATTGGCAACTGTACCAATGTGCAGGACGGCTCGTGTGTCCATGTGACCCATGAGACTGGCCCGACACATATTGGCAGCTATGTCACTATCGGGCATAATGTCACCGTCCATGCCTGCACCATTCACGATCATGCACTGATCGGCATGGGGGCAACCTTGTTGGATGGCTGTGAGGTGGGCGAGGGGGCCATTGTGGCTGCCGGTGCGTTGGTATTGCAGAACACGAAGATTGGTCCGCATGAAATCTGGGGTGGCGTTCCTGCAAAGTATATCAAGCCCACACGTCCGGGCCAGACCGACAACGCAGAGCATTATGTGGCTTATTCAAAATATTACATAGAAGAAGATTCTAAAAATTGTTATACCAATGAAGAAGAATATCAAACTGTTTAGCATGATGTTGTCCTGTCTGGCAATCATGGCTTTGTCATCATGTCTGGGTGATAATGACAACAATTCAGACCAGGAAAAAGAGTGGAAAGAGTGGTACGAGGGCTTGTTGGCGGAAATTGTCGCCGCTCAGGGCCACTATGCGGGTTTTGTGTATTATCAGTCGGATGTGACAACTGCGAAACTGGACTCTGTAGCTGCGGAATGGGATGTCGTGAGCGACAGTGTCATCGAACTTCGCGGCGTGCCGACCCGCTTGTTTGTAGAGAAAATGTCTGACAGCGAGGCGAATGTCGTGTTAAAGGAGGCTATCAGTGCTGTGGGGACAGTGAATATGCAGATTAAGACTATTTATGATGCATATTATAAGTCGCCACTGCTGTTCTATCTCTATCCCGAACCGGTCACATTGAATGTCAATGTCGGAGGACAGAATAAGACGGTGGACGTTAATTTTCATTCCTCTTATACAGAGAACAAGTGTTTCGGGCAGATTCTGGTGTCCAATGGTGAGTGCCTGCTTAAGTTGTATCCCCAAAGTATAGTGGTAGACAACAGTACCGTTAAATATTTTAATTCTTCTGACTGCGCATATCTTTACTGGTTTGGGCAGAAACGGTAGCCACCACATATTCTGAGCGGGTTCCAATGCGGAACTTGCCACCCCAGATGCCTATACCGCTACTCACGTAGTAACGGGTATGACCGCGTTGGTATGGTCCGAAAGCACATTCGTAGATATGTTCCGTAATCCATGAGATAGGCCATACCTGCCCGTGGTGGGTATGACCACTGAACTGAAAATCAATACCTTGGCGTTCAGCCTGTTCCAGATGGTAGGGCTGGTGGTCGAGCAGGATGGTGAACTTCTCCTTGTCAGCCTTCTTCATGATGACACCCAGTGAGTCGCGGTGTATGTTCATACGATCGTCGCGTCCAATGATGCAGAGGTCTCCCACCACGATGGCACTGTCTTGCAACAGATGGATGCCGGCATCGTGGTAGAATTGTCGAGCAGCCGGTTCGCTGCTGTAGTATTCGTGATTGCCGATACAGGCATATACAGGTGCCTGGATGCGCTGGAACTCCTCGTGCATCCGTTCTTCCTTCAGGGGGCGCATGCTCATATCGATGATGTCGCCAGCTATGAGTACCAAGTCTGGGTGCTCACTGTTGATGAGGTCTACCCAACGGTGTAGTTCCTTTCGTGGGTTGTGGTATCCGATGTGCAAATCACTCATCATCACCAGTTTCAGAGGGCGAGTCATCGGTTTGTCAGTAGTCAGCGTCAGCGTCTCGCGATATTTGTTGCGGTAGTGCAGGTTGCCATAGAGAAACAGACCGAACATCACCAGACAGATGGCGCCTGCCGTCCACCAGTTATGACATAGAATGCTTCGTGGTATGAGACGTACCAGTCGTCCCAAGTCAAGTGCCAAAAAGATTAATACCAGATAGAGCATGATGAAAATGCTCGACGTGCCAATCTCATACATGGCGGTGGCTGTTGGAAGCGACACGTGGTTCATCATGCCCCTCATGCCTCCGAACATCAACAGGAACGAGCCCACCATCAAAACGATGAACAGCACTTTCCATACCGCTCCAAGTGGTAGCAGACACCAGATGTGCCAGGCTATATACCCCATACCTGCCAGTGGTAACAGCATAAATATCATCATCCACCACATATTCTTACCTCTTACCTCTTACATCATCCCTCATCCATCTCTTCCTCATCCAGTCTTCCTCCCCAAAGGTATTTGTTGGTCTCCTGGGCAGCAACTTTGCTCAACAACAACAGTGCAATCAAGTTAGGAATGGTCATCAGAGCATTCATACAGTCGGCAATGTTCCATATGATGTCTAGGCTGATGATGCTGCCGAAGAACAGTGCTACGATATAGAGAATACGATAGAAACGGTTTGATCTGCGTTTCTCGATGTAGTTTACGGCACTCTCACCATAGTAGCTCCATCCAAGAATAGTACTGAAGGCGAAGGTCAGAATGCCAAAGCTCAGCAGGGGAGCTCCGATATAGGGTATCTTCGAGAAGGCTACTGTGGTCAGTGCAGCCCCGTCGGCATAGCTGATATCAGGATAAGCGAGAATACTCGATACCAATACCAGTCCCGTCAAGGCACAGATAATCACCGTGTCCCAGAATGTTCCCGTACTCGATACTAAGGCCTGACGGACAGGGTTACGTGTCTGTGCTGCTGCAGCAACGATAGGTGCAGAACCCATACCACTCTCATTCGAGAACAATCCTCGGGCGATACCGTAGCGGGCAGCCATCATCACGGTTGCCCCTACAAATCCACCTCCTGCTGCATCAGGATGGAAGGCGGATTCGACGATGAGTTTGATGGCAGGCCACACATATCCACCGTTCATAATGAGGATGACGATACAGCCTATGACATAGAGCAGTGCCATGAATGGTACGAAGATGGTACACACGCGGGCGATGGCTTTCACACCGCCAATGATGACCGATGCGGCTAGAATACACACAAAGAGTCCTACGGCCCAATCTGGCACACCAAATGTCTTGCTGGCCAGCAGGGCTATCGAATTGGCTTGGACGGTACAACCGATACCAAACGAGGCCAGTGCTGTGAATACGGCAAACAGGATGGCAAGCCATTTCATGCCCAAACCGCGTTCCAGGGCATACATCGGACCGCCATAGGTGTGCCCGTCATGTGACTTTACGCGGTATTTTACCGCCAACAGGCCCTCTGCATATTTCGTGGCCATACCGAAGATGCCTGTCAGCCAGCACCATAGCACAGCTCCGGGACCTCCCAAAGCCACTGCTGTGGCCACCCCGACGATGTTTCCCGTTCCAATGGTTGCTGCCAAGGCTGTTGCCAAGGCTCCAAACTGACTGACGTCACCCTCTGCTTCAGGGTCTTTCTTGATGGATAGGCGGATGCCCGTAAATAGTTTCCTTTGAGGAATGCGCAGGCGGAACGTTAGAAAGATGTGCGTTCCCAACAGCAGCACAATCATTGGCCAGCCCCATAGGAAGCCTCCCAATAGTGAGAAAAAATCGTTAATCGTATCCATATTGGCTACAAAGTTAGTATAAAACAAACGAAAAACCAAAAGAAAAATAAAAAAAAGCTGCCACGATGAAAAAAACTTCAAACTTCAAAGTTCAAAGTTCAAAGTATTTTGTATCTTTGCAGGCGTTATAAACAAGGATATAATGAAAAGACGTTGTATATTACTGATTACAGCAAGTTTGCTGGCAGTGGGTTCATGGGCCCAAGAGGTGAAAAACCATAACCTGGAGGTGGCGAAGAATCTCGAGATTTTCAATGCCCTCTACAGGAATCTGGATATGATGTATGTGGATACGCTGGATGCCAATAAGGTGGTGACAGCGGGTATCGATGCCATGCTGAATACGCTGGACCCCTATACGGAGTACTACCCCGAGGAGCGTCAGAAGGACCTGAAGCAGATGCTCACGGGTAAGTATGCGGGTATTGGTGCACTCATTCGCTATCATCAGAGACTGAAGCGTTGTGTCATTGAAGAA
>Ga0310696_10004565_pt1 | contig 16934 bp, 10 predicted proteins | sample AusTroGonzalo_MG_4_FD_203885 | JGI IMG/M metagenome (GOLD analysis project Ga0310696, IMG submission 203885) | Bovine rumen microbial communities from tropical cattle in Woodstock, Queensland, Australia - Gonzalo_02 (v2) (version 2) | ecosystem: Host-associated > Mammals > Digestive system >...
CGACAAAAAAATCATGTTTCCTATTTCAGCAGCAGCACCGTGCCTTTTTTCTTCACCATGTCGGTGCCTTCGAACTGACGGTAGGTTATCACCCACACATAGTTGCCCACTTCGCAAGGCTTGCCTTTGTAGGTGCCGTCCCAATGTTCGTTTTGGTCGTTGGTTTCGAACACTTTCAGTCCCCAGCGGTTGAAAATAGTCATTGTAAAATCAATGGCCTTGATGTTGTTGAACAGCCCGAATTTGCGGTTTATGTCGCGATTGGGTGTGAAAACATTGGGCAGCCATTCGGTGAACACATCAACAGGCACGTAGAAAGTGGTGTCCTGCGCACAGCCGTTGATGGTGGCCGAGGATAGACGTATGGGGATGGAGTCGTAGTCCAACACATTCTGGAATTCGTATTCGAAATTGCGGGCCGTGGTGGAATATTCGGTGCCATCGGTGGGGAAAAACCAAACGGAACGCACTCGGCTGCTGGAGTTGTCGCTGAGATAAAGCACCGGCTCGAACAGGTTGATGTATTCGGGAGTGTACGACAACGAGAATTCGGGGAAGGGGTCCACAACCACCGAAACGGTGAGCGGTGTGGCGCTACACCCGTTGGCACCGTGGCCTGTCATGGTATAGGTGGTGCTTACTGTTGGCGTTACAACAACTTGCGACACGCTGTCCTGACCGTCGAGGCTGGGGTCGGTGGGAGAGCTCTCCCAAGTGTAGTAGTCGGCACCGTCGCCGGTAAGGGTTACCTCGTCGCCTACGCAAATCCTTGTAGTGTCGGCTTCGAGGGTGGGCACCAGAATACGGTAGCGGAACATGCTCCATGTGCTACAGCCGTAGGGACTTATCACTTTGGCAAACATAATGCCGTTGCGCGTGGGTGTGAAAGTGTAGTCGGCACCCGTTTGCAGGGGTGTAGTCTGCATGGTGTCGGCGTACCACTCGTAGGTGCAGCCCGGCAGGTCGCAGCTAACGTGCAGTGTGTTGCTGCTGCCAATACATACCACACTGTCGCCCGTTATCACAAGGTCGGGGAAATAGCCGATGCTAATGGTGGTGCTGACGGTGCTTTCGCAGGAGTCGGCGTTGAGGGCGGTGTATTCCACCGTTGAGGTGTTGGAAAAGCGGTGTATCACAGGATTTCCCGTAAGGGTGGTATCACCGGCTATCGGGTCGTGAATCACCCAACGATGGCGGATAATGCCTATTGGGTCGCTGCAGGTGCCGCGCAGGGTAATAGTGTCGTTGGCGCAGATGCTTGTGCGGCTGGGCTGTATGCCGATGTTGGGGTTCTTGCGTATATGTATGGGCAATGTGCGTTCGGTGTAGCAGGTGTTGTCGAGGGGACTATAAGTGCGTATCGTTATGCTGTCGTTGCCGGCAGTGGGATAGGTGTATGTGGCTTGTCGGCCGGTGGAGGTGCCAACGCCCTGTCCGCTGCCGTTGCGGAATGTCCACTGCGAGAGAGGATAGTCGTCGCCCACGGGGCCTTCGCTCGTAGGCGTTGTGCTTTGGTCTATAACAATAATGCTGCCGTCGCACTGTGTCTGTGTGGAAATGGAGACGGTAGGCTTTTGGTTACATGCGCTCACATAAAGTGCCGAGCGGATAGGCTTGGCCGGGTCGAGGTAAGAGGTGAGTATGCATTTAAAGGTGTTGCACTGGAAGCGGTTGCCGGTGGTGGGATCCACGGGGAAGTCCTCCACATACACGTCGAGCACGGAGTCCTGACCGCGGGTGCCGGGTATGGGCTCGTAGTTGGCGGGGTCGTTTATCTGGTTGCTGCCCAGTTCGCCGTAGCGGCTGCGGAACCACTGGTATCCCGAAAGACCTTTGGGTGCGGTGATGGTAGCCACCTCGTTGGAGGCTCCGGGGGAGCATCCGCTGGCCACCAGACGCATAGGCTGGCAGTCGCCAACAACGTAGCAGTAGCCGTAGTGCTGAGTCATGGAGCAGTCGCCGGTTTTCACTTCTATACGTACCGTCTCGCCTTGGAAATTGTAGAGGTTGATAGCCACCTTGGCCCAAGGCTTGTAGGCGGCGTCGGTGCTCGAAGTTCCCGACAAACGCCAGCTGGCCCATGTGCCACGTCCCACCGAGTCGCTATGGGTTGGACCTTGTATTATGTAGCAGAGGCTGTCGCCGAGGTCGCGGAAAACTCCGTTGTCCAATTTTTTCACACGGATGATGCATTCAGGGTTGTCGTTAGTGCCGTGCAGTGCGTTTTCGAGCACAATGGCATAGTAAAGGAACACCAGCACGTTGCTCGAATTCACCTGAAACTGGTAGTAAAGAGCTTCGGCCTCGTGGCAGCCGTAGGTGTTGCCCAAGCGTATGGAGCTCATCATGGTGGGGTCCAAGGCTGTAGGCAGATACGACATCTGGCTACGGGTGTTGGGGTCGTTGCCCGAACCCATTATCTTAAAGCGGTGGGCGTCGTTGTTGCCCGTTTTTCCTTCGTTGCTGGAGCAGTTGGAGGTTACTATATTGGCAAGGTTGGTATTGGGGATAACGGCGGAGTTCATCACCATGTAGTCGCGCTGATAAGTGCTTGTACCCGAAGTCCTACCGGCAGCATCGCCGCCCGTCTGTCCCGAATAGTTCTGATGAATCATGAAATCTATGGGATTTTTCAGACCTTGACAGGCGTTAGTTTGTGCCGGAAGCATCTGCGCTACAGCGACAAACGTAATGAGTATCAGCGTTTTTTTCAAAAAATCCATGGCGTTTGTTGTTAAGTTTATCCTTATATAGACACCTGAGATGCGAAAATGTTGCTTTGTTTTTAAAAAAAAGCCCCCCGGGGAGGGGGGCCAATCAATTAAAAATGAATTATGAATGAAATAAAAAGTGTGGGCTACTGTTCGTTTTTGTCCATCTGCTCTTTGAGGTTGGCCAAAGCGTCGATGTCGCCGAGGGTAGTTTTCTCCAGCTTGTCGGCCAGTTTCTTGGTGGCTTTTGCTGTGCTAACTTTCTCTTTGTTTTCGGCTTCTTCGTTCTGGGCCTTCTCTTTTTCAATCATATCCTGGGCGATACGTGTGTGCGAAACGATGATTTTCTTGTTTTCTTTCGAGAATTCGATAACTTTGAAATCAAGGGTTTCGTCCACTTTGGCCTTGGTTTTGTCTTCTTTTTCAAGATGACGTGTGGGAGCGAATCCTTCAACGCCGTAAGGCAGTGCTATAACAGCGCCTTTGTCGTTGATGCTCATCACTGTGCCTTTGTGTATCGAGTTGATTGTGAATATGCTTTCGAAAACATCCCAAGGATTCTCTTCGAGCTGTTTGTGACCGAGGCTCAGGCGACGGTTTTCAACATCGACTTCGAGGACAACCACTTCGATTTTTTCACCGATTTTGGTAAATTCGGCCGGATGTTTGATTTTCTTGGACCACGAGAGGTCGGAGATGTGGATGAGGCCGTCGACGCCTTCTTCCATTTCAACAAAGATACCGAAGTTAACGAAGTTGCGAACGGTGGCTGTGTGTTTGGAACCCACAGGATATTTGTCGAGGATGGACAGCCAAGGATCGGGCATGAGCTGTTTGATGCCGAGGGACATCTTGCGTTCTTCGCGGTCGAGGGTGAGGATAACGGATTCCACTTCGTCGCCGACTTTGAGGAAATCGTGGGCTGTGCGCAGGTGCTGCGACCACGACATTTCGGAAACGTGGATAAGACCTTCCACACCGGGCATGATTTCTACAAAAGCACCGTAGTCGGCCACAACCACTACTTTTCCTTTCACTTTGTCGCCAACTTTGAGGTTGGGGTCGAGAGCGTTCCAAGGATGAGGTGTGAGCTGTTTCAGACCGAGAGCGATACGGTTGGCCTTTTCGTCGAAATCGAGGATAACCACGTTGATTTTTTCATCGAGGTGAACGATTTCTTCGGGATGACTGATGCGACCCCACGAAAGGTCGGTGATGTGGATGAGACCGTCAACACCGCCGAGGTCGACGAATACGCCGTAGGAAACGATGTTCTTAACGGTGCCTTCGAGTACCTGACCTTTTTCGAGTTTGGCGATGATTTCAGCTTTCTGGGCTTCGATTTCGTCTTCGATAAGGGCTTTGTGCGAAACAACAACGTTCTTGTATTCGTGGTTGATTTTCACCACTTTGAATTCCATGGGCTTGTCAACAAACACATCGTAGTCGCGGATGGGTTTCACATCGATCTGCGAGCCGGGAAGGAAGGCTTCGATATTGTCGAAAACGGTAACGATAAGACCACCTTTGGTGCGGCTTTTCACGTAACCAGTGATAACTTCCTGCGATTCGTAAGCTTGGTTTACGCGTTCCCACGATTTGAGGATGCGTGCTTTTTTGTGCGATAACAAGAGCTGACCGTTGGAGTCTTCCTGACTTTCAACATAAACTTCGATTTTGTCGCCTACCTTGAGGTCGGGATTGTAGCGGATTTCCGATGCGGGGATAACGCCGTCGGACTTGAATCCGATGTTAACTACTACTTCGCGGTCGGTGATGGCTACGATAGTACCTTCCACTATCTCCTGTTCGGTGATTTGGTTAAAGGTTTTTTCGTAAGCTTGGTTGAGTCTGTCTTCTTCGTCTTTGGAATAGTTGGTTTTCTTTTTTCCAATAGCATTCCAATCGAAATCTTGGAGGGGTTGGATGTTTTTTAAATCCATCTGATTTTTTGTTTTTTGTGATTGCTTACTCAATCGGGTTAAACTTAATTTTTTACACAATCAATTTACAATCAGCGTATTAGTAAGAATACACCCTGCAAAATGACCTTGCAAAGATACGATTATTTTTCGGATTATGCAAGTTTTGTGAATTTTTTCACAGTGAACTGTGATCAGTGAGCTGTGATGTGAAGGCGTTAAGATGTGAAGGTGTTAAGATGTCAATAAATCATTAAAACTTTCTTTTTTTTCTCCTTTTCGCCTACGGCGAAAGAAATCTTTAAAATCTTGTAAATTGCTTTCGCCTTCTGCGAAAGCTACGCGATAACCGTAATAACTATGAATTGTAAACTATAAACTATCAACTAATTTGAAATTTTCAACTTTCAATTTTCAACTTTCAAAGCTTCTTTGTACAAATCAACCATTTGGCGGGATATCACATCCGTGGTGAATTTATTGCGCTGCTCCCTGCCCTTCTCCACAAACTGTTGGCGAAGACTCTCGTCATTGTAAAGTTGCAGGGCCTTGGCGGCGATATCATCGACCTCCTCAGGATTGACATACAGCACTGCCTCGCCGCCCACCTCGGGCATGGACGACACATTTGACGTAATAACAGGCGTATCGCAGCACATCGACTCCAACACGGGTATGCCAAATCCCTCGAACTCCGACACATACATCGACATCTCGGCATTGGCGTAGAGGGCGGGGAAGTCGACAAACTGGGCTTTGTCGAGGATATGCACGCGGTTTTCGAGTCCCAGCCGTTTTATGGTGGCAACAACGGTGTCGTAGTACTTAGTACGGTGTCCGCCAACTATCACCAAATGAAGCTCTTCGGGCAACTTGGCGAGTGCCTCCACCGCCGCCACTTGGTTTTTGCGTCGCTCGATGGTACCCACACATATAATATAGTGCTGCGGCAGGTTGTAACGCTCGCGGGCGGACTGCCTGGCTTCGTCGGTCAGCGGCTGCCAGAAAATGGGGTCGCACGACTGATATACGACTCTGATTTTCTGTTCGGGAACATGGAGGAATTCCTGCAGGTCGCGTTTGGTCTGCTCGCTGGCGGCCACCACGATGTCGGCGATTTTGCAGGCATGACGCATCTTTATGCGGTACACGGTGCGGTCGAAAGCTTTGTAAAGCTCGGGGTAGCGCCACACTATCAGGTCGTGCATGGTGACCACCCGGCGGATTTTCCGCGAGATACAGTGCGGCAGTTCGTGGCTAAGGCCGTGGAAAATGTCCACCCCGTCGGAGGTAAGGCGTGCCGCAATGCCGTAGCTGCGCCACAGATGGGGGAACAATCGCGCCAAGCCGGAAGGCTGCACCACGCTGAGGTTGGGATAAGAGTCGAAATGTGCGGCATAGATGCCCGAAATGTCGGGGGAATAAAGCACTCCGCCAAGGTCGGGACAACGGGAGGCCACGCCGCCGATTAGCATACGGCTGTAGTTGCCGAGACCGGTGCGGTTCTTGAAAGCCCGTTTTGCGTCGAAACCTATTTTCATGGTTGTAAAGTGCATTTTTTCCGTCGGCAAAAATACGAAAAAAAGTTGGAATAGTAAAAATACTTCGAAAAAAGGACGGAAAATCCGCAAAAATAACGTACTTTTGCAAAAAAATCAGCGATATGGTTTTGATAAAAAAGCATTGTATTACAATAATTTGGGGCATTGCGCTGCTGTTTTTTGCCTGTTGCGACAAACCTTTGCATAAAATTGCAATCTTCGGCGAGGCGCAGGGCACATACTACTCCATAACCTATTTCGACAGCCAAAACCGCGACTTCGGCGCCGAAATCGACTCCATACTTGCCGATTTCGACCAGACGGCCTCGCTGTGGGTGGGCAACTCGCTGATACGCAGGATAAACGACAACACCGACTCGGTGATGAACGACATGTTTTGCGATATGCTCGAAAAATCGCAGCGGATAAACCGCCTCTCCAACGGCTATTTCGACTGCACCGTGGGCAAACTCGTCAACGCATGGGGCTTCGGTTTCAAGCAGGGACAGGACTTGGACAGCGCCACGGTGGACAGCCTGCGGCAATACACAGGCCAGCCGCTGAAGGTAATTTCGCGCGACGGCAAGAAAATCCTCCGCAAAACGCGACCGGAAACGGAGCTCGACTTCAACGCCATTGCCCAGGGCTATTCGGTGGACATCGTTGCCTCGTTCCTCGACTCCAAAGGCATCGACAACTACCTGATAGACATTGGCGGAGAAGTGATAGGCAAGGGCGGCAAACCCGACGGCACCAAATGGATTGTGGGCGTGGAGCGTCCCGCCGAGAGCCAGTTCGCCGAAAGGGAGATTGACACACGCGTGGCCATCGAAAACCAGTCGGTTGTAACATCGGGCAACTACCGCAAATTCTACGAGAAAGACGGCGTGAAATACTCCCACACCATCGACCCGCTCACGGGCTACCCCGTAAACCACTCGCTGCTAAGTGTTTCCGTCATCGCCGACAGCGCTTGGAAAGCCGACGCCTTTGCCACGGCTTTCATGGCAATGGGAATGGAAAAATCGCTCGAATTTATCGAAAAAAACAACGAGATAAAGGCAGTTTACTTTATTTATAACGAAAACGGCGAATATAAGACCTTCGCCACCGAAGAATTCAAGAAAAACATCGTAACACAATAAAACACATATACTTATGAAATCAATGACAGGCTTTGCCAAAATACAGCAGGAAACAGGTTCGGCTGTATATACAGTAGAAATCAAAACGCTGAACAGCAAGCAGTTGGACGCCTCGGTGAAAATTCCGACCGATTTTCGCGACAAAGAGCTGGAAATCAGGGCAATGCTCAACCGCTTGGAACGCGGCAAAATTGATTTCATTCTCACCAAGGAAAACGGCGAAAATGCCGCTACCAACATCAACAAGGAAATTGCCAAAGCCTATTTCGACGAACTGAAACCCCTGTACGACAGTCTGGGACAAGACACCAACGGCCTGATGGACAACGTTCTGCGTCGTCCCGAAGTGTGGGACAACTCGCAAAACACCGAAATCACCGACGAAGTGTGGCAGGGCATAGCACAGCAGATACAGAAAGCCATCGACACTGTGGACGAAACCCGTCTGCACGAGGGCGAAATACTGAAAGCCGATTTTTACAAGCACATCGACATCATACAACAGGAACTGAACCTCATACCGCAATTCGAGACGGAACGCATTGAGCAACAGAAAGAACGCCTACGCAAAAGCCTTGCCGAACTTGGCGCCACCGTCGATGAAAACCGTTTCGAGCAGGAGCTGATCTACTACCTCGAAAAACTCGACATCACCGAGGAAAAAGTGCGTCTGCAAAAGCACCTCGACTATTTCCGCGAAACCATGGAACTGTCCGAGAGCACCGGAAAAAAACTGGGATTCATAGCCCAGGAGATGGGACGCGAGATAAACACCACCGGCTCCAAGGCCAACCACACTGAAATTCAGAAACTTGTGGTGATAATGAAAGACGAGCTGGAGAAAATCAAGGAGCAACTCGGCAACATATTGTAAACCAACAAGAACACACTCCGATGAAAAAAATAATTTGCTTGGGCAACGCCCTCACCGACGAACTGATACTATTGGAATCGGACCAACTTCTGACTATGCTCGGTCTGCCGAAAGGCGGTATGCAAATAATTGAATCCGAGCAATATATGACCGTAAAAAAGTTTATCGGCAAATGTCGCAGGAGATTAGTCCCGGGCGGCTCGGCAAGCAACACCTGTCGCGGGATAGCGCGCGCAGGCGGCGACGCCACTTTTGTCGGCATGGTGGGCAACGACGACATCGGAGCGTTGTTCGAAAGCGAAATACGTGCAAGCGGCGCCACCCCTCTCCTACTCCACAGCGACACTCCCAGCGGCACCGCACTCACCCTTATATCGCCCGACAGCGAACGCACCTTCGCCACTTTCCTCGGCGCCGCACTCGAATTGTCGGCACAGCACCTCACCGAAGAGCTTTTCGCTGGCTACGACATTCTCCACATCGAAGGCTATATGCTTCAAAACCACGACCTTGTATCGAAAGCCCTCGCCATCGCCGCCACCAACTCCATGTCGGTGTCCATGGACCTTGCCTCGTACAACATTGTCGAAGAAAACCTCGATTTTCTCAAACACATTGTGAAAGAAAATGTTGACATACTGTTTGCCAACGAAGAAGAGGCCAAGGCGTTCACCGGAAAGGCACCGCGCGAGGCCCTCGACGAGATAGCCGGTTTATGCCGGATAGCCATTGTGAAAGTGGGCAAGCAGGGCTCGTTTGTGAAAAGCGGCGACGAGATTTGGCAAATAGGTATTTCGGAGCACAAAACCGTGGACTCCACCGGCGCGGGCGATTTCTACGCCGCGGGATTCCTGTACGGCATCGCCGCCGGACACGACATAGAAACGGCCGCCAACATCGGCAAATTGCTTTCGGGCAACATCGTTTCCGTGGTGGGTGTGAAACTCTCGGAAAAACAATGGGAGAAAATCCACAAGGACATTGCCAGCCGCAAATTCTGAAAATGTGGCCCCTCCGCATTTCCGGACTTATCACCAACGTAGTTTTAATAACTTGTCCGCGGCAGACGAAAAACGTTGCCAACCTTTTGCTATCTTTGCAGTCTAATTGACAAAAAAAGAAACTATACAATATCAAACAACTTATTGATAATGAAAAAAATAGCAATTTTCTTATTTGCATTGTGCATAGCAACTTTTTCCTTTGCACAACAAAAAGGCAAGAACACCTTCACCTTTACCACAGGCAAATACACCGACGAACTGAGAGCCTTTTTCGACCAGGACAAAGGCGCCGACAAGGCACAGCAGCAGGCCTACGCCAAAATGGTGCAGGAATACCTCGGCGTTTGGAGCGAGCTCACACCCGACATGAGGACCAAAGTGGTGGGCATCTCCAACCAGATGGTGAAACTCAAATGCAAACCTTCCGACATGGCCGATTTCGTTGCCGTGCAGAAAGTTGTTTACAAAGGCGGCAACTTCGACGGATGGCTGCAATGCACCGAAAAGATGAAAAAACTAAGAGATCTGAGCGACTGGTACGAATACACTACCACCCTTATCGAAAAAAACACCATTTTCGCCTCCAAAAGCTCGAAATGGGAATATCAGCCGGGCAGCACTTTCAAGTTCAAGCTCAACAACGGCCAGCCCACCATTGTTTTCGACAAATCGTTCGAGCTGCACTACGGCTCCGACAAGGAGATGTGCTCGCTCTACGGCACCACGGGCGTGTATTACTACAACTCCAACAAATGGCTGGGACGCGGCGGTCGCGTGGACTGGAGCCGCACGGGACTTTCGGTGAACGAATGCTACGCCAAGCTGAAAGGCTACGAGGCCAACACCAAATTCCCTAAGTTCAGCGCCGACTCCGTGGAGTTTGTCAACCACAAATATTTCAAAGAACCTATCCTCGGACACCTCGACGAACACGTTACCATGCCCATGGACAAGGACAAATACACTTTCCCGAAATTCAAGTCGTACACCAAGAACTTCGTGCTCAAGGACATAGTTAAAGACGTGGACTACAGCGGCAGCTTTATGATGAACGGCAACAAGTTCCTCACCTCCGACGCCACATCTTCGGCAAACCTTATTTTCTACCGCAACGGCAAGAAATTCCTCATCGTAAACTCCTTCAAATTCACCATCGCCCCCGAGCAGATTTATTCCGACAAGGCCAGCATTACCATCTACATCGACAAAGACTCCATAACCAACTCCGGCGTTTCTGTGCGCTACATACCGGCCAACAAGCAGGTGATGATTATCAACGACAGCAAACGCAACTACTACAGCCCCTACAACAACACCTACCACGCTCTGGATATGTACTGCGAGTCCATTATCTGGAAACTCGACGACGACATCCTCGACATCTCGATGCTGCGCCAGCAGGGAGCACAGTCGTTCTCGTCGTTCGAGTCGAGCGACTACTACACCCTCGACAAATACATGAAAATTCAGGGCATCGACCAGATAAGCCCGCTGCAAAGGGTGTATCTCTACTGCAAGAAAGAAGGCCAGCACGAATTTTTCATCGACGAATTTTCGATTTTCATCAAAATGGACCTGATACAGGCCAAGCAGATGATTCACAACCTTGCCAAGGCAGGACTTGTAACCTTTGAGGAAGGCAGCGGACGCGTTACCGCAAAGGACAAACTCTTCGACTACGTGAAGGCTTACGCCAAAGCCAAGGACATAGACTACGACGCCATAAACCTTGTATCGGCTACCAAAAACACCTCCAACGCCGTGCTCGACCTCAAGAGCTACGACCTGAAAATGGAAGGCGTGGAGAAATTTGTGGTGAGCGACTCGCAGAAAGTGGCCATCTACCCCAAAGACCAGAAAATTGTGGTGAAGAAAAACCGCGACATCCTCTTCGACGGATATATCAACGCCGGACGTTTCGAGATGATTGTGTCCAACAGCACCTTCCTCTACGACCAGTTCAAACTGGACCTGCCGCAGATAGACTCCATGTGGTTTTCCGTAACCTCCTTCACCAATCCGCCCAAGTGGGAACGTGTGAAATCGCCTATCAACCAGCTCGTAGGCGAAATACTCATCGACGCTCCGGACAACCACTCCAGCCTAAAACGCACCAAGGACTACCCCATTTTCAACAGCAAGCAGAAAAGCTATGTGTACTACGACAACAAAGCCGCACGCATTCCCGGCTACGACCGCAAGCGCTTTTTCTACACCCTCGAGCCCTTCACCATCAAAAAGATGCTGAAATTCGAGACCGACAGCCTTGTGTTCGCCGGAAGCCTCAACTCGGCAGGCATTTTCCCCGAAATCAAAGAACCGCTGCGCGTGCAGCCCGACTACTCGCTCGGTTTTGTGATGAACACCCCCAAGAACGGTCTGCCTATGTACGGCGGCAAAGGCCATTACAACAAAACCATCGACCTTAGCTACAAAGGATTCCTCGGACAAGGCGAGGTGGCATATCTCAGCTCCGTTACCAAGAGCAACGACATAGTGTTCCTGCCCGATTCGATGTACGCCACCACCGACACCTTCTACATCACCGAACAGCTGGCCGGCGGCACCGACTTCCCCGACGCACAGATAGGCCGCGCCAACGAACGCTGGTACCCCTACCGCGACGAGATGTTCATACATCAGCGCAGCAAGAAAGACCCGTTCCACATGTACCACAGAGAAACCGTGCTGGCAGGACATCTGATTCTGCGTCCGCAGGGACTGATAGGCTCCGGCGTGGCTACCTTGCTCGATGCCGAGATAACTGCCGACACTTTCAACATGCGCCGCACCGAAATGAAATCGGACCGCTCCATGTTCCGAGTCAAGTCCAACCTCTTCGACGACTGGGCTTTCTGGGCCAACAACGTGCGCACCAACATCGACTACAAAAACCGCAAGGGCGACATAGTCAGCAACGAGGAGATAAACCGCGTAACCCTGCCAATGATGAACTACGCCGCCTATATCGACAAAGCCACATGGGCTATGGACAAACAAGAGCTTTCGCTGAAAAACAGCAAGTCGGAGAACAGCGGCGGCATGGAAAAACTCGACATACGCCAGCGCGTACACAAAGGCATGCCCGGAGCCCTGTTTGTGGGCACCTCGCCAACTCTCGACAGCCTCAACTTCTACTCCACCGAAGGCGTGTTCCGCTACAACCAGGCACGTATGACGGCCAAAAACGTATTCCTTGTGTATGTTGCCGACGCCGCCATAGCTCCTGCCGGCGACAGCTTGGAAATCCATGCCAAAGGCAAGATGGCCAAACTCGAAAAAGCACGCATACTTGCCGACACCGAAGAAAAATACCACCTGATGTACGACGCCTCGGTTGACATATCGTCGCGCACCATGTACTCCGGCTCGGCCACCATCGACTACATCGACGAAAACAAGAAAGTACAGAAAATACTGCTCAGCTCCGTTATGCCCAACGCACAGGGCATTTCGTGGGGCAAGGGCTTCGTGAGCGACAGCGCCGACTTCAAACTCAGCCCCGCTTTCCGCTATATGGGCAACATTACCGTCAACGCACGTGAAAAAGACTACCTCTTCGAAGGCGGAGTGCAGCTGGTACACAACTGCGTGAAAGACGGCGAAGAACTCGGTTTCCTGCGTTTCAAAGGCAATATCGACCCACAGCACATCGAAATACCTGTGGATGAGATACCTACCGACAGCAAGAACAACCGTATGACGGCATCGATACTCTTCAACCCCGAAGATGTGAAGCCCTACAGCGCCTTCCTTACCAAGGACAAGGCCGCCGACAACGAGATACTCGGCGCCGCCGGATTCCTCACCTTCGACAAGATTCGTAAGGAATACCGCATTGCTACCCACGAAAAACTCGAAAACATAGCCGAAGTGGCTGGCAACTACCTCGCCCTCAAGACACAGACCTGCGAGGTGGAAGGCGAAGGCACGCTTAATTTCGGCATAAAACAGAACGACGCCGTGAAGACCTACTCCTACGGTAGCATAAAAGTGGACGACCAAAAAGAGGAATACGACATAAGCATGCTGTTCGGATTTGAGTTCCCGTTGGCCGAAGAAGCCCTCAATATGATGGGACAGTACATCGCCGACGACCTCGGTCTTGCCCCCGCCGACCTCGAAAACCCGATGATGCACAAAGCTCTCCTCGCCTCGATGGGCGAAAAGGGCGAAGAAGTGTATAGCGACTACGTGGGCAGCGGCGATTTCGGCAAAATCCCCGACCCGTTCAAATACACCCTCTTCTTTGGCAATATCAAATGGAAATACATGCAGGGCTTCGGCTACTACACCAACGGCATAGCCACCCTTACCAGCGTTGGCAAGATACAGATTCACAAACAGGTACGCACCAAAATGCAGTACGTGAAACGCAAAACCGGCACACGACTCATCGTTTACCTGCAAATTGCCAAAGACCATTGGTATTACTTCAACTACGATATGACCAAGCGCATAATGCTTGTGAAATCGAGCTTTGTGGAATTCGACGACCTGATACGCGGCGCCAAGGATCGCGAGGTTAAAACCTCCGACGGCACCTACCGCTACCGCCTCGTTACCAACGCCTCCGAAGTGTCCAAATTCACCAAGAAAATGGAGACCTTCGAGGATGCCGGCGACGACGACATCTACGAGGAAGAAGAGGACCCGGGCGAAAGCCAAGAATAATCTATAACAGCAAAAAAATACCGAAAACTCGTAAAAATTTCGTATCTTTGCATTTTATACAGAACATCACTCTAACGTAAAAACATGGAATACAACACCAAAAGACCCAAACTGCAGATAACCGACTACGGCCGCAACATCTACAAACTGATAGACTACGCCAAAACTATCGAAGACCGCGACAAGCGCAACGCCGTGGCAGCCTGCATTGTAAACGTCATGGCACAAGTAAACCCCAAAGTAAAGGAAGAAACCGACTACAAACACAAACTCTGGGACCACCTGCTGCTGATGTCCAACTTTGAACTCGACGTGGACAGCCCCTACCCCGTTTCGCACGAAAACAACATCACTTTCGAGCCGAAACCGCTGAAATACAAAACCAACCACATAAACTACCGCCACTACGGCAAAGTCCTCGAAGACCTTATCGAAAAAGTGGCCTCCTACCCCGAAGGCGAGGAAAAAGAAGTGCTTATCGAGCTTATCGCCCACCAGATGAAACGCTCCTACCTCACTTGGAACCGCAACACCGTAAGCGACGACATTATCTTCGAGCAGTTCGACCAACTAAGCACCGGAAAACTGAAACTCCGCGATGACTTCCAACTCCATGCCAACAAGGAATACGAAGACGGCAACACTCAGAACAACAAAAACCAGAACCCCAACCGCATCAAGAAAAAACAGGGGCAGAAACATCAGGCCAACTCGGTAAAAGTGAAGGCCAACAAGAAAAACAAAAATTTCCAGAACAACAAACAGGCTAACGGTAAATAACAAAACAAAATATGAGTTCTTTCGAGATAATAGGCGGTAAACAGCTGTCGGGCGAGATAATCCCCCAAGGGGCCAAAAACGAGGCCCTGCAAGTGATTTGCGCCACCGTGCTCACTTCCGACAAGGTGGTTATAGAAAACATTCCCGACATCCGCGACGTAAACAAACTCATCGACATACTGCGGCTTATCAACGTAAAAGTGGAGCGGCTGAGCACCGACACCTACTCTTTCCAGGCCGACAACATAGACCTCTCCAAACTCGAAGGCGACGAATTCTGCGACGCCGCCGCCAAACTGCGCGGCTCCATAATGCTGGCCGGTCCGCTGCTGTCGCGCTTCGGCAAAGCCATCTTCCCACAGCCCGGCGGCGACAAGATAGGCCGACGCCGTCTCGACACCCACTTCATCGGTTTCGAAAAACTCGGCGCCGAAATCAGCTACAACTACCAATACTACACAATACAAGCCGACACCCTGCAAGGCTGCTACATGCTTTTGGACGAGGCTTCGGTAACAGGTACCGCCAACATCATTATGGCCTCCGTACTGGCCAATGGCACCACCACCATAATGAACGCCGCCTGCGAGCCATACGTTTACCAGCTTTGCAAAATGCTCAACAGCATGGGTGCCGATATTTCGGGCGTAGGCTCCAACTTGCTCACCATCAACGGAGTAACATCGCTGAAAGGTTGCACACACCGTATGCTGCCCGATATGATTGAGGTGGGCAGTTTCATCGGCCTTGCCGCCATGACACAGTCCGAGATAAAGCTGCGTAACGTCGGCATGGAGCATCTTGGAATGATACCGCAGGTGTTCCGCCGTCTGGGTGTTGAGATTTTCCAGATGGGCGACGACCTGCTGATTCCGGCACAGGAGCACTACACCGTGGAACGTTTCATGGACGGCTCCATCATGCACATCTCCGACGCCCCATGGCCCGGCTTCACCCCCGACCTTATCAGTATCGCCCTTGTGGTGGCAATTCAGGCCAACGGCAGTGTGCTGATACACCAGAAGATGTTCGAAAGCCGCCTGTTCTTCGTGGACAAGCTTATAGACATGGGCGCACAGATAATTCTCTGCGACCCCCACCGCGCCACGGTGATAGGCCTCAACCGCGAACACAACCTGCGCGGCATACGCATGAGCTCCCCCGACATACGCGCCGGCGTGGCACTGCTCATCGCCGCACTGTCGGCAACAGGCAAGAGCCGCATCGACAACATCGAACAGATAGACCGCGGCTACCAAAACATCGACCAACGTCTGCGCGACATAGGCGCCGACATAAAACGCATTGACTAACAAAATACTTACACCAGTGATTTTCGATATTTTTCGCAAAAAAATCGACCCTAACGGCACTCTCGAGGTACTGAAAACCGACATCCACTCGCATCTCATTCCAAAAGTCGATGACGGTTCGCACAGTTACGATTTTTCTATCAAGAGTATTCGCCGCATGGCTGAACTCGGATACTCAAAAATCTGTCTAACTCCTCATTTTCAGTCATATAAATTCAAAAACGACGAAGACGACATCTTGGAAAGAGCCGAAAAACTGCGACAAGTCATCGCCGAAAACAACATAAAGATGGAACTGATTGTGGGTGGCGAATACCTTGTGGACAGCGGCTTCCGCAAAAGGCTGGAAACAAACCGGTTCCTGAAAATGAACAACCAGTACCTGCTCATCGAATTCTCGTTCAACCAAGCCATTCTCGGCATAAACGAACTTGTTTTCGAATTGCAGAAAATGGGGCATGAAGTGATACTTGCTCACCCCGAACGCTACATATACTTTTACGAACACCCCGAAATACCCAAACAGCTCAAGGACCAAGGTGTGTATTTCCAATCCAACATCACCTCTTTCACAGGCTTTTACAGCAAACGCACTATAGTTGAATGCAACAAATACATAGCCAACGGCTGGACCGACTTCCTTGGAACGGATATACACAACAGCATATACCTCGAAGCCCTTGTAAAAGCCTGTCAGGACAGGAAATTCCGTAAAATTCTCGACACATACCAATTTTTAAACAACACAATATAAACCATGAACACACTCCAAGCCATCAGCCCCATCGACGGACGCTACCGCAACAAAGTGGAAAAACTCGCCGCTTTTTTCTCCGAACAAGCACTGATACAGTACCGCGTGAAAGTGGAGATTGAATATTTCATCGCCCTTTGCGAACTGCCTCTGCCTCAGCTCAAAAACTTCGACAAAAACATATTCCCAAAACTGCGTGCCATCTACCAAAACTTC